>Ga0114934_10000087_pt1 | contig 49279 bp, 65 predicted proteins | sample 4SBtaG_2_FD_99695 | JGI IMG/M metagenome (GOLD analysis project Ga0114934, IMG submission 99695) | Deep subsurface microbial communities from Kolumbo volcano to uncover new lineages of life (NeLLi) - 4SBTROV10_white metaG | ecosystem: Environmental > Aquatic > Marine > Volcanic ...
ATCTTCATTACGCTGAACATCTTCCATAATGCGACCAAAGGTTTGGTCAGCACCAGTATCTACAGCCTCAATTGACTGCTCAGACACCAGAGGGCGTCTGGCGTTTTGTTTTTGAACAAGAGTGGGGGCTGGAGCAGCGGAGCCGCCCAGTGAAGGTAAAGAATTCAAGTCTTGGTTTATTTCGCTTAAAACAGTAGGATCGTTTGCAAAAGTTTTTTGTGCCCAGTTTTTATAATCTTGAACTGTTTCTGTGGTTAGAGGTATATTTGGGTCTTGAATTTTATTGGCAAGATTAAGAAGTGAAGAAGGGGCTTCTGTATTAATATAATCTTCGTCAATTACAGACTCAACAACGTCAGACATAGAAGAACGAATTCTATCTAAATCTTTTTGTTGATTTCTTGCAGCGCGAGAAGCAAGGTCAGAAGAAGGAGCTGGGGCAACAGCGCCCGTGCTTTCTATGTAAGAACGAGGTGTAAAATCAATAGCTAATTGAGAAGAAGTTGTTTTGTAAGAATCTTGAACAGGGAAGACAGCCTCCCGCTCCGAACCCTTAAGCAATTGTGAAAGATCTGACTTAAATTCAGGTCCTCTTAGTTCTAACTGTCTATCACCAAGACTTGCTCTTAGATTCTCAAGATCTTGTCTTTGTTGTTGTGATTGATTTAAATAAACTTCTTTACGTTGTGATTTACCTTTAATATCAGGAACATAATCTTGCTCAGCAACAGAACCTAGCGGTCTACGTTCCACTGCAGCAGAATAAACTTCTTTTTTTGATTTACCTGAACGATCAAAAGGAATAGCTTTTGCTAGCTCCTGTGATGTAGGTTCTGGTATTGCTTCTTCCAGGGATTTAAACAATTGCCCCATTCTTTCGTTGGGAGGATCAAAAGATTTAGCTGGAACATTTAAGTCGGCAGTTTTAACACCGGTTGTTGCACCGGCCCCTTTGGGCCTCACCCTGCTAGCAAGTGCTTCTCGGAGCTTTCCAAACCTTCCACCAGTAGCGAGAGCTGCTGCACTGGCACCTAAGCCGGCAACCAAGGCTGTTTTACCTGTAGTGTCAATAAAATTACCCTGATCTAACTCTTCTTTCGTAGCTGAAAGCTGTCCTTGGCGAAATCCAACTACTTGAGGCGCAATTTCTGCCCTTTCTTGTGCATCTCTGGGTACAGGAGTGCCAGTAGCTCTGCTGTATGCGTAAAAATCAGCTTCAGATAAAGGCATTTGAAATTATTTTTATTTTTAGACCTTTTTATATTCTATATCTTAGATATTTATGTTTTATAGTAGATAAGTACAAGAAAAGTTCCCCATGAACGCTGAAACACGTAAACAACGTGTGGAAGGACTAGAAGCCATTAAGGCGAGAGCCCTTAACATGGCCGTCCAGGGTGCAGATTCGCTGGAAGTAAGAGACTTTATTACTGACGCGAAAACATCACTGGCTTACGAACTTCCGGATCGTGAGGCGTTTGATAAAGCAGTCAAGGCAACCTTGACTTATAAAAAGAAAAAGGGGAAATAATTTTAAATTTATTTTTAAATTTAATCGCCGGGGGTAAAACCCCGGCTTTTTTGTGGAATTTTTTGGGGTAATTAGGGAAAAATAGTACTATTTTAGACGTAATTTTATTGTATTTAATAAAAAGGCCGTATATAACCCTAGACGGGGACTAAAATTTCCTGACCAATCTCACATACCCCCGCCGACTGCGATTGCGTATAGAAAAAAAGAAAGGGAGGGACTTATGTATGAGGGAGGGGAGCGATCGAGGAGGCACGTTATCCACAACCTGTGGAAAACTTCCAGGGGGCTGTGGAAAATGTGACTGAAATGTTACCAAACCCACACATTTCCCGCACTAATTGGCGCGCGCTCCTACACACCATGGCCGCGGTACAGAACAGTTTGGATTGAACAGTACACAGGGGGACGCGCATCCTTACCACGCGTAAACTCAACTCTACCAAAGGTTATCCCATGTTCTTCGTCATCCTCAACGGTCAACAGCACAGCGCACACTTCTCCAAGGAGGAGGCCGACTCGGTTGCGTTCGATCTTTCGGTCGATCTCAACTACGAAGGTCACCCAGATGTGTGTGGCCACGCCAAGATATCCGTTCTCTCGTTCTCCGAGATGATGGAGTCTCCAGTTGAGATGGTCATCTGACCAGGCGTGATGCCGGGGGATCGAATCCCCCACTCAATCATTGCCCAAAGCGGAGATGGGCACCGCACTACCAGGAGTTACCCAATGGGTATTCGTCAGAAGCTTGCAATTGGTTTGGCTATTGCTTCCAAAGCAATAGCTGAAGATCAAAGCAAGGAAAAGTTCCAGGTGCAAATGGACCAGGCTCGCCACAAGCTAGCGAACTGGATTGCACCCAAAGCCAAGCTGATCCGTTAAAGCGGGTTGGGAGGTGCAAACCCTCCCACAGTTATTGCCTACAGCGGAGATAGGCACCGCACAACAGGAGAACACCTGTGGCCGACTACTACAACTCAGCTCTCTACGCTACATCTCCTGATGCCATGGCAGACATGGAGATGGGCCTTCCTACCAGGGGGATGCGAGGAGAGGAAGTCTTTCAACAGATCAAGTATCTGATGGAAGATGGTAATTCTCAAGTTCTTGGCAGAGACCAGGCTTTGCAACTTGCGGTCTGGGCTCTCAAAATTGCTGGGAAGTCTGATCTCAAGCATTCAGTTCTTGCGGAGCTTGTAGAGCTTCCTGAGAATTACGGCTGACCAGTAAAGGCTGGCACCAGGGGTTCAATGCCCCTGGCAGTTATTGCCCAAAGCGGAGATGGGCACCGCACAACTACTTTCTTCTGAAACACTTTGTAACATTTCCACATGAAATGGAGACTTAAGCGTGGCCCTGGTTCTCACATCCAGGTTGACAGCTACACCCGATCGCATCCTCCCGCCACCACCAGAGCTGTCGATGCATTCTTGTTTGTCATGGCATCCTTTGCTATGACTATCGTTATCGGCGCTGCTTTCGGCGTTGATGTCCTTAATCCTAATCCTATTAACAATGTCCAACATTCAAACAGCTGAGTTTGACATCAATGAGCCAGTGCATGTAAAGATTATGTTTCGCAATGGTCGTTTCATTGTCAATGTGCTGGATATGCATGGCATCTCTCATGAGTGGTGCGTGCCAGTATCTAGCCTGGCAACCACAACATCAAACTTAAGTTCAGTACAGGAACTGATTGGTTCCAAGTAAACTCATAGGGGGCTGCGCATCCTATAAACGCAGACAACTCAACCCTACGGAGACTCAACCATGTCCATGATCAAAGATTACCTGCATCACCAGATGGATCAGCTGGATGCAATGGCTGACATCGAGATGGATCGCAACGAATTATTGCAAGAGATTGCAGATACCCTAGCCGTTGACATCCTGAATGAGATCGCAGATCATCAGTATGAACAGGCTATGGATCAACCAGAGCCGAAGGAGTCTTTATTATGAACTCCTTTGATCAAACCACAGATGATCTTATGGATCATCTTCTCACCATCATCACTATCATTATCACGGAACTCTTGTCATGCTTCACCCAACCGCAGCAGCAATCGCCAAATCACTCACCGGCTACGAAAGTGTCGCCGGCACCAAAGAAGGCGAAGAGCAGTACCAGCCGGAAGTCACGTACGACCCAAGCAAGTTCGTCAAAGACGACAAAAGCACACATCCCAAAAACGGTAGCGTCAAGTGTGACTCCAAAGGGGTCTACTGGCTCTACTGGTACCCCAGCGAAGAAGCACCAGGGTGCTGCGCCATCGACGAAGAAGGCAAGAGCTACGCCTACCTCTACGAAGGATGGTACGAAGTCCCAAGTGTCGAAGACGTAGAAGACTATTGTTTATCAGAGACTGCAATTACTCCTTGTGGAGAAAACGAGGTCGAACCAGATCATCCTGATGGCTGGCCCTGCTTACTTGGATTGATGTGACTAGAAGGGGGCTGCGCATCCTATAAACGCAGGCAACACAACCCTACGGAGACAACAATGACCAAAGCAACTTCATTCCTTGGCATGGCACTTCAAAGGTTCATTGCCAATGCTCATCCAGATACATTGTCTTGGATTGAGGCTAACCTTCTTGATGACATGATCAAGATCGATAAGGATTATAAACTTCAAGAACAGTATGCAGAGGAAAGTCTCTTTGCATCTAAAGTGTTAGACCTGTCGATGAAACATGATTGGCCAGCTAGTAAGATTGAGGCTAGAGCCCATGAGATCTTAGATGAGCAAACTAAACCTCGAAACACTTGACGATGGTCAGATCAAAGTATGTCTGACTGAGGACCAGGTAACTGCATGCTGCTACGTCAGTAGCATGCACCTGGTAGATGAGAAAGAGAAGCAATTGCAACAATCAATTGCTAGACAGAAGAACAAGATGGGGGCTGCGAGGATCGAACTCGCCTCAGCCGAATTATGAGTTCGGTGCATTCACCAGATTGCTAAGCCCCCTGCATCGATCAGATCATACCTCTTCGATGCGCTTGATACAATGCTCCGCAACAAAAGCACAGACTAAACCAAGTGTAAAGATTGATTGGACAATCTTCAATTGTGAGAAGTTCAATCATGATAGGAATGAATGCCTACTGATTCACTCTGATCATTGAAAATATATCTTGGTGTGTTCCAGGATACAACGTCAGGGTATTGGGATTGTTCCATAGACAGGAACCCCCAAGCCCCCAGGGAGAACCAGGGATACATCTTTATTTCATATAGATACCTACTTCTCTTCCACTTAACTTCATGTCTAAACGTTCTCTTTTCAACTTTGACAAAGACATTAAAGGTTTCAACGTCACAGAACGTGGCGTCAAATCGTATTCCAGGCGACTGAAGCTTGGTCCCTTGTCCCTTACACTCAACGTGCGTGGTTCAGGTGTTCGTGCATCTGTCTCCGTACCAGGTACTGGGCTTTCCAAACAGAACATCCCTATCATCAACTTCAAATGACCACTACTCCACTCATCAAGACTAGCGAGACTCAACGTAATAAACGTTTGACTCTCATCAAAACCATCGTGAACAATGCTGATGAACTTCAGATGATCTGTTCTCGCATGGAAACATTTGGTGGCAGCTGGATGCGTATTCAAGCGCAAGCCTTGCGTGCCGCCGATCCCAATATCAGGCTCCGTACTCTGATTGCATTTCCTGAAATCATTCAGAAGTATGGACCATCTGGTCCCTTTGCTGACTGATCTTTATGTCAAACTCTATCAACAAAATTCTTGAGGTTTTTATCGATGGCAATCAATGCTTCGTTACTGCAGACATTGAAGACATGGTGCAAGTCCGTCCTGCCAGTAGTTGGAGTGATCCTCCTGAACCTGCTGAGTTCTGCTCTGCAACCTGCATGGGAAGATTTAGTATCGATGATCATGTCTTACCTTCCAACTTCTATGGCCCAGAAATGGAGCTGCTATGCGAGAGCATAGACATGGACTGGGAGGTTGCATCGTATGCAACTATTGATGACTAATCTTTGACTCACATCACTGGGCATCCTTACGGTGTAAGTCCCAGTGCTTTTATTCACTTCACCTTACTATCTCAAATGCAATTCCAACTTCCTCAAAACCTACAGCAAGCTTTGATCGACTATGATCCAAATCTAAAGAAGCTTGCACAACAAGACAAAGCAAACAAGACTGCCAAGAAGAATACAAATTCTCTGGGTGTATTTGATCTTAAGATTCCTCATGATGTTATTTCACCATCAGCTCTTGAAGCTGTGATGAAAAACATCAACACAAAACCTGCAGCAGAACGAGGATTTTATAGGTCTGATGATTCACCCTCTTTGTATAGACGTTTAGCTATTCAAAACATCTCTGGTATTTGGTATGCTGTCTGGACACCTCCAGAGGGTGCTGACTATCTTTATGGTTATGCTTTTGCATTCAATGCCAATGAATCAACCTACAAGAAGCTTGAAGGATACCTCAGAACTTATGCAGATGAATATGAGCCGAACACTAAATGTGGTCGCAAGTTATTCTATGTCCACTCTCATTGTGTAACTGCTCAAGATATTTGTGATAACAAACACTCGTGTCGTTCTCAATTTATTCACACACCTTATCTAACTTATCGAGATAATAATATTCACCATAAAGAAAGGATTCGAACTATTAAGCATGACATCATGGGTGTTTTTGCAGAAAAGAATTTGCAATGGGATGATGAAAATGCCTGGTATTCCAAGATTGTTGCTATGTCTCAAACTCCTTTTGAGTTTACACTAAAGCATCAAGGTATCGAAACACAATACCGCGATCATGTAATACAAACACTTGGTCAAGAGCATTACAATTCTCTTACCAAGGTTGATGTTGATAGTTTGTTATTCTCAATCAAAGAGGAACATAAATATAGTAATGAATCTTCACAGATCCATTGCATTTTGGATAAACCATTCATGAGGAAATGGTTGTTTGAAGTTGCAGATCATATCAATACCAATCTCTACTCATCAAAACGGATGCGTCATAACTTTGTTCCTTTGGAGAGATTGAAAAGGTTTGTATGGGCTTTTTCTTTCTTGGAAAAGGTATGGCCTAATTCTCCTATTGACTTCTACCAGAATAATAAAGAATTGCTTTATAGCTTGGAGCGTTCCTTTATCAGAAGTACTTATTTAAGACATGATCTTAAAAAGTCTGCTGAGTGGCTACGCAATAATATGTCGATCAAAACTTTTATTAGTTTGCTGAGCAAAGAGTATGACTTCCATTATGAACGAGCAAAAAGATCAAGTGGTTTGCGTTCATATTATCATTGCAGAGCTACAGATCATTTTGAGTTTAGTCCTGACTCTATCCAGGATGCAATAAAGATGACGCAAGATATTCTCGATGCTGGTAAAGAGTTAGATCCACCTAAGCGTTGGCGTGATTGGCATGATCATGTCATGTCAATTCACTGGAAACTAAAGCATCCTTGTATTTCATTGCCTCAGGATTTATTTCCTGAACCAGTCAAGCAAGATGGTTATTGTTTCTTCCAGCCAATCAATACTCATCAGCTTGCTGAATGGGGTCGTGCTGTTCGTAATTGTGTTGGCAACAGTAATTACTCAGATGCAATTAAGAAGAAGCAATGCTTTATTGTTCTTGCTATGCAGGACAATAAACCTATGTTTACTGTTCAGCTTAAAGTTCGCAATGGTGTAATGCTTGTAGATCAGATTGTTGGTATTGCTAATTCTAGTTTGTCCACTGAAGAAAGAGAAGCTTATACAAAGACTTTTGCCTCTGCATTGCAGAAGCGTTCTGAGCAGCTAAGCTAAGGCTGCACACGTCACCCACCAGGTTCTACCTGGTTTTCTCGGCCTGTAGTCCAACGGTAGAGACAGAGGACTTAAAATCCTTCCAGTGTGAGTTCGAATCTCACCAGGCCGACCTCACTTTTCTTTTCATCATGTCATTTAAACACACACTCCCATGCAAATGGTGTGGATCTAAATCTGTTTCACACTTATTTGCTGAACGAAAACCTAAATCAATTCTGCGTTATTGGAAATGCTCTGCATGTAAGAATCAGTTTGAAACGATTGAGCAGATTGCAACTTTAGGTTATGGTTCTCCAGGTAGTTCAAACCATCGTTCTATACTTACAGAACAAGATGTAATTATGATACGCACCAAAAGTAAGGAAGGAGTGCCAACAAAAGATCTTGTGAAGTGGAGTGGTATGTCTCGTGCAACAATTCAAGATATTGTTGCTAAAAGAACATGGAAGCACGTTTAGAATAGATATTAATTACTTTTCTAATGGCAAAAGATCCAAACAAATACCTGCGCCCTTTATGGATTGAAATGTATTTAATCGATAAAGGAAAGTGGACTAATCCTGGTGTCAAGTATTCAAAGATACTTAATCTAATTGCAGACCGTATCCCAAAAGATTATGACGACAACTGGGATCGTCGCAACCACACAGCTAATGATGTTTGTGAATGGTTAAAAGAACAAGGAGAAAGGGCTGACAATCATGACCGATACAACTATCCTTGGCAAAAAGATTTGACCTGATGAGCTCTTCCATCCGCATGAACTCTGCAATCTATCAAGACACACGTCAGAATCATAGTAAGAATCGTTTCAAGGGTCCCAAGTATTCTATTGGGACTCGTGTTGCAGAACGTCCCAAGCAACGCTTTGATGCTTGCGGTAGTCCTGAAGGGTACAAGCGAGCACAAGCTGCATCATCACAACGCTTTGGTACTGTTGTCGAAAACAGAATCAAAGAAGTTAAACGTAAGAATGGTGTGATCCATCGGCGTGTTTATGTCAGTGTTCAATGGGATCACCTGAAATCTCCAATAGAACATGATCAACAAAGGATCTGTGCTATTGAAGATTTCAAACAGATAACAGAAGTAACTCGCCTTATGATTGGCGGTTGATAAGATTGGCCAGTTCACGCTGGCCTTCTTTTTGCTTGCGTTCAAATTCTTTTTTCTGCTTCATTAAATATGTAATGAGAGCAGGATCCATTTTGTTTGTGCAACCATCGTATGCAATGCCGCGATAAACTAATTTCATTTTCTGTAGCCTTTGTTACGGATTTATACTACATCTTTTGATTTGTTGATGTAGTTCAGGTTGATACAGTAATAGTCCTAAGCATGACTTTAAACTGCTTGTTGACCACACTGCACTTTACCTCCATGTCTACCACTCAATTTCTCAAGTTTTCTACTGGTAATGGCAAGCTTAAAAATCGTTTGATCTTTTCATTGCCAGCTGCATACAGTTGCCCCCATGCTGGTGTATGCAAAACATTTGCAAACAAATCTGATGGTAAGATCATTGATCTGCCCCAGGTTACTGGCACTGTTGCACAAGAGTTCCGTTGCTTTGCTGCAATGTCTGAGGTTCGTCCAACTGTAAGGAATGCACGCTGGCATAACTTTGATTTGTTGCGTGCTCTTCCTATCAGTGAGCCAGAAACAATTGCAGCTTTTATCTTGGAATCTATTCTTGCTTCTCCCAAGAAGGATTTGATTCGCATCCATGAATCAGGTGACTTCTGGACAGAAAACTATATGAAAGCATGGGCACTTGTTGCCAAGGAGTTACCTCACATTAAAATGTATGCTTATACCAAGTCTCTTGGTATGTGGCAATCACTTAATGATATGATTCCAGATAATTTTTATCTTACTGCATCTTATGGTGGCACACTTGATTACATGATTCCTACAGCTCCTAAAGTATTTAAACGTTATGCTAAGGTTGTTTATACAGAACAAGAAGCAGCAGATCTTGGTCTTGAGATTGACCATGATGACTCTCACTGCTTGGGTGACAAGCCTTTTGCCTTGCTCGTTCATGGCAGCCAACGGGCTGGATCAGACGCAAGTAAGGCCTTGTCTCAACGCAAGAAGGAGGGAGGATTTGTTGGATACAACAAAGCAAAGCGATAAAAATATATAAACCACTTGTTCTTTTATACAGGGCAGATACAATCTATCTGTCCTTTCTTTTTCATCATGTCTTACGTCATTGCCTGTTGGAAACAAGATAAACCTTTTGGTATTTCTTGTTGTCCTGAAACGTCCAGCTTCAAACTAATTCCATTAGATTCAGATAGAGCATTCAATGATGTGTACTCTCATCCTTACAGGGCTGGTGCGCAACAGATTTTAAATTGGATAAATCAAAATGACAAAAAATTATCCAGTCAGAAACTCTCTATTCAAGATGAGTGCCGATTCAGAAAATGAATCGTGGTTGGTGTTTGACTTAGAGTCTGATGGTCTTTATGATAAAGTCACTGAAACATTCTGCATTGTTATACATGATATCTGCAGAAAACAAACTTTTAATTACGGGCCTGACAGCATTGACGATGCTCTTGGTCATCTGGCTAGAGGTGATGTTTTAATAGGGCACAACATAATTTTTTATGATTTACCTGTACTAAAAAAACTTTATGGTTTTGAATTTTATGGACAAGTCATCGACACACTCGTCTGCACAAGACTCATCTGGCCCAAAGAAAAGTTATTCGATCTCGACTCTGAAATTTATTCCGACAAGGTTCCCGCTGGTCTTAAGGGCGGTGCTAGTCTCAAAGCATGGGGTTACCGTTTATCCGATCATAAAATCGAATTCAAAGACTTTACTCATTACTCAGATGAGATGTTGGAATACTGCAAGCAAGACGTTGCAGTTACTACAAAATTATTTAAACTTATTCAAAGAGAAACTTATCCGCAATCCGCTCTTAAGTTGGAGCATGAGTTTGCTAATCAATCAATAAACAAATTGTTTCTGGTATTCCATTTGACATTGATCAATGCATTGATCTTGTGGATGTGCTTAGAACAAAACAAAAAGCGTTAGAAACAAAACTCAAAGAAGTATTTCCACCTATTGAACATCGTGAATGGTTTACTCCCAAAGTAAACAATAAGAATCGTGGCTATGTAAAAGGTGTACCGTTTGAAAAGATAAGGATTGAACCATTCAATCCAGGTTCAAGACAGCAAGTTGTTCAACGATTGAAGGATAAATACAACTGGGAGCCACCAAAGAAAACAGATAAAGGTAATCCAATATTGAATGATGAAGTATTAGAACAACTTGATTTTCCAGAAGCGAAGGTCTTAGCTGAGTACATGTTAATCCAAAAACGATTGGGTCAAATTGCAGATGGATCTAATGCTTGGCTTAAGCTTGTCAATAATGATGACGGTCGTATGCATGGTGATGTTATCACTAATGGTTGCATTACTGGCCGTTGTGCTCACCGTAATCCCAACACGGGCCAGGTTCCAGCTGGTTATTCCCCTTATGGAAAAGAGTGTAGATCTTTATTCCATGCACCAGAAGGATGGGATTTGATTGGTATCGATGCCAAAGCACTTGAGCTGAGATGTCTTGCTGGTTATCTTGCAATTTGGGATGAAGGTGAATATGGAAGATTGGTTACTGATCCTGACACAGATATTCATACTTATAACCAAGAACAGTTTGGTGTAGAAACCAGGGACATTTCTAAACGTTTGTTGTATGGAATGTTGTACGGGTGTGGCTATCTAAAAGCAGGAACCATCATTGATCCTAACTGTAAAGATGAAAATAAACTCAAAGAACTGGGTCGTAATGCAATCAATGGTTTTATGAAGGGCGTTCCAGCATTGAAGAAACTAAAAGATCAGATTGAAGAAACAATACTAGAACGAAACTATTTGATTGGATTAGACCGCAGGATTTTATATTGTCGTTCAGCGTTCAAAGGTTTAAATGTTTTGTTGCAATCAGCTGGTGCAATCTTAATGAAACAAGTGGTGATCAATACTCATCACAACATGAATAAGATTGGCTTGGAGTATGGAAAAGACTGGGAACAAATGCTAATGGTTCATGATGAAATACAAATTGCATGTGATCCCAAGCACACTGAAGTTGTAAGGGAACAAGCAATGCTTGCATTTCCAGAAGCTCAAGAATTTTTTGGATTTAGATGTTTGATTGAAGGTGATTCTCGTGTAGGATTCACCTGGCAAGAAACACACTAGCTTCCGTAGCTCAGTGGAATAGAGCATCCGCCTTCTAAGCGGTTGGTCGCAGGTTCGAATCCTGCCGGAAGCGTTGTCCTTGGCATGACAATAAACTGTCCTGTTCTTTACTTCCAAGATTATGAACGTCGTTTCTGTTTGCGCAAAACTCAAAGAGGATTTGCGGCAAGTTTATGTATCTTCTGATTCTGTTGCACATCGATGCATGATTCAGCTGCCACCTGTTGGCAACAAAGCACCTACATTAATTCAAATGAATTTGTATGGTAAAGCAGCTGAACGATTCGATGGTAAAGCTAATTCACTGATCTATCTTAATGAAGCGAAGTTACGTTTTGATCTTGAGAGCCGTACCTTCTCTTTACATGGTGGTACTGTTGCATCAATCACTGATCAGTTTCCTATTTTTAATAGTGTTATTCTTACTGGTCGCTGTGTTAAAGACATTGATCACACTGATCCAAGACAATTTAAAACAACGCCAAGTGGTTTGATGATCTGCAATCAAACTTTATCTGTTGTCACAGGAAAAGGTCAAGCTGATCTTTATAACTTCTATGCCATTAACAGCGTGGAAGATAAAATTAATTATGCAGAACTTCTCTGTAACTACACAAGAAAAGGAACAGGTTTAACAATCAAAGGTAAGTTGGTTACTGATAGCTGGGTTGATAAACAATCCAATGAAAAGAAGAATCAAACTAAGATTCAAATGCAATCAATGACTCTGGCTCCCAGGCTTGATCTTGAAGCCAGGGCTCCTGCTGGTCCTTCAGAATCTTATAAGCCAGTTAGTGTTCCAGATAACAAGAAGAATGATCCTTACAGTGATAGCCTGCCGACATTGAGCGGCAAGTACAGCTCAAACCCCGACCTTGAGGAGGCTCCTTTCTGATGGAAAACATTACCTATGAACTTGATCCTCCTTTCAAACTTCTTTATGAAGATGAAGAATCACAAGTCTTAATCCAAATAAAGACTGCTGATCTTGGAGATGTCGTCGATAAGTGCATTCACTTTTTAGAAGCATGTGGTTACGAAAGAGAAGACATTCTAGAAGAAATGCGTAGACCGTTTTACGCTCAACCTCTTCAAGAGTAATCTTCTAGGGTCCTGAGCATGACCTTAAACTGCTCATTCCCAAACCCTGAACAAACCATGAGTCAAACCATGATTGCTAAGAAAAATCCTGCTGCTATTACCACACGCAGCCTCGACTCTTTCATGATGTTTAAAGAGAAAGAGTTTGTGTCTGGTCTTCAGCCATTCGTTACTATTCAACCACTCAACAAATCTAAAACCAGGGGTTGGTTTATTCGCGGCACTGATCTATCTGCTTGTGGATGGGCTGCTACCGAAGAAGACTTCGATCCAGGTTCTGCAATCTTTGGATACAAGCAAACCTTTGGCATGCCACCCAACACTAGCGTTGAAGAGGGAATCAACTTTGTGATTCCTCGTATTCAAATGCTTTTGGTTTCTCCACTCATGGTGGAAGAAACCATGGATAAGCGCCAGGTGATTGGTGTTTATGGTGGTGAGAATGAATGTGATGTTGCTGCTACAGCGGCGTTTGATAATGATCGTCTTGCTGCAGAGCTCGCCTCAAGTAAAGGTGAGATCTACAAACGTAAGTACGGTATTCGTACCAAGTATTTGATTTATATTCTTAACAAGTACAACAAGCGTGCTCACACTGCACCTGTTGTATTGACTGTAAAAGGATTGAATGGAACAGATATGTCAGAGAAAAAGAAACTCTTTGACAAAGAAATGGGCAAGTGTTTATCCAAAGCGCTTGGCATGGAAGTTCCTCTTCAGTTCAACGAAAAGTTCAACAGCACTACTGTGTTCATGCCAACGCTTGCTTCTGACATGCGTGGCAGTAACAACGTTGAGATCTGTGGTATCGAATCATTTGAAGCACCGCAGTACGACACTGTAGAAGAAGCTGTTGAATCCCTGAGTCGGCTGACAATTCCTGATGAAGACCGGGAAGATACATGGTCCAAGGTTAGCGATCCTTGGTTCCAGGACTACATCAACCAGCATTCCAAGCAAGACGCCAAAAAACTTGGTGGTGCTTATGGAATCAAGGATGATGTAAAGATTCTTCCCCATGGCGCTGCGGTAGAGACAAAGGCTCAGGTTGTCGATACAATGACGGGTGAAGACTCAGCTCTCTGATTCTTCTAACGGGGGATTGGTCAGGTCTTCGGGCCTGACCTTTAGTCCTCGTGTACTACACAATTCATGCACCAGTCCTCGGATGATTCCTTGTCTTTGTGTTGCAAGCTTGACCAGTAAAATGGCAAGCATCTGTAAGTCTTTGACGGAGGAGTTTTCTTGAATTGATCGTTTAACTTTTTCTTCCCAGAACTTATCTTGTAAAGATGGTTCTAACTCCAACATTGCCAATGGGATAAATTCACTTTCCATTGTGCATTTTCATTTCACTCAACTTTAACACAATGACTACTTTCACTGAACTAACTGAAGTTCAATCCTTCATTTACAACAGATCTAATCTTCGCCGTGCCTTTGAGGGATTTGATGACACTGACATCTCTGGCATCTATCTCAGTGGTGATGATGTTGTTGTTGTTCGTAATGATGGCAATGAAGAGTCGTACAATAAAAAGAAAGTTCAAGAAGCGTTTACTTCGTTTACTCATCGGTTAACAGACTTCTTTTCTTATCTTGGACCCAACTATCGGTCGCCTAGTATCTGGCACCGCAATAGTTACATTATGTTCAAAGGCTGGCATTACCAGCATCAGTTGGGCAAAGATACCTTTGATGCCAAGCTCCAGCGGGAGTGGGCAGACAAGTTCATTCGCATTACTAACATTGAAAAGATTCAAGCACTTCTTCAATCAGATCAAACAAACATTGGACATCTCATTGCACCGGACGGGTTGTGGGATGAGAATCAAACCGTACAACTTAATGATGAACTGGTGGAAGAACCCAGCGAGTCCAATCCAGTATCCAGTAGGCCTTACTGCTCATGTGGGTCGTTTCAACGTCAGCTTAATAATCTTTCGGCGTTCTCCGATGAAATCGAAGGGTTTACGCCCTGGTGTAAGCATCTCACCTGGTTTCATAAATGCAGAGAGTTCCAGGTCAAGCGTGCAGATTTGATCACTGCAGCTCGTGGTAATCAACCAGAGAAGTGTTGTGCATGGTGGTATGCTCCCCCATCTGATGGCAATAGTACTGGTCGGTTTGTAGTCTTCCATACCAAGTATGGTGCTCAAGCTCCAGAGAGCCACTGGCGTCCCTACAAACCTGATCAACTCTTTACCCAACATGATGCATGGAGCTTATTTTTCAGTATGATGGAGGCCGGTTACACCCCTTATGCGGGCCACGCACTGCCTCAGTTCAGTCGTCGTAAGTGATCAATCGTCCTGAGCACGACGCAAAACTGCTCATCCACAACACTCTTTTCTAATCATGATTGAATCTATTCTTGCCACTGTTCTTCCAATTGCACAAGATCTTTTGATAGCTGCAGCTGTTGCAGTTGCTAGCTATGCAATCAATATGATTCAACAAAATTTTCAAATGATTTGATTGTGTATTTAAAGTGTAGTCTGCGGGCTACACTTTTTATTTCAAACTATCATTCACTTTACCCATGACTCAAATTACTTCAATTAAACTAAGTGAACTCAATGTCATTCAGCTCTACAAACATCATGCTGCCCTGGAGCACTCTCTTCCTTTGCTCACTGATGAATCTCGGCCAATGCTGCAGGCTGAATTGGAAGCTTGCTTGGAGCGACGATCAGACAAGATAGATGCTATTCACTACTGCATCTCTAGTCATGAGCGTGATTTAGAACAGATTAAGAAAGAGAAGGAGATGCTGCAGGGTGCGCAGCGTCATGCAGAATCACAAATCAAACAGTGCAAAAGTCTGCTAAGTTATTTGAGATGCTTTCTGCCCAAAGATACTAACAAGATCACAGGCAGGAACTATCAGTTCACCTTAGTCCGTAAGCCTAACCTAACGATTGAAATCTCATCGGATCCGAACCTTTGGTCAGCTGAAGACCAAGCTAAGTACTGCCTCACAGAGGAAGTCACCACTGCTAAAAGAACCGTCATCAAATCAATGGACGGCACTATCATTCAAGATGGTGAAGCACCAGTCAAAACAACAACCAAGATCATCCCAAACCTCGATGCAATCACAGATTCCTACAACTCAGGACAACCAATTCCCAATGGAGTTAAAGTCCGACAAGAATATTCAGTACGAACAAAACGTATCGTCTCAAAAAAGGTGGCACCTAAAGCATCCGAACTTACAGGAGAATTTCTTTCAGAAGATTGAGCCTCCTTCTGATCCTGATGATGCACAAATTAAAATGCATTGTCATGTTCAAACAGTTGAAGACATTGATCTTCAACTAGAAATGAATGAGGTTGAGATGAGCATGTGCCATGAGGATGGTGAGCTTCTTCCTTATAACAAGGAAGATTATACAAAGCTAGAAGAGCATCGACTGCGTTTGTACTGGGGCAAAAAGTTCCATATGAATGCACGTAATGCCTACTGGTATTACCTCACCCAGATAAGTAGGGAGCAAAACAATTTAAATCATCTAAACAAGATGGGTTAAAATAAAAATATCTTTAAAGGGGTATCATGTCCGACGAAAAACTTGCTGATTTATTTAGTAGGTTTAGTGGAGATGGTACCCCATTACCATCAACAATAGGCAGCAAGCTTGAGTGGGGAGTTACAATTCTTACTGCTGGTATGTTGTCTAATGAAAACCTGGCTGCGCAAATGACAGCTGAAGAAATGGTTGATGCTGCAATTAATTATTACAATGTCATCCAAGAACGCTTGGGGTACTATACTGAACATCAGGCACATTCCCTGGAAAAACTAATCTGATTAATGGAAAAGCTTACTGTTTCTTTTGCAGTCGATTTAGAAGTTGACTATAATTCATTTACAGGTAAAACACCAGATGACATTGCGGTCTCTCTTCAGGATGAGTTAGACGATTTGCTTTTTGAAGCAAGTCAAAATGTTACTGGTGTGTTCACATCTATTACCCACGTTGAAGAACATGTCTAATAACCTTGAGGGCTGGGACGTTAAAGAACAGCAACGACGTGCTGATTTTATGCAACATATTTATGATTGCTATAAACCTGAAAGCAAAACATTTACTGGTCTTTGGAAACGCTTTTGTTTAGAAGAGGCTGGTCCTTACTGTCGCAATATGTATTTTGAAAGGATTGAAGCAATTGAAAAGTTTCTTGAAGAACAACAGAACCCACAAGAAGACAACTAAACTTTATATAGTTACACTAAACCTATGGAAGAGCAAAAGCATTATCAAGTTAGTAATGCATTTATGAATTCAGGTGAGACAGTAGCTTGGCAACAAAACTTTCCTCCTGCTATGGCAACCGCTGCTACTGGTCTTACAGTTGAAGATATTAATACGATTACTGCATTTACTACAAACTTTAAAGTAGAAACAGAAGCAGAACAAAGAATAGAAAAAGCAAAGAAAAATTTAACTGAACAATTCTTAGATATAATTGATTCTTTTTCTGACGAGTTAACCGGAGAAGAAGTTTTAGACTGTCTGAAGGCAGGTATAAAATCAGCACATAATCATTCCAAAAAAGAATATAAAAAATTTAAATATCTTTTTGAAGAATTAGAATAGAATAAATGAATACACAATTTAAAATCACCAATGCCAAAGAAACTGATACCGCTGGTGCTGATATACTAACTACAGTGACTTGGGAAGAAGTTTAATGTTTACACCTTTTACTGCACAGCCAGAAGAACAAAAGCCTGCACCTAAAAAGAAAGAAGCAAACGTTAATGATTTCATAAGAAATCTTATTAAGTTATCTGCTTATGTGCATCAGCTCCAGGTACAATCTCATCTGATGCACTTTAATTATGAGGCAGGAAACTTCTTAGGTGTTCATGCGTTTCTTAAAGATCAATACGAAGCACACACTGAACAATTTGATAAGCTAGGAGAATTTATTCGTTCCATGGATTACCTCATGCCCATGTGTCATGAAGGTTTGATGGATGCTTCTCCTGAATTTGATCATGTAAAAAGTTATAAGCCCAACGATATGTTGGGCATTTACTATAAAAATCTAGAAGAACTTGGCATGATGACCAAGAAGTTAGAGCAGCAAGCAGCCAAGGTCAAAGCAATTGATATTCAGAACTATATGGCTGAGCTTTGTGGTGAAGCTTTCAAGGCTGCTTGGTTTATTAAAGCTACTCTTCGTAGTGAATAATCCTATGGCAGTTACTGCATAATGGAATACACTTGTCAATTTCTTTCTTGATTGTTTCCCAGCAATAACCTTTACCTGGCATTTTAGCGATCACATATTTTTTATCTTTTACATGGTGAAACTCCATAACCCTGTGATCATGGAGTCCACAATTATTGCAAGAAATATTTTTTTTATAATCAAGAAGTTTTTTCTTCGTTTTCTCTATCTTTTCTTTTGGGGAGCACATTGTTAATTGGATCTATTTTATCTTTTAAAATCGAACACGCTCTTATATAAAAGAAAGAATCTGTTTTACCCGATTCCTTCAATGCGTCTCTTACTTTCTTCCAGTTTTCGTACGTGATTTGATCCATCTTCTTGTGGTGTCCTCCAAAAGTAATCATCAGTTTGTCCGAGTCTGCCCCACTTTGGAGCATGCTCTACATTAAAATAGCGCGTTGAAACTTTGAAGTCTGGTGTTTTTAATTCATCATTAGTTAATGATGGATCAACCATCCGACATCTGTTGTTTGGATACGCTCCGATCTGACCATTCTCAAGCTCAACAATATTATGAGACTTGTGTTCATCAGGTACTTCAGAAAAATAATAATCAGCCTCATTGCGATGAGGGTGATAGTTATCGATAGTAAATAAATAAGAGCCTTTCATGTTTCCGGACTCTCTTGTCATTACTTCGAACTCCATATTAAAAATTAAATTCTTTTCTACTACCGTAATTCCTGTATCAAAACCATTCCAGAACTGTAGATCTGTTAAAGGCAGATCAGGATTAGGAGCCACGGGACCATCGGGATTATCACTATCCCAAGCAAGAAAAGCACTAATAGGAAGTTTGTCATACAATGCACCATACTCTGTTAAGTATGTTTCAAAATAAAGTGCGCGGCCACTGATTGATTTACATGTTACCCAATAGCCAGGTGTGTATTCTCCATAGCCATCACGTAAATCACGTAAGTATTCGCGTCGCACCCAGACTTTAACTGGAGGAATGTTTGCTACGAGGGTTGTCATACTTAGACGGTTTAATTTTTTTCTCCCAATCTTTTGGTGGATTAGGAATTAATCTTTCAAGATTTCTAAAAAACTTTTCAAACCTTTGGGATTCTTCCTCTTGTTTCATCTAAATAACTCATAAATTCGTCCATTGAATCCAACTGATCTAACTTAGTGACAACCTCAGATAAAGATACGAGAACAACTGGGTGTTCAGATCTTGCGGCAAATGCAATTGCTTCGCGTAAAAGCTTTGAGGCTTCTGTTACTGACTCTTTAACTTGAGTTGATAAACTCATCTGAGATTCCTTGACAAGAAGCATGACTACATACTACACAATTATTTTGATTATTGCATGGTTTTAAAATTTAAACGATACCGAATAACCGTCTAAAGCTGTTACATGCTCTACAAAAAATTTATATGTTTGTTCTTTAATAAACTGTAAGTTTTCTTTTGTAATCGTTGGTGAAGTTCCCAGGAAGAATACATGCTTCAATACTTCATATGCATTGGGATAATCTTTTGCATTACCTAAACCCTTATATGCAGGGTGCAAAAGTAAATTACCAGCAAAATAGTTTCTTGTTTGAATGCCACTGTCTTCATACCACTGTTGTAGTTTTTCTTTTATGATCGGCATTTCAAAAACTAAGGGCACACCAAACCATGAAGTTTCAGCGTCAGATCTTTCAGTAACAACTCGAACAGGAGGTTCTGATAGCATCTCCCACTTATTAAACATGTCATTAATTTCTTTATAGTTATCTCTTCTTCTTTGATGTATCTCATCAAATTTTTCTAATTGAATTAAACCAACTGATCCCTGTAGATCCAGGGGTTTTAAGTTGTAACCAATCTGGCTAAAGACATATTTGTGATCAACGGTTACATCATAGTCATCTAACCATTTATCAAATCGTTTACCACATGTTCCTTTTGCAAGCATGTTGCATTCACCGATGCAATAACAATCTCTCCCCCACCAGGCAAACTGTCTGGCGAGTTGAATAATTTCAGGATTACTAGAAGAAACCATGCCACCTTCAAGGGTGGTAATGTGGTGTGCAGGATAAAAAGAACAGGAAGCAGCAACTGCGTGTTGAGTTAAATAATCATTCCGCCATTTTGAACCCAGTGAATCACAATTGTCTGCAATGTAATGAAGTCCATTTTTGTTGCAGATGTCTAACAGCTTATCCATATCATAGACATTTCCAAGCACAGGGCTGCTAAATACAGCTTTTGTTTTGCTTGTAACTGCTTTTGCTACCTGATCTAAATCCCAATTAAGATCTTCCCAGGTAATGTCAACAAACACTGGAACTAAATTGTTTTGCAATATAGGATTAATTGTTGTTGGGAAACCAACAACACTCACAATAATTTCATCTCCATCTTGCCAGCCATAATATTTTTTCAAGGCTGCAATCATCACCAGGTTTGCGGAGCTGCCGCTATTGACCATTAGTGATTCTTTGAATCCAAATCGTTTAGAAAATTCTTTTTCAAACTTGGTAACCTGTTTACCAGCTGGGTACCAGGCTCCTTCTTTTAATGTTTCAATTGCTGCGTCAATTTCTCTTCCATCAAAGTATGGTCCGGAGTACGGAATCTTTGATTTAGACATAAGTCTTCAATGCCTTCTTTGATTTGGATTAAAGGTTTGAATCCTAGTGATTCAATTTTTCTGCAGTCTAAACTAAATTCAACAGCTTGTGGATATTGAAAAGGTAATTTTGTTGGAAAGATTTCACTCTTACTTTTTAGTAATAGCTTTGCTTCCTCAAGACATTTTTGTAGGGTGGTGGCTATACCGGTTCCGATATTATAGATATGATTGTATTCTCCTTTTTCTATAACAGTATTAATGCCACGGCATGTATCCATGATATGAATAAAATCTCGTGAGAGATTTTTGTACACAATAATGTCTCTATTCTTTTTTAATCTTTCAATTAAAAAGTGTAATGAATTTCTTTTTTGTGAACCCTTGTCTGGTCCACCATAAACATTGCCAAGTCTTAAGATGCGCCAATTAATTCCAAATTCATTGCAATATTCTTTAACTAGTTTTTCAGCACAATGTTTTGTGGCTGAATAAAAACCATTGGGATCACAGAAAGAATTTTCATTGGGATGCCTATGGTGGGGACCATAAACAAACCAACTACTAACAAAATTAAATTCAGTAATGCCCGCTGCTCGACACGCATCAAGTCGCTGTGCAAGTACAACAAGGTTAGTATCAATATCAAGAAAGCTATCAGTCTTAAGGTTTTGATTACTTGTTGTACTAATCAGATAAAGAACTCTTTTGGACTCTGGATCCAATTGATTTTTATCAACGGTAATGCCAGGGAACAAGGCACGATAGTATGTGCCAATAATTCCGGTGGCACCATAAATACTTAGATCCATCGTTGCCTCTGACTTCTAGTTGGATCATACAACCAATAATCACATGTTAGATCCATATCAAATGGAGTCTCAAACTTTTCTTGACCTGGTAATCCTCCCCATTTTTCTAGATAATATTTTCTATTCTGTTGAAATGTATATTGGTTTTTAATTTTGAAGTTGTCATCTCTTTTTAATGTGCTGCTAACTTTATGACTATATTTCAAGGGAAAATATTCCCACTGTAGTCCTGCTAACTTCATGCGATAGCGATGATCATTATCTTCATAGTAAGCAGGAAAAAAGTTTTCATCCATTAATCCTACATTTTGAATAAGACCTGGACCAAAAACCATTGCTGAGTATCCGTTTTGTGTTTCATCACACAAGATTCCTGTAAAAGGTTTTTCCAAACGTTTAGCTAACTTGGCTAACTCGCCTGGCTTTAAATGCCAGTCAACTGAAAATACACACCAATAGGGGCAATCAGTGTTTTGTTTAACAATTTGATTAACACTACCAGAAAAACCTTGGTTTAAATAATTTTTAACCACACAGATTTCTTTAATATTTTTATTCCTTGCAACAGGCAGGTTTGTAGAAAATAATTCTGTTAACTCTTTTAATATTTTTGTAACACTTGGGTCTTTGCCCATTGAGTTATCAATAACAAAGTATCGATTGACAGGGTAATCAATTGAGTTGTAATGATTCAATAAATCTTGGCCGCCATTGAGAATCATGGTGCCAATCATTTCAATTGGTTTTGTCATTTTTTTTGATATAAGAAAGCAATGCTTTAGGAAAAGAACAAAAGAAACTAGCTATGCAGTACCAAGTTGCGGCTAGCTTGTCTTGAAATTCTTTGAGGGTCATTTATTTGCAAAATGACAATACAAATCAATTGTAGCAACAAATAAAATTGATCCAAGTAAAGCTACAACAAAGCTATTAAAACCTGTCATTTTTTTAAAAAATATACTACTATAAACATAATATAAGAAGTGTAATGCAAAAGTTAAACGACTTAAATAAAACAGCTGCACGAATAACTTTAAATGGCAAAAGGCATTACACCACTCCTTTACCCACTGGACCTGCACCATCTGTTACAACGATTATTTCCGAAACTGCATCTGAAGCAAATAAAAAGAAACTAGAGATGTGGTCAAAGGCTAACCCAGGCCAAAAAGAAATTGCAGCAGAACGAGGGACGGCAATACACTATGGAATGGAACAGTATCTCAAAGGGGATAAGCAACCTGAAATCGAGGAAAGCTATAAAGATTTTTGGCAGGGGATGCCGTCTGTTCTGGATCAATTCCAGGAGGTTCTATGGGCGGAAACGCCACTACTTGATAAGCATCAATTCACTGTCGGTAGTGATGACGTTGCTCGTGTTTGGGGTAGTGATCCTGAGGGACGTGCGTGGGCTGGTGCTCCTGACATTATTGCAGTTGCTAATAATAAACTTACTCTTGCTGACCTCAAGACCTCAGTAAAGCCTTACTCACGCAAGTGGCCCTCTAAAAATTTGGAGAAAGGTTGCCAAGAGTGGCGGGACCTACTCGGTGGTCACATGAAGTTTAAAAAAACCTGTAAACAACTTGCAGCATATGACATTGCTATTCAACAAACACTCGGTATTACTGTCCAACAAGCTGCGATACTCGTCTCCACTCCTGTCCGCACGCAAATATTTAAGATTTCCAGGCGCTTTCTTGATATCCTTCATGATGATTGGTACAAAATTGTAGAGGAGTACTATAAACAGATAGAGAATTGTAACGTTTATGATGCAGACCTTATTTAAAGATATTCTAAAAGAAATTATTATTTGGCTTAAGAAGCTTTGGTTTGAATCCAAGCTTAAAGCCAGGTTAAAGATGATTGAAATTCAAAATGAGATTGAATACGAAGAAGAATTGGAGGAATCTTTTAAACCAATTCTAACTGAACATAAGGTTGACAAAACAATTCAGACAGGAGAATCAGCTAAATTAGGGGGTGCCCTACAGCTTTCTGCCCCATGGAAAAAAGAAAAACAACAATAAATACTTATAAAAACTTTGGTTAGTTCATCTTAGGATATACAAATGATCGCAACATTTCCCGTGGAAATTCAAATTTCTAATGGGGAATGGATTCACTCCATGTTAAAAAAATTGGATGATGCAGAAGATGGATCTACTTTTGTGGTTCCAACTGAAATGCATCTTCATGCTTTTTATATTGCAGTAGAATCATTAGCAACTAACAAAAAAATAAAAGTTTTTCTCAAGTCTCCCAACGAGTTTCATGACAAATCAAAATCAACAAACTCTCAAGTCGGGTGAAATTAGACTTGATTACATTCCCATTGACTGGCCTCTTACTCCACTAGGTGGTAGAAAAGATCCCTATATAACTGGTTGGCAAAACAAACCATTTACAAAAACTGAAATTGAAAATGAAATATTAACAGGTCGTTGTAAAGCGGTTGGCTTGTTAGCTGGTCCTGTCTACAACGAGCCGTATGGATTGGTTTGGGTTGATATTGATGGTACTAGTATTTATCCTTTAATCTCAGAATTATCTCAAAAGTCTGACTTTGATCAAGCACTTCCTCCTACTCTGACTATCTGTAGTGGCAAGCTTGGTCGTGAACGAAAGCTATATAAAATTTCAAGAGAAAATCAAAAACACTTTATTAGAAATAAATACACTTGGCATGGTGCTGGTAATAAAGAAAAATTGGAAATCCTTTGGTCTAGGCACCAAGGTGTTCTGATGGGTCTTCATCCAGAAACGGATGGATACTTTACTGCTGAAGGAATGGGTTTTGAGATGGTTGAGTCTCTTCCTGAGTTTCCTGGCTGGCTTTTAAATCTGATCATTAACAAGAATGTAAAGCAGGGCGTTCCATCAAAAGAAACCATCCGAATGGTTGGTCCTAGCTTTGCAATCAATAGTGAAATTAGTCTCGAACGAGACATGAAACTTGCTGTTGAAGCAATGTGGGCTGTGCCTCCTGAGGCTGCTGATGATTATGATATATGGATCATGACTGGCCAGGTGCTTCATGATCTAGATGATTCTTTATTAGACGCTTGGGATGAGTGGTCCAAGCAATCCGATAAATATAAAGAGGGAGAATGTCATCGTCGTTGGCTTTCTTTTAATAAAGATGGTGGTCGTACTCTTGGATCTTTAATTCATGTTGCAAAAGAACATGGCTGGAAACCTTCTCAGGATTACAAGGCAATGTCTGTAGACGATCAAACACTGGATCATGCTTCAAATCTGTTAATGGAAATTGAAAAAGATTTAAAAATTAAACAGGCCTCTAATGGTTCTGTTCAGCAAACTTCAACAGTTATTAAATCACAAGGTAAGGGTAGGGAGCAGCGTCCTAGAAATTCATCTTCTGATGTTGTAACTGATCTTATGATTCAAATGTATAAAGGAGACTTATTATACAGCCAACAACAAGGTTGTTTCTTTATGTATGAATATAGAAGTAAGGGCTTGTGGTGCCAGCTGTTTGATTCTGAGATTAAAGGAGACATAAAAGATAAATTTAATCTTATTAAGAAAGATGCTTTACCTAATGGTTACAGCATGAATCTGATTAATGATGTTGTTGAGCAATTAAAAATTAGTCTTATCTTTGATGATTGGTATGACCAAAAAGATTTATTGCTTTTTACAAATGGCATTTTAAATGTTGAGACAAAAGAATTTTCTGCGTTTAAAAAAGAATTGTATATGACTCAACAGTTACCTTATGATTATGACCCTCATGTAGACTGTGAGCCTATTATCAAGTGGTTGAAAAATACTCAAGATAATAACTGGGGTCGTACACAAGTTCTTCGTGCATGGTTGCGTGCTGTTCTGTTAAGTCACTCTGAAGTTCAGAAGTTTGTTGAGATTGTTGGTCCAGGTAAGTCAGGTAAATCTACTTATGCCAACCTTGCACATGCTTTGGTCGGTGATGAAAATGCAATGATTTCAAGTCTTGAACACCTAGAAAAAAATCGTTTTGAAACTGCTAATCTATACAAGAAAAAACTTTTACTTTTCAATGACGTTGAACGCTATGGTGGTTCGGTTTCCATCTTAAAAGCAATCACTGGACGTGACCTAATCCGTAACGAACGCAAGTTCCAAAGCAACTCTCAAAAACCGTTCAAGTTTAATGGACTTGTTATCATCACAGCCAACGAACCAATCCAAACCACAGATCCCACCTCAGGATTGGCACGTCGTCGCCTTACTCTTCCATTCGACAAACCTTTTAAAGGAGCAGCTTCAGAACAAAAAACTCTTATTGATATGGATGATAAGGGTCGTCCATTCGGTGAGTTTGCATGTATGTTACCAGGTCTGGTGAACTGGTTGCTTGATATGAGCGCAGATGAAATGCGTGAATATCTAATGGAAACAAATAAAAAAGTTCCTTTCTTTGCTAAACATCATCGTGAACAGATCTTAAAATCTAATCAGATAATGGATTGGATAAGCCATTGTTTGATCTTTGATCCAGGGGTTGCTTGTTCTATTGGCTTGGCAAAGTTTGCTCCAGGAGGTACATCCTATGTGTATACCAATTGGGATAAATGGTTGTATGCCAGCTATTGTGAATTTTCTCGTGGTAGCAATGTAAATATTCTGGGCCGTAGTCGTTTTGAATCTCTTTTGCTTGATATCTGTGTTCATCAATTAAATCTAAATGTTTACAAGATGGCTACTGTAAGGGGTGCAAAAATTATAAACATTGCTCCCAGGGCATCCAACCCCGCTAAGTATGAAAAATTTCCTTCTGTTGTAGAGGTTGGTTTAAATAAAGATAAATGGATGGATATGTATGGAGAGTCTCTTTTAAGTAAAGGGGATGTCAAAATAGAAGTACATGAGGAAGAATTTTGACTAGCAGTAAGCACTTGTTATTAGATGCCCATGATTGTGATCATGAGATTTTAAATGACTATGAAAAATTAGAATGCATTATGTATGAAGCATTACATCTTGCTAACGCAAAACTTCTAAGGATGATCGGGGAAAAATTTGAACCTCAAGGTGTAACCTTGTTAGCGTTACTTGCCGAGTCCCACTGTTCTATTCATACCTGGCCCGAGTTAGGGTTTGCTGCTATTGATTTCTATACTTGTGGCAAAGAGTTTGATACTTTCAAACTTACCAACATGTTTAGAGATAAATTAAAATCAAAAACAATAATCAAAAAAGACATTAACAGGCCCACAACTCTTCAAAATTATGTATAGTATTTAAAGCTAATCATTTAATATGGCTGATACCAAGATTAAACTTCTTTGGGTTGGTGACATTGTTGCTACTACGGGTTTTGCAAGGGTAACCGAAAACGTTCTTAAACGTTTAAAAGCAACTGGTAATTATGAAATCCATGTGCTTGGTTGTAATTGGCATGGTGATACAACTCCTCTTCAGCAAGAATATTTTTTATATCCTGCTTCTAATCGTTTTCAAACTGCTCCTTTTGGTGAAGATCGTATTCGTGGCCTTGTTGAACAAATCAAACCTGATGTCATCTGTACGATCAATGATAGTTGGATTATCAATGAACAATTTAATCGTATCAAAGATCTAAGAGAAACTCTTGGTTTTAAATTCGTGGGTTATTATCCCATGGATTCCTATGAGTGGTATGGCGGCTTGCTTGATACTCTTAACGAATGGGATGCTGCTGTTTGCTATACCGAATTTGGTGCTCAAGAAACTATTAATGCAGGTGCCACAAAGCCTATTACTGTTATTCCTCATGGCTTAACAGAAAAACAATTCTATCCTATGGATAAAGTAGAGGCTAGAAAACAACTTGGCTTAAATCCGGATGATTTTATTGTCTTTAATGGCAATCGAAATCAATTTAGAAAACGCATCGATATTACAGTAAGTGCCTTTGCAAAATTTGCTGTTGATCGCCCTGACACTAAGCTTTATCTCCATATGGGATTAAAGGATATGGGTTGGGATATCATGCCTTTGTTTGCAAGAGAAATGAATCGTCAAGGGCTGGATCCTAATAACAGAATCATTATGACTTCGCCCAGTCCTCATGCGCCCGCTGTCCCTTTTGAACTGTTAAACGTCATCTATAACGCATGTGACGTTGGTGTCAATACCTGCAAAGGGGAAGGTTGGGGTCTTGTCAACTTTGAGCACGCATCTTGCAAAGTTGCTCAAGTCGTACCAAACCACACTTCTTGTAAAGAAATTTTTGAAGGTACAGGTGAGATGATTAGATCTCTTCATAACGATGTAGACCATAATCTTGGTCGCATCATGCCTTGTCCCGAAGACGATCACTTGACTGAAATTTTAGGTAAGTATTATGAAGACCGTGAATTTTTGGACCAGGTTGCTCAGTCTTGTTACGATCGTGTAACCCATCCTCAATTTAAATGGGAAACTGTTGCGTCTAAATTCAATGATGTTTTCCAGGAGGTTGTCCGAGTGGAGGATGAAGTAAAACCTGAAATTGTAAAGCCCAAAAAAACTAAAAAGAAAGCTGCCGTTAAAGTTTAATTTTTTTAAAATTTGAATGCTTGGACCGGCGGCTTTTGCTCCGGTCTTTTTTTGTGCAGACTTTCAGACTTTCAGACCTTTTATACTTTACCCCTATCTACAGTACATAAACAAAATATTGTACTGATGAAAAGTTTTAACAGTACAATACTCCGATAATGTACTGTGGGTTATACTAAAGAAAAAATAACCCAAAAGTCTGATTCTCTGCATGGCCAACCTCAATCGGATGTATCATGAAGTGTCTCATGCGACTCAATTCAGTTATGATCCAGGGATTGCTTCTCGTTCTGATCAAGAGCTAGATGAAATTGGGTTCTATAAAGGCTTTCCTTGCCCTCATGGTCACATCATTCGTCATAAAGAAAAACATTGGTGTTATTTCTGTGTTCAAAAAATCCTTTCTAATGCCTGTGGTTTTGATATAAACTATCTTGATTCTGCCTATAAAATCAAATATCAAAAGCTATGGAAACAAATTAATATTGGAGATCCGAAAGAATGCTGGGAAATAAAAACAAAAACTATCTATAGTCCTGAAAGAATTAAGATGCCTTCATATCGCAGTGAATATAGCAACAATTTATCTGAAAACGTTTCTATTCATAAGGCCATATACCAGTGCTCCTGGGGAGATGTTGGTAAATTTCGAGTTACAAGAACTTGTCAAAACCCTAAGTGCGCCAATCCCTTGCATCTTGTGTCTTCTTGGAATAGATCTTTGCCTCCAAAAACAATTAATCAAATGATCTTAGAGTTTGATGTTGAAAAACTTATGTTGTACAGCAACAATAAAGGCAATAATCAACTCTGCTTGCAAGGAATGAAAATGAATATTTCAAATCCTTTGGAAAACCAGAATATTTTAAAAGAGTAAAATAGAAATATTGATTATAAACTAAATAAATGCCTCGCGTTTCTGCTACTCAAAGACAAAGAACTCAAAATAATCCACTGCCATTAGGTCCATTTGGTCAACTATCCATACGAAATTTACTAGGTTCTCTTGGTCCTAAAAATAAACTTGGTTCTAATGGTTATGGCGGTGGTACTTTTAATCATTGGTTTAGTATTGAAATAAGTTCACCTGCTTGGATTATTCTTGCAAAAGGAGGAGAACGTAAAGAATATATTCAGCTTTCTGTTTATGATTTAAATTTAAACCCTATCTTAGGCAGAGGTATTTTTGATAGAGATAGTATTAAAGAAATAGAAAATGGTGAAGTTTATTATCCTTATGAAGGTCATGTAATGTCTGCCGGGTCGGATCTTTATAATACTTTTAATCCAAATCGTTTTGATAAAGGAGACGATCGTTATTTTCCCTTGGAGACGGGTAAATATTTATTATGTGTTTCTTCTACCAGGAATGAAGATATAAATTATGAAGTTGGAATGGTGATTGAATTTCCAACCTCTTCTGATGATGATTTATTGGCAGAAAATTTTGAGTACATTTTATGGGAAAATGCTGATTTAATAGCACTGGAAGTAGAATCTGATTTTGTTGAAAATGCTTCACATGTACATTCTCTTGTTGAATGGAAAACAGCTTGGGCTCGTGAACAACAACTAACCAAGCCCTTTCCTGCTATCTTGGTACCATATGCAACCAGGCCGTGACAGATGACTTATCGAATGAAAAGAAAAAGGATAACAAAAACCATAAAACTAAACAAGAAACACTTTATAAAGCTATGGTTAAAACCTTGGATAATGACGACGAGTGGTTGCGTGTGGTCAGTGAGCATGGTCGTATGCCAATCAAAACGTCAAGCAAACGATTGGATGACAAAAAAAAGAAATCAAAGAAACAGAAAAATAATTATCAATTTGACAGGTAAGGTTGCTAATAAAGCACAGGCTATTGGTGTACGTGTATTGCGTCAATGGACTTCTGTGATACCCCCTGGTGATTCTTTAGCATTTGATTGTTCTTGTGCAAACAAAGAAAAACAATTTCGTGTATGGAAAAAATGGTTTACAAAACATGAAAGTAGTAAGTGGATTATCAATGATGATTTAAAAACATTCTTTTTTTATAGATCTTTACACTTAGAATAAAAAGGTGTTCATTTATTACTCATGGATTTCGCTAAATACATTGAAGCTGCATTAGCCGTTCATGCTGCAGCTAGTGTTATCACTGCTATGACTCCTACCCCAAAGGATGACAACTTCCTCAAAGGTATTTACAAAGTTTTAGAGACTGTTGCATTGGTTATCGGTAAAGCAAAACAGCGCTGATTATTCAACAGGTTGGAACCAAAATACAACTCCTCCCTGTTCGTCAACCCATTTTTTAGTTGCGTAAGCCTCATTTTTATTGAGGGTTACGCATTTTTTTTCTTTTCCTAATTCCCAACAAATATTAACTTTAATTTCTTTTTTATTCTTCATTTGGTAACAAGTAAAGCCCAGCCTGTTCCGTTGCCATCACACTCCCAGCGCTTAAGCCAATTTTTTCTACTGTAACAAATACTGCATCCTGCTGTTGATTCGTTGTTGATGTAACCACCATTCACCATGTCTGCATCACCATTAGGATCATGGTGAACAAAATTGTCTTTATCAAAACCGATTACACAAGTCCAGTGGCCGCCCCCCTCTGGTCTAGCAATAGAACCATGATGCAGCCAACCCACCGCAACTGGTCTGCCATGCCTAATTTCATTTTCTAATATTGCTGAATTACCGTCTGTAATAAATTTTGCTTTTAGACCGAGTGATTGCAGTGTTTGTACTTGTGCTACGGCTTCTGTTGAATCACCAAATTTTCTACGAATAGAATTATATTCATCATCACTTTGAACTGCTCCATAATATTTTGCTATCATTGCACAGCTACTAGAAAAACATTCTCTGTAACCAGTACCTGATTTATTATCAAGCTGATATTCATAGGGAACATCAAGAACAATGTCATTGATAATTAAATCTTCGTTGCAACCAGGAGTTCCTGTTTGTTGATCCATTATTTGAATCAATTTTTTGGTGTAGTCTGGATCGGTTGCATAACCTTCGCTAACTAATAGTTCAGCGCATTCATTACGGCTTGAGGCTCTATTGACTCCCTGGTAGCCCTTAAAATCCTTATACCAACGGTTAACAAGATATTTTACGCAATCATCAATAGAATCAAAATCAATAAAACCGTCTGTAATAGTAATCCATTTGTTATCAATAAATTCAGATGTTTCACAGTCTGAACCACCGGCTCCCTTTAGCCCGAAGTAATTATGTTTACCTGATACATGTTTACCCCAGCTGGATTCCAATGCCCATTGTGCTGCTACACATTCAGGATATTTTGCGCCTGCTTGTTTGGCCGAATTATAAATTCCGTCCCAGGTATTATTACCTACATTCTTTTTATTTGTTACTTCTCTATATTTAGAAGCAAAAATATTTAAGATTTCAGGAGATACTTTGGTTTGAAGCCAGTTCCAGGCATCAATCTGATGCTCTAAAGCATCGTAATATTTTGCTGCGTCTGTAAATTTAATCGTCATTTTTGTTAAGGACTGTTTTTTTGTAATTACCTTTATACACTTTAGGACCTATATGCATACAAGTGCTTGAAAAATCAATCCAGATTTCAAAACCCAAATCATGTAATTTTTCACAAAGAAAAACATCTTCTCCCATAAAACCTTCTCCATTAAAATCATATTGACAAATATTTTTTATTTTGTTTCCTCTAAAATAAATATCTACACTATTTTTGCTTAATGTCTGTAAACTTTTTTTGCTTAATTTTAAACAACTTGTACTAACAATATTAACTGCCTGTAAATTACCTTCGATTGTTTCAAATTGTTCTTCATCTTCAAACCAAAAATCATAAACTTCTTCTCCTTCAATTTTTTTAACTGTTGGTATCGCAATAACATCTTTTGGATTTTTAATTATGTTAATTAAAGTATTTGGATTACAACAAACGTCTGCGTCAATAAAAATCATACAATCGTAATCTTGTTCAACAGCAAGAGACATTAATTGATTTCTTGCCATGGGCAAAATACTTTCATAAGAAAGCATGCAGACATCAATATTAATATTATTGGCGGCTCCTAATTTAGAAATTTCATTTATTGTAGACGCATAATAAGCATCTACTTGCCCATGCAAGGCAGGTGTAGCAATTAATACGTTGGTTGGTTTTTTCTGATCTGTTCTAAAACTTTTTGCCATTGAGGAATTCTTTTTTGCCATGTCCAGTTTTCGTTATAGAACTCAGTTTGTTTTTTAAGTTTTAATTGATTTTCTGGTGTCCAATAAGAATCAATTACTTCGTTCAATACGGTAGCATATTTTTCAGCCAATCGAAGATAATCGGAATCATAACAAACAAAATCAGCGTATTCTCCGCATGTCTCTGATAGTGCTCCATAATTAGTAACCACTGCTTGACATCCAGCGCACATGGCTTCTATTGCTGCAATGCAAGATGTTTCTTCAAAAATACTTGGATATGCAAAAATATGTGCTTCTTGCAAGGCATCTCTTATTTCTTGATTTGTTGCGTATCCTTTATAGTTAATACCAGGGGTATTTTTTAATTCATCAAACAAAGGTTCAAACTTATTTCCTAGCATTTTTTCAAATACAGGGCCATAAATTTTAGTAGAGGAATACACATCTAATTCAATATCGTTGCGATTTAAAATTTGAAATGCTTTTAATAATACGTGTAACCCTCGCCAAGGGGTTGAAGTGTGTATTAATTTTAATTTTTTCCCCTTAGATTTTGGTTTAGGTAAAAATTTTGTTGTTGCATTTTTTATGACTATTGATTTCCATGGGGGTGTATTAAATTTTTCTCTAAATTTTTGATGGCACCAATGCGAATTGTAAATAAAACAATCAATTTTATTTACAAAGCTACCACTTTTCATTCCTTGTACATTATCCTGGTCATAACTTAATTGTTGCAAAAGAATATTTTTTACACCCGGAACAATTAAATTTTTATCACAATTACAAACAATTAAATTAATCCCTTCAAAATCAAGATAACTCTGAAGGGACTCAACTAAAATCTCAGTTCCACCTTTGGGTGTACTTGGCATTCAAAAAACTAATCTATATTGATTATAGATAATTTTAAGCGCCTTGCAATTGAGCAATGGTTTGTTCGGCTGCTTCTAAACGATCAATTAATTGTTTAACGGCTTGAACAAGAATTGGATACGTTTTAAGTGGGGCTGCTTCTAGTTTCTCAGGATTTGAATCAAGAACTAAACTTGTATATTCAGTAGTATTTAATTCAGTTTCTACTGTCTGTAGTTCCTGAGCAATAAAACCATAATCTTTTTTACCATTAAACTCACTGGGAGAATAGACACGTTCTCCAGAGACCATGGTTACTTGAGGGTCTCTACGTGCCCACTCAAACTTAACGGGTCTCAATCGTTTAATAAAATCAATACCATGATCGAGATCCGCAATATTTGTTTTATCTCTTTCATCAGAAAGACTAGTAATACTTGTTTGATTACATCTTAATGTTGTAATCAAATTATTACCTAGTGTAATTTCATTGTTAACACCTCCGGCCGAAGGTTCAGAATTATGACCAATAAATGTACAATTTGATCCGGTAACAAGACCAAGGCCAGCGTACCCTGCACTATTTCCTATTGCTGTATTGAATCCTCCGGTTGTCAATGAAAATAGCGCAGCATTTCCTACGGCTGTATTTCCGATATTTAAGTTGCTAGAAAGAGAAGCGTATCCTACAGCGGTATTATAGTATCCAACTTGTGTGCTAATAAGAGCATCGTATCCTACAGCGGTGTTTTGAAAGCCATCTTGAACGCTCCTGCCCGCTCGATATCCTATTAGTGTATTGCCGTCGCCTGTTGTTATACTTTGACCTGCTCTATATCCAACAAGAACTGAACCAACTGTATGTCCATTTGATGCATTGTCAATACCAATAGAAACATTTTTGGATACCTGTGAGTTACCGAAATGATTAAACATATTACTACCGATTAATATATTGTCTCCACCTGTATGTGTTACACCTGTTGGCGAACATATATTCTTTCCAATCAGTACATTGTTGGGGCCAGAAATAGTGCTGCCGCAGAATGAGCCTACATAAACATTGCTGTCTTGAGGTTTATCATCCTTGGCCAGATCGCTGCCAACTGCAACTGTATATGTCCAAGAATTAGTCCAAGCTGTAACAAAATGATTACTAGCTATATAACTGCCTATTGCAACATTTCTGGTTCCAGAATATATTCCCTTCGCACAGTTATTACCTCCTATCATAACGGTCGATGTTAAAAATCCTGAAGATTCACTGGCAACTCTATAACCAATAGCAACATTCTCGCTGGTGTTGTTATCGGGTGAAGGATAAGCTTCCTCTCCAATAACTATATGATTATTTGTACCACTGTGAGAAATACCTGCACGATGTCCAATATAAACACCACCGCTAACAGTGTTACCACTTTCTAATGCATAATTGCCAACAACAGTAGTGTTAAATAGACTTCCTCCTGCGTTCTTCGATGAGTAATTACCTATGCTTATATTTCCAGTGGCATCATAAATTGAATTAAGAGCTTCATGGCCAACAATTACGTTATTTTGAGCTTCAAATGATGCCAGAGTAAATCCGCTGTCTATTCCTGCATTATTGCCTATAGCTATAATGTTTGTCTGGGTAGCCTTAAATGTTCCCGGATTAGATGAAGTGGCTGTTCTATAACCAATAAGTATTGTTCCTGATGGATTCCTGGTATTTGCACCTGCACCCCATCCAATAACTGTATTTTGGTTGCCGCTTGTGCCAGTTACACCTGATAAAGCAAAGGCACCAATAATGACACCGCTTGTTAAGGGCTTAGGTACTGTTCCTGTTGGTTGAAGACCTGCTCCCGCTTCAAAACCCAAAATAGTAGAGCCACTTGCTCCAAAAGATCCTGTAACAACAGCTGTACCAACACCTAATGTGGTTGTGCCTGGGGAACCAAGTGTTGAGCCACTTAAATTGGGTACAGGTGCCCAGCTTAAATTTGTAGCTCCATCACTAACTAAAGCGTAACCAGATACAGATGCATCACTAGATGGTAATCTCCATCTTATGTTTGTAAATGCTGCCATGCCAGTAGGTGGGTTAAAACCGACTGAATTGGCTGTTCCACTTTCGTAAAAATCTACTCCTGCTCCATCTGTAAATTGAATAAGACCAAGCCCAGCAAACGGTGATCTAGTATTGCTAATGGTCATGTATCCATAGCCACCAGCTGCAAAATTACCTGTACCGCCAGTTATGAATCCTCCACTTAAACCAGCTGCATTTAAATAGTTGTTTGCAGTGTTGTAAGATAAACTAGATGTTGCACGAGCAAGTCCACTTCCAGTGGTATTGTCTTTTAAAACAGGATAAATAAGCCCTGCTCCTGGAATTGAGCTTGCATTAATACCTGTTGAGTAAAGCTGTCCACCTCCTACAGGTGCCCAGCTTAAATTTGTAGCTCCATCACTAACTAAAGCATAGCCAGATACAGATGCATCACTAGATGGTAATCTCCACCTTATGTTTGCTAGTCCCATCCCAGTAGGTGCGTTAAAACCGACTGAATTGGCTGTTCCACTTTCATAAAAATCTACTCCTGCTCCATCTGTAAATTGAATAAGACCAAGCCCAGCAAATGGTGATCTATTATTGCTAATAGTGAGGTATCCATAGCCACCATTTGCAAAATTACCTGTACCGCCAGTAATAGTTGTTCCACTTAAACCAACTGCATTTAAATAGTTGTTTGCAGTGTTGTAAGATAAACTAGATGTTGCACGAGCAAGTCCACTTCCGGTGGTATTGTCTTTTAAAACAGGATAAATAAGCCCTGCTCCTGGAATTGAGCTTGCATTAATACCTGTTGAGTAAAGCTGTTCACTTCCTACAGGTCCCCAGCTTAAAGTTCCAGATGCATCACTAACTAAAGCGTAACCAGATACAGATGCATCACTAGATGGTAATGCCCATCTTATATTTCCTGCAATGCCAGTAGGTGCGTCAAAACCGACTGAATTAGCTGTTCCACTTTCATAAAAATCTACTCCTGCTCCGTCTGTAAATTGAATAAGACCAATAGAAAATGGTGATCTATTATTGCTAATGGTGAGGTATCCATAGCCACCAAGTGCAAAATTACCTGTACCGCCAGTTACTGTACTACCTGTAATATTTGTGAAGTCCCCTGTACCTGCTTGTACGGTAATACCAGAAATAACACCGCCTGTAGAATAAACACCTGATCCAAAAATACCAGATCCGGTTACAAAAATATCTTCAACAAAAAAAGCGTCACCAGTAACTGTTAATCGTTCTTTCGTAACGCCTGTTACAAAAGTAGCTGTATTTGCGTTTAATACATCAAAATTACCAGTTTGGCCGGTGATTGTATTACCTGAAATGGTACCGGTAGAGGTGTGACCACCGACGTTTAATACATCAAAATTACCAGTTTGACCAGTAATAGTAGTGCCTGACAATAAAGTCAGTGCATGGATTTCAACACCAGTAATATAAGTAAAATCACCCGTAGAAACAGCTAATCCACTAAAGTTACCAGAGGGTGCGAGAACAGTTTGAAATTCGCCGGTAACACCTGAAATAGTTCCTGAAATAACAAGGTTTTCTGCATTAACATCTATTAGACCGGAAACGTTTAAGGTTGCTTCGCCACCACCACTGGTGTAAATAATTTGATCAACTTTTACTTTACCGAATGCCATGTCTTTGTTTTATTTTTAATTATAATCGCTTTAAATCTATTTATACTGTCAGCCAAATTGAGCCAGTTGGTACTGTAACAGTAACTCCACTTGATAATGTAAGTGGTGTAATTGAAAATCCATTAAAACCACTTTCAATTATTTGATCTTCTTCGTAAACTATTTTAGTTTCAATCATTGCGCCTCTGATCATTCTTTCTGTTCTTAGACCAGAAGCTCCTGAAATATAACCGCTAGAAATAATATTTCCCGTTGTTGTGGTAACAAAGTTTGCAACAGTAAAATTACCGGTCGTAGCTGTAACAGTTACTGATTCAATTAAGGTGCCACCAGTAATAAAATCTCCGGAAATAAGATCTGTAAAAATTCCTGTGGAGCCGGAAACAAAGTGAATGCTGCCCGTGGTGCCTGTCATTGTGGTACCACTTAATAAAGCAGTAACAACTCTGGTACTGCCTGTAATTCTGCTTACAGATAAATCTTGACCCGCAATAATTTCACCAGATAAGGTATCTGTAAAAGTACCCGATACACCACTTACAGTTGTAAAATTACCTGTTTCAACATCAAGAGTTCCAAATCCAATTGTATTTCCGGTTAAGTTATCAAATAAACCTGTTGTTCCTGTAACAGTAATACCTTTTACTGTTGTTCCGGTAATTGTTGTGCCTGTGATTACAGTTGCTGTAATGGATTCAAAATTACCAGTTGTACCGGTAATGGTTGTACCGGTAATCGAAATGGCATTAAAGCCACTAATTGTTGCTGTTTTAAATTGTCCGGTTTGACCAGTGATTGTTAAACCAGAAATTTTTGTTGTGGCATCTAATCTTGAAACATTAATAATTTCAAAATTACCTGTAGTACCCGTAACGGTTATTCCTTGAACATTGGTACCGCTAATGCTTGAGAATTTACCGGTTTGACCGGTAATGTTCACACCAGTAATATTTGTTCCTGTTATTGACGTAAATTTACCCGTAACACCGGTAATTGTTGTACCGGTAATATTGTTTGCATTTATTGTTTCACCTGTAATTAAAGTTGAACCTGTAATTGTGTTTGAAGTAATGTCACCAAAGGTGCCAGTAATTCCGGAAAGAGTAGTGCCACTTACTGTTCCGGTAATAGATATATTGCTTTGAAAGAAACCACTACCTGTAACAGTTAAATCTCCACCAATTTCAACATCACCTGTTGTTGAAATACTGGGAATGTTTACTTGATTTATAAATGTACCAGTTAAAGCTGTTAAAGAGGTAAATTGTCCAGTAACGCCAGTAATTGTTTGACCACTTAGTTTAGTTGTAAAAATACCGGAAACAGCTTGCTGCGTAGTAAATAAACCTGTATTACCAGTAACCGTGTTTCCGCTTAGTTTTGTTGTAAATGTTCCTGTTTCTCCTGTGATTTGATTAAAATCACCTGTTGGGGATTTAATTGTTAAGCCGGATATCTCTGTAGATCCCGTAATAAATTGGCTTGTTAAAGAAACAAAATTACCAGTTGTTCCGCTAAAGCTTATAAACTTACCGGTTTGTCCTGTAATTGTTGTTCCCGTTAAAGAAGTAAATGTTCCAGTATTTCCGGTAATTGTTGTTCCTTTTATGGTTGTACCGGTAATGGTTAAACCAGTAATATTAGTTCCACTAATATTTGAAAACTTACCTGTAATCCCGGTAATTGTTGTGCCGGTAATGTTTGTTGATTGAATGTTTGTAAATTTACCTGTTTCACCGGTAATAGTGGTACCAGATAACGTACCGGTTGTATTAATTGCTGCGCCAGTAATAGCAGCGCCACTAACTAAACTAAATAAACCACTAACACCTGCAATTTCTTGGCCTGTAACTTGTGTGAATTTACCTGTTGATCCTGTTACAGTGGTCCCCGTAACGACTGTAAAACCTGCAGATGTACCTGTAATTGTTACACAAATAATTTCTGTAATATTTCCTGTTGTGATGTTAGCATTGGTACCCCTTAAGTCCGAACCAGTAATTGTGTTGCCGCTGAGTAAGTTTCTAAACTCTCCGGTTCCCGTGCAAACTAATTGGTTAAAGGTACCAGTGCCCGATATTTGAACGTTTAGGGGGGCAAACGTTCCACCAATAGTAAGATCGTTATCAACTGTTAAGCTACCGGCAATAATGCCACCAGTTAACTGTAAATAATAAATATTATAATATTCCCTGGATGCAAGGAAAGTAAATTTTCTATTTTTAAGTCCCGGATCTATTTCAGAAACATCAACAACCGTATATAAATCGTCGTTTGCAATATCTGCACCCGCGATTGCTGATAATTCTGAGATCTTCCTATCTGCCACTTAACATATTCATGCCTACTCGTAATTATAATTCCACTGCATCTCTATTATTTTTGCATTTTAATTTCAATTCGAGGTAAATATTCTGATGTTGCATTCCAGCAGGATTGCAATCCAAAAACCAAGCCGCATGAAAGCGTGAACATCAATAAAATTTCTGCTAGTGTTAAGCTTCGTCTTACCACTCTAGTTTGAATATTTTGATTTCTTTGTTGATTGGGTAGTGGTTGTGGAATAGATGGCTGAGGCGTATTTCGGCGTTCTAAAACCTGTCTGACGGCTAATTCTTTTGCCTGCCTTTTCATTTCCGCAATCATTTCCGGAGAAAATTGGGGAGTATTTTCAACCTGTGGTTCTTGGTTTTCCATGATCGGTTTAATTTTTTTATAGACTAGCATTAAATTAAATGTATTGCGTTATGAATGGCATTAAAAAAGCAATAGAAGATGTAGCCCATGAACTTAAAAGTATAAAAAATGTACTTAATTCAATGTGGTATGACAATCACCCCGATAAAACCTCCTCGTCCCTTTGCCCCGATGCCTATGCAGATGAATATATTTCCACTGAAGAATGCGGCAGAAGATTAAATATTTCTGATCAAACAATTAGAAACTGGATTGCGCTTGGCAGAAGCAAGCCAGATGCTGGCTGGAAAGAAGGCGTCCACTATATCAATATAGTTCCCGATGGTCAAAGAAAAGCAATTATAAGAATCCCATGGAATCAGGTCATACAATCATTTATCAAAAATAAAAAAATTGAGTCTTCCGATCTTTATAAAAAAAAGCCTTTATATAAAACATCTCATAAGGACTTAATTTAAAATGGCTAATCGTTTTGATAATTTGGATCTAGAATCCATAACATTAGATAATTTCAAAGAAAAGCTACCGGTTTCTTTGGTCAAGCAGGTGTCTTGTTTTTTGCCTCCAGAGGGATCCTTTGATTCAAAGTGCCTTCAAAGGTATCTTGAAAATTTAAAAAACTATGAGCAGGAGGATGAAGGATTTCAAATGACTCTGGCAAATAGATTGAGAATGGCTTTTAGAGATATGAAGCCGGATACAATCTGCGGTAAGTTTCCCTTGGCGGAACTTCCCTTAAAACGTCGATTAAGGTGTGTAGCAGAATATTTAATTAGGTCTGGTGAATTTGATAAATTAAAAGACGAGAATGGCAAGTTGATTAAAAAAAGAGGCAATCTTGGTAAATTAGTTGTAATATACAGGCCTCTTCCAAAACTATTAGAATCTTTATCTAAACAAGGATTGTTTAAAAAATGAACAACAGAGAAAAGTTAATTCGAGCAACCCTTGGAAAAGACATTGATGAAGAAAAAGTAAAGATGCTTGAAACAACATCTAAATTTATTTTAGGTGATATGTGTAAAATGTATAGAAAGTTTTGGATGCACGAGGGTCCTGGGGTACTTTGTTTTCAGCCAGATGGTGAGCGTACTGTTTTCTTTTTAACACTAAAAGAAATTCATGCAGCCGAAGAAGAGTGTGAATCTCAAAACAATGGTGATTTAGCTGAAACCTTTAGAAGGATTCTGGCGGCCGCTCAAAAAATAAATCCAGAAGAAAAAGCAGCGTACATCATCAATGATGATAGTGGAATACGTTATTTTGAAGTTGAGTATGAAAAAGATAAACAATAATGGCAATACCCAATATTCGTTATGGTCTAGATGAAGACCGAGAATATATAACAAACTATGATTTAACCTCTGCTGCGCACGAACTACTGGGAGGCATTGAGTTAGATGTTGCTAGTTCAAATTTTGCTAATGAGCATATAGAGGCTGAAAATTATTTTACCCCAACCGACGATGGGTTAAACTTACAGGATTGGTTTGGTCGTGTGTATTTATTTCCTCCGGCGGGGGCTTACTTTTGGCATAAAAAAGAAGATCGCTGGAAGATGACCAGGGCTTCTTCTCCTAGTCTGGTTTCATCACATGCTGTTTGGTTTAGAAAACTTTATAAATCTTGGTGGAATGGTGACATTGAACAAGGTTTATATTTTACAAATTGTCCTGATATGATTCGATATGAACAAAAAATTTTTGATTTTCCTGTGTGCATTTTAAAAACCGCACCTACTTTAATTAAAAAGACGAGTAAAGGTGTAACAGAGCAGCGCACTTGTACTTCTCTTTTGGTTTATCTTCAGCCAAAACAGGATCCCACTTCTAGTACTGAAAAATTTATTGAAATTTACTCCCCAAAAGGGAGGATTATTGTTTAATGTAGTTATACAAGGAAAGTACACTTCATGTCAGTGTTGTCAGATTGGGAAATTAAAGAGCTTGCTGAACAGCATGAAATGATTTCTCCTTTTATTGATTATTCTTGTAAAGAAAAAAATGGCAAACGTATTCTCAGCTACGGTCTTGGTTCTTATGGCTATGATATTCGTTTATCTCCTAGCCAATGCTTAATCTTTGGCGGTACTCAAAGAGGAGATTGTGATCCTAAAAATTTTGATACGGATATTTTAAAGCCAGCTGAGTTATTAGAAGATGAAAACGGTCAATATTTTATCCTGCCTCCCTATGGTTATTGCCTTGGCGTTGCGCAAGAACACTTAAAGCTTCCCAGGAATGTAACAGTAGTTGCTGTCGGAAAATCTACTTACGCTAGATCGGGAATTCTTGTTAACATTACTCCAGCTGAAGCTGGCTGGGAAGGATACCTTACTCTAGAAATTAGTAATTGTACTGGTTTGTTTAACAGGATTTATGCTGACGAAGGAATTACACAGTTAATATTTCATCGCGGTAAACCTTGTGCTGTTAGTTACCAGGACAGAAAAGGTAAGTATCAAAGCCAAAAGAAAGAGGTAGTTTTTTCAAAGGTTTAACCGTAAGGTTTACCTGAAAATCGTTTTGGTTTTTCTGCGTAGTTTGTTCCGCCTCCGCGACCAAATCGATCTCCATCAAAATAACCGGGTACATCTCCCCCTTCACCAAGGGGGTAATCTATTTCTGCTTTTTGTCTAAATTTATTTGCTGATTTAACTGCTCGCATGAATTTAGCTACGCGTTTTTGTTTATCATTTGTTCGACGAACAATACCTGCATCTCTTTCGTCTACTCTTCTTAAGTCTGTATCGTAAATTCTTTCCGGATTTAAATCAGTTACTTCACTACCAGAACTTGCGGAATCTTTTAAAGGATCGTAATTTAGGTCGAACAATTTCTTTATCTGATTTTGCCATAGTATTATTGTAAGAGAAGTAAATCAAACTAAAAATGTTAATGAATGCTGCGGGATTTTTGGATAGCTTTGTTCAAGATGAAGTTAGTTGTCGTTGTTTGACTGAAGCCGATTTTGGTCAACCTCTTGATAACACAGATAACGATGTGCCTCTGTATGATATGTATAATCGTGGTCTTGTAGCATGCGAAACGGGGATGGAAAGGAAAAATCTAGCATTAGAGGGGATGAGCAGGCCGGGGAAGACTGGTTACATTCCAGCAGTCGAAGAGGCACACATGTATCCGGGGACTCTTCCTATGTCGAGCGAGAGGGTGGGAATGAACCTTCCATCAGCGGATGTGACGATGGAGGGCATCAGATCCCTTCAGCGCCGTGGTTTGGTGATGTAGTAAATAAGCAACTGGAATCAGTTGTTTTCGAGGTTTCAGGTGACGCTGATACCGAAATCCATAAACTTAGTCGCTATCCAAGTCATATTGTTAATACATATGACTACGACAACAATATTGAAAATATGATTAATCATCCACCTCATTATTCTTCTGGTGGATTTGAATGCATTGAAGCAATCGAAGCGCAGCTAACCAAAGAAGAATATAGAGGGTACCTAAAAGGTAACGTTGCCAAATATATCTGGAGAGAAAAGCATAAAGGGGGTGTTGAGTCTTTAAAAAAAGCTCAGTGGTACTTGACACGTTTAATTGATACTAATTAAACAATTTCAAAGGGATCATCTTCTTCGTCGTCATCATCTTGTATCATGCAAGCTGCAAGTTCAGCTAGCTCTAATTCAGTGGGGACATCAAAGTCTATTTTAATGTTCTCACTATCCATGATTTCTTTTATAGCTTGCCACTCTAGCAGTCGTTGATGATAGAGATTCAAGAGAGCAGAATGCAGTTCTTCCCAAGTCATATCTTGGGCTTGAATCTCCGCCTTGCGCATCGAAAACTGCAGCTCTAATGGAAGAATAAACTCTTGAGCTTCGGGAATACTATCCATTAGTTTTGGTTTTCTTTTCTCTATTCTAATCTAACCAGAATCCTTTATTAACATCGAATTCATTGCCAAAATCCGCCAGGATTTGGGGAGCAATGTTTTCTTCTAACTTTCGAATTGCTCTAACTTGATTTGGTGTTGCCACATAATTACGAAAAGCATGTAATAAAATTTCAGTTGACCCCCATGCTGAATCATTTAATTCACTAAAAAATAATTTAATTTCTTCTCTTCTTCTGTCTACTAAATTACCAATAACATTATGATCACAATCAAAGATCCATCTAGAAAATTGTGTGGCAACCTCAAGCCAATCTTCGTTTTCAATGTGCTCTGAAATACAAGTAAATAAAAATGGCGACCATCCAATTGAATGTATAAAAGAAACTAGCGCCTCACGCATTGATTCATCAATATTTAAATTTAATTTATCTAAATCCTTGTTAATTAAATTAATTTCACTATTTAAATATTCCAGTGCCTTTTCTTCGGTGCAACGGTGCTCACCGCTTACTGCTTCACCATCAGGATAGTATTGTGTTCCATAGCCAATGGTAAAGGGGGCGTCACCAGTGCATGGATCTGGATATGCCTTTTCATTGAATCCTTCATATTTACATATCAAATCTATCGCATTTGAAAAATTCAACATGTTAATGATAAATCATTATCAATAATATAACAATTTATTTGCCTTGTCCACGTAATTTTTTTCTTCCGTGATTGCTTTTTGAGTGCTTACCCTGTCCTTGGCTCGTTTTTTTGGGAGATCCTTGAATGTAGCTTTGATTTTTCATTCGTCTTTCAAAGAGGCTTCACATAGCATACTAAATAAAAATGTTTTCAGTTGCAAGTAATCTTCTTGTTGTTCAGCGGGTCTTGCTGGAGAGCCAGGCCAATTTTTAATTGCATCGCAAACGGCATCGTATAATGTACGAATGCTTAACAAATCCAGTTCACATTTAATTACCATTTTACTTTATGCGACCAGTAACGTGCGGAAAATTTATCAGGATTAGAGTCTTGTGCATTATGTCTTGCGTAATATGATTTTTTTCTTGCTTTATCTTTGGCTGTTTTAGGGTTCTTACCTGCACCCTTTACGCCTTGCTGACCGAAGCGTATAATTTTTTCCTTCCCATCTTTGCATGCCTTCACTACATGCGACTTGGTGGCGTGGCCGGGTGTCTTACGTGGCTTGTTGCAGGCCATGTCTTCTTTTGCTAGCTTTGCAGCTTTAGCTGCTTTTTTTCTTTTATTAGACATTAGGCTTAATAAATGAAGTGAATTCTGCTAAGAAACCTTTGGCTGTATCAGACATATCTTCTTCTTCATCATAACTCCCAAATATATCAAAAAACCCTTCTTCTCTTTCTCTTGTTTCAGAGCTATCTTCTTCTTCATCAAAATCTTCAAGAAAAGTATTAAAAGTTCCCAGGGCGGTAAATGGGTCACTCATCTCTTCTGAATCAAAGGCAAACTTAAATCCCTTTGGGTCTGAGATCGTTGCAATTAATTCAAGGTCTTCTCGGTTTTGATCTGGTGCAAACGTCTCAAAAAATTCACTTTCAGATCCTTGATACCCCGCATCTTGAAAAAATTTATATAATTGTGTGTCTGCAACTCCCCCTGTTTCTTTAAAGTCTTCTGGTCTTTGAATATAAGTAATACCTAAAACTTCTTGAGTTGGTTCTTTTCTTCTTTCGTTTAGATATTTAATCTGTTCCCGAATGGCTTGGGCTGTACCAGTTCTAATGTTTTGAACAATATATTCTTTTAATTCATCCAATGTTCCTTTGAATCCTTCCAGGCCAACTTCTTTCAGGGCTTTTTCGTATTCTTCAGCATTAGCTGGATCTAAGCCTATTAAAAATTCATCAGCAAACTCTTCAGGTGTTATAAAGCGACCGAAGACACTGTTGACCTGAGTTGCTCTATCTGTTAATACTTGAACTAATTTTCCATCTAAAAAATCTTGAATGCTTGTTGCATTAAAGTAATCTTCTGCTGGGTCAAAATTATAGTTTCCGTCGCCAGTCTTATAGCCTAAGAGATCAAAGTGTAATTTTGCAAAATCTTCTGCATTATTAAGATCATAGCCATAGCGATATGCTTGTTGTGCCCACGTACCATAATTTGGTGTTCCTTCAGGGGCATTTGCATTTACCAGTGAATCAGGGTTATTTTTTGCTATTTCCCAATCCCTATTAATAATTTCTGCTTGATTTATATATTTTTCGGGAGGGTTTTCAGTATCAATGGTACTTGTTCCCCTTTCTTTTATTGTTTCAATTGGATTCATGTAGTACTCATAATCAAAACTTCTTTGTTGCCCCTCCAATGGTTGCAGTACATCTTTGAGATATTCTTCTGATGCTGCTCTACCGGCATCACGTATAGCACTTGCAAAGTCTTCTGTTTGAAATGGATTTTTTTCTTTTTGTCTAACATCCATATATTCAACAAATTCATCCATTGAGCGAGATGTATTAAACCTAGGTTTTAAATAATCGTTTAAAAAAGAACGTAAAAATCTGCCATTAATGGCTTGCTCTTCATCATTTATTGTTACAACAAAGGCCTCTTCTCCTGTTTCTTCCTGCAAAGTTCTATCAAGTTCATCGATATCATCTTTATGTGTTTGCAGTAGTTCTTCTAGTTCTTTATTGTTATCAGCTTTGGAAATCGTTTCATTGGAAACATGTTGAATAATATTTTTTATTTCATTTAGATATGCGCTTTCTTCTGTTTCAGTATTTAGAAAATCATTTAATTCCTGAGAGCTTGAGAAGCCTGCTTCATTTAAAAAGTCTTGATTATATTTGTCAACTTGTTCTATGGTAATTTCACCTGTTTCTGGATTTTCCACCTCAACTTCTTCTGTTTCATACATATCAAAAAGAGGATAACGGTGTTGTGTTTTTTTATATGCTTCTAATATGTCTTGTCCTTTTTCTAAAGGTTCAAATTTTTCAATATTATCCAGATAGTATTGAGTGTTGTAGTTTCTAGATAAATTATTTTCAAACCAATTTTCCCAGTTATATTCAACACTGTTATTAACACCGACCAGGTCTTTAACGTTTTTTTCTAAATCTGCTCTGTATTTAGATGCATTACTACTTGTTAAGGGAAGTAATCCGCCTATTCCCGTATCATTTAATAAAGAATCCGTAATGGTAGATGCAGCATTAAATACTTCATCAAAGCTGCCAAAACCCTTTAAAAAGGCTAGATTTGCTTCTTCGGCTCTTTGTTTTTCAATTTCTGAAAGTGTTCTTTTTAATGCATCTTCTGTTAATGCACCAAATTTTCTGATTTCTTTTTTACTTTCATCACTAACAAAAGAATTTATAACATCTTCGGCATCTGTAATCCTAAGCTCTGCATCATAATTTTCATCTTCATTTCTAATATCTTCTAGTATTTTTGCGTGTCTTTTTGCTGTTTCATTGTCTGGATCGTTTAATGCATCTGAAGCGGATATTCTTAATAGGTTTAAAAAATGTAATGGCTTTTCTTGATTAAGTTCAAATAAAGGAATGCCATCTTCCCAGGTATATTGGTTCTGTAAATTCTTCCATTCTTCGCTTTCGCCTCCCATTGCTAGTTGATATTCCTCTCGCAACCTATTGAAAACTTCTCCCTCTTGTTCGAGAAGTTCACGAATCAAAGCGTCTTCATCGTCTCTTCCGACACCCAGTTGAATATTTCGAACGTTTTGTAGATCGCTATCAGTAACAAAATCAACACCTTTGTCAACAAGCTGTTCTGGTTTAATAAAATTACCTTCTTCATCTTTAGCACCATAGGCTAATATTTCATATGGACTATTGCCTCTGACTTGTTCGCCATTTTGAGTTCTAATTCTGTAATCATTACGATAAAAATTATCAGGAAGATATGTTTCGAAGGGAGTTTCTGCTCTTCTGGTGGTTGTGTCTACTCCATATAAATGCAACATATCAACATCATCTGTTTTGACAATCTTCTCCCATTGTTGTTTCGGTCCGTATTCTAGGTTTATTAAAGCTTCTTGGTTCTCATAGTATTGACTATCAAATTTATCTCTTGCATCGCCTAATCTTTCGTAAGGAGTTTCTTGATATAATTCCTCGGAAAGCTCTGACGGCGTTAAATCGGCACTTACATAAAACTCTCTAAAGGCATTTTCTAAACCCCTTGGATCACTAATACCTTCCCTTTGCAATTCTTCTAATAATTTATCTCTATTTTTTGTATAATCACCACTATATTCATTTTGACTTTTATCTAAAGTTGCTTGGGCAGCTGCTTTTGCCAGGGCATTAACACCTTTTTGGATTTTTAAATCATTTTGATAATTCGTAAGTTTTTCATCGTATATGTTTTTTGATACACTATATACTTCGTTATCGGCGTCAAACTTTTTTTTAATTTCTCCAGCTCTCTTTATTAAAAGATTACCAACCTCTCTTGCTCTGTCACTCGGACCTTGAGGAGTAACGTAACGTCCATCAGGATAGGCGTAACCAATTGCTCTATGGTTGCCAGGTATGGGTCTGCCTTCCTCCGCATATTGAACACGTGCGTCTTTTATCTGTTGATCGTTTGGTATATAAGCTGTTACTACATAATTATTAAATTGAGGTTGAACGGGCGCTGCGCCAGGGGGTACCGGGGTGGTATTAGTAGCTTCTAGGGGTACTTCTATCGTAATTCCATTACTTAAAGTAACAGGAAATTTTGCATCTTTTTTGAATCGAACGTAAGCCAATGGATACGATGTATCTCTATTGTCTAAAGTTGTTTCTTTGATTTCTGTAGATGTTGGATAAAAGTTTTCTGCTGGGATTTGATTTTGTGGAACTGTATTAGTCGGCGCTGATGTAGCCGGCGGTGATGTAGCTGGTGATGTAGCTGGTGGTGATGTGGTTGGAGCAACTGTAATGTTGGGATTATTTTGTACTTGAGGCGTATTTATTGCACCACCAAACGGACCGGGATTAAGAATAGTAAAGGTCATTTATTTACGCAGCTTCTGGATCTGGTGGTAAGTTATTTATATTATAAATATGTATATTGCAAGATATATACTCATCGGTTGTCCATGCTTTAATTCTTTCTAGTTTTACTTCACAAAAGTAATCCTGTTTGCGATACCATTCTTCCATATCCATACTACCTTTATTGTTATTACATCGCTGACAAGCTGGAATTAGATTGTTTCGGTTGCTAGAACCAGATTTAAATCTTGGAATGATGTGATCAAGTGAGGTTGCTGGTTTGCCACAATAACCACAGCTGTGGTTCCAGGCTTCGTAGATTGATTGACGATAACGCCTTTTCGCCATCCGAGGAGTTATCTCAATGAGCAAGGAGAGGGGCTCCGTCTCGTCATTGAACATCTCTTCAGTTGCGGTTACTTTATTTTAAGATTGGTAAATTTTTCTAAAATTAAAAGGCTTTATAAAATTACTTGATAAAACTTGATTTCTGTGTATGTTGAATATGTACGCCACTTTTTTCCATGGCAAACATGACGGGTTGGTCTTCCATCAACAAGACAGAAGAAGCGCTAGGGATTGATAGGAAGATTTTATTCCGCCTGCGGGATGACGGGACCCTCAAGCTTGGAAAACACTATAGCGCGTTTCCTGGAAAGACGTGGTCCCGTGACAGCTATTACTGGAACGTCAATGCCGTTAAGAAGCATTTGCAAGAGCAACAGTCTTCAGAGAATCAGATGATGGCTGGGTAGATCCAGAATAATACTTGCGTCTAATTTTATGCGCAAGTAATAGATCTGTAATGTTAAGATCTATTTTTTGGTTTGCCATTTCTTGATACAAACCGTAGCACAAGCTTTTGATACGACCCCACAATTGTTGGGGTCTTTTTTGTTTCAGTCCAAACAAAATAACCCACTGCGGATGCAGCGGGTAAATTGGTTTCTTTCTACTTTTTACTATAATACTGTTTTCTGGTCCCCAATTAAAATCCCATAACTTGTCTGGCTTGATGCCGTAAGTGGCAATCATTCCATAAAGCCATGCAACGTTTTTTAATTTACGGGAAGCTAAAAGACTAAAATAATCATTTACAATACGTTGGTCCGTAGGAGGCTTGGGTTCC
>Ga0114934_10000088_pt1 | contig 49131 bp, 44 predicted proteins | sample 4SBtaG_2_FD_99695 | JGI IMG/M metagenome (GOLD analysis project Ga0114934, IMG submission 99695) | Deep subsurface microbial communities from Kolumbo volcano to uncover new lineages of life (NeLLi) - 4SBTROV10_white metaG | ecosystem: Environmental > Aquatic > Marine > Volcanic ...
AGCATTTTATCTCAAACATAAAATATCACGATACTTTATACTTTGAAAAAGAGGTTTTGTCCAGTACTAATTGTATTATATTGTATTATATTGCCTTTTTATTGGGAACCGTTTAGCCGTGGTTATTTAAGGTGGCGGCTCGAGGAATAGCCGGGGCAACCTTTCTAAATGGTCACTCGATAAAGTAGGGCTATATGATGTGTCAACACTTTAGCGGACACAAAGATGCTCATCAGGCCGACTATGATTCCTGAATTCAAACCAAAGTAATGAGCCTGTCTACCGAGCAGGTCTTGCTCACAATAACGAAAAAGGGAACGATGCTATCTAAATGACCATCGGCTAAAGTCGGTTGTTTGAATTTTATGATAGAAAATTACCAAACAAATTTGTCGTCTACGAGAATGTTTACTATTTTTAAGTAAAGGTTTCGAAGGTGATAGAAATGAATGAGGATATACAGAACCAGCTTGATGCAATGATTACACAAATGCCGGCGTTTCCGGCAAGTGTGCAGAGAATTATTCAACTTACCTCGGATATTAGTTGTTCGCCCAAGGAGTTGGTGCAGGTAATAGAGCATGATCCGGTAATGACAATGAAATTGCTGAAGTTACTGAATTCGGCTTATTACAGCCTGCCAAAGAAAATTACATCCATTAAGCGATCCGTCGTATATGTGGGATTGAATACGGTTAAAAATATGGCTTTGAGTATCGCCACTCTGGGTATGCTGCCAAAAAAAGACGTGGCTGGATTTGATACCAAAAAATATCTACAACACTCCATTGCAACCGCTGCAATTGCAAAAAAGCTTAATACAAAATTTGGACACGAGGAATTTGAACCTTCCGATTGTTTTGTCGCGGGTTTGTTACACGATATCGGCAAAGTGGTATATGCACAGTTTAATCCGGATGAATATCAGAATTCACAGGAAATTTCAGAAAATGAGTGTATTGCTTTGTACCAGGCTGAGCGCAAAATTATCGGTGTTGATCACAGTGTCGTAGGGTCTTTATTGGGTGATAAGTGGCAGTTTCCCGAATCTTTGGTCGCCTGTATCGGTGACCATCATGAAGTTGATAAACCAGGAAATGAAATGCGTGATTGTGTGATTGCCGCAAATCAACTGAGTAAGGTTTTTGCACCCAGCGACACGACGACTGAGAATAAACAATTACCAGAAACTGTTGCCCAAAGATTTGGAATGGATTTTGGTGATCTTCATGGTTATCTGGGTGATATTTCATCCGATTTGAATGCGGCAAGTACGTATATGTCGGTAAGTGGATAATTTTAATAAGGAGTACATTTGAAAATTCGATTTTGGGGGGTTCGTGGGTCGATACCTACGCCAAATCCATTGATGATAAAGCATGGTGGAAATACAACCTGTATTGAAATACGTACAGATGACGATGAAATAATCATTCTTGATGGCGGCAGTGGAATATTTCCATTGGCGCAGACACTGCTGGCCGAAATGCCGGTAACTGCCAACATTTTTATCAGCCATACTCATTGGGATCATATACATGGTCTGCCTTTTTTTACACCCATATTTATTCCAGGCAATGCTGTTAAACTGCACGGTGGCTACGATGCGGTTACGGATAAGGGTATAGAGCATGCAATGTCGACACAGCTTCAGTACAGTTATTTTCCGATTCGCGAAGTTGAATTAAAGGCTGCAATGGAGTACCAGACATTATGTAGTGGGGAAAGTGTTCAGATTAGTGAACATACTCGAGTGACACCGACATTAATGAACCATCCAGTGCTAAATTTTGGATACCGGGTGGATAGCCGTGGTCATTCGATGTTTTTTACTGGAGATCACGAGCCACATTACAATATATATGAGCCTGATGATGAGATGTTTGATGAATATCAGCGTCTTATTGATGAACAGGATCAGGTGATTGTGGATGCAATGCAGGGAGTGGACGTTTTGATCGCCGATTCTTCGTATACTGAGGATGAATATCCTGCTAAAAAAGGCTGGGGTCATGGTACCTTTGATACCAGCATGATGATGGCGAAAAAAGCGAATGTAAAGCAATTGTATTTTACCCATCACGAACCGACACGAACTGATGAAGCCTTGTTGGAAGTTTTTCACACCATCAAAGAAAAATATGAGGGCGATAATGCATTACCCGAATATAGTCTTGCGAAGGAAGGTATGGAAATAGAATTATGAATGATTAAGAAATTAAGAGTTACCTAATTGCATGATCTAATTTTGTTGTTTCGACGACTTTCCGTTACTATGCCTGCTTTCGCAATCCAGGCGAAATAAATAGATCAGGCTCACGTACATTTGATAGATATGCGCCTGTTGAACGAATCTATTTCGTAGCAATGAAGCATAACAATCAATTTTCTTCAGGTAGGCTGTCTATTCCAGGATGGTTTCCTGAGTCATCAAATCCTAACAATCATGTTGAAACTCTACAATACCCTAACGCGTAAAAAAGAAGCGCTTGAGCCGGTCGAGCCCGGAAAAATAAGAATGTATGTATGCGGTATGACCGTCTATGACTATTGCCATATAGGTCATGCAAGAGTGATGGTGGTTTTTGATATTGTTGCCCGTTACCTGCAGTTTTTGGGCTATGAATTAACCTATGTGCGAAATATAACGGATATTGACGATAAAATAATCAATCGGGCCAATAGTATTGGTGAGACTTTCGATACTCTGACCGAGCGCTACATACACGCAATGCATGAAGACGAACGGGCGTTAAATGTTTTGCCGCCCTCTATCGAACCTCGAGCAACCCAATCGATTGATGCGATTGTTGAAATGATTGAAACATTGATTATTAAGGATTATGCGTATATAGGTTCGAATGGGGATGTTTTTTACTCGGTAGCAAAATTTGATGGCTACGGAAAGCTTTCGGGTAAAAATCCGAATGATCTCAGGGCGGGTGAGAGAGTGGAAATTGACCAGGCCAAGCGTGATCCTCTGGATTTTGTTCTTTGGAAAATGGTCAAGCCGGAGGAGCCTTCCTGGCCATCACCATGGGGAGCAGGTCGCCCCGGGTGGCATATAGAATGTTCAGCAATGTCCACTCGTTGCCTGGGTGATCATTTCGATATTCATGGCGGTGGCATGGATTTACAATTTCCCCACCATGAAAATGAAATTGCCCAATCAGAAGGTGCAACTGGCAAACCTTTTGTAAATATCTGGATGCACAATGGTTTCGTGCGCATTAACGAAGAAAAAATGTCGAAGTCGCTGGATAATTTTTTTACCGTGCGTGAGGTGGTCGAACGTTACCGCGGAGAAGTGATCCGATTGTTTATAGTTTCCAGTCACTATCGCAGTCCTCTCAATTTTTCTGATGATCAGCTCGATGATGCCAGTGCTGCATTGACCCGATTGTATACTGCATTACGTGAATTGGATCTGGATCAGGAAAACCCAGGCGCTGGTCACGACTATCAGCAACGATTTACTGTGGCCATGGATGATGATTTCAATACGCCATTGGCGATGTCGGTGTTATTTGACCTTGCGCGGGAAATTAATCGAAATAAGCCTGCGGATATTAAACTCGCTAATGAATTAGGTTGTCAGCTAAAATCAATGGCAAACATGCTGGGAATATTACAGATGGATGCCGATGAGTTTTTGAAAAATTCCAATGCCACGGTTGCTGATCAAATCACTGATGACGAAATTGATCGGCGAGTTTCTGATCGTTTGACTGCAAAAGAAAATAAAGACTGGGCATTGGCTGATCAGATTCGAGAGCAGCTAAGCCAGGATGGAATAATTCTTGAGGATATTTCTGGTAAAACCACTTGGCGCAGGCAATAGTTAATGTTTTAGATGGCTTTGTTTGCGCAAAGTTATCTATTGAATAGTAATTTGCTTGATATACTCAGTGTTTTGACTCCAGGCTATTGATTGTTTTGAACATACGGACTTCTTGTTTGTATGTTTTGTCGCATTGTCCCTATTGTAGAAGCCGATTCAATCAATGACTTACACTCTAGTACTCCATCATTGTTGTATTGACGGGTATATCAGCCGATAAGCAGCCATCTGCGTTGTTGCACTCGCTTGACACGTGCGACTAGTCCTGCGATCGTGCGCCTAGCAGCTGACCACTTCTCGACATAACCTCCCCCCCCCCAACACAACTGTGATGGAGTACTAGAAATATATTGGCTGAATAGTTGCAATCGGGGTTACAAAAAATTAAATGTGTGGGTTAGACTGATTGTGTTTAAGAATTTATCAGCTAATTTCAGTCGTGTTAATACTGATATTTTTATATAGGATTGCGTGCTTGCGTTCAAAATGTAGGCTGTAAAATTTATTGACAACAGCAACGTCGGGTTCCACCGTCACGAGTTTTATTCGTTGTATTGCCTATATCTGCTCGGTTTTCGAGCGAAACGTCAATTTTTATTCATAAGAAATAAAAAAAGAGTCCTTTCGAGTTCCTTATCTTAAAGTATTTGTCAGTATATTTTACAAACTAACGATTAAAGTTCTTAGGGCTTTTATACAAAATATATAAGTATCAGATATATCGTTATTAATTAATAAGCGGCATAGATGTTGCATTACGATGTATGCCGGAAAAACGATATATTCTATAGATATATTTATAATTATAGAATATATGGATAAACCCAGTAAGGAAGCGTCGTTTCATGTCCAAAAACTAAGAAATTCTTAGGTATAACCCAAGTGGATTTTGTCAAATAGGCGTTTTGACAAATATTTAACACTATACTGCGATATTTTTTGTTAGAGAACTTTGAAAGGGCGTGGGTGTCAAATTTTTGGGTCATGAGAACGGAAGAGTGGGAACAGGGCCGGTGGATTTGAGATAAGTCACTTCGTCTTTAACTCCGATCAGTTTTCCATGTATTTTTGTTTGATTCAAAATTATAACTAATAGTAATGAGGAGATATTGAATGAGGTTAAGTAGAATATTCTTTTTATTTTGTTTGTTTGCAGCGATGGTCCTGGGATCGACTGCTTCGTTTGCAGATAAGGGGAGTAAAGGAAGTAAAGGAAGTCATAGTAATGCGCGTCATCATAAGCATCGCGGGCATCATAAGCACCGTAGGTACCGAAATAAGAATCGTAGATATCAAAGATACGTCAGAAGGGCATGTAGAGATCTGCCTAGCCATGCAGAGTTGACAGAAGCTTTGTGCCAGGCAACGACGGGTACGGGTGATTGTTCGGCAGCTCCAGCGCACGGTGGTTTCAGTTTAAATATGTGGGGTACAGTGGTTAATCGTGATGGTGTTGTTTGTGCAGTTACTTTTACCGGTGATCATCGCGGTGATCAATGGCCAGGAAGCCGAGTGATTTCTGCGCAGAAGGCGAATACAGCAAATGCGTTCAGTTTGCCTGGGTTAGCCCTTTCAACGGCAAGTCTTTGGGAAGCAACACGTGATCAGGGCAGCCTTGCCGATTTGACTGAAAGTAATCCGGTAGATACCAAGGTTGCTTACCGTGGTCCAAGTAAACGCTATGGACAGTCGAATGATCCAATGGTTGGTCGCAAAATTGGTGGTGTTAATGATTTTGGTGGAGGCCTGGCATTGTACGATGCAGACGGCAAATTGATTGGAGCTGTAGGTGTCAGTGGCGATACGTCTTGTGAAGACCATTCCATAGCATGGAATACACGAGCTAATTTGGCATTGGCTAATGTTCCATTGGGTCCAACGACAGCGTTTGGACTGGCAGGTGCGGTTCTAGGTGATGAGCTGGTTTTTATAGATGCAGCAAATACTGCAGGTTTTGGACACGCGCATTGCTTTAATGATGCTGCGGGATCCGGTACTTTGTTCTAACAAGTGTATACAGCTAGGAAACAGCCCCGTTGTGGGCTGTTTCTTATTTGTTCAAACCCCGTCAATAACCTACCGCTGGGTGTTGCATTTACGCTCCAGGCAAATGAATTTTGATAGACGATACAATTTTTGCAATGTGGCGAATCGCCAAAAACCATAATAGAGTATTGCTAAACATCCCCAGTATCTTTGCCAGCGCTTGCGAAAAATGGTGTAGCATTCCGAATGCGTTGTCATCAAACTGTTCCAGCGACCAATAATCCATCTCTGTGTTGTCGCCGATCCAGGTATAAAGATTCATTTCATGTTCAGGTTCCAGCCCTTCAATAAAACCCATGCCCAGTGCCAGACCCAGGCATATAAAAGAGAGTCCTAATAGCCGTCTGGACAAACGATCGCCCAGCGTAGTCCAAAGAAAGTAGAATATGTACAGTGTGATGGCTGCGTAGAATGGAAAAAAAACAATCAGCCATGGATGACTGGGGAAACCATCTATCATCGAATCGCTCCCTTCTTGTGATTGCCAAATCGATAAGCTGATACTTTGGTGGATCAGCAGGGCGTTATCGATTGTCAGAAAGAGCAGGAATAGAGCTATTATTAGCCAGCTTGTTGACTCCAGAGAATATCCCGTTTGTTTTCTGGCGCAAAAAAAGAGTACGAAAACCGTCATACTGGTAAAAAGAATTTGAGTATTCGCGAACCATGAAGCCAGGTTGGTTTGTGATGTTATATCGAAAATGCGCTGCATTTCCTCAATTCCATTAAAGGACACAAGAGCGAAGAGATAGTCGGCGATTAAAAACCCTAATTCAATACCGACGCCTAAGCAAAGAACAAAGCGTGCGATAGCATTTGGATCGAAGGTTAGGTCAATGGATGCTGGAAAAGCTTGGCCGATACGGTTCATTGGGTTTTATTATTTTTATGAAAGTCCAAAAGTGTATCAGATCGGTGGAGAATATATAGTATTACGCGAGGGATATTCATGGAGGTCACGGTTGGAGGCTGAACAAGAAAACTCCAATGCCTAATCAACTTTATCTGCGGTTTCAAATCTCTGAAGATGGCGTACGCCATTATCAAAGGGTTTGAAGTTACGGATTCAGGTTAAATAGTTAATCGCGGTTAGGGTTCCCAACGACAGGGTTGCTATACCGACGATAGCCTGCAAGCCGTTATACAGCCATGTCAGGCCGTTGCAAGAATAACGCAGGGGGATGGCGATAATGACTGAAAGGGCGGCCATACCGATAATGGAACCCATGCCAAAAAACAATAGATAAAGTAGTCCTGTTATCGGCGATTGCACCGTATGCAGGGTTAGAATTATCAGTGCGGCTGATCCAGCCATACCATGCATGAGTCCTACCAATAATGCTTGTTTAGGAAAACCATGCGCGTGTTGGTGTTTACTGGTGCCATGCTCTTTTTCACCGGCATGTGAATGGGCATGAAAGTGCTGGGTGTTTTGATCGTGGCTATGTAGATGAAAATGTACACGTTCTTTATACAGCCTGCGTAACACGTCAAAGCCTAAGAAAATCAACATCAGGCCGACAGCGAATTCTAATGTCGCAGCCAGTTGTTCCGATATAGCGGTATCAATCAATATCGCCACTGAACCAAACAGAAATAAGGTAATGGAGTGACCTAAGCCCCAAACAGCACCTTGCTTGAGGGCGTCATTCCTGTTGCCACGACGGCTGACCAGACTGGCCACTGCGGTTACATGATCCGCTTCCAAAGCATGGCGCATGCCGATCAGGAAGCCTATCAACAATAAGCTTAGCATTAAGCGATCGCCTCATGGTCAGAATTCTTTCGCACTTGATGTTGCAACCAGTCATACCAGTCATCCATACCTTCTCCGGTGGTTGCGGATAGCTGAAATATATTGATATCGGGGTTAACTGTTCGTGCATATTCAATGCAGCCATCAACATTAAAATTGACATAGGGGAGTAAATCAATTTTATTCAGAATCATGACTTCAGCCGCGCGGAACATGTGCGGGTATTTGATGGGCTTGTCTTCGCCTTCGGTCACCGACAGGATGGCGATTTTACATTTTTCACCGAGATCAAACAGTGCCGGACATACCAGGTTGCCGACGTTTTCAATCATTACCACTGAATCCATCGGCGGTTGCAGTTCTTTGATACCCCGTGCCAGCATATCTGCTTCCAGATGACAACCGGTGCCGGTGTTGATCTGTACTACTCGACAACCGGTGCTTTTAATCCGTTCGGCATCATTAACGGTTTCCTGATCGCCTTCAACTACATTGATGGGTAAGCTGGCTTTTAAATCGCTGATAGTACGTTCCAGTAACGTGGTTTTACCGGAACCGGGGGAGCTTACTAAATTTAGTGCTAGAATATTTCTGCCGTCAAACCAACCACGATTGCGTTCTGCGAGTAAGTCATTTTTGGCCAGAATTTCAGCTTCAAGACTAATGGTAGTGCCATGCAACCCTGCATGCGCGTGCGCGGCGGATTGGTCATGGCTGTGATCGTGATTATGGCTATGACCATGGTCATGATGTTCATGAGTATGCTGATGGTCATGGTTGTGATCATGGGCATGATGTTCATGACTGTGGTCATGGTCATGAGTATGGTGGTGATCATGTTCGTGACTATGATCGTGATCATCGGCTGCAACTGCAACAACCTTACCGCTATCAAGGTCAGTTACAGTGGCTTTATCGTTATCGGAGCAACCGCAAGTTACACACATTTTAATAAACCTCCATCTCTTTTATTTTAAGTTCTTCGCCGGCTATGCAAGTGATCTGATTGCTACCACAAGAGCAACGGCCAAATAGTTGTTCAAGTTCAATTTCTGTACCGCAGGACTGGCAGCGGCCCAGGCCGGGAATTTCATTGATTTCCAGTGTCGCTTGGTCAAGCAAGGTATCTTTACTACAAACATCAAAACAAAAACGAATCGCATCCGGCATGATGGCTGAGAGTTTGCCGATATCCAGGGCCACACGTTTCACTTTTTTTTCACCGGCATGTTCGGTAACGATGGCCACAATATTGCGGGTGATGCCCAATTCATGCATGAGGTAATTCTCCAATGCTCAATGCTGTCGGTAATATTGCAACGTTAAATAAAGCGTCCAGTGGCTGCTGCCAAAGCTGCTGACTCAAGTCAGTTTTATATTGCTTAAAGCTATTACGATCATTGGTCTGTTCATCATTGGTGTTATATCTATCTTGGCTGAGTCTATCCAATAGTTGGTAAAAAGCCTCTGGCACAAAACCATCGTGCAATTTTATATGGATAGTCATGCGACCATCGCTGAACCACCATTCAAACTTCAAATCACGACTGCAAGTTGTGGTGCCTGATTCATCAAGTAAACGAACACGTTTGGAGCTAATACATTGAGTGACTAACTCAATAGCGTCTTTGACACCGGGTCCTGAGTGACCACTGACTATATATAAATTATTCCGTGACCAGGGTTCTGAGTCAGCAAAAGTCTTAGCGGCCATTTGCAGGGCTCGAAAGCCTACCGTGCAGCCAAACCATGAATCACCGTTGTGAAAAGCTTCTAGTTGACGATAATCAATTCGCAACGGTTCACCGTTTACCTTAATCGTCAGGTCGGTAGCTTGTGCAATGTTTTGATAGGCTGGCATCGTCATTAGCAGATTCTCGGTAGTTGCTCACCCACCAGCATGTCGACAACACGTTCGCCGCCAAATAGGGTCGAAAGAATAACGCGAGCTGCGGGTTGCTCTGTCACTTCGGCAATGATGGCGCTATGACGACCGTCAGGATGGGCGCGCATGACTTCGATCACTTTATCGACAGCCTGTGCAGGAATTATCGCGACGATCTTGCCTTCATTGGCCAGGTAGAGTGGATCTAGGCCAAGGATTTCACACATGCCGCGTACTTCATCGCGCATTGGTATGGCGGTTTCCTTGAGCCTGATACAGACGTTACTGCTTTGCGCAAATTCATTCAGCACTGTTGCGATGCCACCGCGCGTGGCATCGCGCATACAATGAATATCCGGGCAGACTTTTAACATGGCCGTGATTAACGAATTTAACGGCTGGCAATCGGTTTCGATGGTGTTTTGTAAAGCCATATCGCCACGCGCATCGACAATGGCAGCGCCATGATCACCGATAGTGCCATTGATGACGATAACATCTCCCGTTTGGGCACGATCAGTACTAATATTGATGCCCGCCGGAATCACGCCAACACCGGCGGTATTGATAAATAATTTGTCGGCGGCACCTCGCGGTACGACTTTGGTATCGCCAGTGACAATTTTTACACCCGCCAGATCGGCAGTTTGTCGCATAGAGGCCGCAATAGTGCGCAGATCAGCGACCGACATGCCTTCTTCGATGATCATGGCGCAGGTTATATATAGGGGTTTGGCTCCACCAACCGCAAGATCGTTAACGGTGCCGGTAACCGCCAGTTTGCCGATGTCACCGCCCGGAAAAAACAGCGGATCGACGACGTAAGAATCAGTGGTCATCGCCAGGCGATCACCCAAGGCAGTGAGTGTGTTTAAATCAAAACGTGCCTGATCCTCTAATTTATTAAGCTCGTCATTATCGAATGCTCTGACAAAGACATCATCAATGAGGTCGCGCATGGCTTTACCACCACTGCCGTGTGCCATGGTGATGGTGTCGGCATTACATTTGCCACTGCGTTGGTGAAAGTTGACGACGGCTTGACGAGTCATGCGTTTACCGTCTCTCTTTTCTGTAACAATTCATCCAGATTGCCGAAATTATAATAAGCGGCACAGGCGCCTTCGGTAGAGACCATTAACGCACCCATGGGTGTTTCAGGGCTACATTGAGTGCCAAATACTTTGCATTCCCAGGGGCGAATGACGCCTTTTAATACTTCGCCACACTGGCAGGATTTGGGGTCGGCAATTTTTAGATTAGGCACGGTAAATTTTCGTTCGGCATCATAAGCCGCATAGGCATCGCGCATTTTTACGCCTGAGTGATCAATAGAGCCAAGTCCGCGCCACTCGAAAAATTCGCGCAATTCGAATACTTTGGTCAAAGCATCCATCGCCGGTTCGTTACCGTTTTCCGGAACGATACGGGCATACTGATTTTCGACGTCGTGGCGCTTGTCGTTAAGCTGTTTGACTAACATCCAGATCGATTGCAAAATGTCCAACGGCTCAAAGCCAGTAACAACGATGGGTTTTTCATAGGTTTCAGCAACAAAATCAAACGGTCGTGCGCCGACTACCATACTGACATGACCCGGTGCCAGAAAACCATCAATTTTCATGTCGGGTGAATCAAGAATGGCCTTAATGGTCGGTACTGTGGTGATGTGGTTACAGAACAGCGAAAAGTTTTTGATGTTATCCTGTTCTGCTTGCAATACCGTTAGCGCGGTACTGGGCATGGTGGTTTCAAACCCCAGAGCAAAGAAAATAACTTCTTTTCCCGGATGTTTGCGGGCTAAATCCAAGGCATCCAGCGGTGAGTAAACCATGCGGATATCCGCGCCATCGGCTTTCGCCTGTAATAAACTTTTCTTTGAACCAGGCACACGCATGGCATCGCCAAAGGTGGTAAAAATAACGTTAGGACGTTCAGCTAAGGTCACACAATCATCGACTCTGCCCATGGGTAAAACACAGATCGGGCAACCGGGTCCGTGAATCAGTTCAATGGATTTCGGCAGCATTTGTTCAATGCCGTAGCGAAAAATAGTGTGCGTGTGGCCACCACAGAATTCCATTAATTGTAAGGGGCGCTGTTGGGTGATCTCAAGCTGCTCGGTAATGGTATTGATCTCATCTACCAGCATTCTAGCTTTTTCCGGATCTCTGAATTCATCAACATATTTCATAGAGGTGCCTTCTGCTATTGCTGGGTGGCTACGCCAAGTTTGCCACGGTGGTCAGCGAGTAAGGTATGCACCAGATCCCACAGTATGTGATAACTGGCGACATGCACTTCCTGCACGCGATGGATGGAATCGGTTTCAACCACCAGGCAATGATCGATTAGGCCACTGGCCTTCATCTCGCCGCCATTACCACCAGCCAATGCGAATGTGGTTATGCCCATCTGTTTAGCTTTTGTGAAAGCCGCTAGCAAATTTTCTGAATTGCCACTGGTCGAAAAACCGAACAGTCCATCAGCAGATTGTCCGTGTGCTTCCAGTTGTCGGATAAAGACATGTTTAATACCTACATCATTGGCCACCGCGCTAATCATGGCGGTGTCCATCACCAGATTAATTGCGGGTAAAGCGGGACGACCGGCAGTAATCGGGTGTTGAAATTCAACAGCAAAATGCGATGCATCACAGCTAGAACCACCATTGCCCATTGTCAACATGCGACCGTTATCGATATACACCTGGGCAATGGCCTTGGCCGCATCGACAAGCGCTTGTGCATTGTTGGCAAAGAAAGCTTTCTTCACTGTCAGGCTGTGTTCCGATTTTTGTTTGACTGATTCCAGCAGCGTGGTATTTTCTTGCTCAGGGTTTTTTTTGTCCCCGTGCAAAAATGGATACAGTTGTTGCAATTGGTTCGCCGTGTCGCTCATGTCACTGCATCGTTGATGTTTGCATCGCCATGATTTCAGCCTGTGCTTCACCCAGCTCTATTAAAAGATCAAGGGTCTTTTGCGCTTCGGCTTCATCAATACGACTCATGGCAAAACCAACGTGTACCAATACCCAATCACCGACGCAAGAATCGACGCTATGTTCTTCATTAACTATACAAGCAATATTAACCTGACGTTTCACACCAGAAACATTGACTAGTGCAAGTTTTTTTATCTCGTCAGTTATTTCTACAATCTGACCGGGTATACCTAGACACATAGCTAGTTCCTCAAATATTTTAGTAAACGTGCTGCGCCAATAACTGCTTGCCCCAAGGCGATACCACCATCATTGGTTGGGACTTGTTTATGCGTTAGCACCGTAAAATTGTCTTGCTCAAGCCGGGTCACGACCTGTTCAAATAAAGTTTTGTTTTGAAACACGCCACCGGATAAGGCCACCTTATGAATGATTCGCTGTTCGTCACGGGTGCTGAGTTTTTGAATCATCGTGACAATAATCCTGGCTAGACCTTTATGAAAACGCGCAGACATCACCGGAGCCGGTGTTTTTAAGATCAAGTCACCGAGTATGGCTCGCCACATTGCCAGGGGTTCGATATAAGGTAATTTAACGTCAAAACCAGGTACAGTAAGTCTTGGAATGGTAAAGGGATAAGCTAAGCGTTCATTTTCATTATGCAAAGCATCCTGATCAACGATGGCTTCCAGTTCGATGGCCGCCTGACCTTCATAAGCAACACCGTCCCGACAAATACCGATAGCAGCAGCAACGGCATCAAATAAGCGGCCACAGGATGAAGCCACCGGTGCATTACTACCCTTTGCTAACATGGCGTTAAAGGTTGCCAACGGTTTGCTTTCAAAATACTCGATCAGTTCAAGCTCGTCGAAATTCATTTTTAGTTCTGCCCAGCCCATCTCAGCCATCAACTGAGCATAAGTATTGCGCCAGGGTTCGCGCATAGCCATTGCGCCGCCTAACATCGCTACCGGCTTGAAGGTCGCTAAGCGCTCTGCACTCAGATAATCGCAGTGTAAAAATTCGCCGCCCCAGAAGCTGCCATCGCCGCCAAACCCTAAACCATCGAGAGCAATGCCCAGCACAGGCGGTGCCGCTAAGGGATAATTGTTTTCTGCCAAACAGGCGGCAATATGGGCGTGGTGATGTTGTACTTCCTGGCAGTCTATTTGTTTATCTTCGGCGAGTTGTCTACCCAGTTTGCTGGACAAATATTCTGGATGAGCATCTATAACGACCTGTACCGGTGTGTGTTGATAGAGCTGGGCATACAAGGCTAAGTTGTTTTGGTAATCATCATAGGTGATAGCATTTTCCAGGTCACCGATGTGTTGCGATAAAATGGCATTGCCGTCTTTGATCAGGCAGAAGGTGTTTTTTAATTCAGCTCCCATCGCTAATAGTTCGGGTGCTTGTTCAAATCCCTCTGGTAAGGGTAAAGGTGCGGGCGTATAACCGCGTGCACGTCTTAATAGTCGCGGTTCCTTATTGATCATGCGGATAACCGAATCATCGACACGATTCACAATATCTCGGTCATGCCAAAGTACATACTCGACTATATCACCCAGTCGAGTGGCAACTTCATCATTGCTAATCACTTGCGGCTCATCCGACTGGTTGCCGGAGGTAAAAATAATGGGTCGATTCATACGCCTTAACATCAGGTGATGCATCGGCGTGTACGGTAACATAAAACCCAGTGAATTTTGACCGGGTGCAACATTGTCGTCGATGGCGATTAAATCATACGGGCGTTCACCTTCAATGGTTCCAAACTGACGTTTTATGCCCGGTGGTGCTTGTGTAGTTTTTTGCAGGATAACGATGGGTGCTTCGGCACTGCGTAACAAGCCAACTTCTTCGGCAGTGATGGTAGCGTAGCGTTTTATGACGTCGGTATCGCGTGCCATTAACGCAAACGGTTTGCCATAACGTTGTTTAGCATCACGCAAGCGTTGTACTGCGGCTGCATTGGTGGCATCACAGGCCAGGTGAAAACCACCAATACCTTTAACGGCAAGAATCCCGCCGTTTTGTAATACCGTACAGGCGCCATCAACATCGTCGAGTTGAGTCAGGGTTTCCAGACAAACAGGATTACCATCGACTCTCGCCAGGCTTAATTTAGGGCCGCAAAAATAACAGGCATTGGGTTGCGCATGAAAGCGTCTGTCCGTAGGCGCCTGATATTCTTCGGCGCAATCCCCACATAACTCAAAGGCCTTCATACTGGTATTGATGCGGTCGTAAGGGATAGCGTCGACAATTGAAAAGCGCGGGCCACAATGCGTGCAGTTGGTTAAGGCATAACGATAACGTCGGCCAAAAGGATCCAGAGTATCGGTCATGCATTCTGGACAAACCGCAGCGTCGGGGGTGACGTTGGTTTGTACGGCGTTATGTTGACTGGCTTTGATGGAAAATTCGGCGGGGATGTGATCAGTTAGTGGCAGTGGAGACCGCTTAATTTGGTCGATACGTGCCAGCGGCGGCACATCGGCTTTCAGTTGTTCGATGAAACGCTCTATAGCCTCAATGTTGCCCCATACATTAATAACCACGCCCTGACTATCATTAATGACATCACCGGTTAGCTGAAATTGGTTTGCTAAACGCCAGACATTCGGTCTAAAACCCACACCCTGAACAATACCGGTTACCCTAATTTTCTCAGCACCAAGGATACTGTCTTGAATTTGTTTAGCGGCAATGTTCATACCGCCAATTTCCATAGGCTGACGCGATTATTGCCGGAATCGGCCACCACGATGATGTCGTCCATAGCCTGAATGCCATACGGCCAGCAAACACTGTCTGCGCACGGAGGCTGCCAACGGTTATCGCCTTTGTCATGAAAATTCATTTGCCCCGTTAATGCGCGGGCATCGGCGCCCGTTTTCAAATCATCAATATGCCAACCGAGTAGCCGTGAACTCGCGGTATCGGCAACCAATAACCAATCGCCAACCGCAGCGAGGCCATAAGGCATATTTAACGTATAAGCGCGTGGCCAATACAGTGATTGATTATGGTCTACCAAGTCAACGGCACTTTGTCCCAGAACGTAGTCACAATCCATACCATTGCTATCAGGAATGCCTTGCCAGATCATCACGCGGTTATTACCGGCATCAGAAACACAGAGATGACCTTGCCAGAGGGCAATGCCATGAGGCCAGCGCATACTCATGGCACTAGGATCGCTGCCAGCATTCTCATCACGCGTGGCAAAATCATGTTGTCCAAGTACTACATCGGCAGGCTGTCCATTGTCTGTGGGCAAGCCCTGCCAAATTAGCACACGTCTATTCTCAGAATCAGCAACAAACAAGTGATTATCTTGCCAGGAAACGCCATAAGGCCAATGCATACTATTTGCCGCAGCATAATCTTTGCCGTGATTGGCCAGGTTAGATTCAAAATTGGTTTGTCCCAATACAATATCCGCAGGCACATTATTGTCTTCCGGTAACGTTTTCCAGATTAATACACGATGGTTCCAGGCATCGGCGACCGCCATGCCATCACCACAAGCGCAAATACCCGTCGGTACATTGACTGAGCTTGCTGAAACATCGGTCTTGCCATTGCGGCCTTCGGCGTTAAAATCTTTTTGACCGATGACCCAGTCAGCCGGCGTATTGTCATCGGTGGGCATTTTTTCCCAGCCCAGTAGTCGATGATGGCCTGTGTCACAAATCCATAATGGGCCATCTGTTTTCATCAAGGCGCCACCGCGTGGACCGAAACAGGTTTTCTCGTCGGGCGTAACACCGCTGGTCACCATCGGCGGAATACGATCAGCACCCAGGATGGCAAAAGGTTCTATGCTCAATAGAGCTTGATGCGGAACGGTTCTGGCTTCGGCAACGCGCAGAGATGGGTCAGGGCTGACTTTTAAGCTGACCTTATTAACCTTGGCCTGTGTTGCACTCATGATAATTTTATTTCCACGCGCTGATTAATCACACGAACGGCGTGGGTATGTAACTGTACTTCCGGTGCGGTCAGGCATTCGCCGGATTCCAATGAGTATTCAAAGCCATGATGTGGACAAACCAGGATAGCGTTATTAACCGTCCCCATATCCAGCGGCATGCCCATGTGTGCGCAGGCGTTTTGATAACAGGTCACCTTGTCACCGAAACGACTCAATAAGACTTCATTACCTTTGACGGTAGCAACCTTGATATCAGCTTCCGGTACATCATCTAATGAACACACTATCAGCCAATCTTTATCTTCGTTACGAGCAAACGGGCTGACAAAATTGACGGTAACACCATCGACCGGTTTTGCTGTGACCCCGCCCCTGGCTTTGTTAATGGTGGTGATTTCAGGGCAGTGTTCTTTAATGGCTTTTTCAACGCCTTCGGATAAAGTGAGTGAAGAGGCCGGGCAGCCATCGCAGGCGCCTAACAAGCGAATGATGACAGTATCGGGCAGAATAATTTCAACCAACTCAACATTACCGTCATGACTTTGTAAATAGGGCCTGACTGATTCTAACGCTAAATCAACACGCTCGTGCAAAGACGCTTTGACGATGCCGTGATAGCGCAGCACGGCATACACGACTTCATCGGAAACGGCCTCTTTTAACACCGCCATTACCGCAGGCGTCTCTTTTAGCGCACGGATTAATCGAGTAAAGGCTTCCTTGTTTAAATCATCATGCGCCTGGGTTAATGCCTGTACGGTATTGCGTTGTTGCTCATCCCACTGTGCAACCAAGCCATCTAAGGACTGGATGTCTTTAAGCAAGGTATCCAGATCAGGCGGGTTCTGGAGTGTCATGGCTTCGGCAGATGCTGACATGATTTATTTGCGCTTAGCGATACTTAAGATCTTTGAATAAATACGGTTGCACAGCACCAGAAACCAGGCTGGCGATGATAATCACCGGCCACAGTGACAAACCGAGTATGGCCAAAAATAATGCCAGAAATAAAGCGATGGCGATACCGATACCCGCTTGTTTAGCGACACTGGTCAGGTCTTGAAAGAGTCTGCCCTGAACAAACAGCGTGGCTGAATTTAAAAACATTTCGAACATGATGACTCCTTAAGAGAATATAAATAAAACAGTTAGAATGCCGGGTACAGCGGCAATAGGGCCAAACATGCCGCCCATCATCGCGGCAAGTTCTTTGCCTAAATGTTCTGCACCGATAATTATGCCGCCGATTGCACCGCCTATGGCACCAAAAATGAGTGCCACGATAGTTCCGAAGATGTATGTCATCAATGTGATATCAGTGCTTACTATTGAATCGAACATGTTTTTACTGCCTCGCTATTATGTTAGTTAAGTGTCTAGTTAAATTAAATTCTGGATTCACCAAAACCTTTGCCGGCACGAGAACCCGACTGGCCCGTGCCTATATCAGCTTCCAGTTCTTCCATGATCTCAGTGATCATACTCACTTTTGGCGTATCGCCAAATTGCTTGAAAATTGTGCAAGCTTCACGATAGTAACTACGTGCAGTTCTTAATCGCTCGCGATTACCGGCATCCGGATTATCCAGATCATCGGGTAAATTACGCAGACAATTGGCCTTATTACAAAGGGTGTTGGCGTATTCATAAGGCGTGTCTTGGGCGGTTCTGACTTTCAGCGCCTCATCATAGGCTTCCAGTGCGCGCAAATTATTTTCAACGCCATGACTGCTGGAAACGTATTGCAAGGCATTACCCAGATTATTTTGTAACATGGCATATTCGCCGGGCTGGTCAATTAGATTGATAACCTTAAGCGCTTCTTGAAAAGATTGCACGGCTAGAGCTTCACGCATTTTTGCGCGTTCATCATTCATCGGAATCGATAGAAACGCAGTGGCAAGGTTGTTGTGCAAGATAGCATATTCAGTCGCATAAGATTCACGGGTAAAAACTTTTAAGGAGCGCTGATAGGCAGCAATGGCAACGGTGATCGGTACGGCATTAAAGCCAGCGAGCGATTGCAGAACCAGGCCTAAATTCATTTCAACTTCAGCAACTTCTTCAACGGTACCAGCCTGGCTGAGTACCGGTAATGCGGTTTCAAACTCAGCCTGTGCTTTAAACAGGTATTCAGTACCGGCTTCTGGAATAGCCTGTAAAGCGGTGCCTTTTCGGGCATGGGTTCGCGCTTGCAGCAGAGTATCTTGTTCCGGGCATAGCGCCAGAGCCTTATCGTAAAGGGTGACGGCATTGTATAACTGTTGAGGTGATTTAGGTTTTTGTTGCAAACCCACGGCTATTTGAAGCAGTAAATCAACCTTTTCATTAGCACTGATAGATTCGGACTCAATGGCCGCGAGTGCTTGATGGAATTCATGATCAGGAAGATTTTCAGCCACGTGCTTACACCTACAAGTTTTATTGTGTGATCGGCAATAGTAATCCAAGCTCTTTGAAGGTGTCAATAAATATTTCAAATAGTAAACTATATTTGCAATAATATGGATAACTCACAGAATATCAAAAACTAAGCTTGATATTTGTTAACTTTCTTTGCATACTGGGGCTATGAACAGCACTTCATTTATTATTATTTCTGGATTCAATGGCAAAGATGCTGTCATTTTGAATCGTTGCTTAAGTCAGCATTACCAAATCATCGCCATTAATGAGCCTGCTGAAGTATTGTCTGTGCTCGACAGTGAGACTATCGATTTACTGTTATGTAATGATGCAACCGAGGAATTTGACGCGCTGGAACTATTAATACAAGCACGCAAAACCCACCCGGAAACAATACGTCTACTGGTCGGCCAGTTAAGCCCTGAACAAATAAACCAGGCGATTAATGAAGCCGCCATCTACCAGTTTCTCTCCAATGATTGGTCGATTAACCAAATAGAACTTTTGGTTAATCGGGCATTGGAGAATAAAGAGCTGAGTTATCGGCACCGGCATTTAAACCGAGAACTGAAAATAGCAGAAGATGTATTGAATAAGCTCCATGGGCAAGTCCCTAGCGAGACAAGCAATACGCGCTTTGACAAATTGGTTTATGGCAGCCCGAGCATGGCGACACTTTGTAATCTCGCCAGGAAGGCCGCCACAACTAACCTACCCGTGCTGATTCAAGGTGAAACCGGTACCGGCAAGGAATTAATAGCGCGCGGTATACACCAAAATAGTGACCGTAACAATCAACCGTTACTGGTACATAATTGCGGCGGCATGTCCGATGAATTGCTGCATTCGGAACTATTCGGTCATAAACGCGGCGCTTTTACCGGTGCTATCAGCGATCGTTTAGGGTTATTCCCTGCTGCCGATGGTGGTACAGTATTCTTGGATGAAGTTGCCGAGGTATCGTCTACCTTTCAAGTCAGTTTGCTGCGTTTTTTGCAAGAAGGCGAAGTTAAACCACTGGGCAGTGATCAGGTTATTAAGTGCGATGTACGTATCATCACCGCCTGTAATCAACCCCTGGATGAGTTAATTTGCAAAGGCCTGTTTAGACAAGACTTATTTTATCGATTGAATGGTTTCCAGCTCAATATTCCGCCCTTAAGAAAACGCAAAGAAGATATTGAGGTTGTAGCCAATTTTCTGGTGGCAAAATTCGCAGTTGAGCTTAATCGAAAAATTCTGGGCATAGCTCCCGGCGTAATGGAGAAATTAATGCTCTACCACTGGCCAGGGAATGTGCGCGAACTTGAAAACGAGATAAAACGCATGATTGCAGTTAGCGATGGTGGCACATTCATTACCGAAGTCAGCCTGTCACCCCATATTGGCGCACTGAAAAGCAAGGTGAATAGTCTAGACCATGACTTGAATCTAGAGGGTCAAACCCTAAAGCAGAAGGTTGAAGAAATTGAATCCAAAATTATAGCCGATACTTTGATCAAAAAACGCTGGAACCAGAGTAAAACTGCTCTGGAACTGGGTTTGTCGCGTGTCGGCCTGGCTAACAAGATCAAGCGCTATAAACTCGCATCAGAGGTTTAGTCAGTTGTCTAATTCTGACGATAAGCCACGTCCCGGAAACAAGCAATCCATTGTTAAATTCCCACAGAGCAGAATCCTGCCCAAAATGAGTAAACCAGAATCCCGGGATTTAGGCGTTTCCAGATTGGCACAGCAACTGGGAAGCGTTCAAGCCCATTTAATCGGTCATTGGTGCAGCCAATGCAAAGGTATCTGGTATGGTTGCTCAGGCGAATGCGAATGTCCTGTGTGTGGTAATCGACAGGGTTGAGTCAATAAAGTAAAGAGGAAATCGTTTAGTGTAATTCAAGAAATTTATTATAGCCATTGTTGAGTTGATACAGCGATCGATTCATACAACCGAACAACAACACAATTGTGAACGCTCGAAGCATGTAAAACTTTAAAAAAATTTTTACGGTCAATAATACGAAGTTAACTTGGTCCACGTTTATTCAGTCAGTTCATCCAAGCCAACAAGAAACGGGTTCATAATGGTGAGCTTATTGATTTTCTGTTGATGCTGCATATCTTCACTTAACAAGTATTTGCAATCAAGAAATAGTGCTGCGGTAATCACTAAAGTATCCCACCAGGAATATGCATATTGATCTTGAATATCCCAGGACGCTTCAATCAACTGGGTCGAAATTTCTAGTGGCTGCCATACGGCGAGTGCCCATAAATCAGCTCGTGCTTGTTCTCTTGAAAGTCCTGGTTTGAGTTTTTGGGTTACGGTCACATAATACTCATTCATTACTTGAGTGCTTATTCTGCCAGATTCTTGTTGCCATAAATAGGTTAACCATTGTTTAGCGATAGGCTGTTTTTCAGACTCAGTACTATCGCGCGCATAGACTAAAATATTGGTATCAACAAAGTATTTAACGCTCATGTAAATCATCCCGCAAAGGATAGCGTTTTGAGGTTTTTAATGGCTGGGCCTCGACATCAAGAAACTGCTGCATGGCCTTAGTGTAGCCTGTTTTTTGCTTTTTCATTTGCTTTAGCAAATCACCGAGAATCCGGGAAACACTGGTGTTATGTTCAGCAGCCCAGACTTTTGACCAGTGAGCAACATCATCTTCAATTTTTATAGTAATATTTTTCATAGCACAATATTAGTGCTACACGATAATTTTGTCAACGTCCGTTAAACTACGAATGAGGGTACATGCAAAGAAGATATACAAACTACTCTGCAAACTATATTTTCATTAACGATTTAATAAGCGAGCCACTCTCTTTCATCTATTTATAAATAACTGAATAACAGTAATATATTTATAAATGCTATTTGGGCATGTATTTTGCTCATAGTCTACTATACAGCGATTTGCGTTGTTGTAATAAATATAAATCATAAAAACTGGAGGATGACATGGCCAATATTTTATGGCTTCAGGGCGGTGCCTGTTCGGGCAACACGATGTCCTTTCTGAATGCAGAAGAACCCAGTGCCTGCGATCTGGTTACAGATTTTGGCATGAACATTCTTTGGCAACCTTCGCTAGGTGTGGAGCTCGGCGATAATGTCAAAAAAATACTAAAAGATTGTCTCTCCGGCGCACTCAAGCTGGATATTTTTGTTTTTGAAGGTACCGTGGTTAATGCGCCCAATGGCACCGGCGAATGGAACCGCTTTGCCGGTCGTCCAATGAAAGACTGGGTACGCGAATTATGCGACGTTGCGGACTTTGTCGTGGCGTTGGGTGATTGCGCAACCTGGGGCGGTATTCCGGCAACGGCTCCCAACCCTACCGATTCTCAGGGTTTACAATTCCTGAAACGTGATAATGGCGGCTTTTTGGGTGCGGATTTTAAAGGTAAAGCCGGTTTACCGGTGATCAATATTCCCGGCTGCCCCGCCCATCCTGATTGGGTTACGCAAATTCTGGTTGCCATTGCAACTGGTCGGGCTGGTGATTTGGCGTTGGATGAATTTCAACGTCCGAAGACTTTCTTCCAAAGTTTTACCCAGACCGGCTGTACTCGCAACATGCATTTTGCCTATAAAGTTTCTACTACCGAGTTTGGTCAACGCAAGGGCTGCTTATTCTACGATCTTGGCTGTCGCGGACCCATGACCCATTCACCTTGTAACCGTATTCTGTGGAACCGGGTTTCATCCAAAACACGGGCCGGTATGCCCTGTCTGGGTTGTACCGAACCGGAGTTTCCATTCTTTGATCTGGCACCTGGTACAGTATTTAAAACCCAAACAGTCATGGGAATCCCTAAAGATCTACCCACCGGTGTGGATAAGAAAGGTTACATTAAACTCACAGGTGCTGCCAAAGCGGCGATGCCAGCGTGGGCAGAACAAGACATCTTCGTCGTTTAAGGGGGGTATAAAAAATGTCAGCACAAGTACAAACACTGGACATCTCGCCAGTTGGCCGCGTAGAAGGCGACCTCGACGTTCGTGTCGATATCGAAGACGGCGTTGTTACCAATGCCTGGACTTCGGCAGAGTTATTTAGGGGCTTTGAAATTATTTTACGTGATAAAGATCCTCAAGCAGGGTTGGTGGTCACACCGCGTGCCTGTGGTATCTGTGGTGCATCGCATTTGACCTGCGCCGCCTGGGCTCTTGATACTGCATGGGGTACTGAAGTTCCGCGCAATGCGATCATCGCACGTAACCTGGGGCAATTGGCTGAAAGCCTGCAAAGTTTACCGCGCCATCACTATGGCTTGTTCATGATTGATATGATAAACAAGAATTACAAGAACAGCCCTTTCTATGAGGAGGCGGTAAAGCGCTGGGCGCCTTTTACCGGCACTAACTATGAGTTAGGCGTGACTATCTCGGGGCGTCCTGTAGAAATTTACGCGATGCTCGGCGGTCAATGGCCACATTCAAGCTATATGGTACCCGGTGGCGTAATGTGCTCGCCTACCTTGAGTGATGTCACCCGTTCATGGTCTATTCTGGAACATTTTCGCACTAACTGGGTTGAACCGGTGTGGCTGGGTTGTTCACTGGAACGCTACGAAGAAATCCAAAGCTATGATGACTTTATGGCCTGGCTGGATGAAAAACCGGAACACGCCAATTCCGATCTGGGTATGATGTGGCGTATGGGTTGTGATGTCGGTCTCGATAAATTCGGCAAGGGCCTGGATAAATTTGTTTCCTGGGGCTATTTACCACACGAAGAGAAATACAATAAGCCGACTATCGATGGTCGTAATCATTCAATTCAAATGCCTAGCGGTGTATTTGATGGCGCCACCGGCACCCACAAACACATGGATCAGGCGATGACGCGTGAAGATACGACGCATGCCTGGTATGAAGAAGATGGAGCCGTTCATCCATTTGATCGGACAACGACACCGATATCAAATAACGAACATAGCTTTGAAAAGAACTACTCATGGGCAACGGCGACGGTACACGCTGAAAATGGCCACCTTGAAGCGGGACCGTTAGCGCGTGAACTGATTTATGGCGGTGAACACATGGAAGACTGGCAGCATCGTGACGGCCTGGTACTCGACATGTACAAAAAAATGGGTGGTGCTAACGTATTATTGCGCCACTTTGCGCGTATGCACGAGGTCAAATATATTTACCGTATGATTGAGCGTTGCCTGCGTGAATTGCGTCTCGATGAACCCTTTTATATTAAGCCTAAAGAACAGGACGGTCAGGGCTGGGGGGCTACCGAAGCGATTCGTGGCGCGCTGTGTCACTGGATTGATGTTGAAGGCGGCAAGATCAAGAACTATCAGATTATTGCACCGACCACCTGGAATGTCGGTCCTCGCACAGGCGAAGAGGAACGTGGCCCTATCGAGGAAGCATTGATCGGTACGCCTATCGCTGACGCGACTGACCCCGTTGAAGTGGGACATGTAGCGCGTTCTTTTGATTCATGTCTGGTTTGTACCGTGCATGCGCACGACGCCAAGACAGGCAAAGAGCTGTCGCGTTTTAAAACCTCATAGGATGATATTTATCGAGTGCCGACCTCTCCAGTTCGGCACTCGTTTTTGAGTATAATCCAAAACAATAACAATGAGGAATCCTTGTGAGTAACCAAGATGACGAAGCATTACGTGACCACATCGGCAGATTAATGGAAAATGGCCTGCAAACCAAGACCGAACCGTTCCCGGAAAATAACTTTGAATTCGAAGGAATACTGGATGAACTCAGAGTCTTGGAACCAGATGCACTAGAAAAAAAACTGGTTATTTCCGGTTTTGTTAACAAACCATATGGGGAAGACCAGCAACGTTGCCTTGAATGTATGTATTATCTGGTTCACCGGAAGTGGTGTGACTTGCCTGAACTGGCGGTACCGGTAGAAGCTGAATGGTGGTGCAGGCTTTGGAGAATATAATCATAACGAGGTAAGGCATCATGAGTAAAAATGGAGATGCCTCTATTGAACAAGGAGCCACAGATGATGTTCTGCGAGAGGTTTTAGAGGGCCATTTAAATAATGGCCTGAAGACTGAAATTGAACCACGAGCCTACAGCCATGAAGAGATTATTGAGATCGTAGCGCGACTGCAAACACTCGCTCAGAGTGATAACACGAACAAGCTTGTAGTTGCAGGCTTTACCACCACACCCTACAATCCGGGTGAAGATGTAGACGATGATCAAGCGTGTGAAACTTGCATGTACTATCTCGTTCACCGCCGTTTTTGCGAGTTACCCGAACTCATGTTACCGGTTTCAGAAAGCTGGTCTTGTCGTTTGTGGCGTATATAGTACGTGAGCTCGTCGACTAATTTCCAGCCGCCGCTTCGAGCAATACAACATATGTCTTTTATATGGGCATTTGTTGTCCTTCCTTGAATCTGCTTAAACTACACACTTAGTTTTTTACTGTGCTATAGAAATTTATGACGCAAGCAGCATTTCAGCAACAATTAAAAACAGCCTTCGAAAATGAACGTGACCAGGTTGCTGCCCAGTGTAGTAAAGAAGTTAATTTTGAATCTTTAAATACCGCCATCGTTAATTTTTATCGCCGACTTGATAACACCATAACTGGCGTTTCTACGCATATTGAACAAGACATTCAATGCCAGGAAGGCTGTTCCTATTGTTGTCATTTTAGGGTTGATGTCAGCGCCAATGAGGTATTTGCAATTGTGGAACATGTTCGCTCAAACTTTACCTCGGATCAGTTGGAAAAGCTTGTTCAGAAAGCGACCCACAATAAAACTAAACTCGAACTATTGTCGCAGGCAAAACGCATCGTTACTAATATTGCATGTCCATTACTCGAAGATAATACCTGCAGCATTTATTCCATGCGACCGTCCATGTGCAGAAAAATGCATTCGACCAATGTCGAATCGTGTCAACACTCTTATGATAATCCGGAAGATAAAAATATAGAAAATGCTGAACATCCTGTGTTATCCGCAATTACTATGACCATGCTCACCGCCGCACGAGAAGGATTTTCTGCATTGGGGCTCGATAAAACGGTTTATGATCTCAATGACGTATTGATTGCTGCCTTGAGTGATAGCAAATATAAAAAAAGATGGTTAAATGCTAAAAAGGCTTTCCCTTAATTGTTGATCGATTAACGCTTTATGTTGGTAATCATTGGTTGCGGTAATTCGAATAGACTAGACGATGGTGCGGGTGTTTATGTTGCCCGGCAATTAATGTCTATCATGAAAGCAAATCCTGTTGATCAAGTGCGTGTATATGATGCCGGTACTGCTGGCATGGATATCATGTTCCGGGCGCGCGGCTGTGATGCATTGATTATCATTGATGCCAACCAGAGTGCTTCTGAGCCAGGCACAATATTTGAGGTGCCGGGTTTGGAATTAGAGAATATACCTGAACCGAGCTACAATCTGCATGACTTTAGATGGGATAATGCACTTTATGCGGGCCGCCGTATTTATCAAGAACAATTCCCTGCTGATATCGCTGTATTTCTGATTGAGGCAGAGAATCTTGATTTAGGGATCGGTTTATCAGAATCCGTTCAAAAAGCTTCCGACCGTGTAGTTGCGTTAATCACTGAACGTATCAACCGCTATAGTCAAACACGATGCAACACATAATCTTAAAGAATGGTAATTTATATTTGGATAGTGAATTGTATGACACCTATTTCAACACGATTAACGCGGTCGCATTACTCAAGCAGGAGTCAACTTTTCTGATCATGCCCGTTCAGCAAGCAGGAGGCGGGCTACTTTTAAAAATCAAGAATGCCAAGGGTGATCGTATAATTCATGCCATCGAATTTTTTCAACAGTATATAACGGTCACTGACGAGGCAATCTCACTGGATGTGGAATGGCGCTCAGAACTTTGCGCCTTGACGTTTTCATTATCCTAGCAGGTCGCTGCGGTTTGCTGCAATTAAAAAGACCTCGAAGCAAAGGGGAAGGCTTCGAGGCCTGAGATTGCCCGGCTTTGGGGATGCCGGGACTGTTATCTACCCATAAGGGAGGATAATGAGCAGATCGCGCCGTTCCCAGCGCTTGTTATTTATGACAGTCAGTGTGCTTGAAAGTTCATCGCTAAGAGATGAATTAGTTGCTCCTGGGAGGCCGTCTGAGGATCGCAGTTATTACCGCAAATATTGGCTTAGGATGTGTTCCCTGGTCGTAGACGCGCAGCGTTTTTTATTTAACAATTAAAAATCAGGAAAGCGCGTGTAACTTCGGTTTTCCGCAGAATATTCCTCGGATTTCGTTACTACAATGGGTATTTTGCAGGCGGGATGGAGTGTAATGGAGTCCGGGAGCTCAGTTAATTATGGAAAGGCCCTTAATGAGCCTGATCCCAATTAACGCCACAGCCAATATCTACGTATAGCGGAACATCCAGATTTGCTGCCTGCTCCATCAAACGACGAATTTCCTTCTTCGCAGATGCTACGAAATTGTTGTCAATTTCGAAGACCAGTTCATCGTGTACCTGCATGATCATTTTAATGGGTTTTGGTGATTCAAAAATCCATTTGTCGGTTGCGATCATTGCTTTTTTAATGATATCTGCTGCGGTTCCCTGCATCGGAGCATTAATCGCTGTTCTTTCGGCGTATTGACGTCGTTGGGCATTTCTGGCATTGATTTCCGGTAGATAGAGTCGTCGGCCGAATAAGGTTTCCACATAACCCTGTTTGCGAGCAAGGTCTTTTATCGAGTCCATATAGTCTCTGACACCTGGATAGCGGTTAAAATATGAATCGATATAGGATTGAGCTTCACCCCGTGGAATGCCCAATTGGCGACCCAATCCGAATGCTGACATACCATAAATCAAGCCGAAATTTATTGCTTTTGCAGAACGGCGTTGCTCGCTGGAAACATCGTCAAGAGAAAGCCCGAAAACTTCTGCAGCCGTGGCCTGGTGTACGTCTAGATTGTCAGAAAAAGCACCGAGCAAATTTTTGTCGCCGGATAAATGGGCCATGATGCGAAGTTCGATCTGAGAATAGTCCGCTGCCAGTAAACAATGATCTTTTTCAGCGACAAATGCCTGTCTGATTCTACGACCTTCTGCGCTTTTAATAGGAATGTTCTGGAGGTTTGGATCAGACGACGACAATCGCCCGGTGGCGGCGACTGCTTGATGATAGGAAGTATGCACTCTGCCTGTGGCGGGGTTGATTTGCTCGGGAAGACGGTCGGTATAGGTTGATTTTAGTTTGCTCATACTCCTGTGTTGTAAAATTACCTGGGGTAATGGGTAATCGAGGGCGAGTTCCTGGAGTACTGCTTCGGCTGTCGATGGCTGTCCTTTTGGTGTTTTTTTTAATACCGGCAGCTCAAGTTCGTCGTAGAGGATTTGCTGGATTTGTTTTGGCGAACCGAGATTAAATTCATGACCAGCAAGTTCGAAAGCCCGTTCTTCCAGTCTGGCCATATTAGTCGCCAATTCCTGGCTTTGCATTGACAACATTTCGGCGTTAACGAGTACACCATTTTGTTCCATTCGGGAGAGTACCGCTACCAGCGGAATTTCGATCTCACGATAAAGTACTGTTAGTTGGGTAAATTTCTGCAGTTGAGGCCATATTTTATGATGCAGTCTTAAAGTTATATCAGCGTCTTCAGCCGCGTAAGGTGCAGCCTGCTCTAAGGGAACCTGCTGAAACGGAATTTGTTTGCTGCCTTTTCCAGCCACATCTTCATAGTGTATGGTTTCGATGTTAAGGTATTTTTTCGCCAGGGCATCCATATTGTGGCGAGTTGCGGTACTGTTTAATACATAAGATTCCAGCATTGTATCGTGGACAATTCCACGCAGCTGGACGTTATGGTTTGCCAGTACATTGGCGTCGTATTTTAAATTTTGCCCCAGTTTTTTAACACCGGCATCTTCCAGCAGCGGAGCCAATTGGTTGAAAACCCACTCACGATCCAGTTGCTGGGGCACCCCCAGGTAATCGTGGCCCACAGGTACATAGGCCGCTTTTCCCGCTTCAGTGGAAAAGGACAGGCCAACTATTTCTGCGCTGGCATAATCCAGGCTTGTTGTTTCCGTATCGAAGGCGAATAATTTGGCTTTTGATAATTGTTCTATCCATCGCTGCAGATGGGCTTCAGAGCAGATCATTTCATAATTGCTTGGGATTTTTTCAACTTGGTTTTCCGCTGGGTCCTCAGCAAGGGTTTGCGTTGCATCAGTCTCACTCAACTGGCGTAACCAACTTGAGAATTCATGTTGCTGCAACAGCGATCGCAGATGGTCTATATTACACTCAGTCTTTTTCAGATCTTCGATTCCAAAATTCAGAGGAACATCGCATTTTATTGTTGTGAGTTGTTGTGATAGAGGTATTTGATCGAGGTTGGCGCGAAGATTTTCACCGACCTTTCCTTTAATCTGGTCGGCACATTCAATCAGTTTTTCTATCGAGCCGTATTCCTTCAGCCATTTTGAGGCGGTTTTAGGGCCTACTTTGGGTACACCTGGTATGTTGTCTGCGCTGTCACCCATCAATGCCAGGTAATCTATGATTTGATGGGGGTGTACGCCAAATTTATCGAATACTCCCTGGCTGTCCATGCGTGTATCGGACATTGTATTCTCGATGCTTACCTGGGCATTGACCAGTTGGGCCATGTCTTTGTCGCCGGAAGAAATTATCACAGAATGACCAGCTTCAGTGGCGAGTTTTGCCAGGGTGCCGATTACATCGTCTGCTTCAACTCCTGTTTCCATGACTAACGGTAAACCCATGGCTCTGATTAAATCATGTAATGGAGTAATCTGGGCTTTCAGGTCTTCGGCAATCGGCGGGCGATTGGCTTTATAGTCGGCATATAATTCATCGCGAAAAGTTTGACCTGGCGCATCGAATATGACTATAAAATAGGGTGATGTATACGATACGAGCATTTTTCGTAGCATATTGGCTACCCCCAATATTGCTCCGGTAGGCAGGCCTTTGGAATTTGTCAGTGGCGGTAATGCATGGAAAGCCCTGAATAAGAATGAGGATCCATCGATTAGGATAACGGTAGAGTCAGAGCTAGTTGCCATTGGGTAGACCATGGAGTAGAGAAAAAGCGATAGAATCATTCATTTTAGAAAACCGGTAGTTTTGCATGCTGAAAAAGTTTTATTGGATAAGAAGGGGCTTTGGACAGTATATGCATACTTAAGATTATGTCGTTTGATCGATTTTTAGGGAAGCCAGTAGTTCTTGGAAAAATTGCAGTATTTCGTCCTTGGATTTAAAGGGTTTAACAATTCTGAATTGTTCGGGACCGTCCATTTTGAATATTGTCGGCTGATCCTCGATCATTTTAATGATTGGATTGGAATTGATATTGGGTTTATCGGTGAAAAGAATTCTGCCGCCAGATTGATTGGCCTCTATTTTCCTAATTCCCATCTCTGCAGACTGAAGTTTCATTTCAGTGATTGCAAATAGGTTTTTAGTTTCTTCGGGCAATAAACCGAATCTGTCAATCATTTCGACTTTTAAATCTCTTAGTTCGTCCACATTCTGTGCATTGGCGATGCGTTTGTATAGTATGAGTCGCGTGTGAACGTCGGGTAAGTAGGTATCGGGTATCAGTGATGAAAAATGCAATTCTATTTCAGGACCCGTGAATAGTGGAGATTCAAGCTCAGGTTCGTCACCGGATTTTAATGAGGCAATCGCTCGATCAAGCATTTCAGTGTAAAGCGAAAAGCCAATTTCCTGGATTTGGCCGCTTTGTTCATCCCCCAGAAGTTCGCCGGCACCGCGGATTTCCAAGTCGTGGGAGGAAAGCATGAATCCAGCGCCAAGGCTGTCTGAAGCTTCTACTGCTGCAAGCCTTTTTCCAGCGTCGCGTGTCATTAATTTTTTCGGTGGAACAATAAAGTAGGCGTATGCGCGGTGATGAGAGCGTCCTACCCTGCCTCTGAGTTGGTGCAGTTGCGCCAGGCCGAGTTTATCTGCCCGATTCAGCAGGATTGTGTTAGCGCTGGGAATGTCAATTCCACTCTCAATTATGGTTGTACACAATAGCAAATTGAAACGCTGATGGTAGAAATCCAGCATGATTTGTTCAAGCTGGCGTTCGGGCATTTGGCCGTGTGCAATTTCTATTCGTGCTTCGGGCAGTAGCGATTCTAGTTGAGCGGCAGTGCGTTCAATTGTTTTTACATTGTTGTGCAGAAAAAATATCTGTCCTCCGCGTCTGATTTCTCGCAGACAGGCTTCCTGTATCATGCTGTCAACCCATTCCGATATGAAGGTGTTGATCGAATGCCTGTTGGGTGGAGGACTGGCAATAATAGAAATGTCGCGCAGACCTGACATTGCCATATTTAATGTGCGAGGTATGGGCGTTGCTGTTAGGGTCAAAAGATCCACTTCGTTACGCAATTTTTTAAAATATTCCTTTTGGCGGACACCAAAGCGATGTTCTTCGTCGATGACAACCAGTCCGAGATCCTGGTATTTTATAGTGTTCTGTAAGAGCTTATGGGTCCCTATAATAATATCAATCTTACCCGACTCTATATCATTAATAAGTAGCTGTTGCTGTTTTGCAGCAACGAATCGGGATATGACTTCAATTCGTATTGGCCAATCGGCAAAGCGGTCACAAAAATTCTGGTAGTGTTGTTGTGCCAGCAAAGTGGTTGGAACCAAAATGGCTACTTGCCGGGTATTTTGTACCGCGATAAATGCAGCGCGCATACAGACTTCTGTTTTTCCAAAACCGACATCACCACAAATGACTCGATCCATGGGTTGTATTGCCTGTAGATCTTCCATGACCTGCCCGATTGCAGTTTCCTGATCCGGGGTTTCCTCGAAAGGGAAACTCAGTGCGAACTGGGTATATTCCTCCATATCGATGCTGTGAGAACGGCCTGTTATTGCTGCTCTTTGTGCATGGACATCTAACAGTTCGGCGGCAATATCTATGATTTTGGCTGCGGCTTTCTTTTTTGCCTTGCCCCATTGTTCTCCACCTAGTTTATGAAGGGGCGCGTTCTCTGCACTGGCTCCGGTATAGCGGCCAATTTTATGCAGTGAAGAGACAGGGACATAGATTTTGTCATTATTGGCATATTCCAGAATAAGGAATTCGGTATCTGTATTTTCCACTGCTAGAGTTTGTAGTCCCAGATATCGGCCAATTCCGTGCTCCTGATGAACAACCGGTGATCCCTGAGAAAGTTCCGAAAGATTGGAGACAATGGTTTCCAGATCTCGACTGGATGAGCGTCGTCGGCGTCGTCGTTGTTGAGCACGGGTACCATTTAACTGGTTCTCTGTGATTATGGCGATCATTGGGTTGACCATACATAAACCATGATCAATCGGCGCGACCAACAGACATAATTTAGTCTCGTTGGTTAAAAATTCCTGCCAGTTTGAAACCAGCTTTGGAGTGATAGACTGTAGTTTTAAAGTGTCCAGTAATGCTTCCCGATGTCCAGGAGTTTCAGCAGTTAATAATATCCGACCGTCGAATTCGTTGATGAATAAACTGAGAGATTGTGTTTCGCTGTTTTCCTGAGGGTGCAGGCAAACATTGGTTAATGTCTGACTGGCGAATTTTACTACCTCGTCTTCAGGTGTATCCGCTTCAGTCCGTATATGAATTTGAGCATGGTTTTCAATTAAGTTACTTAATTCCTGTTGTGTTAAAAATAATCTTGTCGGATTCAGTATAGGTCGTTCCAGGTCGTGGCACCGTTGTTGGAAACGTTGTTCAGTTTCAATTTCAAACTCCCTTGCAGCACCCATTACTGAATCAATAAAAACGAATATACTTTGGGGCGGACAATAATCAAAAAGTGTATTGGTTTCGTCTACGAATAGTGGCAGATAATATTCAATACCGGCGGGCATAATTCCGTTACTGACATCCTGATAAATTGGATTGCGTTTTTTTGCATTGGGGAATTCAGCTCGAAATTTCTGACGAAAATTTTTAATCGTGGCTTCGTCAAATGGAAATTCTCGTGTCGGGAAAAGACTGATCTTATTAAATTTTGTTATAGATCTTTGGTTGTCTACATTGAATGTTCGAATGGACTCGATTTCATCATCGAATAATTCGATACGATAGGCCTCAGAACTACCCATGGGGAATATGTCCAGTATTGATCCGCGGATAGTAAACTCACCATGTTGACAGACTTGAGCCACATTTTGATAACCAACCATGTCGAGTTGCTTTTTCATTTCTTCCAGTGACAGTCGAGTACCTACCTCCCATGAGAAACTGTTGGCAAGGATGTGGTTCTTTGGAGCTATGCGTTGCATGAGTGTTGCTGCAGTCAAGATCATGACGCCGTATTTGGCCCGCGCAAGTTTTGTAAGATTTTGTAATCGTTGTGAAGTAATTTCCGAAAGTGGAGAAAAACAGTCGTAGGGCAGCGTTTCCCAGGCGGGCAGTGTTAACACGGGTATTTGGTCATCCAGAAAAAATTCTAGCTCATGTTCAATACGTTGGGCGTTGTTTGAATCAGGTGCCACGACAATGTGGAATTGCTTTTTGAGTTGAATGGCAGACGCTAAAGCCAAAGACTCCGCGCAGCCGTTAAGGTTTTCCCAGTAAGATTTAGTGTTTGTTTTCTCCAGATGAATTGGATTCAACAGAGATGTTTCGATGTGTTGCGACGCGGATACCGACATTTTTATATTTTTTGCCTAGTTATTTTGGTGATCTGAAAAATTGGAACCCGGCATTTTCCCACAGTGTGTAGCCAACATTAAATGGCTATGTGAAAAAAACTAGGCCTGAATCTGGCAAACTAAGAGTGATTGGAACGATTTAGTCTATTATTGAACTAATTCTTAGAGTTTAATAAAACTATTTTTGACTATCCTGCTAAACTTATACGGAATCAATAAAATATGAGTATGTACGAAGCATTATCTCAAGGTTGTAGTTATTCGTATGATGGACTAAGTAAAATACTCAATATCATTGAAATGAATGAACCGGATAGAGAAAAATATTATGTGGATCAATAATACGTGTCGAATCAAATATTGGAATTAAATACACTGATAAATGGAGAATAAACTATGGCAACAAATTTTAACAAACTGTCTGAACGTGATTTGCAAGGCATGATACAGAATGCAGAGAAGGAGCTTAATACGCGTAAAGATAAAAAACGCAAAGAAGTTATTGCGGAAATAAAGAAACTGGCATTATCTATTGGGGTAACAGTAGAAATATCTGATATCGGTAATAAGTCTGTCAGAAAAGGAAAAAAAGTACCACCTAAATATCGGCATCCGAGTGACCCTGATATGCAGTGGAGTGGACGAGGTATGAAACCCACCTGGTTAAAAGAGTTATTGGCGAAAGGTAATAAGATAGAAAAGTATGCAATAAAAAAATAGAAGATCCGGAGAATATTTCTGGTATGGTACGGGGATTCTTTAGGGTTATTCTTTGATCCAGCCTAGCATTTCTCCGGCATGAGCAAGCGTTTGCTCAGTGATTTTTATACCTCCCAGCATACGGGCTATCTCCTGCTGGCGTTGTTTGCTGTCAAGCGGTCGGACTCTGGACTGTGTATTTTCGTCATCGCTGGCTTTTTCTACCAGTAAATGATGGTGTGACTGGGCAGCTACCTGTGGTAAATGTGTGATGCAGAGTACCTGTTGGGTTGATCCAAGTTTCCGTAAGCGATCCCCGACAATTTCTGCGATACCGCCACCAATTCCAGAATCTACTTCATCGAAGACCATGGTGGCTGTACTGTTACTGTCAATTGCGGCAACCTGAATTGCTAGACTGATTCTTGATAATTCTCCTCCCGATGCGACTTTATTCAAGGAGCGAAGTGGTAGTCCCGGATTGGTACTGACACGAAAATCGATACGATCAAAACCCGTTGGGCTGGGAGTATCTATTTCGTTTTGTCGGGAGATATTAATTTTAAACTGGCCTTGAGGCATACCCAATTCCTGAATGGCCGTGGAGATTTTTTTCTCCATACGCAGCGCATTTTTTTTGCGCTTTACTGATAGTTCTTCGGCAATCGTTTGATATTGTTTTAGTCGTTCATCGTATTCTATTTTCAGTTGTTCAACATGCTCCGAATTATTCTCGAGTTGGTTGATTTCTTCGCCCAAAGCGTCCAGTTTTTGCGGTAGTTCTTCAGGTCGAATCTGATGTTTGCGTGCCAATGAGTGCAGTACTGCCAGTCTATCGTCGAGATAGTTCTGTTTTTGTGGGTCTGCTTCCAATGAATCCAAATACCGGCGCAACTGTTGGCTGGATTCCTGTATTTGTATTTGTGCCTCATCCAATAAATCTATAATCGGTAGGTATTGTGGTGCCGCTTCACTCAGTTCTGACAAAGAACGAATCGAAGCGCCAATCAGCGAACTGACGGAATTTTGTTCTTGCTCGTAGAGAATATCGAGCTGGGCTTGTCCACTATTGAGAATGTTTCCTATATTGGCCTGCAATGTGTGTTCGTCAACGAGTGCCTGGTAATTAAGTGAGTTGATTTCCAGGGATTCCATTTCCTCGATCTGAAACTGAAGTAATTTTTTTCGGTCGCTGGCGTTATGCAGAGATTCACTGGCCTGTTTGAGTTGGTCACGTGTTTGTTTCCACTGGTCGACAAGCTGATGTATTTTTTTTACAAGGTTAAGGTTATTCCCGGTTTCATCGAGTAATTGGCGTTGTTGATCAGCTGCGAGGAGCGACAGGTGAGCGTGTTGGCCGTGAATGTCGATGAGGCGCTCTCCGAGTTGTTGCAAAATTTGCAGGGTTACCTGGCAGTTATTTATGAATGCTTTAGATCGCCCGTCCCGGCTCAAAATACGCCGTACGATACAACAATTATCACTGTCAATTTCTAATTCTTTGAGTAAGGCTAAAGCTTCGGGGGAATCCAGAATATCGAATTCGAGATTGATTTCAGCACGATCAAAGCCGGGTCGTATATATCCGGCGTCGGCTCGATCTCCAAGGGCGAGTCCCATGGCTGTTAACAGGATTGATTTTCCCGCACCGGTCTCACCTGTCAGCACCGTAAATCCGGAATTAAGATCTATATCCAGTGATTCAACAACGGTAAGACCTTGAATGCTGAGCCCACAAATCATTAACTACTCCAATTCAGTTTTGCGCGCAAAATTTCAAAGAAGTCGTAGTCTGTAGGGTGTAATATTCTCATTAGACTGGAATCTTTTTTGATCCGTATTCGATCACTGGTTAAGACATCAGGAATCGAAATATCGTCACAGCTTACTTGCGCGTTAATCTGTGTGTTCTGGCTGAAAGCGATTTCCACCTGACTGCTGTCTTTAACAACAATGGGCCGGTTTGTCAGTGTATGAGGGGTAATTGGCACAAGAACAATTGCACCAAGGGCCGGATGGAGAATTGGACCACCACCTGAAAGCGCATAAGCTGTTGATCCAGTCGGAGTAGAAATAATCAAACCGTCGGAACGTTGTGTATTCAAAAAAGCATCGTCTATATGAGTGATTATTTCGATCATACTGGGTGTAATCCAGCGATGGATGACAACTTCGTTGACCGCGGTTTGTTCATGAATGACGCGGTTATTTCTAACCAGTTCCGCTCTTAAAAGAATGCGTTCTTCGGTAACAAAATTGCCCTGCAGAATGTCATCCAGCCTTGACAACACCTCGTCGGGTGATATGTCTACCAAAAATCCGAGCCGACCAAGGTTAACACCGATGACGGGAACATTATAGGGAGCGAGATGCCGTCCGGCTGACAGCAAGGTACCATCGCCACCGACAGTAATTGCGAGATCACAAACTTTTCCCATCTCTGAAATTGCGACAGTTTTTACTGATTGTGAAGCAATAAATTTTTTGCTTTGGTTCTCGACCCGTACTTCGAAGTTTTGTTGGCACAAGTGGTCATAAAGAAGCGAAAAAGTTTTTGCAATCACCGAGTTTGGCTTGCCGATCAGACCTACCGATTTAAACTTGCTTTGCATGTTCTGAATATCCCACTGAATAAGGACGAGACCCCATCTATTTATCGAGGTGTTCGTATTGCATTTGTTGTTTGCGTATTATTTTCTGCAAAGGTAGCATGTTGAGCATTTCCATCCAAGCACGAATAGCGATCTTGACAGCTGGATTCAGGGTTGCTAGTTTTTAACTTGCAGTCGCTAAGGGTGAGTGCTGAATAATTCATGATTCTCAGGCTATGGTACAAAATTCTCCAGATTTAGACGAACGGGCGCAACAACTATTGAAGGTGCTCATTGAAAGATATATACAGGAAGGGCAACCTGTGGGTTCGCGTGCTCTATCGCGCGGCGTTGGCGTGAATCTGAGCCCCGCGACCATAAGAAATGTCATGGCAGATCTTGAGGAATGCGGTTTGGTTTGTTCTCCTCATACTTCCGCAGGTCGGGTTCCGACGGTTACCGGCTACAGAATGTTCATTGATTCGTTACTGACTGTGCGACCGTTGGCGGGGCAAGCGATTAGTCTTTTGAGACAGGGTTTATCTACACAGGATGATGGTCAAAAGTTGATCGAAACCGCGTCAGGTCTTCTTGCCAGTGTAACCCAGATGGCCGGTATTGTTACCGTACCTCGCAGAGAGTCAGCAGCCTTGCGTCAAATTGAGTTTCTACCTTTAAGTGGAACCCGTGTTCTGGTGATACTGGTGACCAATGAGCAGGAAGTACACAATAAAATTATTCATACCTCCCGGGAATTTAGTGCTGCTGAATTGCAACAGGCGTCTAATTACCTCAATTCTGTGTTTAAGGGACAAGAACTGTCGGATCTGCGTAAGCAGGTTATGGTTGAACTGAAAGAAACCCATGCGCAGGTAAATCAGGAGATGCTTAATGCGATTGAAATGGCCAATTTGGCTTTTGGAAAGCAGAATGCGAAAGATGATTTTGTCCTGACCGGGCAAACCAATTTAATGGAGTTTTCTGAATTGTCGAATGTAGAACGTCTTAGGCAGCTATTCGAGGCATTTAACCAGAAACGTGGACTGCTACATTTACTGGATCAATGTATGGATGCCGATGGGGTTCAGATATTTATTGGTGAAGAATCTGGTTACGATGCGTTCGATAACTGCAGTGTTGTTAGTTCATCTTACTCTATTGATGATCAGCGGGTCGGTGTTTTGGCGGTCATAGGGCCGACACGAATGGAATACGAAAAAGTGATTCCCCTGGTTGATCTGACAGCAAAATTACTGGGTACGGCCTTGAATCAGCAAACAATGCCCCCATCATAAAACGTTCATAGTAGTCTGCTTTACCGAATTGCCAGGCGTTCGACGTATTTCTCTTTGATTTAAAGCAAATTGGATCGGTTGGATATTCGAACTACTTTTATCGGATGTCTATCGTTTGCTGCATATATCTATATGACTGATTGAAGCAAGTTTGGTTTGGCGTTTAGGGTATTGATCATAGTTTGTTTAGGGTGCAGATCACCTCTGGGAACTTAGTTGTAAGCTCTCTGTTGCAGCAGTCTGTACGATCAAATGAGTACGCCCTTCGGTTGAGAGACCAGATAGCTACATTGACATTAATATCGTTGAATTAAAGATCGAGTAATTTTGCAGGTTGGAGAAAATCTATGAATGATGAAAAGCAGGCTATTGAGCCTTCAGAAGAAGAAATCTTGAAGTCTGTTGAAGACAATGACATAGCTGCAGATGAAGAGTTACCTGCCGAAAGTGCTAAGGTCGAAGACACTAGTGCTGATGATTCGGAAGAACAGTTACAAAAGCAGTTGAAAGATTCGAGACAGGAAGCCCAGGACAATTGGGATAAATTGCTACGAGTGCAGGCCGAAATGGATAATTTGCGCAGACGCAGTGAAAAAGAATTACAAAATGCACATAAATTCGCGCTCGACAAATTTAGCAAAGAATTGTTGCCGGTTATTGACAGTCTTGAATTGGGTGTCCAGGCTGCTGATGCAGAGGGAATAGAAATCGGCAAGCTCAAAGAAGGCAGTGAATTAACGCTACGACTGTTAGCCTCAGCTTTTGAAAAGTTTATGATAGTCGCGGTCGATCCGGTTGGTGAGGTTTTTAACGCTGAATATCATCAAGCTATGGCGATGCAACCGACCAATGATCATGAGGCGAATACAGTGATCAAGGTTGTTCAAAAAGGCTACTTATTGAATGAGCGTTTGATTCGTCCGGCGATGGTGGTGGTCGCACAACCTGCTGAACCTGTAAAAATAGACGAGCAGGCTTGAAATTGCTGACAGAATCCCCACATCATGTAATAAGGTTTATTTATATGAAGCATCGTTAATGATTTATTTGGAGAATAGTTAAATGGCAAAAATAATTGGGATTGATTTGGGTACGACAAATTCCTGTGTTGCTGTACTTGAGGCCGGGTCTGCCCGGGTAATTGAGAATAGTGAGGGCGCGCGTACTACACCCTCTATCGTTGCGTTTTCCACGGACGATGAAGTCCTTGTTGGACAGTCGGCAAAACGTCAGGCGGTGACTAACCCAACCAATACATTATTTGCAATCAAACGACTAATTGGACGGCGTTTTAAAGACGATGTCGTGCAAAAAGACATTAACATGGTTCCCTACAATATTGTTGAAGCGGAGAATGGTGATGCGTGGGTTGAGGCTAATGGCAATAAAATGGCTGCGCCGGAAGTATCTGCCCGGGTTTTAATGAAATTGAAAAAAGATGCTGAAGCATTTTTGGGTGAAGATGTCACTCAGGCGGTAATAACCGTGCCGGCGTATTTTAACGATTCACAGCGTCAGGCAACAAAAGACGCCGGTCGAATTGCCGGTTTGGAAGTCGAACGGATAATCAATGAGCCGACTGCCGCAGCTTTGGCTTATGGGATGGACAAAAAGCATGGAGATTCCAAATTGGTTGTCTATGACCTGGGTGGTGGTACATTCGACATATCCATTATTGAAATTGCCGAGGTGGAAGGTGAACATCAATTTGAGGTGTTGGCCACTAACGGTGATACATTTCTTGGTGGTGAGGACTTCGATCTGCGTATTATGGACTATCTTGCGGACGAATTTAAAAAAGACAATGGTATAGATTTACATAATGATCCATTGGCTTTACAACGACTTAAGGAAGGTGCCGAAAAAGCTAAGATAGAATTATCCTCTACCCAGCAAACAGATGTTAATTTGCCCTATATCACTGCAGATGCCAGTGGCCCCAAACATTTGAATGTTAAGTTTACTCGAGCAAAACTGGAATCTCTTGTTGATGACCTGGTTGAGCGTACTAAAGGTCCGTGTGCCACAGCGCTTAAGGATGCAGGTTTGTCTGCATCAGATATTGACGATGTGATCCTCGTGGGTGGTCAGACGCGTATGCCCAAGGTGCAGGAAATTGTCAACGATTTCTTCGGTAAAGAACCACGAAAAGATGTCAATCCGGATGAAGCAGTAGCCATGGGTGCAGCGATTCAGGCTGGTGTGCTGGGTGGTGATGTTAAGGATGTTCTTTTGTTGGACGTTACACCATTGTCGCTGGGGATTGAAACCCTGGGCGGTGTTATGACCAACCTGATTAATAAGAACACAACCATTCCTACTCGAGAGAATCAGGTATTTTCGACTGCTGAAGACAGTCAAAGTGCGGTCACAGTGCATGTGCTGCAGGGTGAGCGTGGAATGGCTTCGGGTAATAAATCACTGGGTCGTTTCGACCTGACTGATATTCCACCTGCACCGCGTGGAGTACCGCAAATTGAGGTGATATTTGATATTGATGCCAATGGTATTTTAAATGTTTCCGCCAAGGATAAAGCAACAGGTAAATCGCAGTCGATTGTTATTAAAGCATCCAGTGGTCTTTCTGATGAAGAAGTCGACCAAATGATTAAGGATGCTGAGGCTCATGCGGAAGAAGATAAAAAATTGCATGAAATGGTAGAGACACGTAATCAGGCAGAAGGTCTGATACATGCAACAAAAAAATCCATGGATGAATTAGGCGATAAGGTTGAAGCTGATGAAAAGACTCAGATCGAATCGGCCATCGATGAACTGAAGAAAGCTCTGGAAGGTGATGACAAAGAACTGATCGAAGCGAATACCAAAACTTTGACCGAACTATCCGGTAAGTTAGCTGAGCGTGTATATACCCAACAAGCCGAAGCGGATAGCGGCGGTGGTGTTGATGGTGCAGCGGATGCTGGTGCTTCTGCAGACGCAGGCACCGGTAACACAGATACAACAGATGATATCGTGGATGCTGAATTTGAAGAGGTTAAGGAAGATAAAAAATAGAATCAATCGACTCGTCGTTTCCCGTTAATTCAGATTAAGAGATAAGCCGCCGGCCTGTGCCGGCGGCTGTGTATGTTATGGCAAAAGAAGATTATTACCAATTGTTAGGCGTCCAGAAAAACGCCAGTGATGCCGAACTGAAAAAAAGCTACCGGCGTTTGGCGATGAAATTTCATCCGGACAGGAATAAAGATAACCCGAACGCGGAAGAAAAATTCAAACAGGCGAAAGAAGCCTACGAAGTATTGTCGGATCCTAAAAAACGTTCAGCCTACGATCAGTTTGGTCACGCTGGCGTTGATGCGTCAATGGGAGCAGGAGGTGCTGGTTTTGGGGGTGGTGCGGAAGCTTTCAGCGATATTTTTGGTGATGTGTTTGGCGATATATTCGGTGGTGGACGCAAACGTAGTAGTGTCCAAACAGGTTCTGATCTGCGTTATGATCTCGAATTGTCGTTAGAGGAAGCCGTATCCGGATCTGAAATAAAGATCAGAGTGCCGGTTTTAACGACCTGTGGTTCTTGCCGTGGCAGTGGCGCAAAAAAGGGTTCAACACCGGTTACTTGTGGAACTTGTAATGGCGTTGGAAATGTACGTATGCAGCAAGGGTTTTTCTCTGTGCAACAAACGTGTCCAACCTGTCGCGGGAGCGGTAAGCAAATCAAGGATCCTTGCAGGGAATGCCATGGTCAGGGACGTGTTCAGGAGGATAAAACTCTGTCTGTGAAGATTCCGGCCGGGGTTGATACTGGAGATCGTATTCGTTTGGCGGGGGAGGGCGAAGCTGGCCAAAATGCGGGTCCTGCCGGTGATCTTTATGTACAGGTTCATGTAAAGGATCATCCGATTTTTACTCGAGATGGGGCAAACCTGTATTGTGAAGTACCGATTAGTTTTCCGACAGCCGCTTTGGGTGGTGAATTGGGTGTACCTACACTGGGCGGTAAAGTGAAATTGAAAATCCCGGCAGAAACACAAACCGGAAAATTGTTCCGAGTGCGTGGGAAAGGGGTAAAACCAGTGCGAGGTGGCGCTGTTGGAGATTTGTTATGTCGAATTCAGATCGAAACGCCGGTTCGATTAACCAAGGAGCAAAAAAGGTTGATTCAGGAGTTTGATGAATCCTTGATTGGAGGTGGCAGTCATCATAGTCCTCAGGCTCATTCCTGGCTCAATGGCGTAAAACAGTTTTTTGATAAACTGACAAGCTAATAAAAGAAATGATCAAAATTGCGGTAATGGGTGCGGCGGGTCGCATGGGGAAAAGTTTGATTCAAGCCTGTGATTCGACGGAAGGTGTTGAGTTAACCGCGGCAATAGAACATCCGGATTGCCCGCTAATAGGCGAGGATTCGGGCCAGTTGGTGGGTTTGCAAGCAACAGGAGTTCTTGTTTGTAATGATTTGATTAGTGTGATAGACAATTTTGACGTGCTGATCGAATTTACCCGTCCAGGACCTTCCATTGAGCATCTGCGGGCTTGTCATAGTGCAGGTAAAAAGCTTGTAATGGGTACCACTGGGTTTTCTGTAGAGCAACGCGCCGAAATTTCTCAGGCAGCAACAAATATACCGGTTGTTCTGGCGCCAAATATGAGCGTTGGTGTGAATCTTTCGCTAAAATTGTTAAAGCTTGCGGCTTCAGTCATGGGTGAATATACGGATATAGAGGTTATCGAGGCCCATCATCGGCACAAAGTGGATGCGCCATCGGGAACAGCACTTCGTATGGGTGAGGTTGTCGCGGAAACTTTGGGTAGAGACTTGGCCGATTGCGCTGTATATGCACGTGAAGGCCATACTGGTGAACGCAAATCGAAAACTATCGGTTTTTCTACTATTCGGGCAGGCGATATTGTTGGAGAGCACACAGTAATGTTTGCCGACGAAGGTGAACGAATTGAAATTACCCATAAAGCGACCAGTCGAATGACATTCGCCAATGGTGCTGTACGCGCAGCAGCCTGGTTAGGTGATAAGCCTGCCGGGCTTTACGATATGCAGGATGTGTTGGGATTGAATGATTGATTGGTAATTTGTGATTATAGTTTAATCTTATAATCAAAACAGATGCTGTGAATTCGCGGGGGACTTTGTCCTTATCTATGCGTACCTTTATGTACGTTTAGTCTAAGATGATGAAAGCTAATCAATCTTTTAATAGTGAGTTTTGGCACGAAGTCAGCCGATATGGTGTTATTCACCATTCAAAGATTGGTAAAAGATCCGATACCAGTACTAAGCCTAAGAAAGAATCGGTAAGTCTGCTGGTTTTTGTTCATGGTTTTCTTGGAGATGCAAACCTGACATGGGGCAAAATGCCTGGCTGGGTTTTAAAAAATGCTGGCTTGGATATGGATGTTGTTTCTTTCTCCTACCCTTCAAAATTATGGCACAGAACCAGCGTATCCCAGGCTGCCTACGATTTGAAAACCTGGATTGAAACAGAATTTACTGGCTATCAACATTTTATTTTCGTAACCCATAGTACGGGTGGACTTGTGGTTAAGCATTTGCTCAATCAAGCCTATCAGTCTATTCAAGGTATTGGTCTTTGGGGGAAAACACGCCAGGTTATTAATATTGCGGTGCCACACTTTGGTGGTTCTCCTGTGGTGACACACTCTTTGAATATCTTCTATCAGTGTTTTTATCCACTGTTTTTCCCAGTATTGAAGAGTACTCGTTTTTTGAGTCAGGGAAAAAATGATTGGGGTCGAAACAATATTATCCCGGCCCTGAGGTGGAAGAATCGATGGCTTTTAGAGCTTGATGAATTATTTTTAGGCTTCCTTAAGCATTCATTTGATTCGCAGCAACCGACACCTTCTATTATAGATATCTGTGCAGATTCCGATCAATCGGTTCCCAGGTTTGATGATCAAAACAGGCAGCAGATTCGTATCAGAGGTACCCATAAAAGCGTTAAAATACCGAAACGATCAAATGCTCCTATCGTTGGTATCGTCGCAAAGATTGTCAGTCAATATCCCCAGGATATTTCATTATCTGTCGTTGACTCAATATTAACCAGGATTCAGGCGGTAAATCAGACTGCAGGGTTTCAATCATTGATTGGTAAAGCAGGTAATCCTGAAGAACTCAGTGATTCTGTGCCTCTTCCAACAATTTCAACAGGAGATAATGGCAGTCAGGAGGATGCTTGTCAGTTTGTCATAGACCGTATCACTACTGATAGCGATTTACCTACCCGGTTGGTATTAACGGGCGCAGGGGGTGTTGGGAAGTCAACAGTTATGAGAATGATAACCTGGCGATTGGGATGCGAATATTTAGCGAATCCAGGTGCTACGCCCATTCCACTATTTATTCCTTTACAACAAGTCACAGTGACCGATTCTTCTGATCAAACCTATACCTGGGAGAGACTTTGGGTGTGGTGGCTGGATTGGGCTCACAGTTTATTTCCAGATGAAAATTGTACAATGGAATGGTTGGAGAAAAAATTCAAGGATCAGCCTGTGGCAATTATTCTTGATGGGTTAGATGATTTTTTGGTCAATCATTCAAGTATAAGTCTCTCGACCATTGTCAGTTTGTTAAGACTCGTTGTTCATCAGTATTCGTCAAATATCAGCTTTTCGATTGTGGTTGCTATTCGCAATGATGTCTATGGTTTAGACCGATTGGCGGATGATCCTTCTGCAACCTATGAAATATTACCCTTGTCCAGACACCAGGCGCTTGAGGCTTTTCCAGACTGTAAAACATGGCTTGGTAATGTCCAAAATATTAAATTGTTAGATAAGATACTAACGCCACTGGTGCTAAACAACTATAAACCGACAGCCGCACAATTATCAGGTGCATATCGTATTACTCAAGCATCGATATTAAATCAGATAATAGAAACATTTCTCAGGAATAGTCGTCTTGTGGGCAGGCATTTAAAAAACAAAGAATTCATTGAATTGGAGCATTTGTTTATTTCACTTTCAATTGTTGCCTGGCTATTTTTTTATAAATCCCGGGGCGAAATTCATAATGAAATTTTATCAAGCGAAGCCACTCAGCTTAAAAAGCAATGGCAACACTTTTTCATTAATAAGGGAAATTCCAGGGAAAGCGAAGTCTTTATAACAGCCTGTGAACTTATTGAAAATAATGAATTGTGTACCTTGCTATTAAATAGCGATGTATTTATTTCCACCGGTCCCGGCATGGTTCGATTTACGCACAGGCATTGGCAGGAACTTTTATTGGCGCGTTTTTTTCTGAACTGTATTCAATACCAGAATTTCGAAGATTTTCGACATGTAAAACTATATGCCGGAATTTACCGAATGGCTGGAGATATGTATCAGGGCCAGGCTATTTCTTCGGAACAGGTGCAATGCGTAATTAACAGCTGGAGGGCAACAGGCAGTACCTGTGTGACGGCCAATTTTATCGGGTTTTTATCCTGGACTATTACGCCCATTGATGCTCAGGCAATTAAATTGTTGTTAGAAGAATATAAAAATTTTAAAGGTCTTTCGCGAGTCATTCTTATTGGTGGTCTGGGTTATCGCATTTTGGTGAATAACCCACTCGACCGTTCTATAAATGATATTCGACGGGCCTCGTTTCAAAAATTTATCGAATATTCGAATCCTGATAGTTGTTCAATATTTGCACCTGTAGCGACAAGCCTTGCCTGGTGCTACCAAAAAGCGTTTGCTAAATTATTCGACATTCAGGAGCCTGTTAACCCGTGGCCAGAGTTACACTTTGATGAGGATTTGGCTGTCAGGATTCTTTCCATGGTTGCGACGGTCACAGATGGCGAAGCTACTTTATCGGAGTCGTCGAAGTCTTTGCAGCAGGCCCTGCTTACCCCAATTTTAGATACCTATCAGTACCCTGATTATATTATTCGGGCTGTTCATTATCTGTATATCTTAGTAATCGCAGAAAAGTACAACGTTCATGCATTTGCAGTTTCCCAGGAATTGCCGGCATTATTTGCTTCCGGCTCAAATTTCGAAAAACTCATAGCCGAATATGACCTGGTTCCTGAAGTGGGGAAGTTGTATAGAAGTTGTCAGCAATTACATTCCAGATTGGAAACTGTAATGTAATTATTCAGCGTATATTTGCTAAGGAGCGAGGTTTTAATAAAATGCGAAAGATTGACGCAGGATTATTGTTTGTCTTCAAGGCGTAGCAACAGGCGAATAGCTGGCTACGCAAATGTTTCTACAACGCAGAAGACGGACAATAAGACAAGTCAAGATTCGTATATTATTGAATCTTCGCTCCTAAGGGTGCAAGTTATTGATTGTTTAGTCTGCTGCAACTGGGGTGGTGCAGCAGACCATACATGGATTTACTCGCGCATACCAGACAATCAATGGCTTGAACTCTCACCGCGAAACTTACAGAGAAAAGACAAAGTATTATTTTGCGATGATCTGACGCTATCTTCGTATACAGTTGGCTTATTCTTCATCCGCAAACCAACGGTAGACAATTCCAGCCAATATCGCTCCTACTATAGGAGCCAGCCAAAAAAGCCATAGTTGAGATAATGCCCAATCTCCTTGAAATATCGCAACAGCCGTACTTCTCGCCGGATTAACAGAGGTGTTTGTAACAGGAATACTGATGAGATGAATCAGCGTCAGGCCAAGACCAATCGCTACAGGGGCAAAACCCTGAGGTGCCCGACTATCTGTTGAACCTAAAATAATCATTAAAAACATAAAAGTCATCACTATTTCAGTGACCAATGCCGCAGTTAAACTATAGCCACCGGGAGAATGTTCAGCGTAACCATTTGATGCAAATCCGGCGCTAACATCAAAGCCTGCCTGTCCGGAAGCGATTACATATAAGACTGCTGCACCGGCTATGCCGCCCGCTACTTGAGCCCCTATGTACGGTCCGAGTTCCCCAATTGAGAATCTTCCACCTGACCAAAGACCAAATGAGACGGCGGGATTAAGGTGGCAGCCGGATATATGGCCAATAGCAAATGCCATTGTTAATACGGTGAGTCCGAAAGCAAAGGAAACACCCAATAAGCCGATGCCTACATCTGGAAATGCAGCAGCCAGGACAGCACTACCACATCCACCCAGTACCAGCCAAAATGTACCAATAAACTCAGCACCTAATTTTTTTGTTTGTGTCATTTGATATTCCTCCGTAAATTATGAGCAGTTAATTATTGTAGAACCTCGATATACAGTGAATCCTAAGAAATTAGGAAAATACCGTGTCGGCTACTTATATTAAACATGATTCGTAACCGCTTAGCGACTTTTTTGGACGGGCGAAGCCTTTGATTGTTCAGGCTTCTGTAATAGGGACCATACAATAGAGCTAACATGGACGTATTCCTTTGTCCCAAATAACCAACGGCTTGAACTTCAACCACCAATCTTGCTGGGGTGATACCATGGCTTTTAATTTATGGGTTCAGTGGGTACAGCTTGGCGTCGATATTATTATCAGTAATAATCAGTTTGGCTACGGCGACTGGAAGCGAAAAACGTCGAGGTCCGGCGCTACCTGGATTAATGAACAATATTCTGTCCCGGTTAAAAACATCTGGTTTGTGCGAATGCCCTGATACGATGACATCGATTTCAGCTGCGATTGGATCTAAATCAATTTCGTTAATGTCGTGGATAAGATAGATGAATTTACCCGACACCTCGAAAACGTCGCTAATTGGGAATTTCTCAGCCCAATCATCCTTATCATTGTTCCCACGTACGGCATGGACTGGAGCGATTTTCGAAAGCTCATTTATGATTTCGATACTGCCAATATCTCCCGCATGAATTATCAGATCGCTGTCTGATAAGATTTGAACAGCTTCGGGACGGAGCAGGTTATGAGTATCTGAGAGTATACCGACTGTGGTCATCGTGTGGTCGGTCTTGCCAGTTCTATGAGGATGTTGGGAATAAAGAATATTGGATCATCATGAAACATGATTTGGCAATAGTTACCGGCCTCAGATACCGACACCATTATGAATTTAAAAAATGTCTTCATCTTCATTTTTTTATTTTTCCTGTTTTGCTTATCTGATCCATTATCTGCACATCACGATAAAGCCGTAGATATTGACGTTCGAAGTGACGGAACTAGTTCTTTCTCAAACCAAGGATTCTTACTGAGCCAGATATTATTTCTCGGGCTAGGATGCGGTAACGGCACCATAGTTGGCCAGTATTTTTTCCATGAACTTACCAACTTCGTTAATGAAGAATTTGACTTTCCAAAGTGATAGTCCTGCGCATATTTACCTAGCACCAGAGTTATCTCTACATTAGATAGTTGTGCCAACAATTGTTCTCGCCAATGTTGTTCACATTCTCGCCTTGGCGGTAGATCTCCAGATTTCCCTGTTCCAGGGTAGCAGAATCCCATCGGCAATATTGCTACTTGTTTCGCATCGTAGAATACATCTTTCGAAATACCCATCCATTCGCGCAATCGGTTCCCACTAGCGTCGTCAAATGGAATTCCCGTGTTATGCACCTTCTTTCCGGGTGCTTGCCCCGCGATTAGTATTCTTGCGTCTGGATGTAGCTGTAGAACTGGCCTTGGACCAAGCGGCAAATGCTCGCTGCAGATTACGCATGATTCTACTTCTGCTAATAGCGTCATGTATGACATTATATGTCCTGTAATTCCATAATGGGCATACGTTTAGTTAATCTGCCTGTCGTTTGAAATCAAGAAAATACCACAATCGGTTGAGAGTGAGTAGTGTCTGAGTCGAGACTTGGGCTAGGGAAACGACCTATGCTTAGATGTCGGGAATGGGACGCTCAGATAAAGAGACTCAAAACACAGATTCCGTCGCTTTTTTCCTGGACACTGACGAAACCAACAGGATGATGGACGGGAGACTTTTGATGTTCTAAACGAAACCTCAGCTCAGATGAACAAAATTTCAGTGTACAGCGCTGAGGCCTCTGTTTGTCCGAAAAATTAGAAAATTTAGCGGAAATTGCTACAATAAATAGCCAATCTTATACGTGTTGCTGCAATAGCAAC
>Ga0114934_10000089_pt1 | contig 48940 bp, 43 predicted proteins | sample 4SBtaG_2_FD_99695 | JGI IMG/M metagenome (GOLD analysis project Ga0114934, IMG submission 99695) | Deep subsurface microbial communities from Kolumbo volcano to uncover new lineages of life (NeLLi) - 4SBTROV10_white metaG | ecosystem: Environmental > Aquatic > Marine > Volcanic ...
AATCCGTACGAGGAAACGCAAATGAAACTACTGATCGGCATTATCATGGGTTCTAGCTCGGATTGGGAGACCATGTCTCACGCCGCTGATACGTTGGACAGGCTCAATATTTCCTACGAGACTGAGGTCGTCTCGGCTCATCGGACCCCCGATAAATTGTTCAGCTATGCTGAGTCTGCCCAAGAGCGTGGGCTTCAGGTCATTATTGCGGGGGCGGGTGGTGCCGCGCATTTGCCGGGCATGGTTGCTGCGAAGACAGTGGTGCCAGTTCTTGGCGTTCCGGTTCAGTCCAAGGCGCTGGGCGGGATGGATTCGCTTTTATCCATTATACAGATGCCAGCAGGTATTCCGGTTGGAACTCTAGCCATTGGTCGTGCCGGGTCGGTTAACGCGGCGTTGTTGGCGGCCGCTATCATTGCCAATACACAACCTGGTGTCAGGGCCGCGCTTGAGGCTTTTCGCGCCAAGCAGACTGAAATTGTTGAGGCTAATCCCGATCCACGGACACCTGCTGTTGGATCCTAGAAATGGTTGTAGGACTTCTTGGTGGCGGACAGCTTGCCCGCATGTTGGCGCAGGCCGCGCATCCTCTGGGCATAAAAACCGTATTTCTTGATCCCGCAGTGGATGCCTGTGCACAGGTGGCTGCCGATCACATCTGTGCGGCGTTTGACGATACCGATGCGTTGGACCAATTTGCGGCTCGGGTTGATGTCATCAGTTACGAATTTGAGAACGTTCCCTTTGAGAGCGTACAGCGGGTGGCAAAGAAAAAGCCGGTTTTTCCCCCTGCCGACGCGGTCGCTGTTGCGCAGGATCGATTAGTCGAGAAGACCATGTTTGGAGAGTTAGGGATTGCGACTGCGGAGTTTAGAGCAGTTGATAACCTGAGTAGTCTTGCGAATGCTGCGAAAGAAATTGGTTTGCCAGCCGTGCTAAAAACTCGTCGTATGGGTTATGACGGTAAGGGCCAGGCGATTATCTGGGAAACATCGGAGCTTGAGGAGTCCTGGTCCTCGATCGGTGAGGTACCCGCCATTCTTGAGGCGTTCGTGCCTTTTGATCGTGAACTTTCTATTATCGCAGTGCGTTCGCAGTCGAGTAGGGTCGAGTTTTATCCGGCTAGTGAGAACACGCATGCTGATGGGATCCTACGATTATCACTCAGCCGGGTAGCGGATCCTTGTCAAGGGCGTGCTGAGGAATACGTTGGCCGACTACTGAATCGATTTGGTTACGTCGGTGTGATTGCATTGGAGCTGTTTCAGCTGGGTGATGATCTGATTGCCAACGAATTTGCTCCGCGTGTACACAATTCCGGACACTGGACTATCGAGGGCGCTGAGATCAGTCAATTTGAGAATCACATGCGAGCGATCTGCGGCTTGCCTTTAGGTTCAACCCAGGCCGTGGGCAAGGCAGCTATGGTTAATTTTATAGGTAAGATCCCGACGGGTGGAACAGTAATGTCACAGCCCAATGTATTTTTGCATGACTATGGAAAAGTGGCGAAACCCGGGCGCAAGGTTGGACATGCTACGGTCCAGGTTCAAACTGATGGCGATTTTGTTAATACTGTCGATGATATTCTTGCGCTGGCGAAGTGACTGCCAGACCTATGGTACTTGAAGGTAATACAAGCTGATATAGCTATACTAACCCGGACACACAACCTGAAGTAAAATAGACTGAAAAAGGGAGTGTTCAGCATGAGTCAAGAAAACCAAAAGTTTATCCATCAGAATTTAGAGAGAGTTATCGGTTAAGTTAGCGATTGACTCGAATCAACTAATTTGGTGTCTTATGGAACATCAAATGCGAGATTATTTTCAATACCACGAAACCACAGTCACTCAATAGTTTTTCCGATCAAGCCTACGATAGCCAATCGCTTCGCTTAAATGCTTGATGGAGATGGCTTCCGATTTCCCTAGATCGGCTATTGTACGAGCGAGTTTAATAATACGATGGTACGCTCGATGCGATAAACCGAGTTTATTGACTGCTTCCTCGAGAAGCTGATGTCCTTCGCGAGTGATAGGACAATATTTTTGTAATTCTTGCGGTGTTAGAACTGCGTTTTGTTTGCCGCATCTTGATAGGGCACGATTTCGCGCATTAATAACGCGCGTTCGGATTGTGCTACTGCTTTCTTGGGCTTGGGTTTGATCGTCCCGTAGGAGTAGATGAGAAACTCTTGGAACTTCAATATGAATATCGATACGATCCAAAAGCGGGCCAGATATTCGGGATCGATATCGCTTAATGTGGTCCTGTGTGCAATGACAACGCCCACTTTGGTCGCCGAGGTAGCCACATGGGCATGGATTCATTGCAGCAATCAGTTGAAATCGAGCGGGGAATTCTGCTCGATGATTGGCCCGTGAAATTGTTACGTGCCCAGTTTCTAAAGGTTCGCGTAGAACTTCCAATACCTTTCTGTCGAATTCCGGTAATTCGTCTAGGAATAGCGTACCGTTGTGAGCCAAGGATATCTCACCGGGTTTTGGGTTATTGCCACCCCCTACCAATGCGGGTGCTGATGCCGTGTGGTGGGGGCTTCGAAATGGCGGTTGGCGCCAGAGCTCCGGTTTTAATCCAAGTTCACTGATTGATGCAATGGCTGCGGTTTCTAATGCTTGCGCTTCTGTCAATGGCGGCAAAATTGTTGGTAGCCGTGCGGCTGTCATCGATTTGCCAGTGCCTGGAGGTCCCAACATTAAAAGATTGTGGGCACCTGCGGCTGCGACTTCAAAAGCTCGTTTGACATGATATTGACCGTGAACATCTTGAAAGTCCAAGCATTCCTTGGAGTTGTTTAGAAAGGGAGTAGATATTGCCGGGCTCAGAAGTCTCTGACCGTTGATATGGGCGCAGACTTCGAGTAGGTGGTTTGCAGCCAATACCTGGGCATCGGTTGCCAACGCAGCTTCTTGTGCATTGGCTGATGGAATAATTAACATTCGGTCGGCTTTTCCGGTGGCGAGTGCTACGGGCAAAGCGCCACTGATTGCTCGTAATTCTCCGCCCAAAGATAATTCTCCTGCACACTCAAAGGTATCCAAAGAGTCGTTGTTGATTTGGCGTGAGGCGGCAAGGATACCGAGAGCAATAGGTAAATCGAATCGACCACCGTCCTTGGGTAAGTCGGCCGGAGCGAGGTTGACAGTCATGCGTGAAGAAGGAAATTTAAATTGGGAATTTTGAATCGCTCCGCGTACTCGATCCTTACTTTCTTTAACCGCAGTTTCTGGTAATCCGACAATCGATAGACTAGGTAATCCATTTGAAATGTGGACTTCGACGGTTACTAAAGGCGAGTGGATGCCCTGTCTTCCCCTACTAAAGATCGTTGCGAGGGACATGCTGAGATCTAGTATTTTCGATGTTGATGATACTGGTTTGAAGTTTCAAACTACCAAATTTGCTTTCAGGAAAAGGAGTTTCTGCGATATTCTCTGTTGTATTTGTTGTCAGTAGCCATGACGATGAATGGACCCAGTGTGTGTGAAGGGCAATATCAGTGGGCATATATTGCGGTAGGTTGAGCAGATATTTAAAACCGAAAGCGATAGAAAGCTGGGAATGCGATTCTGTAGTAAATGGTTGCTGAGAGCTGCTAGCTGATAGAGGTAAGGTGGTGTGCATCGGTTTCAGATAAATTTACAAGTTTCCTTCAGTTTAAGCGAAATTGCTACAGATTCCATTCTAGTTCGCCATCAATATTACCTTTGTAGAATACTAGAATGGTCTTTTGGTGTAACAAGGGCTCTAGAATTGAAATATTCTGAATCGTGTTGAGTACTAGATATCAACAATAAAATTCAATTTGGATTGGTTAGAACGCTGATACAATGGTGTTTCTAGGGTTTAATTTTCAGAGGTATCCGTGGACAAACAAAGTGCTTTTCCAATAGGTGGGGCTAGCCGCATCGCCCATGTTTTAATTGAGGCATTGCCCTATATCAAACGTTTTAAGAATAAGACCATCGTGATTAAATACGGTGGGAACGCAATGGTTGATGAGAATTTAAAGAATAATTTTGCCCGAGATATTGTGTTGTTGAAACTTGTCGGCATTAATCCTGTTGTTGTTCATGGCGGTGGACCTCAAATCGGGAAGTTATTGGAAAGGCTGGGTAAAACTACGCGTTTTGTCGACGGCATGCGGGTTACCGATAGTGAAACTATGGATGTGGTTGAAATGGTCCTAGGGGGATTGGTGAATAAGGAGATTGTTAATCTTATCAATAACCATGGTGGATCGGCGGTTGGGTTGAGTGGGAAGGATGGTGATTTGATACGTGCCAGGAAAATTAGTTTTAAAAATAATCTGGCGTCTCATAATGTTTTGGAAAATAATGATTTAGGACATGTTGGTGAGGTTGCTAGCATCGACTCGTCGGTTGTAGACCTTTTGGTTAAAGGGGGTTTTATCCCTGTAATTGCTCCCATAGGCGTTGGGGACGATGGTCGTTCTTACAATATTAATGCAGATTTGGTTGCTGGGAAAATGGCCGAAATATTAAATGCAGAAAAATTTATTTTGTTGACGAATACATCAGGCATATTGGATAAGCAGGGTGAATTGCTGACGGGTTTATCTTTAGGTGAAATTGAAGAATTAATAACTAACCAAACCATAAATGGGGGAATGATTCCGAAAGTTCGATGCGTAGTAGGGGCATTGAACAGTGGTGTCGCCAGTGCCCATATCATCAACGGGACCATAGAGCATGCTGTGCTATTGGAGCTATTTACCGATAAAGGTATTGGGACGCTTTTATTGAGACGATAGGGTGGGTATTCGTTATTTCTGGACTATTCCTAAGCGTAGTTGATTTTCAATATAGGGCTTGAAGTTTTCGCGAATGTTTTGAGCTTGTTCACTGAGGCATAGTTTGCTTCCACTCACGTTTTGTTTGCAGCGAAGGTCCAAAAAAAACTGTTTATGAATATTGTTTTTCTCTGAAATATTTGAAACCGAGAGACTAATATCCTGATCGTTCCTTGGGTCGTAAGTGTATATGATTTTCTCGGTGCTAACACTCATATCGGTGGTAGCGTTTTGCTGAATGTAGGCTTTTGCTAGTTGCCAAGCTGTATCGCAGGTATGTTTTTTATAACAATGAAAAATGCTGACGGTATTTCCTGAATTATTTTTTTCAGGGATTTGTTGTCGCCAATTAAGACTCAGTGGTTTGTGGCCATTTTTATATTGATTTGATAATTGGTTAAACCGACTAATGTCTTTTTCGTATTTGACGGTAATGCGCTTTTTTTCCTCTTCCTGTGTTGCGATGTGGGCGCGTAGATCTTTAAGTTGTTGTCGTGATACACTAATTTCTCTTAATAATTTCTTAGAAACTTTCTTGCCATTAGTTTCAGCACGGGCAGCGCGTCGCTCTTGCTTTTCTAATTGGGTTTGAATTTGCTCTATATTTGAATTGTTAATGTTTATTAATACTTCGACGGTGCTGAGTTTACCCGCTAAGTTACTACGGATTTCTTCCACATCACGGAAAGTGCGTAGCAAAACATGATCAAATTTTAGTTGGGACGCAAGCAAGCTTTTTGATTGTTTTCGAAGATCCTTAAATTTATTCCTCAAGTCTATTTGTTTTTTACTTTTTGCTGCCCCAACTACTTTGACAGTCCTGCCATTTTTGTTGATTTCAGAACGACCGAATTTGGAGTGTTTAGGTGGAACTTGATCCGAATAAAAAACTTTTCCCTGATCGTCATACCAGCGAAACACCGGTGTTGCGGAAAACCCCTGAGGTAGTGCTGTCAGAATCCAAAAGCCAAAAAGGATCAGTGTACGAAAACGAAGGGGACTCATCGGGTAAGTAGAAATAGGTGTACCTAAAATCAAAAAGTAGATTAGCTAAAAGTTCTGCAATAAAGGGTAGCTGCCCTTGGGGATGATTCAACCTCTATTGAGTCGGATTTCTCACTAATTCTTTAAGAGAAGAGTACTGGCTAGCATTTCCCGCATGCTGCCTACTATGATTTCAAACATGAAAGTTTACCGTAACACCGGTTTAGGTCGTTATGCCAAATTGTTTTCGATACATCTGCATGGAAGAAAGGGTTTGTGCCGATTTTCCTTTTTCGTCGAGGAATTCGATGATATCGGAAAGCGTAATAATAGAAATCACCTCCATACTGAACTCAGCTTTAATTTCAACAATGGCGGAATTTTCGTTTTGTCCTTTTTCCTGCCTATCGAGAGCGATTACAATACCTTTCGAATCCGCACCATGTCCTTGGATTATTTCAACTGATTCACGAACTGAAGTTCCGGCAGTAATTACATCATCAAGAATTAGCACCCGACCTTTAAGGGGTGCACCAACCAAACGACCGCCCTCACCATGATCTTTTATTTCTTTTCGATTGAATGTGAAGGGAATATCCATTTCTAATTTCCGAGCGAGCGCCATCGATGTGGCGCATACTAGAGGAATACCTTTGTATGCAGGCCCATATAGAATATCGTATTCGATATTTGAGGCAAGAATAGTCTCGGCGTAGAAACCACCAAGCTGGGTCAATGCTGCACCATTATTAAATAGTCCTGTATTGAAAAAATAGGGGCTTGTGCGTCCCGATTTTAGAGTGAACTCTCCGAATTGTAATATTCCACAATGAATTGAGTATTGGATAAATTTACGTTGGTAGTCTTGCATGTTGGTTTTCCCTATAATGGCTCGAAGGCGACTATTCAGCTCATCTGTATTGTTCTTAAACGGTGTTTTAAGAACATTAGGAGCGTTTTTTGAAAAAAAGTTAGCGTGAACGTTGGAGTGCATAGACGTGTGAAGACGTATGTTCATATATGCGTGTACTGTGTGGGTGTTTATTCTGCTTCAAAAATTGAGGCAATCTGAACCGTGGCTGTTTTGGCGGCAAATAGTTAGACCTCAACTTGATACACTGAAATTAGATGATGAAATGAAAAAAGAGCGAAAAGCTATTGCCTTGATTTCTGGAGGGTTGGATTCTATGTTGGCGACAAAAGCAGTCCAGGAACAAGGTCTGCACGTTGAAGGCATTAACTTTTATACTGGATTTTGTGTGGAAGGACATACTCATGCAATCCGCAAAAAAGATCGGGCAAAGGCAAAAAGAAATAATGCTCTTTGGGTGGCCGAACAACTCGGCATTAAACTGCATATTATCGATATCATTGAAGAATACAAAAATATTGTGATCAACCCCAAACATGGATATGGAGCACATTTGAATCCATGTTTGGATTGTAAAGTATTTATGGTATCTAAAGCTAAGGAATGGATCACGGAACATGGTTTTGATTTTATTGTGACAGGAGAAGTGATTGGTCAGCGTCCAATGTCACAGCGCAAGCAGACCATGCCAATTGTCTCTAAAGAATCCGGGGCTAATGACCTGCTTGTACGCCCACTTTGTGCAAAGCTGCTGCCTCCCAGTTTGCCAGAACGTGAAGGCTGGATCGATCGCGAATCCCTTTATGATTTCAGTGGTCGCTCTCGAAAACCGCAAATAGCATTGGCGAACGAATTTAAAATAAAAGATTATGCTCAGCCCGCTGGAGGCTGTTGTTTTCTCACCGACGAACATTATTCGGATAAGTTGGCCGATCTTTGGCAATCTCGTGGAAACAAAGAGTACGAACTTGACGATATAATGTTATTGAAAGTGGGTCGTCATTTGAGGCCAAGACCAAATTTTAAAATGATCATTGCCAGGGAAGATGGGGAAGTAAATTTTCTCTCCGGCTATAGAAAATCCTTTACCCACATGAGTCCCATAAGCCATAGTGGACCACTGGTTCTTGTTGATGGAGACCTTAGTCAGGATGATATTGAATTCGCTGCTAGCGTTACCGCTCGCTACAGTCAGGGACGGAATGCTGCAAAGGTTGATGTTCGAATTGTTCATCAAGGTGCAGAAAGTGTTGTCACGGTCATACCGATGTCGGCACATGAGATTGCCGAAGAATGGCATATATGAGTAAATTTGCATTAGATGCACGGTTTTTGCTATGTCCGCTACCCGTGATTCGGGTTCAAGATAAAGTGAAAGGATTATCTTCAGGGGATGTTGTCGAGGTTGTTGGGACGGATCCGGGTGTAATGCAGGATATACCCGCATGGTGTCGAATAAGTGGGCACACGGTTTTGGAGGCGCGCAGCCATGACGACGAATATATTATCTTGATTGAAGTGGGTTAGGGTTTATAAAGCTAATGTTACATTTGGTGGATTTGTAGATCTTTTAGCTAAAAAAAACTACAATAACGCGATTTTGTGTCGAGGTGGTTCGTCCCCACGAATCGGAAATTTTAATAATTAATATAATGAGGAGGCTTGAATGTCCGCCGAAAAAGTACTTGGGTTAATCAAAGAGAAAGATGTTAAATTCGTCGACTTTCGTTTCGCCGATACTCGCGGAAAGGAACAGCACGTTACTGTACCTGCCCATACAATAAGTGGCGATACTTTTGAAGAAGGCAAAATGTTTGATGGTTCTTCCATTTCCGGATGGAAAGGCATCAATGAGTCGGACATGATTTTAATGCCGGATGCTGCTACCGCTGTACTCGATCCTTTTTACGAAGAAACGACTTTGATTTTGCGTTGCGATATTGTCGAGCCGACAACAATGCAAGGTTACGAACGGGATCCCCGTTCTATTGCCAAGCGTGCAGAGGCATACATGACATCGACAGGTATTGCCGATACAGCTTTTTTCGGTCCGGAAAATGAGTTTTTTACATTTGATGATGTTCGTTGGTCCGCCGATATGAAGGGCGCGTCGTACCATGTTGATTCTGAAGAGTCCTCGTGGAATACCGAAAAAGTTTATGAAGACGGGAATATGGGTCATCGGCCCAGTGTAAAAGGTGGTTATTTTCCTGTTCCTCCTGTGGATTCGCAGCAGGATTTGCGTTCGTCAATGTGTTTGACGTTGGAGGAAATGGGGCTCGAAACGGAAGTTCACCACCACGAAGTGGCAACGGCTGGACAAGCTGAAATTGGCGTCTTGTTTAATACTTTGGTCAAAAAGGCCGACGAAGTGTTGACGCTTAAGTACGTCGTGATGAATGTCGCGCACGCTTTTGGCAAAACAGCGACGTTTATGCCTAAGCCGTTGGTGGGGGATAATGGCAATGGTATGCACGTGCATCAGTCGCTTTCAAAGAATGGAAATAATATCTTTGCAGGTGATCTTTACGGCGGATTGTCTGAAACGGCGTTGCATTATATCGGCGGTATCATCAAGCATGCTCGTTCGATTAATGCTTTTGCTAATGCATCGACAAACAGCTATAAACGTTTAGTGCCGGGTTTTGAAGCTCCGGTTTTATTAGCATACTCCGCGCGGAATCGGTCCGCCTCGATCCGTATCCCTTATGTCAGCAGCCCTAAAGCACGTCGTCTTGAGGTGCGTTTTCCGGATTCAACTGCGAATCCTTATTTTGCCTTTGCTGCTATGTTGATGGCAGGCTTGGATGGAATTCAAAATAAGCTTCACCCAGGCGATTCCTTTGATAAGGATCTGTATGACCTCCCTCCGGAAGAAGAACAGGCAATTCCTACTGTTTGCGCTTCTTTGGATCAGGCATTGGATGCTTTGGATAGCGACCGGGATTATTTAAAAGCTGGTGGTGTTTTCACCGATGATGCTATCGATGCCTATATTGAGCTGAAAATGGAGGAAGTTACTCGATTACGTATGAGTACGCATCCTGTGGAGTTCGATATGTATTACAGTTTGTAATCGGGTTCTCAGAGTTTTACTAGAACGCCCCGTTAAGGGGCGTTTTTTTTGCTTGGGACATCATCTTAAAAAAACTGAATCGGAGAGCTTTTCGATCCGTATCGCAGTCACGGATTCAGGTTAAAATTACTTGGTTGTTGGTCAACATAGCACTACAATGGCGTAATGTTGGTGTAAGTTTCCCTCTTTTGTCGGATTTATTGGGTGGGCATGAAAAACCCATCGATCATGGCTTTCGTATTCGATGAGTCCAGTTGCTGATTACCGGTTGTTTCAAAGCGTATTAGACAATCTCACAACAGCGGTATTGCTTTTAGATAGAACCCGTCGGCTCGTATATATCAATACTGCTGGAGAAATGATATTTGCGGAAAGTTCTCGGCAATTATTAGGTATTTCGTCACGGGATTTGTTTAGGGGATGTGAGGGAGTCATTGAAGAGGATCTTGTGCGTTGCTTGGATACTGGTGCCTCACTTTCCGAGAGGAATATCGTTCTCGAAATATTGGAACATCCAGTGACGGTCAATTTTTTTGTTACCCCGCTATACGACGGTACCGAACCAGCAAATATACTGGTGGAAATGCACCAGGTTGATCGCCATCTTCGTATTTACCGAGAAGAACAGTTGTTGGAACAGCAACATGCTTCACGAATGTTGTTGCGAGGTTTGGCCCACGAAGTAAAAAATCCACTTGGAGGCTTGAGGGGAGCGGCACAGTTATTAGATCAAGAGTTGGATAGTGTAGACTTAAAAGAATATACCAGAATTATTATCGAAGAAGCCGACCGTCTTAGGGTTCTGGTTGATAGGATGGTGGGTCCTAAAAGGCTTCCTAATAAAAGTCTGCTGAATATACATAAAATCATTGAACGGGTTCGTCAACTGGTTCAAGCTGAAGCACCTCCAAATGTTAAGATTTTGCAGGATTATGATCCCAGCATTCCCGATTTGTATGCGGACAGCGACCAGCTTATTCAGGCAATTTTAAATATCGTACTTAATGCCGCTCAGGCGGTCGGCGATAAGGGGCGAATAACGCTTCGTACTCGGATCGACCGGCGAATGACTATTGGCCATCAACAAAACAAATTGGTGGTCAAACTTGAAGTCATCGATACCGGTAAGGGAATTGAGCCAGAAATCCTAAGCAAGATTTTTTATCCGATGGTTACGAGCAGGGCCGAAGGGACGGGACTGGGGCTATCAATTGCACAATCAATAATCAATAATCATGGTGGTTTGGTGGAATGTATGAGTTCCCCAGGCGACACCGTATTTTCTATTTTTCTACCTTTGGAAATTGTTGATGACTAGTGCCCCGTGTGTATGGGTGGTCGATGATGACAAGTCGATTCGTTGGGTTTTGGAAAAAGCCTTTCAAAAGGCCTCTATTGAGGTTAAAAGTTTCACTAATGCAAAGTCGCTTCTATCGGCTTTAGAAACTGGAGGGGCGGATGTAATTTTAACGGATGTCCGTATGCCCGGCATGGACGGACTAAAGTTAATGGATCGATTGCAAAAGGATTACCCAGATTTGCCCGTCATTATAATGACAGCGCACTCAGACTTGGAAAGTGCTGTCTCCGCATATCATGGGGGTGCTTTCGAATATCTTCCAAAACCGTTCGTTGATCTCAATGAGGTGGTTGATTTGGTACGTCGGGCCTATAGTCATCGACAAAGGAAATCTGACGAGCAGTTGTCATCGGTGGATTCTCTTTTTAAATCAGATGAAATTATAGGAGAAGCTCCAGCCATGCAGGAGGTTTTTCGTGCAATAGGTCGTTTGGCTCGATCACATATCACGGTGTTGATAAATGGTGATTCGGGTACTGGTAAGGAATTGGTCGCGCGCGCATTGCACAAACATAGTCCCAGGGCATTAAAGCCTTTTATTGCTTTGAATATGGCGGCTATTCCCCGTGATTTGCTTGAATCCGAATTATTCGGACACGAACGTGGTGCATTTACTGGTGCCCAGAATCGGCGTGTAGGCCGTTTCGAACAAGCCGACACTGGGGTTTTGTTTCTGGATGAAATTGGAGATATGCCTTCAGAGCTGCAAACTAGGTTGTTGCGGGTCCTCGCTGATGGTGAGTTTTATCCAGTGGGTGCACATGTACCGATCAAGGTTGATGTACGAATCATCGCCGCAACCCATCAAAATCTCGAATTACTTGTTGAACAAGAGCGGTTTAGGGAAGATTTATTCCACCGACTCAATGTTATTCGTATTCATGTTCCCCAATTACGGGAAAGGCAGCAAGATATCCCATTGTTGTTACGCTTTTTCCTATCTCGTGCCGCTAAAGAATTGGATGTTGAATGCAAAAAATTGTTGCCTGACGTAGAGGCATACTTAGGTACACTAGATTGGCCGGGAAATGTGAGGCAATTGGAAAACACCTGTCTTTGGTTAACGGTAATGGCTACGGGTCAGGAAATCCATATGGATGATTTACCCCCGGAGTTACTTGTGAACAAATCTACAAAAAGTAAACCACTTACCGAAAACTGGGAAGACTATTTTAAAAATTGGGTGGAAAATTGTCTCTATCGAAACGAATCTAATATTGCAAAAAATGCTATTTCCTCAGTTGAAGAAATTATGATCAAAGCGGTTTTGGGGTTTACTCGTGGGAGAAGGCAGGATGCTGCCAAAATACTGGGTTATGGGCGTAATACGTTGACTCGAAAAGTTAAAGAGTTGGGGTTGGGGGACTAGTATGGGACAGCAGGAGTCTAGTCTACGAATTTATCTTAGGCTTTTGTCCTACGTAAAGCCGTATTTGGGTATTTTTGTGGTCAGTATTTTTGGCTTTATGATTTATGCTTCAACGCAACCTATGTTTGCTTCGTTGTTGCAATATATCGTGGATTCCTTCGAACAACAAAATCGTCAGTCGATCTACTGGATTCCCGGGGCGACAGTGGGAATTGTAGTATTTCGGGGTATCGGGTCGTTTCTGGGAAATTATTTTCTTGCCAAGGTTTCCAACAGTGTTATTCATGTCCTCCGCTGCCAGATATTCGATCGGTATACGGTTTTGTCTAATACTTTCTTCGATAATACCAATTCCGGTCATTTGATTTCCCGAGTGACCTACAATGTCAGTCAAGTTACATCGGCAGCGACCGATGCTGTCAAAGTCGTTATTCGTGAAGGTTTGACGGTCGTTGGTTTGCTGGGGTACCTGTTTTATATGAACTGGGCACTATCCCTTATTTTTATTGGTGTCGCGCCGGTTATAGGGATTGTGGTCCGCTATGCTAGCAAACGATTCCGTAAAATCAGCCGTAAAATTCAAGCGTCTATGGGTGATGTTACCCATGTATCGGCGGAAATGATTAATGGCTATCGGGTCATTCGAAGTTTCGGAGGAGAGGATTACGAAAAAAAGCGGTTTCGAGAGGCTAGCTCGAATAATTTTCGTCAATCCATGAGGCTCGTTAAAAGTTCTGCTATACACACGCCGTTATTGCAATTGATTGTTGCCACAGCGTTGGCGGTACTGATTTTTTTCGCGCTAAAAATGATGGATGAATCTAGCGCTGGAGCATTTATCGCTTACCTCACCGCCGCGACTTTGGTACCTAAGCCTGTTCGCCAATTAAGCGAGGTTAACGCTAATATTCAAAAAGGAATCGCGGCAGCAGAAAGTATTTTCGATGTCCTTGATGAGCCCGATGAGTTGGACACGGGCACCCATACTTCCGAGCGAGTCAGGGGTAAACTCGAGTTTAGGGGTATTAACTTTAGCTACGCCAATACTGATACACTTGTATTGAAGGACTTGTCGTTTATAGTAGATCCAGGCTCGGTTGTAGCCTTGGTTGGCCATTCAGGAAGTGGTAAAACTACATTGGCGAGTCTCATTCCGCGTTTTTATGATCACAGCTGTGGTGAAATCTTATTGGATGATATGGAAATCAATCAATATGTTTTAAAGAATCTTCGTCATCAAATAGCTTTGGTGACCCAGCATGTTACATTGTTTAATGATACCGTCGAGCGGAACATTGCATATGGTGCATTGGCGGGTTCGACCACACGGCGGGATGTCGTCAGGGCGGCTGAGGCTGCTAACGCGATGGAATTCATTACCAAACTTCCCGAAGGACTCGATACGGTGGTGGGTGAAAATGGTGTCAAGCTGTCCGGTGGTCAACGCCAGCGGCTGGCGATTGCCCGTGCGATTTTAAAAGATGCACCTATACTCATACTGGACGAGGCTACTTCGGCGCTGGATACCCAATCAGAAAGGATAATCCAAGATGCCCTGGAACGCGTGATAAAAGGGCGTACTACAATTGTGATCGCTCATAGACTCTCTACAATAGAAAAAGCCGACCAGATTCTGGTGATGGATCAAGGTGAGATTGCCGAACGCGGTAATCATTCAGAACTTCTGGAGAAAGAGGGTAGTTATGCGCAGCTATACCGGATGCAATTTCGCGATTTGGTAAGATCTTAGTGAAGCGCTTAAAACGTGGACCTTGTTCATTAATTTCTCGAATAGTTGGCCAAATAGGCTTATAAGCCTTAGATTTTTTAGAAAAGCCTCGGGATATGTGCATAGATAAAGGAGCTGGAGCTAAAATCCATGACAGTAAAATTACAACCTAAGAATAAATCGTATCATCGTATGGATAAACTTCCCCCGTTAAAAATGGATAAACAGGCGATCGTAAATCAATTTCGCCATTATCTGAATTATACGATAGGGCGTGACGATTCCTGTTCGGCACCTCCCTGTTGTTATGAAGCGCTTGCAGCGACAATCCGTGAACGATTGACCGAGCGATGGAAAAATACCCAGAAAGCCTACCAAGAAAAAGATTGTAAACGGGCTTATTATCTCTCCCTGGAATTTCTGATGGGTAGGGCGTTAGGTAATGCGATGCTTAACCTAGGATTGACCGATATTGTTAAATCCGCGATGTCTGAATTAGGGCTGACGCTGGAAGATTTGGAAACCAGTGAGTTGGATGCTGGTTTGGGAAATGGTGGATTAGGGCGTTTGGCCGCTTGTTTTATTGATAGCTGTGCGACGTTACAGTTGCCTGTAACCGGGTATGGTCTCCGTTACGAATACGGCATGTTTCGCCAACACATCGAAAATGGTGAACAAATTGAAGAACCCGATCATTGGTTGAGGGATGGGTGCGCTTGGGAGCTAGAGCGTTCGGAGTTCACCCAGCGGATACGATTTGGTGGACACACCAATACCTATGTAGACAGCAATGACTGCAGCCATGTGCGTTGGGTAGATACCCATGATGTGCTTGCAATTCCCTATGACGTACCGGTACCAGGGTATCAAAATGGGACTGTAAATACTCTACGGTTGTGGAAAGCTGAGGCTACTGACATTTTCGATTTGGGCGAATTTAATGCTGGAAGTTACCCTGAATCTGTAGCCGCTAAAAACAACGCGGAACATATCACTATGGTGTTGTACCCGAATGACTCCAGTGAAAATGGAAAAGATCTTAGGCTTCGTCAGCAATATTTTCTAGCTTCGGCCAGCCTTCAGGATGTTGTTCGCTCTTGGGTCGAAGTTCACGGTGGGGATTTTAGCGAGTTTGCTGAGAAAAACTGTTTTCAGTTGAACGATACGCACCCCAGCATTGCAGTAGCGGAGCTGATGCGACTACTGGTTGATGAACACAAAATGGGTTGGGATGGGGCATGGAAAATTACGACCAAGGTTATGGCATATACCAATCATACGTTGTTACCCGAGGCTTTGGAAAAATGGTCGGTTTCCTTGTTTAGTCGATTACTACCACGGATATTGGAAATTATCTACGAAATTAATGCTCGTTTTTTGCGTGAAGTTGACAATAGATGGCCGGGAGATGTGGACCGTCTAGCTCGAATGTCGCTGATCGAGGAAGGCGACCAACAACACGTTCGTATGGCCTACCTTGCTATTGTCGGTAGTTTTTCCGTAAATGGGGTTGCCCAGCTACATACCGAGCTATTAAAGGAAGGTTTGTTTCGAGATTTTCACGAGCTATGGCCCAGTAAATTCAACAATAAAACCAATGGCATTACGCCGCGTCGTTGGTTGGCATGGTGTAATCCTGATCTAAGCAATTTGATCACTGATGCGATTGGTGAGGGGTGGGTTACTGATATCGAAAAATTGCGTAGACTGACCGAATTTGCAGATGATTCGGGTTTTCAGGATCGTTGGAGGAGGGTCAAATTAAAAAACAAGGAACGTTTGCTCGAATATAAAAAGTCCGAATTGGGTATTTCCTTTGATGCGACCGCACTGTTCGATGTTCAAGTTAAACGTATTCATGAGTATAAGCGACAGCTGTTAAATGTTCTTCACGTCATTCATCTTTATGACCGCGTTAAGCGAGGCGATGTGGGAGATTGGGTGCCACGCTGTGTGCTTATAGGCGGTAAAGCTGCTCCGGGTTATTGGTTGGCAAAACGTATCATCAAATTGATTAACAATGTTGCTAATGTTATAAATCGAGATGCTGGCGTCAACGATAAGTTAAAGCTTGCTTTTTTACCCAATTACCGGGTATCAGCTATGGAGATCATATGTCCTGGAGCGGACTTATCGGAACAAATTTCGACTGCTGGTAAGGAAGCTTCCGGAACCGGTAATATGAAATTTATGATGAATGGCGCGCTTACGATAGGAACATTGGATGGCGCGAATATCGAAATTCGTGAAGAAGTAGGAGAAGAGAGCTTTTTCCTTTTCGGTTTAACCGCGCAGCAGGTCGAAGAAACTAAGAGAAACTACGATCCTGTTTCGATCATTGCAAATGATGACGATTTTGCGCGAGTCATGCAGTTGCTGGAGTGTGGCCATTTCAACCGTTTTGAACCCGATATTTTTAATGAAATTATTGGATCGATTAAAAATCCTTTCGATCCTTGGGTGGTTGCGGCCGATTTTCGAAGCTATATTGACGCTCAACAAAGTGCCGCAAAAGCGTATCAGGATCAGGAAAATTGGACGAGAATGAGTATTCTCAATTGTGCCTACAGTGGCAAATTTTCCGCTGATCGGACGATTCAAGAATACAGCAATGAGATCTGGGATTTAAAATCTGTCGCACCGAAAGAATTAGGCTAAAAGTCATTTGTTTTTCGATACGATTAGGTCACGATTATCATTTGCACGAACGAATCGGTTTGGGTAATGTATGGCTTTGAATTCACTATCATCTTTACAGACTGAAATCGGTATTTTGTTTCACTTGGGGAATTTCTAGCTGAAACGATAGACTTGTAGTTTGACGATGGATATTTGCTTGGTGTCTCAGGTTTTGGTAAGGAATACTCGGCACTCCTTTACTTTATCAATACAGTAATACCAAGACATTTACGGTGTTTTTGTCTTGCATTTTGGTTCTTCTCTCGATTTTTCATTGCATTGACACTTAATGGTGTCCGAATGTTGGTCATCGAAAGTTCGACCTAATGAGTTGACAGGGAGCTGTTATCATAACCCTTTGCTGCTTTTTGAGAGGAATACTATATGGAGCTTATTTTTAAGAGTGTATTACTGGTTTATTTCTTTCTTTTTCTGCTTATCGCTCTACTTTGGCGTAGTCACATAATCTACAAGAAAACAGGGATCAACGCACTGACACAATCGAACCAGGATCCATTTCTTAAGTTTCTCGCGATTGTGTTTAGAATTCATTTAATATTGGCATTGGGTTTGGTGGTTGATTACGTATTTGAATTTAATTTTTTAACCAGAAACCGCTTTGGATTTTTGCCTATTCAGTTTACAGCATCCATTGGTTGTTTCCTGCTATTAATGTGTTTAGTTATTATCATTACGGCTCAGAACCAGATGGAAACCTCATGGCGTATTGAAGTAGACACTGAAAATCCTGTTGCTTTGATTGAATCGGGGTTATTTCGATATTCGCGTAACCCTATTTTTCTTGCTTTAAGACTTAGCTATTTTTCAATGTTTCTTATCGTTCCCTGTCCGTATTCGCTGGTAACCTTTCTGATAGGAGATTTTGCGTACCAAGCACAGGTTCGACAGGAAGAAAAGCACCTCAGAAAAACTCAAGGTACTATTTATTTAGATTACTGCTCACGAGTCCGACGCTGGTTTTAAATTAGAAATACTCAGACAATACATCGGTTCATCCATGCTCGGATGGCGATCAGCCCAAGCCAATTACGGTAAATCTTCCGCCAGTCTTTTACTTCAAAAAAATTGAGAATTAATTCACAGTTCATGAACTAATACGGCAGTAGTACTCGCTAGATTAAAGGCTTAAGGAAACCTTAAGTTTTTGCCTCCATACTCTCGCATATTCTAACTATTCAAAGGTTTAGTTTATGTCTGTTAGTGCTATTGAAATTTCAAAGCCGGTGGTTTTACGATCCGGGTTACGCAAGTTACCTTTCAAGCTTACTCCTGAATTTAAATTATACGATAAGACGTGTTTGGAACGGACACTAATTGAGTCTTATATTTACGATAAATTCAAGGAAGTATATATGGCGGATATAAGCCATTATCTACCCTATCTATTGGCATTAAGGTGTCAAGGTCGATTGAGTGGGGTGGTCGGATGTAGTTTTGCTAACCGCAATCCGTTATACCTTGAGCAATATCTAAATAGTACTATCGAGCAGGAAATTGAAATGATGTGCGGTCTGGAAGTTGACCGAAGTGAGATTGTTGAGATTGGTAATCTGACTGTGACCCGCTTTGGGAGTGGTCAGCTTATTTTCTTATTTTTAACACTTTTTCTAAAAGAGTTGGGCAGAGAATGGGTGGTATTTACAGGAACACGAGAGGTGGAAAGGTTGCTCGATAGAATGGGTTTTTCACCCACATTGATTTGCAATGCAGAAGCGAAAAAGTTAGTTGATGATTCCACCAATTGGGGTAGCTATTATCGTGAATCTCCTCAAGTATTATTTTGCCGTATTTCTGAAGTAGCCGATACTATTTCCAATAATAGTCTCATGAGGAATATCGCCGAACGCTTAAAACCGTGTGTTAGTACTGTTATATCGCAGTGGTTTTAGGCGGTGGTTCGCATCCTTAGAGCAATTGAATGTTGCGCTAACAACAACCCTATGGCAGTTGCTATCGAAAGTGAACGAGAGTCAGTTAACTACATTCAACTACTTCATCGAGCAACGCTGGTCGCTGGTTGGTTATCCCATCATGGCCTTCGCCGTATTGGGTTATACCGAGAAAATAGTATCGAATGGATCATAATCGATATAGCTAGTGCGCTAGCTAATGTAACGGTTGTGCCTATTCCCACCTTCTTTTCTGATGAGCAGATTTCCCATCTGATTCAATCAGCAATGCTCGAAGCAATTTTATGTGATGATTTAGATCGGATAAAGACAATCGAACCAGACTCCGAAATTGATGGTGCGCTAATAGAGCGTAGTTTTGTCGTGCGACTGAAATGCCATGATTTGTCCGACGAAAGCCTAACTATTAACGCAGCCTCAAAAATCACCTTTACTTCGGGTTCGACTGGAGAACCCAAGGGGGTTTGTATACCATCTGATACCATTGGAAATGTGTCTGTTGCGCTCACAGAGACATTAGCGACAGTGTCGTTTCAAAGGCACTTGAATATTATGCCTTTAAGTACTCTGCTCGAAAATATAGCAGGTGTGTACGTCCCGTTTTTACAAGGAGGGTGTGTTATGGTTTATCCGGGTAAAACTCTCGGGCTTTCCGGTAGTTCCGAGCTCGATATCGAACAACTCATTTGTCGGATAAATGCCATTCAACCGACTAGTTTTATTGTCCTTCCCCGATTACTAGAATCTCTTGTGTCTGTTTTGGAAGCAGGTGAAACACTAACCGCCAATCCTGAATTTATTGCAGTGGGTGGAGCAAAAGTATCGCCAAATTTAATTGGCCGAGCGAGATCCTTATCTCTGCCAGTGTACGAGGGATACGGTTTATCTGAATGTGGTTCTGTTGTTAGTTTGAATACCATGGAATGTGATCGAGTCGGTAGTGTTGGAAAACCGCTGTCTCATATCGATATCCGCATTGTCGGGGGAGACGTCCGTGTAAGGGGAAATTGCTTTTCTAGATACCTGGAAGGGCATACCGAGAATAGCGAGTGGGTTGAAACCGGTGATTTAGGCTATCTCGATGAAGATGGTTTTTTATTTATCTCGGGACGTAAAAAAAATGTGCTGATTAGTAGTTTCGGTAGGAATATCTCACCTGAATGGGTGGAAAATGGACTTGTTGACTCAGCGGAGATAATGCAGTGTGTTGTTTTCGGTGAAGCCAAGCCTTATTGCGTGGCGGTAATTGTTTCCACTAACCATGGAATGTCTGAGGCGAAATTAAGGGCAGAAATCAGCAGATTCAACCAGAAATTACCCGATTATGCACAAATAAAACGTTGGTTGCTGACGGATGTACCTTTTTCCTATGCGAACGGATTGTTATCAGTGGATGGAAGTTTGCAGCGGGACGCTATCGAATCACGGTATGCACGCGGGCTGAATGCACTTTATAAAGATGTTTAATTTTTCACTTTTAGGATGTATAAGATGATGTTTTATGAACAATTGCAACATGAGACCGAAAACGGTAGGCAATATCTACTTTCATCCCCGCTTATTCAACGTTGCATGCAGGCAAAGATGACTAAGGGCGAGTATATCGCGTTTTTGACTGAAGCCTATCACCACGTTAAACACACTGTGCCTTTGTTGATGGCTACGGGAAGCTCTCTACCAGCAGAGAAGGAATGGCTTAGAGAGGCATTAGTTGAGTATATAGAAGAGGAATTGGGGCATCAGAAATGGGTGCTCAACGATATTAGTGCATGTGGTGGCGATAAAGAACTTGTACGGCTAGGAATGCCGAACGAAGCAACCGAGCTGATGATTGCCTTTGCCTACGATACAATCCACAGGAACAATCCGGTAGGTTTTTTCGGAATGATATTTGTGCTTGAAGGGACCAGTGTTGACCTGGCTTCACAGGCAGCCGATATTACGCAAAAAAGCCTAAAACTGCCTGATGGGGGCTTTACCTATCTACGTTCACATGGCAGCTTGGATCAGGATCATTTGATTTTCTTCGAGCAACTGATGAACAAAATTGAGGTGTATGAGGATCAGCAAGCGATTATCCGATGTGCTAGGCAATTCTATAAACTCTATGCGGGTATCTTTCGCTCATTAACGGAAGATTCCTTTGATCAAGCAGCATAATTTATTTATAAGCAGAATAGAACGATGATTCAGAAAGACATTAAAATAGTAAGAATCGGTTTATTACTGATTATGCTGACCCTTTGCTTTGGAATAGGTTTAGGTATTTCGTTTGGTATTGCAGAGGATTCATATAAAAACTATATAGAGCAAGGGGTTACGTCACATTTTAGTTTACATGATGAAAAAAGCACCACTAAGATATGGCGATATGCTCAAAGGGCTCATTTCCATGCCACTGGAATTTCCGCCTTTTCGCTTGGTTTGGTGCTTCTGATTTTATTTTCGTCTTTAAAGGATAGGATGAAAAAGATCTCAGCGATATTTGTTGGATTGGGTGGTCTTTATCCTCTTTCTTGGTTTGTAATGTTTTGGCTTGCCCCGGAAATGGGACGAAGTGCGGCCCATCACCATATTTTAACTCAATTATTTGTTTATATCGGGGTAGGAAGCTTGCTTTTGGGTATGTTGATTCTGTGTGCAAATTTGTTTCAAGATAGTTTTTTGCGTGGGCCATATGACGGAGAATCAAATACCCAGACTGGCAAAAGGGCCCGAATCGGTCATCCTGTTTCCAATAAAGCTTTACCTATAAAACCTTCAAAGTATCAAACGGATTTAAGAAATAAGACGGTCGTGTTGACCGGTGCTACCGGAGGGATTGGTGCCTGTATCGCTTTGGAATTACGATCCAGAGGTGCAAATCTCATATTGATCGGTCGAGATGAAAATCGCATGAAAAAGCTCAGAAAAGACTTAAATCTCCCAAAACAGGATTGTACATATATCGTAGCGGACATAGCGACTGATAATGGTCGTCAATCGGTCCAACAATATTGTACTGATTTGGAATCGGGTTTTGATGTATTAATCAACTGTGCGGGGGCTAATTCATTTCACGAGTTTTCTCAACAAGACGGACGCGAGATTGAAAAGGTGATTGGCGTTAACCTGACTGCTACCATGCTTCTCACACAGGGGCTTTTACCGTCACTGATGAAAAGCGTTGATAGTCGAATTATCAATGTTGGTTCGGCATTCGGTTCCATCGGCTATCCGGGGTTTGTTGCCTACAGTGCAAGTAAATTTGGTTTGCGAGGATTTTCGGAAGCTTTGCGCAGAGAGTTGAACGGTACAAGCGTTTCTGTTTCATATATTGCTCCACGGGCGACCAGGACTGCACTTAGTAGTTCTAATATCATCGCTATGAATGAGGAGCAAGGGATAGCGATGGATAATCCTACGGAAGTCGCGAATGATATCGTTAACTTTATCGAGAAGGAAAGGGCTATTGAATGTTATCTAGGTTGGCCAGAACGATTTTTTGTTAAGGTCAATGGCCTCTTTCCGCGGCTAGTCGACAATGCGATTTCTAAACAGCTAAATAGCATATTACGGTATGCAAGAATGGAGATTCAAAATGATCAATGTGCGTAGTTTGGGCGTTATAGGGGTTGCGGGAATATTAATAGCGTGGTTATCGGTCAGTGCCTATGCGGATAGCAGTATCGGTGTTCCTCAGTTACAACAGAATTGGGCAAGAATCAAATATCAAGTCTCGGGGGATCGACAAGAAAAGGAGATGAAACAGCTCGTTGCCGATGCGGATCAGGCGACCGTTAATAACCCCAAAGACCCCAATATTTTGATCTGGAATGGTATTATTCGAGCAACCTACGCTGGAATTCAAGGTGGTTTGGGGGCCTTGAGCAGTGCTAACCAAGCAAAAAATCTATTCGAACAGGCCATTGCAACCGATCCTTCAGCCTTGAAGGGCGGAGCGTATACAAGCCTAGGATCTTTGTACGCTAAGGTTCCAGGCTGGCCAATATCTTTTGGCGATGATGAAATAGCAGAAGAAATGTTACTTGTCGGTCTAAAATTTAATCCCGATGGGCTCGATGCGAACTATTTTTATGGCGATTATTTGCTAGATCAAGGCAATTATGCAAAAGCGCTTTTTGTACTGAAAAAGTCGCTTAGTGCACCACCTCGTATGGGTCGTGCTGTGAGTGATCAGGGCCGAAAAAAGGAAATTTTTAAGGCTATCCATTATGCTAAGCGAGAACTAGGTTTGGAATAGTCGCCGATATGCGATTATTACTGGTAGAGGATGATGCCTCCCTGGCGGCGGGTATGGTTCGTGCCTTAAAACGCGAAGGCTTCGCGGTAAGTCATGTTATTGATGGAAAACATGCTATTTTGTTTTGTAAGACCGATCATCCGGATATAATTATTCTGGATTTGGGTCTCCCCGATATGGACGGTCTGGATGTGTTAAAGCAAATTCGTCGTTTCGACATCAAAATTCAGGTATTAATTCTGACGGCGCGGGATTCTCTAGATGAAAAAGTCGCTGGGCTGGATAAGGGCGCTGATGATTATTTAACAAAACCTTTTGAGTTGGATGAATTATTGGCACGACTGCGGGTCTTGGAACGCCGTATCGGATCAGCCCGCAGTTCTGAAATCGAAATTGGTCCAGTCGTGATTGATACCGCTGAGCATAGAGTGAAGTTAAGTGGGAATCTTATACCACTTTCCAAGCGCGAATACATGCTTTTGAAAACACTTATGGAAAGTGCTGGTATCATACAAGCACGTGCCAAGTTGGAGGGTAGGCTTTATAGCGATGGCGAAGAAGTTGCGAGCAATGTAATCGAAGTACATATACATAATCTAAGGAAAAAATTAGGTTCCGGTTTTATTCACACAATTCGTGATGTGGGTTACCTTGTTAAAAAAACGTGAAATCAATCCGCGTTTTTTTAATCGTAACGCTTTTATCGATTATAACGTTGGTTAATTTTCTAGCCGCTCTCCATGGTTATCGAAAAGGTATGCGCGAAGCGGAACGCCTATTCGATTCGCATTTGATTCATTATGCACAAATAGTTACAGCGCTGATTGCCCAGGGAGGGCGTGTGGATATCCGATTCTCACCAAATGTCGTATTCAACAAGAATTTGTTGGAGGAATCCGAATCGGCACTGGTCTTCCAGATATGGGATGAAGACGGTCACCTTTTGTCCCGGCCAGAAAATGCCCCGGACAAAAAACTGGCCAACCTGAAACCTGGTTATAATGAAATCAATTTCAATGGGTATCGTTGGCGTTCAGTGATTCTTGACAATGATCCAAGTGGTTTTCGAATTATGGTAGCCCAAAGAATGGATGTGCGCTATCGGTTGGCCGAAAAAATAATTCTTGTATCGGTTTTGCCTGTGATACTTGGGCTTCCGTTTGTCGCTGCGCTGATTTGGTTGATTGTGAAATTTGGTCTTGGTCCGGTTGATGCGCTAGCAAAACAAATCACGCATAAAGAAATGCACGATTTAAGGCCGATCGTGATGGATGTTGTACCCGCTGAATTGACCCTGCTGGTAGAAACTATCAATCAACTTTTTCGGCGTTTAGAGACTTCCTTCAATAAGGAAAAACGATTTGCCAGTGACGCGGCCCATGAATTACGCACTCCTATTGCGGCACTTAAGATACATGTGGAAAATATGTTAATCGAGTCTGAAGATTCTTCAAACGACTTGATTATACTCAAACAAAATGCAGATCGAATGGGGCATGTGGTTGAACAAATTCTAAATTTAAATCGTACATCGCCTGACCATTATAAGGCGAAGTGGAATAGAATAGATTTGTGTGAATTGGTGCTTAAAATCATGTCAACAGCTTCGATTCAAAATGTAATCAGGGATAAGAAACAAGATCTTTGCTGTGATGCTACATTATCAGAAATTTTTGGTGATGAAGCCACGCTTGAGCTGCTGCTCCTGAATGTTGTCGAAAATGCTATCAAGTACACACCGGAATTTGGAGAAATAGCTATAAAGGTAGTAGCGAATAAGAACCATGTTAGGTTCTCTGTATCCGATTCTGGACCCGGTATCCCTGAAGAAAAATATGCCCAGGTATTTGAACGTTTTTATCGTCTTGGGGGAGACCACCATAATTCAGGTGTTTTAGGCTGTGGCCTCGGTTTGTCGATTGTCAAACAAATAGCTGAATTGCACCATGCTGAGGTTCGGCTAAGTGCTTCCCAATACGCCAGCGGGTTGGCAGTAACCTTTTTATTTCCGAAAGCCGAATTTCCCATTGGTCCATAGTCCAGTGCGTCCGTTGGGGGAGGTTGGTGTGAAGAATGTCCAATCTATTTTTTTAGCATGTGTTCTTGGGTTAGGTATTCCGAATGCTTATGCGGAGATACCCATTTTTGAAATCGAAATTAAACAACATCTATTCTTCCCTTCCGAAATTATTATCCCCTCTGGGGTGAAAGTTAAATTGCTTGTTTATAATCGTGATCGGGCACCAGAAGAATTTGAAAGTTACGAGTTGAACCGGGAAAAGATCATAATGGGGGACAGCAAGGCAACCATTTTTATAGGCCCGCTGCCATCAGGAGAATATCCTTTTTTTGGCGAATTTCATCCCAAAACAGCACTGGGAAAAATCATTGCCCAATGAGTGTTAGGGCCGTCTTATGTTAAGCTCAGTCATCATAATGTTAAGAGAAGTATTGGAAGCATCGCTGATTATCAGTGTATTGCTGGCATCGTCACGGTTTTTCAGCATGAGTTATCGTTGGATAATGCATGCAGCGGGCATTGGGTTCGTAGCCGCCGTGGTTCTGGCCTTTACGATGGGAGATATTTCTGAAATGTTTGAGGGCGTTGGACAAGAATTACTAATCGCCTTAATGCTACTGAGCGTAAGCTTAATGCTCGGTGCGAGTTGTTTGAATGTTGCATCGCACTCGATAAACAGAACTCAGGAATTAACGAATAGTAAATCTATAAGGCTGCTTTTTAGTGCCATAGTCGTGGTTTCAATAGCACGTGAAGGTACCGAAATTCTAATTTACGGCTACGCATTTTCATTCAATTTGGAAATGTTTTTACCGGTTCTGATGGGAGGATTTATCGGCGCAGGCATCGGTGCGAGTTTGGGTGCCCTCATTTATTTTGGCTTAGTTAATATTCCTCAATGGATGATGGTGCGTATTATTACGGTTTTATTGACACTAATGTCTGCCAGCATGGCTTCGGAGGCTGTACTCAATCTTATTCAAGCGAGTTGGTTGCCATCAATGCTCCCGTTATGGGATTCTTCGAAATTGTTGCCGGAATCATCGGTGCTCGGCCAGTTATTACACGCGCTGGTTGGATACGAAGCCAGTCCTACAGTAATTCAGGTTGGTATTTATTTGTTTATAGTACTGGGTTTGGCGTTGATTTTGCGCAAACAATACAAACAATCAGCTGTACCGTGAAACAGCGACTATTGTGTATTTTTCAACAGAGGGTATTCTTTTTAATCGTTCTCCTATCTGTGGTTTTATCGTTTTCTGCCAAAGCGGAGGTTGAAATCGATAAAGTTTATCATCCCTACGTACAGCCCTTTGAACGTGAGCTGGAAGTCAGATCATTTTATACCAAAGACAATCAAGATGAATTGGATGGAAACCAGAAGTATCAATTCGCGGCAGGGCTTAGTTTAACCGAGAGCTTTAATCTTGAAACCTACGTGATCGGACAAAAATTGTCGGGTGAAGGCTTCAAAATAGTGTCCTTTGAAATCGAAGGTCAATTGCAGCTAACAGAGCAGGGGGAATACTGGTCGGATTGGGGGTTGCTCATTGAATTAGAATCGGAGCGAGAAGAAAAAGTGTGGGGAATAGCGGCGGGGTTACTCTGGGAAAAAGAATTTGGCAGTTGGGCAACCACCGCCAATTTATTTGTCGATTACAGTTTTGGTTCAGACATAAACGACAAGCTGGAATCGGCTTTTCGCGGCCAGCTTAGATATCGTTGGATGCCCCAGTTCGAACCTGCAGTTGAGTTGTATTTGGGTGATGAAGCCAACGGTATGGGCCCCGTCCTTTTAGGTAGTCAACGTTTTGGCAGGCAAAAGTTGAAGTGGGAGTTGGGTGTTATATTTGGTTTAGATAATGAAACGCCAGATCAAACATTGCGTGCGTTGGTCGAATTAGAGTTTTGATACTGATCGTTGTACTGCCCTTTGCCTAATCCATCCAAAATTTTCTGAAATGGAACCAGTTTTAAATTTTGATTTCCTTCGCCCCCTTCGTTAGCATCATCCTGGACGACCAGTATCCCCCTAGGAAAACGCTGACCGAGATTCGCGGAGGTTGCGGCGATTCCATCGGTGTGGGTAACTTCATCTACCTGTTTTAATACATTACCGGATATATGAAACCTTCCCAAACAATGGTTGGTATTCAGGTCGTAGACAACGATAGTGCTGTTGCCCTGGCTTGACGCTAGAAGGTAACGATTGTTTAGACCGGTTTTATATATCGCCAGACCTTCCACGTCTTGCTTAAGGACACCCGAAATTATTCTATCCACCCAAAGCGGCTTGTTACCCCGGGTGGGATCCGTGTTTACCCAGACGATGCCGTGGTTCTCCTCCGCCAAGTACACCCGCCCTGTATCGTCATCGGCAACACAGCTTTCAACGATGGTATCAAGATTCAATTGTCGTATCTTTACGCCCTTTAGAAATCCCGAGTGATCCTGATAGACCATCCATTGCTCAATGATACCTTGCTTGCTTGTCGCGAATACCGAAATATTTCCCGTCTTATTTTCTTTGTGTAGACATAGACCGTAAAGTTGATTGCCGGTGATCAATTCCGCCTGTGGCAGTTTGATCAGCCTGAGTGATTTTTTTTCTACGGTATAGAACACGATCTGGTTATTGTCGCGATTACTTGCCGCAATCAAGGGAATACTTCGACCAGAAAATGAAAAATCCTGCCGAATATCGACGTTATCGACATCCCCTATCGGCAATTCTTGTACGGTTCGACCGGTCATGTCATAGCTGATCAGGCCATAGTCCTTAATAGAAGCGATAATAAGGCTTCGCTGGGGGGCAAGCCCATTTATCCAAATAGCGGCATCATCGACTCTGTCGCCTTTTCCATCGAATACGTCCGTTTCAGTGGCAGCAGATACGTATTGGACATCGGGCAGGCTGGTATAATGCCGGGTTACCATAGTAATGGCATACCCCATACTATACGAGAAAACAAGCCCTATAGAGATACTTCGGCCCATAGAAATGCCCTTATAATTAAAATTCATTGTTTCTCCTCTGGATAGCCACTAATTCTTCCGGGCCAAGGCCGGTAGTATTGTTTAATAAACTATGCATCGCAGTTTGGATGTCCGCACTGAATAACCGGAAAGCCATGCCAGATCATACTAACGACAGTTACTGGATCTTTGCGGATGTACTGGAAAACTAGACTGTTCAGTCGGGTATGGAATTCATGGTAAAATCCACTTCAAGGACACCAAGAAAGAACCGGATACAAGCGACAATACTCATCCACACCAGGAATAAACGTCGATAGTTAAGCCCCTTGGGCAACAAGAATGCCAGTGTCAAAGGAATGCTTGAGTATGCCACCATGATCAGGTCAAATCGTACTCCGATGGTAAAGGCCCGTACAAGATCTTTCGCTGGAACAGGATCAGTAAGATCGAAATTTCGAATCAGCAGTATCCCTCTCAAAATCGTCAAACTCAAGAGCAACGATAAAGCGGTGCTTAAGACGAAGAAGAGATCAGCGATGATCGAGCTACGTTCCCTGAAAATATTTGGTAGGGTTGAATAATTCATTAAGTCAAGGAAATTTTAGGGTCTTGATTAATTGAGATCCGCAATAATTCACGGTACACCCTAAGGGATTACAATTATCGTCCCGATTCGATCCTTGTTGGGTTTGGAACAGCACGTTTGAAAATTGCAAGATGCAAGGTGTGAAAAAATGGCATTTGTGCGAAATCCTTTGTCAATTCAAAACCTTGTTCACTGAAATACTTTTCTAGCTCGGATAAGGGTGTAGCGAATTGATAAGATTTTTTGCCTCCAAAAACAACCCGCATTCTCCTTTTGAGCATTGTGTACGAGGCTGGGCTCAAATAGGAAATCAGTACATAGTTTCGTGAAACGCGGCACAATTCGCCAATCACGTGCCTTCTTATTTCTGCATCGGGAAGGTGGTGAAAAAATCGAAAACAAATCGAAACTCCGAATTCGTTATTTTGAAAACTCATTTTCTCGATGTCCTGGCTCTGAACAGCGCAATCGATGTTAGAGCTACGAATCTGATCCCGTGCGATGTCGATCATTGGTTTAGACAAATCGGCTCCGATAGCCTTATAACCTTTTCGCGCTAGTAATATCGCAACTCTTCCAGCGCCACATGGGATATCTAAAACAGGGTTTGTTATCGGTATAAAGGAAATCGCTTGTTCGATTAATGCCATTTCGGCGTGATGGCGATGTGTTTTTCGGTGTGTATATTTAAGGGCGGTCAACTCATTTTTTACACGAGACCGATAGTTTGTTTCGACTATCGGAAAAGGGATGTTCAGATTCGCCGTTTTGTCCATGATGGTCACCTAAATTAATCATTAATTAATAGTGCCAGTAGGATAAAACGGAAATATTAAGGGTTTCTTAAAGCATCTTCTGAAAAGATGGATAATGCTCATCCGCTAACTCATTTATCAGTTGTGCCCAATCCGCTATTGTGTGACGCGGGGTTCCCTTAATTTATCCTTGACTAAGGAGGCGGATTTATTTTCTAACAGAGTTTCGGTAATCGCACAGCCCGAACTGATACCGATCATACACAACAAGTGGTGAATTTACACTGATTGTTAGATAAAATCACGTGCACTAATTCCAAAAAAATCAACAAATTTAACGTTTGATATTTTGTCCGGTTTTCTGCTTTTTTCTGATGAGAAATGTGCTAAATGTGAGAAGGGAATAAGTGGAGTCTAGCGTTTATTGGGTTTCCCTATGGGTTGAAAATGCAATGCCCGTTTAGCAATTCCTTCCAAGCAATCGATAAAACTATCAGAGACACAAGGCAATTTCTTCTGAATATTTTGGTGAACAAATTATAACCCTTGCACGTCATCATGCAGTCACCTTACCTCGTTTTCGAGTGATTCAAAACCTGGCTAATGCTTCTTTTTGGCCACAAGCAACGGACTTTCTTCAAACCGCAATGTGCAACTGTATTTGATTAAGGATAATCTGACACTTGCACTACCATCTCAACCCTGACAGGATTACACTCAAGATCTTGCATTTTTACCCATTTAATTTGGATACTTGCTTTCGTTTTTGTTCTCAATATTAATGGCTTAATCGGACTGTCAAGGCATGGTAAATTCCTCTGATTTCTCAGATCGGTTTGAAATAAGCGTTCAAGACATTGGCCGTCAAATATTGGCGTCGGTGCGATGCCAGACGTTAAAAAGTGAGAATCGATGGTTAAAGTGGTCGATGGACAAAATGATGGAAAACGATGTATTCCGTATTCAAGCATTGCGGTTCGTTGATGTATTTCCCGCATTATCCACCAACCGTGATGTCTTAGGTCACCTGAATGAATACTTTGATATCGATGAATCAAATCTACCGGGGTTATTGCGATGGTGGTTGAGAAATAGAGGGGTAACCGACCCATTGATCGTCGGTATTGTGCGCAACATGATGTCCCTATTTTCAAAATACTTTATGGGTGGTGCCACCGCAGATGAAGCTTTTGAAACAGTATCCCGTTTACGCCAAAGCAAAATCGGTTTTTCCTTGGATTTAGTGGGAGAAAGTGTTGTCAGTGAAGAAGAAGCGGATCAGTATGAAAAACATTACTTGGAGCTTATAGAGCGGTTGGCACCACGATTTGAAGGGCTTAAACATGAAGCCATATTGGACTATGAAAATGATCAGCCCCTTCCACTATTATATATTTCCTTAAAAGCTTCTTCGTTCTATTCACAGTTGAACCCCCTAGATTTAGAAGGCAGTTACCAAGGAGTCGCTAAACGCTTGAGGACAATTTTCGCTGTAGCTCGGAAAAACCATGTTGCAGTATGTCTGGACATGGAACAGTATGACTACAAAAATTTATTGCTGGATTGTTTTAAACGTCTGCTAATGGAACCGCAATTCCACGATTGGTGCGATGTGGGGATTGCTGTTCAAGCCTATTTGAAAGACAGCAATCAAGATTTGGAAGCATTAATTGCTTGGGCGGAAACCCGAAAAACACCGATCACTATCCGGTTGGTGCGGGGTGCCTATTGGGATTATGAAACCATGATCGCCCAGCAACAGGGCTGGCCTGTTCCTGTGTGGGCAGAGAAATGGCAAACCGACAAAAATTACGAGTCATGCTTAAAGTTGCTTTTTAAGCATCATCGGTCTGTTCGTATCGCGGTCGCTACCCATAATATTCGAAGCGTGTCATTAGCAATAGCGTTGGCAAATCACTACGATTTAAAAAAAGATCAATTTGAGTTTCAAATGCTCTACGGGATGGCGCAACCACTTCAGTTTGTTCTATCGGAGCAGGGTTATCGTTTACGGGTCTATGTTCCATTTGGAGACCCGCTTCCTGGTATGGCTTATTTAGTCCGACGATTGCTGGAAAATTCTTCGAGCCAATCGTTTCAACGGCTCGATTTTAGGCGAAAATTACCGGCTGAAAAATTATTGGCTCCTCCTTGCTCACCAAAAACCAAGTCTAAACCTTCGGCGACAATTCCAAAAAAAATACAGGAGTTGAATGCAAAACCTTTTCAAAACGAACCTGTGTTTCGATTTTGTGAAGAAAAGGAGCGCCAGTTATTCTTCGAAATCCTCGCGAGAGTTCGAAATAATCTTGGTTTTACCCACCCGATGATCATCAATGGCCAAGCTATTTCTGGTCTTAACCATATCGAATCGGTTAATCCAGCTCGGTCTGGTGAACTTGTTGGTAGGGTTGTTTGTGCAGGCATTCGCGATGCTGACCAAGCTATAAAGGGTGCTCAAGCAGCCTTTATAGCTTGGTCAGGTTGTGGAGTTGCAGCACGTGCTTCGATATTGTTCAAAGCTGCTGAGTTACTCCGAAAACGCAGATTGGAGTTTGCCGCCCTAGAGATTTTTGAGGCTGGAAAAACCTGGTTGGAAGCAGACGCCAACGTAACCGAAGCCATTGATTTCATGAACTACTATGGCGAAGCTGCGATAAGTTTCCTTAATCCGAGCCATCGTAATGTCCCTGGGGAAACCAATCTGCTTTGGAGTCGCCCAAGAGGGGTCGGCGTCATCATACCTCCTTGGAATTTTCCATTGGCGATCTTAACTGGCATGCTTTCCGCCGCTATCGTGACGGGTAATACAATTATACTCAAACCTTCTTCCCAGACCCCGGTGATTGCCTCCTGGTTAGTTAATCTTTTAATGGAAGCAGGCTTACCAAAAGGAGTAGTCCAATTTCTACCCGGGCCTGGCGCGACCATCGGGGAATATTTGGTTCAACATCCAAAAGTTCATTTCATCGCTTTTACGGGTTCCAAGGAAGTAGGAGTACGAATTATCAAATTGGCGGCTGAAATTTCTCCCGGGCAGCACCATGTTAAAAAAGTAATCGCTGAAATGGGCGGTAAAAATGCGATTATTGTTGACAGTGATGCTGATCTCGATGAAGCCGTCCCGGGAGTTTTAAAATCGGCATTCGGGTATCAAGGCCAAAAATGTAGCGCTTGTTCCCGTGTAATAGTCGTTGGAATTCATGCTGATTTTTTTCTTAAACGCTTAGTTGCCGCTACCCGGAGTTTAAACATTGGTTTTCCGGAAAATCCAGGGGTATTTATGGGGCCAGTTATCGATGCCCAAGCAAAACAACGAATTCTGCGAGCAATAGCCGATGGAAAAAAGAATGCCGAGCGGGTTCTTCATACCGACTGCTCGCACTTGGGGAACGGTTTTTTCGTGGGTCCAACGATTTTTACCAAAGTTCCTGCGACCTCGAATTTGGCTCAAGTCGAGATTTTTGGACCGGTATTATCGGTGATGAATACAAATAGCTTGGACGAAGCATTAAAGATTGCTAATAACACGGCCTTTGCACTGACCGGTGGTTTATATTCCAGAAGCCCCGCCAATATTGAGAAAACGAAACGTCTTTTCGACGTTGGGAATCTTTATGTTAATCGATCTATTACCGGAGCTTTGGTACATCGGCAACCGTTTGGTGGATTTAAACTAAGCGGTATCGGGGCCAAGGCTGGCAACCAGGATTATTTGCTTCAATTTCTAAATCCCTGTACCTTCACCGAAAAAACGCTTAGACGCGGTTTTGCGCCAAATTTTAATAGTTGCTAAGAGTCCCATGAAACTATCCGGTAATCTCAAGAAAATGAAGACCGAGTTAACAACTCCGGTCAATTATGAATTGCCGTTGGATAATGAGTTGGTACCCCTAAATCCATTGCTTGGTAAAACTATCCAACTAAAGTTCAGCGGTGATATTCACTGCGTTCATTGTGGTCGAAAAACTAAGAAAAGCTTCAGTCAGGGTTACTGTTATCCTTGCTTTATCACGTTGGCGCAATGCGACAAGTGCATTGTTAGACCGGAGCAGTGCCACTTTGACAAAGGTACTTGCCGAGAGCCGGATTGGGGGCAAACACATTGCATGCAACCCCATTTTGTTTACCTGGCTAACTCTTCGAACATTAAAGTTGGTATTACCCGTCATACTCAAATTCCGACCCGTTGGATGGATCAGGGAGCGATCCAGGCGCTACCAATTTTGAAAGTTGCATCCCGATTTTTGTCGGGTCTAGTGGAAATACAGATCAAACAGTACGTCAGCGATCGTACCAGTTGGCAAAAAATGCTGAAAAACCAAGTAGAAGAAATTGACCTGAATCAAAAAGCAGGTGAATTACTGGCATTGTGTAAAGACGGGCTTAGTAATATTGAGCACCAATTCGGAGAAAAAGCAATTGAATTTCTGAACGACGAGGAAACAGTGCCGATTCAATATCCAGTGTCAGAGTACCCTATCAAAGTTAAATCCTTAAACTTGGATAAAACCCCTGAAATCATAGGTACATTACTGGGGATCAAGGGTCAATACCTGATTTTTGACATTGGGGTGATCAATATCCGTAAGTATGGGGGATATAGGGTGGAAATAGGCCTTTAGACTTAAACTTGAATCTTTGACTTCGCTACGGTACAGAATGTAAACACTAGATTCATTAGGGATTAAACGAATGCTATTTAGGCTACGGGTGAAATAGAGCTGTTCTGGTTTGAACAGTTCGCTCCATTCAGATTTGGTAGACTCCGTGCTGTCCTACCGCTCGGCGTTTCCGCCGCAATCATTTTCAAAGTTTGGTCCATCTCTGATCGCTACGAAAAGCCTATTAAATCAGAGGTATATTCATTTGTGGAATTTCAGCATAATCTCGTAGTGATTTCTGGTTGTAGGGGTTGCCGACCCATCGTTGGTGTTCTACAAACTGTTCCGAAACCAAGCTACGAGTATAATCCATGCCACTAAAGTCAATGCCTGCAATATTTGCCCAGACGTAGATAAAGTCAGAGAGCGAAAAAGGGCGATTTGAATAGGTCTTCCACAATGCAGTGTCATTTGCTGCCAAGTATTCTGGACTAGCCCACAGAATAAAAGGAATAGTGTACATGGCGGGTGATGGTTTGCCTTCATTACGGCCACAAAACAGATTGTCAGGGTAGTCATAAACCTCCTCACCATGATCAGAAAAATACAATAGCAGTCTTTGGCCACTTGTCTTTCTGAAAATTTTTATCAGCTCTGAAATTACAAAATCATTATAAAGAATGGCATTATCGTAACTATTGTATTCAGCCAGGATATTTTTGTTAATCCATCGCGGTGCATCCTTATTCGTGGTGAAATTCGCAAAGCTTTCCGGATAGCGATATTTGTAACCACGGTGGGTTCCCAGCAAATGGATAACAATCATTTTCTTTGGGGCCCTGGACGATAAGGCTTCGGAAAACGGGGTTATAACAGCCCCATCGTATTGACTCGAATTTTGTGCCCTATTGTTATTAAGATAAATTTGATGGTCAGCCAATTGAGATAACGTCGTAAGCATCGTATTTCGCCGGGTCTGTGTTTGTTGATTTGTGATCCAGGTAATATCGTAGCCGGATTGTTTCATTATGTTCAGTAATGTGGGTTTTTTATAGTAAGCAGTAATATCTTTTTGGTCGGCAAAAGATAACGCCTGTTCCAATGCTTCAATGGTGTACGGGCGGGGCGTTACTACATCATTGAAAACGATAAAATCATCACGAAGCTTGTCCAGGTTGGGGGTTGTTTTCCTTTGGTAGCCATACAAACTCATTCTTTGCCGGTTAGTAGATTCGCCAATTACTAAGACTAATGTTTTAGGTGTGTCTGGTTGTTTTTCTGAAAAATCCTGAAGCGGCGGGATTTTTAGATTGGCTTTCAAGTTTTCTTGCATGGCGGCTAATTGAGCCCGGTATTTTGAGTAACCTACCACCAAATTCCAAGGCGCTGCTGGCTCCATCCTCTTTTTTTGATGGTAGAGGCCAGCCTCAAAATTTTTATCTTGAATAACCCAAGTGTTAATTAATGGCCAGAAAGCTATTAGGGTAAATAGGCTAGCTAATCTATATCGGCGGCGTTTCGATATCTTAACGGGAGGCATTTTCCTCCACATCATGAGTGGAATAATACTATAGACCCCGAAGACGCCAACATACCACCAGTGCCAGTATGAATTGATATACTCACGACCCTCATGGATGTTCGATTCAAAAAATACGAATATAGCGCTCTGCGAAAAGTCTTGGTGGTAAATTAGCCAATACCCTAAGCCTATTAGGGAGCTTGTCCATAGCACCAAGCCAAATATTCCTACAATAAGACGTGATTTCGATGGCCAAAGCAAGATAGGAATTAGCCATAATACACTCATGTATACCGCCTGACGTAAGCCAACTATCCCTGAAGTGCCGGATGTGTAAATGAGCAACTGGTATACCCCAGAGAAATAGAGGGAGAATAGGTAAGCCCATAAGATCGGATGTTTTTGAGAAAAGCTGGGATGCATAAGTCCACATATAAAGTGCTGAGATACCTTGATTCTATAGGTGGAATCTTAAGGGAATCTTAAGGGAGTCTTAAGGGAGTTAAATGTGAATATTTGGTACGAGTAAGCATCTAAATTGAACAGAGAGATACTAAACATCCACCGTCTAAAAGACGGTGGATGTTTAGTATCTCTTTTCGTACGTCTTAAAAGCATTTTGCTACGTTCATGCTTTTTTGATCTCGAGGCCAGCCCTAAACCCCTGGATATTTAGATAGCAATGATAGAGGGTGGGGAGATGTCTGGATTTTAAGGGAATAGTGGGCGTTTTTGATGGCTGATAGCCTTTGAAAATAAGGAGTTTAAGATCACTTGTGATACGAGAGGAAGCATCGATGATTCTCAGCATAATTCACCGAAGCCTATTGTTTGGTCTAACGACCGAGCGCGGGAATTTTACAAAAGGTAAACCTCCAGAAATCAGGAATAGAAATTCAAAAAAAATTGCGCCTGCCTAAACATCGAGAGATTGAATAGAGGCGATTAAATATTAGATAGTTACAAAGCAAAGGCTAGGTGGTTAAGATAAAAGGAATATTCCTACAGCAAAATATCACTGTGCTGTGGGCTTGAAGTCGTCAAATAAATCTACATAACGTTTCAAAATGAATGCTTTCGATGAAATGGAACACAAGCTGAGTCTGGCGCTGCGGAAAAGGCACATCGGCATCACAGGATTCTTTTGGATCTATTTTTATATGAAAAGGATGTGGTTACCACAATCATGATTGCAAGGATAGCTACGATTGCAATATAACTTTCCGGCGTGTTGGTTTTAACTACCGCCGCAACGCCGAGAAATACACCAATTAGTTTGAAGTTGAGTCCTATGCGAATGCCATCGAGAAAAGTACCAAGGCCCAGGATCAGCAAAATGGCCAATCCCGAGCGAGTAAGGTCAAATTGATTTTCTTCGAGGATGATAAGAACTGCCATTATGGCTACTAGCACGGCAAACCAATGAAGTGTTTGTTCTATAAGGATGGGTTTAACGGGATGTTTTTGCTCTTTTGCATGGAGTAACGTCGTCAATAATGAAGCGATCCAAAAAATAAAATCCATAATCAGCCAATAGGTGAGGCTGTCTTGCCGGGCCTCGTGGCTAAGCTCAATACCGATGATCGTTAAACAAAGCAATAAAATTAAAATTAATTGCTCGCACAAAAACTTTTTTTTGCTCATGGATTTTGATTAACTGTAGAGTAACGATGGTAGTCGGTAAATTGTTGAAAGTACAATTATTCCCCCATAAAGAATGGTAGATCTATCATACTTTTGTAGCATTAACCAAATAATGAACGAAAATACTTGCACCATAACCCAATAAAATTGCGGGAAGCCATCGCAAATGCGTCATGAAAGTGTATCCTCCGTTAGATTGTCCCATCAAGGCAACGCCAGCCGCTGAACCGACCGAAAGCAAAGACCCGCCGACTCCTGCCGTTAGTGTCACCAACTGCCATTGATACAAATCCATCGACGGATTCATGGTCAAAACCGAAAACATGACAGGTATATTATCGACAATAGCTGAAAGCACTCCGATCGTTACATTAGCGCCTGTCGCACCTAATTTCCCATAGAGTTCAGCCGATGCTAAATTCAGATAGCCAATGTATTCCAGACCGCCGACCGCAAACACAACGCCGAAAAAAAATAACAGCGTATCCCACTCCGAATCACGAACATTGTTGAAAATATCAAATTTCCCTTCCACTTCATGCTTCATTTTGAGGTAGTAACCCAGCGCCATTAGCAATGATAACCCGATCATCATGCCCATAAACGGCGGGATATAAAGATATTGTTCGCATACTACGGCAATCGAAATGGTGACTAAAAACAATAGAGAAATCCGTTTGGCACCAGGTTTTAGTATTACTTTCTCTGTACTGCAGTATGGAGGAAGCCTCCCTTCGGGCAGGAAAAAGTGGATGACCAAACCGGGAATAATAAAGTTGAAAATCGACGGTAAAAAAAGATCGAAAAATTGGCTAAACTCAACCTTTCCAGCTTGCCAGACCATCAGTGTTGTGATGTCTCCGAAGGGACTGAATGCGCCTCCCGCGTTTACTGCAATGACGATATTCACAAAGCATCGACGGACAAACTTTGGATTATCCGAACCAAAGGCCATTACGACAGCGGCTACCAGAAGGGCCGTGGTTAAATTATTGGCGACGGCGGAAAGAAAAAACGCGATCCAGCCAGTCAGCCAAAATAGCGTTTTGTATCTGAAATTCCGTTGCACTAGCCACACCCTCACAGCCTAATCGTACCTGTCTTAGGGGCGGGGTATTAACCCTATTTGCGGAATATTATTTCCGTTCCGGTTTTAGTCTCCTGTAAAACCAATGCGTTACACTCTATTATCCGGATTGAAGTCATGATCCAGGATAAACGTTTTCGGGGTCAGGGGCTGGGAAGCTGTCAGAAAACAGACTAATCTACCGCCAAAAGCTCGATTGGCCATTTTTGTCTCAAATGATCGAAAAATCCGACTCAAGCGAGCCTGCCCTCGTAATGATTATTATGCTAGGCTCCCTCACGGCGGTCTTTAGTTTTTTGAAATCTGTATCGATTTCCAAATTCCAGATTCCGCTGCCCTGGAGCCCCACCATAATATGTTAGATTTCAACAATTAAAGCGCTACAAGAACGATAAATAATACGAGGGTTAAACCAAGCCCGCAGTGAATAACACCTTTGACGCTAGCCATGGGACCCATCTTGCCTCCCGCAGGCAAGCTTTTTACTATCCCGAAACGACTAAGCAATCCGTATGCGCCGTTGTATTCCAGCAGCAGAATGAGAATGACTGCAATTAAACTTCCCAATGTGCCAGAATCAAGTGGGTAATGTGAGGAAGCCCCCATGAAAAACAACATTGGAATTGAAAACAGCGTATTGGTCCTTGACGCCAGACCTGCCTTACCCAGTGCCTCTGCTGCATCAGGCAACGCTTCTCCACCGCCAGCGACCTGTTCCGCTGAAGCGATAACAATCTTTTGATTTGGCCAAATGATCAGCCAGACATTAGCAAACATAAACGTACCTAACAAAGCACCAATATAAATCGATCCAGGCATTCCAGCCCCCCGTACCGCAAAAATAGCGACACCTGTCAAAAATGTAAACATGGCTCCCCAACGGAACCACCAAAGGGCACGTGGTACTAATTTGCGAATTGCATCGGACTTCGCACCTGCATCGGCTTCCTTAAAAAATTCGGTTTGCACGAAATTAAAATAGTAAAGCAACCCAATCCATGTGATACCTGCCAAAAAATGGCCCCACCGCATCAACATTTCGAAACCGGCACCGGTCGTTAATATTTCCATAACTTTCCCCTTCTATAATGTTCGTTGTTGTTAAACTTCTGCCGTAGATTTTAGAGTGCGTTAAGTTTCCTCTACTCCAATCCACGGCGCAATGAGGATGGTCTCTAAAACGGAGGGTTATTGTCAAGCCAAAACAGTATTCATTTACTGACAGCCTTCTAACCAAACAGCTTGATTTATAAATTGGATTTTAAAAATTTGAGGTATACTAGAGGTATACTAGTAGGGATAAATCTTAATCGAGGGTGAAATGTCAATCTCTTTAACTGAACACGCAGCAAAACAGGTAGGAAAACAGATCGAAAAGCGGGGCAAAGGAATCGGCTTGCGTTTAGGGGTAAAGACATCGGGTTGCTCTGGATTTTCATACGTTTTAGATTATGCGGATGATCTTAGCGAGGGTGACATGGTTTTCGAAAATTATGGCGTTAAACTTGTGGTTAACGAGGATCATCTAGGCTATCTTGAGGGTATTGAGGTGGATTATACTCGCGAGGGCATAAATGAGGCTTTTCGTTTTAATAATCCGAATGTTAAAGATTCGTGTGGTTGTGGGGAAAGTTTTTCCGTTTGAACTGACAAATTTACTTTCCGTCCATGAAGATTTAAGCATCCAGGACATTTGTTTTTTGAGAGGCTGTGTTGAAAAATTGTGTTTTTGAACTGCTGAAGCGATGCTTTTCCTTGGTGTCCTCTTCAGGAATCACCCTGCCCAATTGTCGAAATTCTTCTTACCTAGAATAAGTCGAGTATTGATCCACATTGTTGCAAAATAGATAGTAGTCCCAATATCTTGGGCAAATTCACAACTTTAAACATGAGGTAAATGATGAAGGTAGAACGCACTTTTTCCATTATAAAGCCAGATGCGGTGAAAAAAAATGCGATAGGTGAGATATACGATAGATTTGAACGGGCGGGTCTTAAGATTGTTGGTGCGAGAATGTTACATCTTTCTCCAGAACAGGCAGAAGCGTTTTACGGTGCGCACAAGGAAAAACCGTTTTACAAACCGCTTGTCGAATTTATGATTTCTGGACCGGTCATGGTTCAAATTCTCGAAGGTGAAAATGCGATTCAGAAAAATCGTGAATTGATGGGACCCACCAATTTTGAGGAGGCGGCGCCGGGAACCATCAGGGCGGATTTTGCTAGTTCAGTTCGTGAAAATGCGGTTCATGGTTCGGATAGTCAGGAAGCGGCAAATGAAGAAATTGGTTTCTTTTTCTCGGAAGATCAAATTTGTGCTTAACCTGTACTTCGTGCCTCTTTTTTACGGCAATGTGTTCGCTCAATATTCTATTGATTAAGTATCTGCGAATTTTACTATGCACATAGTGGATCCAAACGTTTTTATGGTCCCTTGCTACAAAATTTAGTGAACAATGCAGGCTGAATCTGACAATTCATCGGTTACTAATCTCCTCGATTTGAACCGAAAGGGTATGGAAGACGAATTCGTTCGAATGGGGGAAAAACCTTTTCGTGCTTCGCAATTGCTAAAGTGGATTCACCAACATGGGGTTTCTGACTTTGACGCGATGACCAACCTAAGTAAAACACTTCGAAATCGGTTGAAAGAATCGGCTGAAATAAGGTTGCCGGAGGTCGTTTTTGAGCGTAAGTCCAACGATGGGACGCGAAAATGGCTGCTCCAATTGAATGGTGGTAACAAGGTTGAAACCGTATATATTCCTGAATCGGGTCGAGGTACATTGTGTGTATCTTCCCAAATCGGATGTGCATTGGATTGTTCCTTTTGCTCCACGGCACAGCAAGGATTCAATAGAAATTTAACTGTTTCTGAAATAATAGGCCAGGTTTGGCTTGCCCAACGCATGTTGGATGAAAATGAAGCCGTTACTAACATTGTGATGATGGGTATGGGTGAACCCCTACTTAATTTTAACAACGTTGTTACAGCGATGGATTTAATGATGGATGATTATGGCTACGGATTGTCCAAGCGCCGTGTAACACTGAGTACAGCGGGTGTTGTTCCAGCGTTGGATCGGTTGAGATCGGTTAGTGAGGTTGGGTTGGCAGTTTCATTGCACGCTCCGGATGATCATTTGCGGGACCAACTAGTACCTATAAATCGAAAATATCCTATACGGGAATTGTTGGATGCGTGTAAACGATATATTTCTTGTATACGCCGAGGGAAAGTGACGTTCGAATATGTCATGCTTGACGGCGTCAACGATTCGCCCGCCCAAGCCCGATCATTGTGTAAGCTATTGGAAAATGTGCCATCTAAGGTTAATTTGATTCCTTTTAATCCTTTTCCCGGCGCTCCCTACAGGTGTTCACCGCCTTCGGTTATTCGGCGTTTTAGTCAGATTGTTCAAAATGCTGGGTTCATCACTACAACACGTAAGACCCGCGGAGATGATATTGATGCGGCATGTGGTCAACTGGTTGGGCGGGTGGCCGATAGGACCCACAGAGCAGAACGTAGATTAGTAGTAGGGTGATGACGCGATTATTTGTATATTTATGTATCTTTGTCTTGTCTGGATGCGGTGGATCAAGGCAATCAAAAGGAATTGATGTTTCGGATTCCGGCAATTCCCAAGTGTATGTGAATTTGGGTATCCAATACATGAAAATAAATCAATTGAGAAATGCCTTGAAAAACTTCGAGCATGCCTTGAAACTGGATTCTCGGAATAGTGAGGCCCATAATGGAATAGCAGTTCTATTTGAACGTTTGGGTAAGACCGAATTAGCGGTGGAGCATTTTCGAAAAGCGGTGTCTCTACGCCCGACCAATGCTAGCGCACAAAACAACTACGGGAAGATTTTGTGTTCATTGGGGGAATATGAGCAGGGGGAAGAGCACTTAGAAAAAGCGATCGCAACGCCACTTTATAAAAGCCCCTGGATTGCGCTGACTAATGCGGGTAGGTGTGCGCGGAAGCAAGGTGATTTACCAAAAGCAGACCGGTATCTCCGGGAAGCCCTGGAGGTGCACAAGGAATTTCCACCTGCCTTGTTAGAGTTAGCAAGGATTAATTTCCATTCAAACAATTATTTTTTGGTGCAGGCATTTTTGCAACGTTTCGAGTCCGCTGCAGGTTATACTCCCGAATCTTTATGGATTGGAATACAAAGTGAAAATGCTGCTGGCAATGATGAAGGAGCAAACCGATACGCACGTCTGCTGCGAGAAACGTTTCCTGACTCCGAGGAAGCGGAGTTGATGCAGCAAACATTTTCGCGTTTCTAGTAACCCCTAAAAACATAACCGATAAAATGAGAGGGTGTAAATTGCCGATAGCGGCGTTACAAAAGCTTGGCATGGGCCGCTGTATTAGAGCGTTTAGGATTTGTGTTCAACCATTCGTTCTCACCTATTTGTAATTTAAGGGACTAATTGATAGATGAGCAAAAGAATACAGGCGATTCGTGGAATGCATGACATTCTTCCGGATCAGACTTCGACCTGGCAGTATGTGGAATCGGTTTTTAGGAAGGTCTTAGGTTCGTATGGCTATCGTGAAATTCGTTTGCCTATTATGGAAAAGACCGAGCTATTTCGACGATCTATAGGTGAGGTGACCGATATTGTTGAAAAGGAAATGTACACTTTCGAAGACCGAAATGGAGACTCGTTGACGTTGCGTCCCGAGGGAACTGCTGGGTGTTTGCGAGCTTGCCTCGAACACGGCTTGTTGCACAACCAAGTTCAAAGGCTGTGGTACCAGGGGCCGATGTTTCGCCATGAAAGACCACAAAAAGGCCGCTATAGACAATTCTATCAGGTTGGGGTTGAAGCCTATGGCATCGCCCATCCTGATATCGATACCGAATTGATTCTGGTTACCGATCGGCTTTGGAAGTTGTTAGGGATTACGGAAAATTTAGAGTTACAGATTAATTCTCTTGGGACGGTGGAAGAGCGGTTAGAATATCGGAAGGATTTGGTCGATTACTTTAACGGTGTGTATGATCAGTTGGATGAAGATAGTCGTAGGCGACTGGAAAAAAATCCCTTACGAATTCTGGATAGTAAAAATCCGCAGCTCAAAGATGTTATCAAGGACGCCCCTTCTCTGTTGGAGTATTTGGGGGCTGAATCTAAAGCACATTTCGATGCCTTTAAAAATTCGTTGGATACGATCGGCGTTAGCTACACGGTGAATACTCGCTTAGTGCGTGGTTTGGATTATTATTGTGGAACTGTATTCGAGTGGGTGACTACCGAGCTGGGTGCACAAGGAACAGTGTGTGCTGGTGGGCGATATGATGCTTTAGTTGATCAATTGGGTGGGAAAGGCAACTCGGCGATAGGTTTTGCCATGGGGATAGAACGATTGATGGCATTGGTGGATGAAACCGGACAGGACTTTAAACGAGAATCGATTCATATGTTTATGATTCGAGTCGGTACGGATGCGGAAAGTGCAGGAACCGTATTGGCGGAAAGGCTTCGTGATGAATTCCCTGATCTTAGGCTTTTAACGCATTGTGGTGGTGGAAGTTTTAAAAGTCAGTTTAAGAAAGCAGATAAAAGTGGTGCCGCTTACGCGTTGATTTTGGGAGAAGATGAATTGGCCAAGCACCAGATTAGTTTGAAATCTTTGCGCACGGACGCAAAACAGCAGACAATTCCGCAGTTGGATTTATCCGACTTTTGTAGGCGGAATATCTTTTAATTTGGGAATCTGGAAGAAATTGATCTATCAAATTTGCACTAATTGAAGTTGTGTATTCAAAGTGTGACAGGGGGCGAACCGTGAAACGGTAACACTTGTCTCAATATGGAATACTGACTTCAAGAGCAGCATGGCGGGTTGGTTAATTTTTGTAAGATTCCCTCCGTTATGGGGAAAGAGAATAAAGTGGCAGTTCATCTCTCAGAAGAAGAGCAAGTAGAAGCGATAAAAAAATGGTGGCGGGAAAATGGTCGTTCAGCGATCATTGGTGTCGTTTTAGGTATTGTAATGGTTGTTTCGTGGAGTGTTTGGCAAAGCAACCGGCAATCAAAATTCGTACAGGCGTCCGATCTTTATCAGCAGCTTTTGAATGCTCAGGAACAAAAAAACAGTGAATCGTCTTTTAAGTTGAGCGAGCGGTTGATTGATCTTCACGAAGGGACAATTTATGCGTTGTACGGCAAATTTTTTCTGGCTAAATTGTACGTGGAAAAAAATGATTTGCCATCGGCGAAAAAAGTGTTGGAAGAGATACTTCAGTCCGATGTTGATAGCAGTTATAAACATATAGCGCGATTAAGGTTGCTTAGACTGTTAGCTGCCGGTGAGGAACCGGAAGCGGGATTGGAAATAATCGAGCTGACCGACATCGCTGGATCCGGTAAGTTTGAAGCTCAATATGAAGAATTGCGGGGCGACCTGTATGTTGCATTAGGAAAGGATGGGCAGGCAAGAGCTGCTTATCAACGTTCGGAGCAAATCGGTGAAAGTTCTCCCTATTTGCAGTTGAAAATAGATGACTTGGCAGTTCCTGACATCCCTAGCTTATCGGAGTAATGATTTCTGTTACTCTGCTCAATGTAAGACGGGATGAATAGATTTCGTTGCTTAATTCTTGGGGTTTGTCTGTTATTTGAGGCATGTGCTTCGATAAGCAATGGGATAATTTATTTAACTGATAGGATTATTGGTGGCGAAGATAATTCGGAACCACCTCAAGCTTTGCTCGATATAGAGCCTGAAATCAACATCCAAATTCTATGGGAAGAAGATATTGGGGTTGGGTATGGTGGCCAATCGGTCAAACTCGTTCCGGCAGTAGCCGATGGTATAGTCGTTGCTGCTGGTCGCAATGGGGTAGTCCAGGCTCGGGATGTCGCAACTGGAGACTTAATATGGGAAGTGGAAACTGAATTACCTATTTCCGGTGGGCCGGGTTTGGGAGAGGATACCGTTTATGTTGGAACAAGCAATGCTGAGGTTGTCGCGTTGAGCCTAAACGATGGTTCCTCGCGATGGACTGCGAACGTTTCCAGCGAAGTTTTGTCGGTTCCAAAAGTGGAACAGGGGATAGTCATTATTTCTCCTATCGATGGCACTATTGTTGCCCTTGACGAAAATACCGGAGAGCCGCAATGGTCCTACGTGCGTACGAGTCCAGTGTTGACACTTAGGGGGACAAGTGCGCCTGCGATTTACGATGGTCTAGTTATCAAAGGTTATGATAGTGGAAAGATCGTTGCATTGAATTTAACTACTGGAAAGCATGAATGGGAGACCGTCGTTGGCGTTCCACATGGTCGCTCTGAATTGGAGCGCTTGGTAGATATCGACGCGGATCTTCTCGCTGTGGACGGCGTAGTCTATGCGGCTAGCTATCAGGGTGGCATTAGCACGGTTTCTTCCTATGGTGGTGAGCTATTATGGCAAAAAGAAGAAATATCCAGTCATGCTGGGATGGCGTTGGATTGGAGATATGTCTATGTAACGGATGAACAAAGCGATATTTGGCAGTTAGAGCAGCGTAACGGCTCTGCGCTTTGGAAACAATCCGATTTGCATCAGCGTCAAGTTTCCGCCCCAGCTGTGTACAAAGATTATATTGTAGTGGGAGATTTTGATGGATACGTACATTGGTTGGCTCAGGAGGACGGTCGGCAGTTAGGTCGGAAAAGGATTTGTTGTGCGGCGATTGAGGCTGCGCCTGTGGTAGTGGACGATATCTTGTACGTTTATTCTAAAGAAGGCACCTTAGCCGCTATGACGGTAGAGTGACGCTTCCCGTTATTGCATTGGTTGGCCGGCCAAACGTCGGGAAGTCTACGCTATTTAATTATTTAACTCGTACTCGAGATGCGTTGGTGGCAGATTATCCAGGGTTAACTCGGGACCGACAATTTGGCCGAGTTCGAAGAGGGAATCGGGGTTTTATTGTAGTCGATACTGGAGGAATTAAGGCTGGTTCGAACCCAATGGATGCTTTGATCGAAGATCAGGTTGATCTCGCTATCCAACAATCCGATATCGTTCTGTTCCTAGTCGATGCGCGAGAGGGATTGAATGTCTTGGATCAATCCGCTGCAAACGAGCTCCGAAAAAAAGGCAAACCGGTATTGCTGATTGTGAATAAGGCCGATGGAATTGATTCACGCATCGCCTCGTTGGAATTCTATGCGTTGGCTCTGGGAACGCCTTTGCCTATTTCTGCTTCCCATGGTACCGGAGTGGGCGATCTCTTGGATCAGGTTAACGGGGCGTTACCGCAGGTAGAACCCGAAATATCTAAGGATCTTGATGGTATTGGGATTGCGGTTGTGGGAAGGCCCAATGTGGGGAAATCGACCCTGGTTAATCGGTTGCTAGGCGAAGAAAGAGTGGTTGTATTTGATCAACCCGGAACCACTCGCGATAGCATTTCGATTCCCTTTGATCGTGGGGGGCAATCCTTTGTCCTCATCGATACTGCTGGTATGCGGAGGCGGGCACGAATATCCGAAAAGATCGAGAAGTTTAGTGTTATCAAAGCTATGCAAGCCATAGATAAAGCTAATGTTGTAATTTATTTAGTCGATGCCAGTGAAGGTGTGACAGACCAAGATGCAACGCTGATGGGTTTTGTTTTAGATGCTGGGCGAGCTCTTGTCATTGGGTTGAATAAGTGGGACGGTTTGAAGCGTGAACAGAAAAATAATGTTAGACGGCAAATCGACCTAAAATTACCTTTTCTTGATTTTGCCCAAAAACATCCGATTTCAGCGTTACACGGGTCTGGAGTCGGTAAACTATTTGATGTCATTCAGAAAATATATGCTGCGTCGATGGTCGATATGTCTTCTTCCGCTTTGACCAGAATTTTAGGAGAAGCCGGTGAGAATCACCAACCACCTATGGTTCGGGGTAGACGGATCAAGCTGAAATATGCCCACCAGGGGGGGCATAACCCTCCTGTTGTGGTTGTGCATGGAAACCAAACTGATCGTCTGCCAACAGCATATAAACGTTATCTAGTGAATTTTTTCAGAGAAAAATTGGGATTGGAAGGTACTCCGATTAGGTTGGAATTTAAAACCAGTGAAAACCCTTTTAAGGGCCAAAAAAACCGGTTGACCGAATACCAGTTAAAAAAACGGAAGCGGATGGTTCAATTTGCCAAAAAATGAAAGTAGCTTGAGATATTTTTGTTTTTGTAACATCTAGGACAAATTAATGGCAATCTGAACAGTTATTCTTCTGGTGAAGAAATTATTTTTAGTCTAATAAATGTCAAAGTTTGTCCGTAATACTTTTTATATCCACAGCTAAACGCTTTGCTCCCCAATTGCCGGGGGTTGCTTCGAAAACTCCCGTACATTGGGTGTTACAGTTAAGGCAATGGCCCGAGTCATCAAGCTTCCAGTCGCTCAATACATACCAATTCCGACCAATCAGTGTTTCACCACAATTACTACAGCACGTACTTTGTCCTTTTTGGTCATGAATATTTCCAGTGTAGACATAACGAATCCCATTTGAGCGTGCAATTTTCCTCGCTTGATACAATGTATTCGCGGAGGTTGGTGGTTTATCAATCATTTTCCAATCGGGGTGGAATGCAGTTAAGTGCAGGGGTACATTTGGACCCAGGTTTTCTACCATCCATTGGGTCATGGAATCGATTTCGGTAGCGGAATCGTTCTCCCCCGGGATTATCAAAGTTGTGATTTCAAACCACACATCGGTTTCGTGTTTTAAATAAACCAAGGTGTCTAAAACTGGCTGCAAATGGCTTCCGGTGATCTTCCAGTAAAATCGTTCAGTGAAGGCTTTTAAATCAACGTTCGCGGCGTCCACAAAACTAAAAAATTCACGCCTTGGTTCTTCACAAATATATCCGGCGGTGACCGCAATGGTTTTTATGCCAACTTCCCGACAGGCAATAGCTGTGTCAATGGCGTACTCCATAAAAATGACTGGATCATTATAAGTAAACGCCACGCTCCGACAACCGAGTACAGTAGCCGCTTGTGCGATTTTCTCAGGAGTGGCTTGTCTGGTTAGTGTGTCGATTTCTCGGGATTTACTGATATCCCAGTTTTGGCAAAATTTACACGCCAAGTTACAGCCAGCGGTGCCAAACGACAGTACAGGGGTGCCCGGTAAAAAATGATTAAGTGGTTTCTTCTCGATGGGATCGACACAATAGCCACTGGACCGTCCATAGGTCAGTAGTACTATTTGATCTTTTTGATTAGCGCGAACGAAACACAACCCTTTTTTTCCTGCCTGGAGTTTACATTTTCTAGGGCAGATGTCGCATTGTATTCGCCCATCCTCCAATTTTTGCCAATATTGGGTGGAATGACCATTTTCTAAATTTGTAAGCATGCTTCAATATGATCTCTGGACCACAAGTATAATCTTTATAGTTTTGATGCGCCTAGTCGATATGTATTTCTGTAAAAACGAGCATTTTCTTGACACCGGAAAACAGACCAAGGAGAATATTCGCCTTCCTAATTCTGGCTACGTAGCTCAGTTGGTTAGAGCACAGCATTCATAATGCTGGGGTCGGTGGTTCAAGTCCACCCGTAGCTACCATTTAAAACAAAGGCTTATAGAAATAATTAGTGGTTTTCGACATTAATATCTTGTTAATAAGTCCACCCTAAGTCC
>Ga0114934_10000090_pt1 | contig 48772 bp, 66 predicted proteins | sample 4SBtaG_2_FD_99695 | JGI IMG/M metagenome (GOLD analysis project Ga0114934, IMG submission 99695) | Deep subsurface microbial communities from Kolumbo volcano to uncover new lineages of life (NeLLi) - 4SBTROV10_white metaG | ecosystem: Environmental > Aquatic > Marine > Volcanic ...
CCTTCTTTATCGCTGTCCTGATTTTGTAATTGAAATTACGCGATGTGACCCCAGTAAGCTCCATGTCATCCTGCAAGAGTACGGCATCCGCCACCCTTTTACCTATAGTCCCGTATCCTACTATTCCCACTTTAATCATCGTTGTCGCTCCTGACACGAAGTATTTCGTTATAAAGGGTTTGCATTACATTCTTCCAGCCAAACTCTGTCATATCTAGGTGTTTTATGTTGTACAGCAGGTGAGATAACTGTTTTCTATCAACTATATACTTCTTTAGGTCTTCCTTTAGCTTGTCGGGAGACGTTAAGATACATGTTTTGTAGTTGTGTTTGTCCACGAAATCGCCGTATAACTTCCCTATAAGCGGATCATCTAGCCACCCATCTTGATTAACCACAATAGGAACACTACCTAGCCACCAACTATGTAGGAACCGGAGGTTATGAAACGGAACGGCATGGGTAGGTAAAAACACAAAGCTACTCTTTTGCACTAAGTCTGTGACCTTAATATAACTTGTTTCCCCCTTCTGCACCAACTCCCTAAGACAGATGGGTAATTCATCGGCAGCGTCCCTAACCGCTTGTATTGACGCTCCTCTTCCCGGCCAGTAGTTGACTGAACCTTGCGAATAGGCCACGACTCCCAGTAACTGCTTCTGAGGAATTTGGTTACGATATTCAGCCCAAGGGGTATTGACATCCAACCCCCTCTTCTTTAGGATATAGTGGTCTATTAAGTTAGTCCAAAACAAACCGTTGACTGGGGAGAGGTGTAGTTCTCTTTTGCAGGAGTATAGAAGTATATCTGGTTGATACGACTCCTGAAAACCTTGGTGAGCCTCTAAGGGCGACATCTTATCCGGTTGACAAACATGGCTGTAGACCGGTTCGTCCACAACAAAGATTTTATACTTGTACTCCTTTAGGAACTCGAAATTTATATCGTAGCTATGTTGATCTATCCCCATGCATATTACTGTGTCCGAGACTTTGGACCAGTGAAGCACATGTTCCTTACGTACACATTTACGAATGGCCTGTATGTCAAACAAACCCGATTCTTCTAGAGCCTCCGCTTGGATGTCTGTCCATATTGGAATATCGTGTCTACTAGAGTCTAGGCAGAATACATCTACTGGTATTTTCATATAAATACCTCTCTCCAGTATCGACTCATCGTCAACTCTCTGTATTGTAGATCTCTCCGAATTGGTATTCCAAGTTCCATTTTGAGATGCAATAGAGGCATGTTGATTCCTGCGGCCCCAGTCAAATTTACGCCAGTACCATACCTTGGATTGTACTCTATGAAGAATATTCCACGGTCGTTTCTAATACATTGTAGGCAGCCAACGCCCCCAATTGCAAAGTTTTTTGCCACGGATTTTGCGTATTCGCACAGGATATTGTCATTTACCGTTTTACCCTTAACTGTTTGTCCTGCTTTGACTGTGATTCTTTCTCTGGGAACAACATATATAGGCTCTCCATTCTGATCACACAAGGTGTCTATACTATACTCGGTTCCCTTGATATACTCTTGACACAAAAAGGGTTCCGCGATGACATCAACGATTGAGCTATAACTGAAGTCAGGCCGTATCGTCTTGTTTTTGGTGGCTCCACAGCCCACACTAGGCTTTAGTATGTACTCTCCTTTAAAGCCCTTGGGGGGCAAGCTGCTATAGTAGGTGTGTGGTATAGGTATGCCAAACGATTCACACATACAGATAGACAACGCCTTGTCGGTAGCAAGGACTAACTTTTCCCACTCGTCACACAGGAGCTTGATTCCTGAGTTGTCGAACGTTTTTTTATGCCTACTTAAAACTAAGTTCTCTACGTCCAGAGGACAGAAAATAGCCTTGATTTCCAGCTCTTCACAAAGATGAATCACAAACTCGACGAAAGTCGGTTCGGATGCAGCCGGAGTTAGTGCGTATTGGTCAGCTAGATGCAAACCAGCGGCTGATGGGTCCATGTCTGTCGCGGTAATTCTGACGGGAAGCTCTTGTTGTGCTTTAAGAAGCTTTATTATCGAAACGGCTGGGCCAGATCCAGCACCCATAACCATAATGTTTATCACGATACCCTCTCTATTGCTAGTAGTCCGTTGCCTTCTTGATTATCTTCTACGACCTCCCATTCTGGGTTGCTATCTAAGAATTCTTTGATGGCTCTTAGAATTCCCTCCTCTCCTCCAGAACCGATCACACCAAACAGAACAGTATCATGAAAAAGGATAAACCTTTTTACCTTAGATGCTAATCTCAGCTCACATGAAACCTGATCGTAAGAATGCCATGTGTCCAAAAAGAGCATGTCCGTTTTTTCGATGTCACATTCTCTGGTGTTGGCTTTCACAAACTCAAAGTCGATATCTTTTTCGTTGCACGCTCTGATTACGTCTCCGTAGCCTCCCGCACCTCGGTCAAACCTCCCACGCTCCTTGCCATCGTAACATCTTAACTTTTTGATACCTGAGTTCACAAAAGCCCAAGTTGTATTCCAGTCATACACCCCGAATTCTGTCACACTGTCACAAAGGTTCGCATACCTATTTAACATCTCAAAGTGGCTAGCCTCCGACCACTCTGCACCATCCCCGCAGTAGTTGGCGTCGTTGTTTATTATTCCGTCGTATACTCTCTTAGCTATTGTCATTTTAGCCTCTTCTTAGCCTCTAGTATTGCATTTTTCCAGTGTGAAAACTTTAAATATTTGGGATCAAATGCTGTTGACTTAACCTTTTCTATTTGTCTTCTTATAAAGGATTCGTCTTTGATCGTCTCTAACTCATCCTCTTTTATGAGTATTACTGGAAAAAGCTTGTGAAGTCTTTTGTAGTATTTTTCTGCATGAACTATTGGTATTCTTCCACAATATAGGGTTTCATATATTCTGTGATTGTCCCCTTCCTCAACCCCCACGTTTCCTTGTGGGCACAGCACGGCCTCGTGATCTAAGATTTCATCAAGGTATCTAGCATAGCTTAGGGTATTGTTAGGTTGCCATGTTATATGACTACAGCCCTGTGAAAGATGTCGCCATATCTCTCTCGATGGGTGTCTACTTTTATGTACCTCAAAATTGGCGTATATCATTTTGGCGGGAGATCGATTTTGTGCCTCGCTGATCAGCCTATGTTTTTCTGGAGCGTGTCCCCAGACATATCCATGCCGCTCGCCAAGTTTGCAGGGTGTAAAATTTTCTATCCCCAAGGGGAGTGCGATGCAACCATCGGCCTCTTCAGATTTGTTTACGCAGAACCAGTGCTTTAGGTTTGGCGGCCTATTCGCGTGCTCTAACAAGCTTTTCTTGTGTCCATAGTCAGAGTTTCCAGAAATCAATATGCAGTCGTGGTCTTTCTGTCTTATGGCGTTCCAGCTATCTTCTATAAACTCAAACTTGCAGAAGAATATCCTCTCTCCATCGTGTAGATCAGAGAACTTATTGAACTCTAGTAATTCTTCTAGGGGGAAGGCCATGATCATAACCTATAATAATACAGACACTTAACTACACCTCTTCCCGACTTTTTTGGGAGAACTCTCCCGAACCGTGAGGCAATACACAAGTCCTTTACTTCGTTGATGGCGTCTCTCGGACAGAAGGGGCGACCTACGGATTTCAGCAATTTAATATCATGAACGTCGTCTCCGATATACGCTACCTCAGATGGTTCGCAAGAGTACTCTTCACAGAGTTTTTTCAAGTATTCTGATTTGTCTTCGTGTTGCTGGACGTGCAGAAATGGGATACCTCTTTTCTCCGCCATCTTCCGATTTACCCTATCGTCTTTAGACAAGAAAATAACACCAATGCCATCGGACACGAATTTTTTTATGGCACTGAAGTCGTGATCATGAAAGGTCTTGGCGACAACATTTCCATGTAGGTCATAGGTTTTTGTGCCGTCTGTCATTACGCCGTCGATATCTAATATTAATAGTTTGATGATTGTATGATTCCCAGTTCGTCTAGTTGGTCGATGTTCCAATCTGACACAACACCTATTGGTTTTTTTCCACAGAAGTTTTCTATCAGCTCTGCGTGAGATTCGCTCCTTGCTATGATTTGCAGCCTGTCATCTCGTAAGATACGCATGGCCACCTCAAAAAATATAGGGGCTTCCAGCCACTCCAGATCCCACAAGTATAAATATTTTGAACTGGCGTTGGCGGTTTTTAGTATTTTGTCTGCTCCGTCAATCGTGGTGGCAATGACGGCCCCCTTGTATCCAGATAAAAACGCCACGCTTTTGCAGGCGAAGCAGGTGGTAAGCGGAGGAATAGCGGCTCTCTCAAAAAAAACAGAGGCTGAGATATCTGTATTTTCTAGACATCTATTGAATTCCTTAATGAGATAAAAAGAACTCTGAGACACCGCCAAGTCTTTTACGAATGCTGATATGTTTTTCATTTACTTCTTCCTGTGAATACTGAATCCGTTTCTCGCGTTGGAATCAATCACGCAATCCCACTCTGGATCGTTTAGCAATTCTTTGTGTGCCATTTTGGTTTTCAATTCTCTAGTGTCGTCCAAGATAATAATTTTTGATCTGGGCTTTAATAGCTTGAATTCTGCGAAGGTGCTAAACTCGCCACCGTCTAATAGTAACACATCTATTTCCATATCGTTCAGGAGATGTGCTTTGTTGCCACAGCTCTTGAAAGCCTTCAAATCGCCATCAAAGAACCTTTGGCAAATATCCTTGTGTACATGGTTTTCGTAGTGTGCTTTGACATGCGGACAATCTAGAGTCCACATATCCTCAATGGCAACAATTCTACCATGAACTAAATTGAACTGAGCATCCACCTTGTCGCCAAAAAAGTTGAGAGCCGTATCATGAAAATCTTTATTCGCTTCAAAAGATATGAACCGCCAGTTGTCGTCTCGGCAAGACAACCCATGCCAAAAGCACACCGTAGACCCTTGGCCATTCCAAGTCCCCACCTCTACATAATTACGATATTGCTCATCTCTCGCCAGCTCATAGACAGCGTCACCCAAGACCTCTCCTCTGTTTATTTGTCCAGTCATTGTAGCACCTTCCAGTCGTTTTTATAGCTAGGGTAGACGCTCTCCTCCCTACAATATCTATGAATATATTTGGTCGCCTTTATACCAGAAGCCCTGTCTAGCATTAAAGCAAAAGAACTGTCTATGCAGTGCACTTCGGTCGCCCTTCTAATGAGGGGCAAGTAGTCAAAAATTGTATTTGCTCGTATCACAGGTCTAACGATAGGAATGCTTCCACCATTATCAATATTATTCTCGTCTATATTAAATCCACGAAGCTCGTCGTCGTGCACAAAATAAAAGGGTTCATTGGGATCGAGACGCATTATCTCTTCCCACCCTTCTCCGTCTTCGATAGCTAAGTCATATGTAGCAGCAAAATCCATATTAAGTTGTTCATAGAAAAATTTGTCGAATGTGAGGCCCGAGCTAGTAAGCGTGTTCCAACTGTCATTGTAGATACCTACCCTAAACACGTCACATTCTTCTATTAGGGGGTGTATCTTACGCACATCATTGTCGTTTGTCACTGGCACTATGTCAATGTTTTCACCACACATATGCCGGAGCGACGAGACGTTGCGATGCTTGCAAAATAGCAACACACGTTCATATTTTTTTGCCAGTCTGTTGACGGCTCCCTGTTGAATGATGTGATCTCCCAAGCCGAGATGGCCCAGAAACATAGCTCTTTGCATTACTGACGAATCCTAATCGAATCTGAATCTTCGTGAAAAGTAGACACCTCTATAAAATCGCACGGGGAGGACGTGTTACTCGTGAATGTATGCACTACGTGAGGTCTAATAGTAAAACTATCCCCTTTTGTAAGAACCCGCGTCTTAAACCTATGATAAAAACATGATCTCCTCTGGTGGTTAATCTTCCAGTCGTACCACGGATCATGCTTTTCCTTGATGTTTTTGGCGAGATCTTCTGAATAGGGGCCGTATGCCAGTAGCAACTCACCGTCTATAACGTAAAAAGTTTCTTTCTTGTTGATATGATAATGAAAAGAACACCAGTGATCAGGCATTACACGCAAGTGTTTACCGCAATAATCCTTATTGTTTTCGATCCATAGTTCATACCCCCATCTTTTGCTAACAAATTTCATTTTTCCCCCATAATCATGAATGCGTTGTTGAGATCTACGCCGCTAGAGAATATGTTTTTATAGCCCCTATCTGCCATATAGTCTCCTATAATCTGCGGCGAGAATATATTTAGATGCTTCCTGTTGTTCCAAGGTCTCCAGTATTCCTGAGAATAATCTGGCAAATAAAGGAACAGGACTCCTCCCCACTTGAGTTTGTCATACCAATAGTTCATAGCGTCTACCCAGCACTCAATATGCTCTAGGCAATGGCTAGAAAAAATATAGTCAACCTTTTCATCTGGCAAATGCAGTGCATCCCACCCATTATCCAATGTTAGATCCACAGGAGTGGCACCACTGAGTGCCCATTCTTCTTTACCACATCCTATATCGTAACCCACTCCAGTGCAAACTTGTTGTGCGTAGGGTATGGCAAACTGGGCGGCATTCCCCTGAGATTGAAACTTGGGGTAAGTCGTGTCTTTGAAGTTAATAAGTTCTATCGGCATCGATTGCTCCTCTGTGGGAAATTCTTTCTACCAGCCTCGTGGTTGAGTACCCTTCGATTTTGTCAAAAAATATCACTTCGGAATACTGGGAACCAATAACCCTTCTATCTCTATAGTCAGAACCAATCACCATCTTGTCGGCATGTGTCTTGACAAGATTTTCCAATTCTTCGTCTGTGTTGAAAACTACTACATTATCAACCCATCGTATGCTTAACAGCATCTCTTTTCTGAAATTTTCGTCATTTATGGGGCGTTTCGGCCCCTTCGCTTGCCGCACCCTTTCATCTGAGTCTATTCCAACAGTTAAGTAGTCGCCACAAGATTTAGCGTATTCCAGTAGACGCAGATGTCCCAGATGAAGGACATCGAAGCACCCGTTAGTCCATATCTTTTTTGTAAACACAGGTTCCCTTCCTTTGAATAACCTTGTGACAACATTGTTGGGCAAAGTTTATGCAGTATTCTGGATCGTGTCCCCCCATGAGCATAGCTGAAAAAGAGGCCGTGAAAACATCTCCGGCTCCAGAGACATCAAAAGTTTGCAGCACCTTCGGTGGTGGATAAAGGCGATCAAGAAACCGAACTCCCTTATGACCCAGAGTGACTATAACTTTGGACATGTTAGATCCGCTCTCTAAAAGCTCCGCGTTTTTTTCATATTCATCACGATTGAGCTTGATAAAGCTGTAGCAGTCTACTATGTCTTGTGTGAGCATTCTTTTTGTGTCTATGACGGAGAGATCGCAACTGCATCCAATTTCGCACAAATCCTCATCCGTTAGAAACCCCTTGCAGTAATCGGAAACAACTACGAGGTCGTAAGCCTTTTCTATCTCACGCTTGACGGGTTCTATTCTGTCGCATGTATCTTTAATATCGACCCTCAACAAAAGCTGGTTTGTTTTTTGATCAACAAATCTTGTCTTAACTATCTGCTGAGGATAATTTGATACAAAGTCTACTTCCTCACAAAACGCCCGCAGGTTGTTGTATGTATTGCCAGCCATTCCCAAGGTGGAGACCCTCTCGGAACCTTTGAGAATCGGGACTGGTCCCTCTGGACAGAGGCGATCACAAGATCCGTACACATAGGTATCGATACAAGAATCTCCAACTACTAAAGCCTTCATGGCAACTCCGTATACTGGTAAGCCCTTTGTTCTTTGCCGTCAACTATATCTATCTGTTCGCCCACAAAGTTTCTGTCCTCGTTGCGGGGAGTAGGGAAGTCTTGTGCCCAGCTTTCGTTCTTCCATGCAACCTTGCCCATGTAATCCGTCGCTGCGTGTATTGTACAGGTCTGAGGATGGGCTAACGGGTAGATAACATCGCGTAAGAACTGCATGTCTTTCATCCACCAGTTATCCCTCACTGTTGCTTGAGAGCTATGTTCCTTCTGGTAGTGCAGGCATAGTTCTGCCAGCCTAATATCGGGGTCTGGCTTCATTCCCCACATGCCACCATTCATAGCATAGCCATGATGGGGATGGTCTCTCATGATATGCAAAATGTGATCATTAGCAACCCATTGTTGAACGGCGTCCGCTTCTCGTTGGCTAAGTCTGGAGTCCGAATCTCTAACTATGAATCTCTCGGTGTCTGGTTCGTCGTGAGCCAAAAATCTCCACATAGAGGCCAGCACCCCACATCCCTCGACATTTCTGAGCGTAGCACCCTTACCCAGCAAGCTCATAAGAGTCACCGCAGACAAGCTGTTATCATGATATATAATGGTCTCCCAAGATGGATAAAATTCCTCCCTGAGATCGAGGTTTCTATACATTCCTTCTATGTACTTAGGATCTTCTCCATACAGCGTAAAAGAAATTAACTTTCTCATTCTAGATGCTCTCCTCCAAACATAAGGTCAATAGGGATGTCTGGACCGTCAGTCATTCTTCTGTAAAAGTCGCAGTCAGCATGATATCGTTTTACATCCAAATCTAACATAATAGCCCTCTTTTCGGCAGGTAGGACCAGCACCTTGATTGAAGTGCAGCTCTTGAACTTACAGCCACTGTAGTATGCCCTCATGGCCATCTCACCATCGGCACAATAGTATTGGTAGCTTGGGCTGTATAAACCATACTTTCGGAACACGTCTTTCTTATATATGCCATAATTCATTACGATTTCGCCGCTTTGTTCGCCGCTCATCTGCGGATATTTGTAATCGGCGTTGTTGATAATGATCCAGTTGTTGTCCCTCATTTCGTCACAGCGTAACCAGTTGGAATCGTCGAGGTCTGACAGATCGCCTGTCTTCCAGTTAAAGAGGTAGGCGTCGTGCTCCTCGTCTATCTCTGCGATTACATCATCCCAAGAGCCGGTCAATAATACGTCATCGTTCCACTGGCAGACAAGTTCGTGCGATGCATTCTTAACGCCCAGACTCATATAGTGAGGATAGGGACTTCTTTGCCCATGTTCGATTAGTTTGACTTGAGGGTGATTCAGTTCCTCTAGATACTCTATAGTTCCATCGGTACTGCCTCCATCTACCAAAATCAGTTCTACTTCGGTATCGCTACCACTATCAACTGTATTGGCTATTAATCCGTCAAGATAGTCTCTTCTATCTAAGGTTCCGGTTACAACACTAATTCCTTGCATATAAAGCGTCTCCCCAACTTTTAGATTGCCACACTTCGGTTATTCTATTAAAACCAACATCTTCTAAGAAGTCATCAATATCGCCTATCATTGGACACCCCTCATAGACTTCATCTCTATTGACTTCTAGTATCATGGCGTCAATATTCTCTAGCGTCTTGGGTGCTCCCCTGAGAACTTCTAGTTCATACCCCTGAACATCAATGTTCAAAAAATTATACTGGGGGTCATAGTACTCGTCGAGCCTACGCACTTCAACCTGTGTGGTTTCTGGAAAGGTGACTTCTGGGTGTTCGTCTAGATGTTTCTTGGGCTTTAGCAGAGAACTGGATGCTCCACTACCATGAGCAACACCCCCCTCTCTAAAGGAAACAAACAGCTCCTTGATTGACGACTCTGATCCCAGTGCTACATTGTGTATTTTTTCATCAAATATGCATTTAGACTTAACTAAATTATACAGATGTTCCTGCGGCTCAAACATCATGGTGTTAGTGAGTCCAAGGCTTCTATATTGATCAAGCTCTTCTCCGGCAAAGGCTCCCACATGAATAACCCCTTTAATCGGATACCGTTGATTAATTGTACCTAAATTAAATATCATTCTAACCCCTTGAGTATATCTATTTCTGTGTGGGGACAATTTATGTTGTCAAAATTCAAAGAATCCAAGTTGATCCGCTTTCCGAGTATATATTTGTCAAGTAAATCTGTGGGACTGATGCCATATCGCTCTCCGGCCATATTTCTGTCATGAGTCTCTTGGACTTTATTGTTGGGGCTATTGACCACTACGCTACGACGGGGGCAGACTATTATGTTGGGGCTGGTCGCCCAAAATCTCTGTAACGCCGTTTCCAACTGGTTGGGGGTTTGGCTAGATCCGCGACGATAATCTTCCAGAAGACATAACTCGTCCATCATCTCCATGATATGATCTTTCTTAAAAATATGTCCATCTACAGAAAGATTGTAAGACCAATAAGAGCCATAAAGATAAGAAGTTTTGGGGGACGCTATTAAGTCATGGCTTTCTAGCAAGAACCCGATACGACATCGGTCATCCTGTCGTTGGTCCCCAAGGCTCCTTTCTGTTATGTTCTCGCCTAGACGCAGCGAAACAACAGAGACCTCCTCGTTCCAAAAATCGAAGTCACGAATATGAAATTCAGAGTGGAATATAATATCGTCTGTGAAGAAACATACGAATTCATCGGGAGAACTTGCTATAGCCGTATAGACATCTTTGAATAGAGATTTCCCCTGTCTCCAAAAGTCTACAGATGGATGCTCGGCAGCCAACGTTTTCTGGGCCTCTTCGTAGAGATCGGAGTTGTTATGAATAACAGTTTTGTGACAACATTGCTTGAAGTTTTGTTCAATACTTTTCAGGCACAGGTCCAACTGTAGGGGCCGATTCTTACTAAATATAACGCTAGAGATCACGCGGCACCCCTTTGTTCCTTAAGGAACCACTCGATAGTTTGTTTGAGTCCGTTCTCAAAATCGGTGCTCGCTGTGAACCCAAGAATATCTGTCGCCTTGGTTGTATCTAAGCATCGTCGAGGCTGGCCATCGGGCTTTGACGAATCATAAACAATTTCTCCCCCGAACCCCATCTGCTCGGAAATCTCTGACACCAAATCGGCAATGGTGGTTTCAACCCCAGTTCCGATATTGATGGGTTCCGGTCCTGTATCCTTGAGCAATGATGACACGATAGCGTCAGCACAGTCATCCACAAACAAGAATTCTCTGGACGCGGTTCCAGTGCCCCAAACCCCCACTGTCCGCTTGCCTTCTTTCATTGCGTTGTAAAACTTTAGAATCAGAGCCGGAATAACATGGCTGCTATCTGGGTTGAAGTTGTCGTTAGGCCCATACATATTCACGGGGATGAGGTTGGTAGAATTAAAACCGTATTGTTTATGGTAGGCTATAAGAAGCTCCATTAGCGTTTTTTTTGCTATGCCATAAGGAGCGTTCGTCTCCTCTGGATATCCGTTCCAGATGTCTTCTTCTTTGAAGGGGACTTCTGTAAATTTGGGATAAGCACAAACCGTTCCGACCATCACAAATTTATGAAGCTTATCATACTTTCGGCAGGATTCAATGAGGTTCATACCCATAGCTAAGTTGTCGTACATAAACTGGCCCGGTTTTTCCCTGTTAATTCCTATCCCGCCACAAACCGCCGCCAGATGAACAACGATATCAGGGTCAAACTGCTGAAGAACATAGTCTACATATTTCTGCTTGGTAAGATCCCAGACACCTCTACCGTTCAGAGGAATTAACGTATGTTCTTCGGTCTCGTCGATTTTTCGACAAACAGCCTGTCCCAAAAACCCATTGGCTCCAGTTACCATAACTTTAGTTCGTGACATTTAAAGATTCCTCATATTTATCGAGTTCTCCGAGTATACGATCTGCCAAGTCTTCAATATCTAAGGCTCTTAAGATCTGTGCCACTCTATGGAACCCAGTGTGGTGTTGTCGAACATAATTGTGACCCCTAGTAGCTATTTCTGCTCTCTCCTCGGGGTTTACCAAATAGTAGTTTATTTTATCCCTGAAATCCTGCGGAGAATCTGCAATCACGAGACCATCCCCAAACATTTTATACGACTCTACATTATCAGATATACAGAATCCACCGGCATACAAAATCTTGAAAATTCTTTCGTTGACATCAAATCCAAACTCCTGTGCATGTGGCTCACTCAAGTTTGGGCATATTTTAGCCGAAACAAAAAGATCCTTAACTTTATCATCCCCAATAACACCGCAGTACTGGTTTACTGGCCACGGCTGGTTGCCAAAGATCTTTACCTTATATCCGTCTATCGGATGGAGCAACGGAAAGAGGTAGTCATTGATGATCTGTCCCTTGTAGGGCCAATATCCGCCGACAAAACCGATATCGCATTCTAATGCGGGGTCTGCGGTTGCGTTGTCATAAACAACGGTGTCCGCACACATCATGAGAGAAATAGCCCTGATCCCAATACTCTCAAAGTGATTATGGGTTTGCTTGATGGCTTCCTCATCATAGTGGATATGTACAAAGTCTGGCTTACCAGTTTCGTCCTTTAGCCTTTGTAGTAGTTGTCGTTCTGCCGGTGAGGAGTACAGAATGTTGTATTTCTTATGGTCTACAAGTTTTGCGTGATCCCCCCAGTCCCCAGCTCTTAAGCCGACCTTTAAATGGGGTCTTTCTTGTATACATTTTATTAGGTCTGGGGTTAAGTTATAGGACTGTCCCAAGAATACTGTTGGTTCAAAGCTGTCAAACACATCGAAAGCTGAAACGACCTTGCAGTCCCAGAACGCTGTCGGAACCCCGCAGTTTTGCAAAGCGTTGCCCCACGCCATTCGCTGATAGTAGTGGGCATGTAATCCGTCATTTGCTATTAGTATTCTCATATGATATCCTTTATTCTGTCTATCTCTGTAATAGACATCCTCTCGGGTTCGTGACACACAAAATGGCCGCCAGCCATTAGAACCATATTTATAATTTCAAACGACAATTTCTTCTTGTCTGGATTTTCATACTTCTGAAAAATAGATTTGAGTATCTTGTATTCTTTTCCGGTAAAATATGCTATTTGTGCCCACTTGACTGATAGCCCATATGACATAATAGACAACTGGTTGCCTGCTGTTGTTACGCCTACCTCGGTTTCCTTGATCTGGTTTTTGGTGTCCAAAATTACAAATGACTTGTCGTAGTCTACATCGAGAGTGTGCTTGTTGAAATACAGATCTCCATGCATGAATAATATATTTTCATTCTGGGTATTGTTAAACGCTAGACGTAGACTTTCTGAAGAGTTGCTACTGTCGTGCAACTGATTTTCTACGATCCTTGTTTTTCCCTTTGTTTTCTTTATAACCTTGTTTGCATGACATCCGACAACATTGATGATTTCTGGCGAATCAAAGCAGCCTTGAACGGTCTCTATTTGATGCTCTATCAACAAACCGCCACCCATTTTTAGCAGGCTTCTGGGTTCATATGATTTTATTCTACTACCCGCCCCAGCAGAGAGGATAACAACCGTTATTGCCTTCTGGTCCCTTGCTTTTCGTAGCGGGGTTTTGGTTATGTTTGTTACAAACCGCGTCATTATCTAGATCCCATAATCCTTGCGTGTTCCATAAAAATTTCTGGTGTCATTTTCTTGGACTGGTTGTTTTCGTGCTGATTAGCTATCCCCAAACACTCGGGAACATGGGCCATGACGCAAACATTAGACAATCGCAACCATAGGTCATAGTCCTCAGTGCAGCCTATGAAGCCCTCGCTCGCTGGACCATGTAGTTTACTATCAAAAAACTCACCGTTGGGTAGTTGTACCATCTCAAGATATTTTTTCTTAATGATTGAGTTACTGTGCACAATACATCTCTGCATCAAAGTGGTCTTATCGTAAGCCGTTTTGAACTCCCTCTTTGTAAAATTGTGATGCACATTTTCGTAGTCGGCATACGCTACTCCGATTTCTTCGTGTTCGACAAGCTTCGATACAAGTTTTTCAATCTTGGTGGGATAATAAGAGTCGTCTGCATCTAGTATAGCGAACATATCGGCCCAGTTCCAAGCGAGTTTTATGGCAACATTTCTCGCTACACTAGCTCCCGAATTTTTGATTCGCATGAAGTTATATTTGTCTTCTTCGTCAATAAGGGACGCATGTTCGTTCTTGCCTTTTTTGAACTCAGACAGTCTTTCCCACGAGTCATCCGTCGATCCGTCGTCAACCACAAACAACTTGATTGGCCCCGAGTAGGTTTGGTTGTCTATACTTTTTATGCCATCAATTACATAGTGTCCATAGTTATAGTTGGCACAAATAACTGCAACTTTAGGTAGCATTAAATTCCTCCCAAGTAAGTATGCCTCCTGTCGGGTTTTCTGTCCTTTCTTCGGCTTCCCGAAGCTTAGTCACAAAAGCACCCTCGGCAGTGGTTTCGTCCTGAAACAACTTGGCTCTATTTCCATTTAAGAATTTAAACAGAAAGGCGGGAAATATCATTCCATTAAAGTTGTCATACGGTTCCACCAGAACTAGTTGCCGCATTTCTACATTGACCAACTTGTGTATCTTTGTCAATACATCACTGGGGACAGACTCACCGGCGGTTGTGATGTAAACCCATCCGTTTTGGGCACGACCAAAAGCCTCGTCGATGATCAGGGATTGATCCTCTGCTGTATACTCCATCTGCACAATATGATATTTGGTGTCTGTGTCTTCATAGAGTGGAGCCAGAGTCCCCCACACCTCTTCGTTGTATTCAACTTTGTCGGTTATCACAGCAACATACGCAGGTGTCGCTCCTTCGATATTATTGATGCTCTCGATGGTCTTTATTAAAGACTTGATCGCTAAACCTTCTCCCGAATCTTCGGAGGTTTCTAGCCGCACAAAGAATCCAATACGCGGAAAGACTTCCTCCAAGACAGTCTTCTCTGGAGCAAGGGCTTCTTCTAGGCTGAGGTCTTGGGTCCATTGGTCTGGACGATAGGTGTTGCAAAATCTCTCAAGAACAAAATGTCCGTTATCATCGGTCTGTTCTATGCCAAGTTTGTCATGTCGGCCCAGAGTGCATCCTGTTTGCTGTCCCTTCTGCCTCCCTTGTTTTTCAACAAAGACGCAGCCCTTACAGGCGGTTTGTATTTTGCTCATTGGTTTCTCCTGATTTTAACGATAGACAAACACAACGCCTCATCAAAGTGCTTAGAGGTGACTTCCAAGCTGGGATCAATAATAAGCTCCGTTACCGCATCCATAGTTAGGAGAGACTTGATGGCATTGGATTTGAATACTATTGGGTTAATGTCATTAACAGAGGCCGACTCATCGAATATGTGTTTGGATATTAAATAAAAATCCGGCTCAATGATAACTAGCTCACATCCAATCCGCATCTTTTGAAAGATTAGTTTAGACACGGCTGCTACGTCGTCGTGAGAAAAAGAAGACAAAAAGCGGTCGCAGACAATGTGGGAAGCCTCGCTGTCCATAACACCTCTGGTGAAGGTAGCAACGTTGCTAAAATACTCAAAAGACCCATCTTCGGGATCAGACTGGCTGAGATATACTCTCATTAGAGACCTCCATTACGTCCGTATAATTTTCAACTGTACTGTAAAAAAGATTATTCCAACTATCAATAAATCGTTGTATTCCATATTTTTCGCATATTGTTTCCCTAGCTGCGTTGCCCAGCTTTCTAGCGAGTTCCGGCTTGTTGAGCAACATCTCTAGAAACGATCTAAGTTCTTTGGGGTCATTGGAGATTAGCCCATTTTTGCCGTGCTCAATTATCTCTGGAATCATGCAGGTGGCGGTAGAGACAATTGCACACCCGCACGCCATAGCCTCCATAAGCACCGTTGGCACAGGCGAATGAATAGATGTGTTATAAAATATACTTGAACTATTATAGATTTCCCTCAGATGTTCGATAGACTCAGCCGCACTAGACAGACCGGGGCTGTTTCCCCACACGTCAACGGGCAAACCCTGTGTTGTATTCCTCCACAAATTAAAACCACAACACCAATCTCGATTAGCCCAGTCGTTTACAACAGAAAGGCAAACATTATTTCTGTCTTGTTCAGGCAGCAGCCAAAAATCTGTATCTATTCCATGCTCTACAACACTAGCGTTATGCGGAGTGAATCCCCATGCGTCTCTGTTAAAACCCGAAATAAACGATGTGTGATCGACTGGTATCATTTGGTATGTCTGTATTTGTTCTTCTGTATCAAATCTTACGTCAGGTAGAACGTGTGTATGTCGTAGGATAGGGATTGACAACTTGTTAGAGTGAGACCTGCGTGTTTCCGACAGTAAGTCATGGGCGACGTGTATTCTGTCGCAGCTTGTGTGAGAGAGCACCAAGTCGAAATCTACATAGTCTGGCAATTTTTCAATAATGTGGTAGTTGCTAGGTACTTCTGCATACGACGAGTCCCATTGCTTGCCGTATTTGAGCGAATAGAACTCGTGGCCTGTTTTGCACAAGTTCTCTTCATATCTCTCGTGGGTAGCAAACGTGAGGATATTGAGCTTGTCTCCACGCTCAACCTTTTTCATTAGAGATCTGACGGACCTTCTGGTAGCGTTAGCTGTCACTCAACAACTCCTTCATATGTGTCCCAACATGACTGTGATCAAACTGACTGGCACATGAAATACAATCCATGCGATACGGCGAGTGTTCCGTTGAACTATATTCATTATATATCTCTCGCATAGCTTTTGACAACTTTAAAATATCTATCTCGGACCATAGTGTCGACGCTGTGTCAAGATCTGGTAATGTGTCCACGGCCCCGAAGCATGGGACTAGTCTAGATTCAACCGCCTTGCCGACACAAAAGTCCATCCCTATTCCTTCTGTATAGATCGACGGAATACCGAGCACCATAGCTTCTAATGCTGGTATGCAAAAGGCTTCCCCACGACTAGGCATAACAAAGCAATCAACCTGATTAAGAACCGAAATGTAATCCTTTTTCGGCATCATGCCCGCCACAACTATCTCCTCTTTGTAGTTGTTGCGTATCTTTAGTCCCTTTTTGACCTGCGTACAATATCCTTGAATTGTTTCTAATGGTGCCCGAGAGGTCTTTATGAAAAGGTTTACCGGCTCTCTAGGATCGAACTCAATATGAAAGGCTTGAATAAGAGCTTTGACATTCTTTCTTTCTACAAATTCCCCAACGAAACCAAATGTAAAGCAGTTTTCCATCTCTTGAATTTTTTCCGCAGGTTCATGTGTCGCTATATATTCTGAAACATTTATAGAATGTGGGACTATGTTTATAGGAATTGTTACACCGCTACGCCTCGCCGCGTCAACATTTTGTTGACTGGGAACCCACAGTTCGTCCATCATGTTTATTGAGTATTGCCATCCTGTTGTTGAGAAGTCGTGAGATTCTGTGTCGCAAAACCCAATGTTTTTATTATAGCTAGAGTCGTAACAGTATAGGTGGGGGAGGGTGTGTTGAATAACCACGTCGCAGTCACAGTTACTACTACGGTCCTTGTGCTTTTGTTCCAGCTCTCGTATCCTCTCGGGGTATTCCCTGTCATCTCTTTCAAAGCCAATCGCCCTAGGAACCACCTCAATGCCAGCAGCGTCTAGTGCTAGTATATTGCCAGCACAAGCGTTTGCCCATCCAGTACCGTCCCTGTAGTTTCCTATGTATAATACTTTCATCTTTGTAACACGTTCCTGATCTGGCTTGTGGTTAGGTTCTCAGATGATATACTTTCATATTTGTCAAACGTCTCCTGATCAACGTACCAATCCTCTACAGGCTGATTCGGATAGAGTCCAACGTTTCCAAAAAGTACTTTGTATCCCAGAGATTGAAATTTGTCTCTAGAGCTTTCATACAGTTCTTGCCATCGACTGTCTTCAAAACATAGATGTCTGTTATGTTCAAACGTTATCATTCGGAAGCTATATGTAGAAAAATCCATATCGCTGAAAACTCGCTCTTGTGCATCATCCACATCAAAAGAAAGGTAGTCCATTTTCTTGGGAGCGTTGTGGCTCTCTAGAATGTCGTTGATGTTGGTTTTTGTTAGGTCTTCGCAAACCATTGTGCAGGAACGAAACCTCTTGGCTTCCTCGATATATATCTCGTCGTAGTCTATCGCTATTCCGTCCCACTCTCTAAATCTCTCTAATCCGTAGGTGTTACTCATTGTGCTTATCAAAACGCCCTTGGGGTCAAGGGAACTGACGCCAGCCCCTATGTCCAAGAAGAAGCCGTTATCTATGTCTAGTACCATATTGACACAATAATCTTGACTAAATTGTCCAAAGTCAAATGAGTATTTTATATCGCCTGTAGGTTGAGCGAGTCCGTTGAGTGCAAAATGACGCCTATTGTTCATCCTAACTGCCCCCTTAACATCTCCCATTCATTGATTTGATTTCTAAAGTGTACCATTTCGCTGCAAGCTTGTTCAAAACTAAAGGGCTGGTACTTGTCCATTGACGGAAGATGGTTCTCGTTGAAATAAAAATCGTCATCCTTATTGTGGACTCGGTACTTAAACGTGCAGTCTCGCATTATTTTTGCCCACAGGTAATTGCCAATCCATTCTGGCTTGTGTAGTATGTCAGTGAATATAAAGTTCACCTTATCTGCTAAGTCTATAATATTATCAGGCAAATGCGATGCTGGCTGATGTATCTGTGGCGGAGAGTGCCATGTTTCGCTGAGATCTTTCATAGGTATAGACATTAGGTGCTTTGCCCAGATGTCTGCGGTTTTATCCCAGCTATAGTGCTCTCTCGCTGTTCGGGATACTTCCAAGCCCATGTTTCTCAAGTTCTCGCGGCGAGAGACTAGCGACTTTAAGGTCTCTACAAACTTGTCGTTGTTTGGAATTGCCCTATAGCACCCCGTTTCGCACTCCATAGAGTACGACAACGGATCAATACCAATGCCACCTATATTGTCTACAACCGATTCCATCGCGGAATAGTATGTCGATACGACGGGTACACCAGCGTAGGCCGCCTCTAGCTGAGGCATCCCAAAGCCCTCGCTGTTAGCATACTGGACATAAATGTCAAATAGGTTATAGACCTTGTTTAGCCCATGTTCATCGACTGGGTTTTCTAACCCAACCATCTGTCTCTTAAGTTTTTTACATCTCTCACAATATCCCACGGAGTCCTGAAAGAAATCCGCTTGAAGTGTTTTACAATCTGCACACTTGTAGGAAAACAGAACCCTGTTGCTAAGTCCAAACCTATCTAAGAGCTGCGGAGTTTCCCATCCAATGTCTGGATAGTACTTGTGGCAGTAAAGGAACAAATTCGGATTTTTGGTTTCGTCTAAGAGTTGCCTGAAGGCTTTGAAGAGGTCGGGATAGAGTTTCCTGCGTTGGTTTCTCATCACTGTCCCAATTATGATAGAGTCGGGGTGTATGCCCATTGACTCTTTGTGGGCAGCTTTGCTATCAACGGGACAGAAAGCTTCGCTCGCTGCGGGGGACGCAACATCAACGAAGTTGAGGTTGTCGCACTGTTCCATCATTACGTCTCTGCCAAATTCAGAATATGCGAAGACTGAATCAGCGGACTGAAAAGTATTAATCCACTGGGGGTGCTGCGGCGTTGCGTCCACGGTTGGCATTATGGCCCAGTGGAACAAATCGCGAAATGGTGATCGTTGTTGATATTCAAACATCCACCAGTCACGGATATCCATCACAATATCCGGCTTAAAGTCCAGCAAGACGCTATTGAACGTTTGCTCCCCAAATACCTTCGTGGGAGTCCCCTTGTACGATTCAAACTCTGGAGAATCGTTAGTCGGTCTATTGGGATAGACCTTCCAAGGCGTCGTTTGGATCTCAGTGTTGTTAACACTAGCGTAACAGGCTAACTCCGCAACCTGTAAATCTTGGATTTGAGATAACCTGTTCAGAACCTCTCTTGTGTAGACGGCGTATCCCGTATTCTTCCAAGAGGCTTCTGAAACAAACAAGACCTTCTTTTTTCTCATCAAACTCCCAATCAATGTAGAATCTTAAAGCTTGTCACCCTGAAGATAACGCCGTCTTCATTTTCAGACTCAGCGTCATTTCTTGCTATAGCTTCAACTGCCATCATACATCCGTCGTAGGAGTATTTTTCTATGGCTTGTGCCGCTGTGTCCCACGCCTCAAAATCTAAGTATGTAAAAGATCTTATTTTTTCCCCATCTTTTCCTCGTCGGTACTCCTCTATCTCTAGAGTGAACCTAACGACCGACACCCCATTCTCAAGACTCACATCTGGATCGTCAGCGACCTTTCCTAGAAAATGACATTTGTTCATTGTGTCCTTTCAAATCTGCGACACTTGGTTGACTATTAGGGATGTTTTATCTCTTTTAGAAGTCTCACCAATCATCAATACTGTATTACCTTCAACAAGCAAATCCCTATGCTCTTCATAACACTCTGGAAACACGGTAATTGAGTCAATAGAACCGCTGCCATCCTCAGCACATAAGAACGCCATCAACTGGCCGGGGTTCTTGCCACGCTTCGTTTTATAAGTTCTGACCGATACAATTTGGGCTGCGAGATTTGCTTTACCTGTTATCGTCCCATTTGCTATGTCTTTGCACATAGAAGTGACTATGTTTAGCTCTATTCCATCAATTTTATCGCATGTTAAAGAGCAGCTCATATACTTCTCTTCATCTATAGCAATTGTGCTAGCTCTGTCGTTTAAATCATAGAAAGGACTTTTTAATGAGTTCTGAATGTCTACAACTGTTGTCATTCTCCTCGAATTGACTTTAATGGTGTTGAACATGTGCCCAATGCAGTCAGCCAAACTGTCGGCAAACAGAGCTGGGTTTTCACCGCAGTGGTTATCGGCTATAGCTTTTTGTTCTCGTGCTGAAAGTTGTTTCCAGCTATCAAACTCGTATAACATCTGTTGTCTGCTAGTTGTGTTGTTTTCGCCATTAAAAGCCCCCACGGAAATCAGGGAAATAACAGATCTCTTGTTAAGATTTAGTTGATAAATTATCTTGACTAGACAATCTATCCAACCATATTTCGTAATGTCGGTGGTTTTTACAAGCTCTTCCAGCTTTTCACATTCCTTGACGCCAACATTTTTGATGTGCCTAAGTCCAAAATAGATAACGTCTTTGTCTCTACTGCGTGTAAAATCAGTATAAAGATGTTGTAGTCTTGGTGGCAACACCTCGATGTCTGACATCTTGGCGTCCATGATAAGCTGTTTTTTCTCTATATCCGGCTTCGGTTTCTTATCAGACCTATTGAGATACTTTTCATAGAACTTCTTAAGCCTGTATGTCTTACAGTATGCCGACCAATAGGCGTTCAGGGCATATGACACGGCGTGAGATTTGTTGAAAGCGTATCTGTTGGATTTCTCGATCCAAGAGAAAAGTTCCTCTGCTACCTCGTTGGTAATGATACCCTTCTTCTCAGTTCCCTTTAGAAAAGTTTTCTTTACTTTCTCCATTAGATCGGCCTTCTTTTTACCAATGGCTTTTCTTAGAGCGTCGGCTTCCTTGAGGTCAAAACCAGCCAGCACCTGAGCGATCTTCATGGACTGCTCTTGGTATACAAGCACCCCGTAAGTTTCTTTAAGAATAGGCTCTAGGGATTCATGTAGGTACTCCACAGGGCTGTTTGGCTTGCCAGCCTTTCTATCCGCGTATACCTGCGTCATACTTTTTCCGTCCGAGTCTTTGGCCTTAAGACATCCCGGTCGAATGAGGCTGATAAGTGCCGCCAACTCCTTAACGTTCCTTGGCTTCACCTCTTTGGCCCAGTGTTTTCCCAGACTGGACTCTAGTTGAAAAACCCCTTTGGTGTTCCCATCGCAAATTAAATCCCACACCGCAGGATCTTCAAAATCATTAATATTAAACGACATACATTTCGCCCTTGGCAAACGCCTTCTCAAATTTAATCTTCTTAGATAGATTCCTCTGCATCTTCAAAAACTTAATAAGAATATTAGCAGTATCTTTTACGTCCTGTAAAGCGTCATGAGCATTCTCTTTGGACATACCGAAGTAATCACGCATATAATCCATGCTGTAACCTTTAACGTCGGCATTGTTTTCAAACCAACAGTAAACATGCTGCATCAGATCCATTGTAAAGATAGGATTGAATAGTTTTTGACGACCTCTCTTTTCATCAATCGGGCCATACATCTGGCACATGCGTTCGACGATAGGCATATCATAACCATTGATATTATAGCCAGCGGCGATTGGAGCATAGTAACTCGTCTTCTTGAAGTTATACTTGTCGCAAAACTGTGCGAATTTTTTCCAAACCGTCTTGGGAAGCGGTGCCCTAGCAAGCTTCGCCCTCGTCTTTCCAGTCACCTCCAGTGCCTCGTCTTCTACAGGATCAAAACCAGCAGCAATAGCCTTTTCGTCATTGAGAATTGGTCGTATTTCGCTATTGAACACTCCACCCGGTTGCAAAGTGAGTTTTCGAGCATGAATAGCGACAGCAGCGATTTGTGTTGGCTGACACTTATGCGGATTTCTGCCCCCCGTCTCGAAGTCAAAAACAATTATGTCTCTATAATTCATATCTATCTCTCCGATCTTAATTCCATAAATTTATCAATTGCCTCATCCAAAGTGTGGAAAAGAGCGTGAAATCTGAGTCTGTCACACCATACCTGATACTTGGCCCGTGGCACACCGACCTTGGTTCTTAAGTAGTCCTCTAGGTTGCACACCGACACACCATTGCTATCGATTGAACATCCAGAGTAAACAACAGACTTATACTCTTCTCTACTAGCACTAATCATCACTCGAAATCTCCATTATTTTTGATAATAAGTCAATACCTAGAACATCAAACTTCACATGGCCCTGAATCTCTAGATCCCCCATGTCAAAGGCGGCGACAGTATCTCCCGATTTATCTTTAGTCATCGGACATACATCTGCCAGCTTGTGTTTTGAAATAATCACACCCGCTGGGTGCTTTCCTTGCGATTTATTGGTTCCCTCTATTTTTATTGCTTGCTCAAACAAATGTGAAAGCGGCCCATCTAGATTTCCTTCGTCATCCAGTAGGCACCAGTTTTTTAAGCTTTCTGGTTCATTTTCAAGTGTCCACTTTATGATAGACTTGTCGTCCATAAGCTCAAGCTGATCAGAGATCTTAGCCTCATCGGGGATACTCTCTGTTATCGCATTCATCTCCGCAAATGACACAGCGTCATTCGCTCTCAACACCTCTTTGATCGCAGCACGCCCCTGAAGTCTGCCAAACGTGATCATCTGTGCGACATTCGGTTCTCCATATTTTTGTTTGATATAATCAATTACCTCGTCTCGGTGTTCTGCCGGTACGTCCATATCGATATCCGGTAGCGAAACATAATCTTCTGTGTTCCTTCCCTCGTTGTAGAACCTCTCAAACAACAGGTCGTATTCTATGGGATCAACGTCAGTAATGTTGAGTAGATAGGATACAAGGCATCCAGCAGCCGACCCTCTCCCCGGTCCTGCTAGCCAACCCTGTTTTTTGACGAAGTTTACGATATCCTGAACAATAAGGAAATATCCGGCAAGGTTAGCTTTGAGTATGACTTTCAGCTCGCGACGTATTCTGTCGGCATATATGTCTCTATCCTCTTCGTTGTCTACCCTACCGCTTGGAAGCAGTCTTTGCCGCCACCCCTCTCTACATAGGTCTGTTAAGTATTCGTCTTCATCCATTTCTTCAGGACATTCAAAAGCTGGCAACATTGGCTTGTCGGCAACCTCGTAATCCTCGCAGAGAGACGCTATCTGGTTGACTATATCTACTTCTTTGTAAGATTCGGACTCGGAAGGAGACGGCAAATGAAAGCCATCAGATGTAAAAAATTCCTCATTGTCAACTTCTTGCCTATTCTTTATAAGCGTATCAACCTTTTTTAATGTGGTTTTCATGCCCGAACATAGAAGAACCCTGTGACAATCCGCCTCGTCCTCGGTCACATAGTATACCTTGTGGTTGTTGTAATCATATTGAAAATGATTTGTTTTGAATAGTTTTTTGAAGCCGTTCGAGTCTGGAGAGACGCATATAACATCACCCTGCTCCGCAATGCCTTTTAACACAGTTAGGTTTTGGCTGGATACGTATTTGATTAGATCCATCCATCCCCTCTTGTTTTTGGCAAACAGCAGGTAGTCCTCGAAGTCGCAGCCTATGATGGGCTTGATTCCACGCTTCCTGCACTCTTGATGAAAATTAACGGCCCCAGAAAGCGTCTTAATATCCGCTATTCCGCACGCCGTGTATCCATAAGAGCTGCACTGTTGTGCCAAAGCTCCACTCTTGCAAAAGGCTTGCTGTAGGCTGTAGTGAGTCTTGCAATTCAATGGTGTCCAATTTGAATTCATTTACTGTGCGATCCTTCTGGTTTGTGGTAGTTCGAGTGCGGTTCTGGCCATAGATCCATTATGTCATGAATCCTTCTTTCTCGAATACTCCACTCAATATTATCTTCCCAATATAACTCTAGTGCCATACTAGGTCTAAAAAATTCTTCTAACATTGGCAGCTCGGCGGGCATAATTCTAGCCTGTATTGCTATCGCCTTGGGTTCGGCAATTAGCTTCATATTTACGTCATCAAAGTTCATCCACCAAACGTGCTCCTCCCTGTTTCCATACGTGAAGTTATCGAACAAAGGAAGAGGAACTTCTATGTAGCCACGCTTTGCAATCCTAGACAACTCCGTTAAAAATTTATCTAGATCATGCATATGTTCGGCTATGTGGCTAGCTATAACAAAATCGAACCGCTTGTCATCAAAAGGGGTATTAGCCGCGTCCGACTGAACAAAACGTTTTTCTGGATATAGATCCGTGTGATCGACCATATCAGAAAGGGTTTGTGCCTCTTCCCAAGCGAATCGACCACATCCCAAATCTAATATTTCCCATGTGTTGTTGTCTCTCAGCACTTGGAGAATATGGCTCTTGTGGGTTCTTTTAATCATAATTTCTTTAAGTCACCGATGGGGACGTTGTAACAGTCGGCCTTAACCCTAAAGTTATTGTCTCCGTCTATTTGGCCCTTTTTTAAGAAACGAGCGTCCTCAAAATATTCGTGCTTTTCATAAAAGCCAAGAACCCACGCTCTTCCCCATCGGCCCTTGATATTTTCTATCCTAACAAACGCATACATGTCACAATCTTGTTTTATTTGCAGGGAGGCTATAGAGCATTCATAATAACGCTTGGGTTCGCTGGTGCACCTTTTTGTCTTGACATCATATCTGATGCCGTCCTTGAGTATGTCGTAGTTGTAGGTGTTGGTGACATCACCTTTGATCACCTCGTTAGCGACCTGCTCCCCTAAAAAGCCCGCAATGTTTCCGTCGCCTTTGGTGATCGAATTGTTGATCTCGCCCATCTCGCGAGCCTTTCTCCAAGCTCGCTTCTTCATCTGTTCTGTGATTTTAATTTCTATCATTGTTTCTAATTTGTGCACCTATAGTCGTCCAAAATGCTACGAATCCCGCCGCCAAAAACCACGGCCACGCAGGATTGGACAGATAGGCCAATCCAGCACCCGAGGAAAGTGTTGTTAAAGAGATAAGATTACCCATCATATATTCATTCTTCATCATCTGGTCTCCGGTTTTTAAGTTTTTTTCCAACATCTTTTCCGAACTGTGTTAGTCGGTATGCAAAATTTCCATCTTCGTCTATGGCGTGTGCCTCGACTAATCCTTCATCTATTAACTCGTAAAGAGCCTCTTCTACTTCTTCTTTTGTCATTTTATCCGGGTGCTTCATAGTAGTCTATCTCAAACCCCTCTCGTTTACACTGCTCAACCGTGGCATCATGGCCAAAAGCCTTTAGGTTTTCTTCAACATGTTCACACATAGATATGCTGGTATCCGGCCAGTTCTTTTTATAGAAGTCGCAAAGTTTGGTACACTTGAAGCTGGATCTGTTTCTAGAGCACGGCATCGGAAAATCGTTCCGCTGTATCTGCTTAAATCTTTTTTCCAGCATTCCTAAAAACTTATCCTGATCAGACTTGTCAAAACACATACTAAAAGGGCCGCCGTCTTTTATATAGAAGATCGACATAATAGCCTGATCGTAGTTTGGGTACAATTTTGATATAGCATAATTATACAGTAACAATTGCGGATCGTCAAGTAGTTTCTCGTAAGTTTTTTCTTCTCCCGTAGCCCAGTTCAGTCTTCTACCGGTTTTCCAGTCGATAACCTCGATAGTATTATCCGAAACCTGAGTCACCAAGTCGATTGTGCCTTTTATAGCTAGTTGACCTTCCATCTTCTTGCCGTCAGCCGTTTTATATTCGTATTTAGCCCAAGGTTCATCAATCGTTATATCAAACTGTGGTTCCGCAGCCACAACATCTCGTTTTCTGGGATCGAATTGTCCATCATTGTAGGTCAATGCGGCCTCGGTAGACTCTCTGCAAAACTTGACATCCGCCCCAGTATACTTATGTGTGCAGTTCTCTGTGTAGTACTCGTAGCTTCTTGTGATAAGCTTGGACACAAAAGTTTTAGTAAATAGGCTGCGAGGAGTAAAGTTAACCTTGCCTATTGCGTCGTCGTTGATGTAGAGACTCTTTTTATCAGGACTGTCCTGTAGTTTCTTTTTGCACGCGGATAGGCACTCCATAACCTTATGTACTATGGTTCCGAGTTGAGCCTTTTTTCCAGAGGTTGATTGGTGACCCAAAACATACGTGATGAAATACTGCATCTGACAGTAATCATAGTTATTGTAGGACGAGCTTCTGAGGTATGTTACGATCATTCTGTATCTTTCTCCTTAATGGTGTGGATACCGCCCACAAGTTTTGGCTCAGGCGGCGTTTGCTCCGGCTCCCACTGTGCCTTGGCTTCTGTGGCAGTGATTTCTTTTCCTAACCAACCCCACGAATCAAGAAGGCTTATCACCTCTTTGGCAGATTCCTCAATAGTCATTTTCTGATTATCGATTACGGCGTCAAAGTTGTCCCATTTGTCCAGAGCTGATTCACTACTGTGTGAATCCTTGTGTGGCGATCTGGCGAGGCGAATAACTTTACCTCCGGCGTTCTGTATAGCATCGGCTTCGTTTGGAAAACGGCAATCATCAACGATTGCAACGAGAGGGCCTTCAAATTGGATATCCGCAATGCATCTGTCCACCCAGATGTTTTCGTACATGGACCTGCATACATCAGTCCCAAAGTACTGTAGAAATTCTCTGGCTGTCATCTTCTTGTTCTTCGATTTCTTGTTTGGGGTGGGAAGGTCTCCCCATCGTATGTTTGTCAATGTGTTCTTTTCTTCGTCTGTCCCGTAACATTGCTCTGGTCTTAGTCCAAAAAGTCCAGTTGCAATTTCCTTGAGGGGGGAGGCGAAAGAGTATTTCTTGACAAACGGCCACATGCTATACATGGCCCATTCGGCAAACTCTAGGTCTGTTCTGGAAACGTCAAGAAGGGCGTCACCAACCTCCTCTTCGCCGCTCTCATTGATAACGTTTGTAGTTACCACTAACTGCCCTTCTCCGGTAATTGCAAAGTTGTCAATAATGCCTTGACATCTCAGTTGGTAGCCGTGAAGAAAGTTACAGCATGTACTCTTGCCAGACTGCTTACTTCCAGAAAAGGCTAAAATTCTACTGTTCATGAGTTATTCCTTTCAGTTGGGGAGATAGTTCTTCTTTGATTTGTTCCACAGACATATCCCCAACGTCTTTGTGGGAGATTGATGGGCGAAAATAGTTGAATCTCCGGCCACATTTTTTAACAATTTGTTCAAAAGCCTTGTCGCCTGCTTCGTCTGAGTCGGTAAGAATAATGAGATCAAGTGCACCGCTAGATTCCAGCAACATTAGTTGGTCATCATTAATACTAGATCCAAAAATACCAACAGTGTTTTTAAAAGCTGCCTCATGCATCCTCCAAACATCCCCCTGTCCCTCAACGAGAATCGCAGTTTGCGTTCGGAGTATCTCATCTTTGGCCACATTTAGTCCGTATAGTATTGACTTTCTGAAGCCACGGCTGTGTAGCCACTTTGGTTTAGAGTGTTCGCTAATTGCTCTTCCCACACATCCTATGTAATTATAGCCTTCATCGTAGATTGGGACAACCACTCTTCCCGACATTGGCTGATTTTTTGCCGAACACGTTCCCACATCAAAGCTGTCGAGGGTTTCTGGTAGGAATCCGCGACCCACGTAATACTCGGCTGGTATCTCTATTTTTGACCTAATTTCTTCTCTTGTTATTATCGGATCAGATCTTTCAATCTTCCTGCTAAAAATATCAATTACTTTAAAATTATTTTTGTAATCTGCATCGAGGTTTAAATCTTCAATATCCTTTTCCAAGAAATTGGAACAGAAGGCTGCCGCCTCGTTCATAGAGATGTTCTTGTCTCTCCTTTGGGACAAGCAACCCCGAACGAAACCAAAGAGGTTGTTTGCAAACTCTTCCTCACAGTGATGTGTCCAGCAAGACCAATTCCCCTTTTGAGTCATGCCATCCGTAAAGATGCAGCATCCCTCTGGATTATCGCCCCCGTGAACAGGACACGGGAAGGCGAGCCGATTGGGATATTCCACGTATTCTATGTCAAAGTAGGCCATCAGTGATGACAACTTAGGGAACATCTCATTACAGATTGCCGAGATCTGATTCTTCGTCAATATCCTCATCGGTTTCAAAGCCTTCTTGTCTATTTCTTCCGTTTTCATGGATTTCGTTTCTAGTCTCCCCCTCTTCTATGCGTCCAAATCTGCCGTGCATTTTCATGCAAACGTAGTCACCGTCGTCTAATCCTTCGCCGTGGCGAGCGACAACCGGAACCAACTTCCTGTTTCCATTGTCAACGCCGTCTGTCGCAACCTCTTCATCCGATTTCATCTTGAAGATAGAAAAGCTTGTGCATAACCAAATAAGCCTATCTGACCCAGAAACCGTGTCCGTAGACTCCCTAGTGATTCCATCTCTGTTGAGCTGGACGAACGCCAGACACGGAACGTCATACTTTACCATAAAGTTATGAAGCTTCGTAATCTGAAACCCTAATACCTGATATTCTTGCATGGAAGAGCTGATACCCTCAGACCCCATCAACTTCAAGTAGTCATAAACTATTAAACATTCTTTAGTTTGTCCATCTTCGTCAAAACCAACATGCTGATATATCCATTTTCGCATTTGGCTCAGTATGTTTTCAAATGACTCGCCAGCAATACTGATATAGTGATATGGGATGGACTCCAGCTTCTCGGCGGCGGCGAATACTTTTTCCTTCTCTATTTCGTTTTCAGAAAAGCGTCCAGTGGCAATCTTGTTTATCTCAACTCCCGAGAGGTTCGCCAAGATGCGATTGTAGTGATCCTCCTTAGACATCTCGGTGTCCAGCATTAATACCGGAATATCCAGCTCTCCCGAAACATGCATCGCTACGGCGTCACCAAACATAGATTTACCGACCTTTGGTCTCGCAGCAACAAGATCGACGCATTTTCTTCTCAGGCCGCCACCAATAGCTTGATCAAACCTAGCAAAGCCACTTGGAATACCAACAAAGTCGGATACATTTTCAGACAGATATTGAACATAATCCTGAACCCCCTCGCCAAGAATCTCGGCCTTTTTCCGAGACGACTGATATATGTCGCCGGTAGCCTCTAGCAAAGGCTCTTCGATCTTTGCAACGAGATCCATGACATCTTCTTCGCCCGTCACGGAGTTTAATTCGTTCTCGCAAGCCTTCAGTGTCTTTTGGAGATCCCTCGCCAATCTGAGTTTTGCTATTTTTGCGGCGTGAGTGCCGATGTTTTCCTTGTGAATAGGAAAATTGAACAGGGATCTAATGAACCCAATTTCCTCTTTGTTGTTGATTTGGTCATACACGCCCAAATCATTAGCAGACGACAGGATGGATGACAGCTCCACCTGAGTGTTTTCCGCAATAGAGGCATAGATACAGTCAAATATCAACTGATTCGCGGGATCTGTAAAAGTTCGCGAGCTGATAAAGTCTATTTCGAGATATGCGTCCAGTCCATATTGACAGAGGGCTGCTAGTACAGCTCTCTCTGCCGCAAGGTCTTCTAGTTTTTTAGTTATCTTTTTAGGCATCGGTCACAAATGAAAAATTCTCTATGGTGTTGGGGATGTGTCTTAATAGACTTATTACAGCGGGTACATGTTTGCTCAATGTCTTTGTATGGCTCACGCCGTCTTTCCGTTAGATCAACCTCTGGGGTTTTATTTATCTGATCTTTATGTTCGGTTCCATCGTCCTCAAACTTATTGAACCTCGGCATCTCATTTACGGGGACACCCATAACCTCTCCCTCGGTTTTATTCTTCTGGATCTGTGTAGTGTAATTCCCCTCCTGCATCAAACGGGAGTGGCTGAGGTTCTCTTTCGGTTTTTCTGGCTCTGGCTCTGGCTCTGGCTCTGGCTTTGTTGAGTCATTCGTCAAAGCTTTAATAAGCTCCTGTTTCTGTTCTGGGGAAAGAGACCCCAAGAAGTCTTCTAGATGCTCGGACATCATTGCTATCTCCTTTTGGATAGGTTGTTAAGTACTTGAGCCATGCTTTGTATTCTATCGGCTTTTCCGTCGAGAATCTTCACTCTGGCTTCGGCATGATTTTTGACTTTGAGTATTTGGGAGGCCAGAGGGTTCTCTTTGATGGCCGAGTAGTATTTCTCCTGCCATTTTGTATATTGAGTGCCGTACTGGTTCATCACTGTAGATATTATATACCAAATACTGGAATCCGCCCACTCTAAAACTGCATTTTCTTTTGTGCGAAGTGTTTCTATGTATTCGGCGTAGCTGTGTAATTCATATGCATATACAAGACATTCTTCACCAGTAAGCATCTTAAGCGTGTCGGAGGTCATATTAAGTATTTTTGGTATGTTGCTAGCATTTTCGCCCTTAAGGTTCTTTCTTGGGCCTTTTGGGCTTTTGATGTTATTGCAACTGATCCAATCGTCAATAGCCTCTAAAAATTCGTTTAGTTTTTCTTCTCCTGTCACCGCCTATACCTTTCCACATTCATGTTCTATTCGATCCAGAAGTTCTGGCAAATTTTTTCTCAAAAGGAGGTCGTGGTTGTATTGGATATTCTTTCCATATCGCTGTTCAAATTGGTCGGTTAGCTTGGGTATATCTGCAAACTCATACCTGTCTACTAAAATCATAGGCCATATTTTAGAAAAAATACGATTACCATAATTGTTTTGAACAATTGGTACAACGTTCATATATATACACTCCCATAGTCTATCTGTATCTATTCCTACTCCATTGGGAACTATGCAGAAGCGGTAAGAACTTAAGAGTGATAAAAACTCTTCAAACGGTAATATTTCATCAGATAGAAAGTTCTCATCCAAATCCTCTTCGAGTTCTGGGAACCTTTTTGCGAATCGACAATCTATATGAGGGTTATTGGCGGCCCATAGAGCGACATTAGCTCTATAATTTATAGTCATAGAGAAGTTAGCGTAACAAAAATGTTCTTTTCTATTTTCTCTAAGATGGGTAAAATCGGCAATCTCTTTTCTGAAAATCCCCAATGGCAGCGGGAGGATTCTGTCGTGTATATTTTCGTAAAGGTTGTTTGTATATAACCTTTTACATTTCGCCATTATTGGATCAAGGTCTAAGTTCTGGCTTACAGTCGGTCTTCCTATCTTATGTTTTGGCCTGTGGAAAATCTTGGGCTGTAAAGTGTAACAGCCAGCATGTGTAATGACTGTGTCGCAGTTACTCGAATCATTTTTTAATTGTTCTTCAAACTGCTTAATGTGATAGACCAGTATTGATGTAGAGGGAAGAAGCCAATGAAACGTAAAGTCGTCGTACACCGATACCGCGTGTTTCGTGGCACAGGTCGGGCAGGTTTTCCGCAAGTCCTGTACGTAAAACAGCTCGTCGTTAGATTTCTTTTTCATTGAGTATTGCCACTTGGTAGTCATATCTTGCTTATCCAGTCTTCTTCCGGTTCGTTGTAGTTAAACTCTACTAATCTTATACCGTTAAGACTACACCACTCTTTCTTGTCCTTGTCTCTCGCCTTGGCTCTGTAAAAGGAAAGCTTATCATTAAAAAAAAACTTGTTAAACTTAAAGTGTTGCTCTCCATGAACCTCGACAATTAGGTTTCTGTTGGGAATAAAAAAATCCGCACGCAACGTTCCCCTTCTTGGCCCAGAGCTTGTTCCGGCGAGTGAAACCTCTTCCAATATTCTATCATATGGAAATAGAATGTCAAGGAGATCTTTGGCTTTTTCGTGAAGTTTCGATCTTTTTTTCACAGAGGACTCTTTGCTGGACGGGTTCCAGCTATATTCTTTGCCGTCTAAGCCTGTTATTTTCACAACATTTCCCTAATCGAAGACTCAAGAAACTCAATAAGCTTTGGATTTTCAGACAGGAATGCATATAAGTTATCTTGCCCCTGAAATTTAAAAGCTTTGTTAAAAGCCTCTTCGTCATCTGTATTTAGGTCTGGCTTGATCTCTTTTGCCAAGTCCTTACACCCCTCCATAAATGTGCATGTAAACCAAGCTCCAGACTTGTCGATAAGACCCAGATCACAAGACAGCATCAGTATTTCTTGCGTCTTGTCAATACCATAACCATATCTGAGATAGCTTTGCACCTGACCACCCGGTGCACCCATAGACGAGCAGATGATCTTCCAGTTAATAACCTGTCCTATCCTATCGCCATTAGTGCTTGTCCACGGAGAAACAGCCGAGACCTTCTCTCCTCCTCCGGCTATCTCCATGCGGGTGTCTGCTTGATACTGGATTTTGTTACCACCATCCGCAAGTTTTGCCTTACCAAAGCCGCCCGTATTGGCGATATAGTGCGTGATAGCAATAATCAAGCCGTGTTGTCTGGGTAGCAATTGACCAATCTTCTTTGTAAATATAGATAGGATTTTTGGAAGACCCGCTCTTCCGGGGCTGAAGTCTCCATCCAGTTCTTTTTTTGGCATCAATGAAGAAATCGAGTCAATAATTAAAACAGCACCGTAGTAATCTGGGTGGCTCAACATCTTATACGCCACGTCCAGAAAGTCCTCCGCAGGAATAGGCTTGTCTTCAGGTGCCACGATAGTCATCTTCTCGGGGTCTAGATCTCTGACCTCGAAGTTCATATCCTTTAGTCTGCCTTCCGCATCCAGATAAATGATTGGCCTGCCGTCCTTCTGACAGTTGGCAGCAATTTGCATGGCTGTGGTGGTCTTCCCAGATTTCGGGTCTCCTGTTAGCGTGAGCCAGCTTCCTTCTCTGATCCCGCCACCCAAAGCGATATCTATTGCAGGACTGACTAAAATGGTCTTGTAATTCTTCTTCTGCTCTAAGACCTCGGTGCCGCTGCGAATTATTTCTCCGTAGTCCTTAACAATCTTTTTCAGATATTCAGGAGTCTTCGTTTTTGTTGCCATCTAGTTTCCTCAGCTTTGACATTAATGTATTTTTAGGCTTTTGTTTCCTCGGTTTGTACTCCCCTTTAGGAAGATCGATTACAGTTTTCTCCTTCTTTGCTTGCTCGTCAAGTATCTTCTTAGATTTTTCAACCCCCTCCTCGACAAATTTTAGAGGGAGAACAAATTTTTTAGACTTGTGTAGAAACCCTAGCGAATAAACACTTCTTCCACTAGGGCTGTTCAGGTAGTGCAGAATAGATTGGTCTCCGTACTTTTTCACAAGCTTCGCGGCAACCCTAACCTGAGTTTGATACTGCTCATTCTTAGAGTTATTCCAGAACTTGTATTCGAGGCTTCCGGTATTTTCCCGTTCGCTCCGACGTATGCACACCAATTCCGCAATATATTGTGGGGCACTACATGGCTGCGATGTTGAGATACTCTTGTATTCTCGGGTGCTTGATTTTTTTTGATTCATTCTTAAAGATCATGTTTTTCAAGTTGTCTAGAGACAGCCCTCTCACAGATTCTGCCGCCTCAAAATGATTGATAGGCCAAGTGTACTTGGCTACGTCAATATAATCGCACGAATCCCTCAGCAATGACACAGTTAAAGTCTGATAGGACTGGCCAAAAGACCCATCCATCGTCTGCTCCTGTCCCACGCCACGCAGGATGGAGATTCCATCCAGTCCCTGCGAGTCTTCAAAAAAAACGCGATGCTCCGCCCCAAACATGTAGAGTTCTACTTTTGCGGGATACACGTTGTTGTGCTGGCAATGTTTTCTCAACCTGTTCCAAGGATTGTCAAGATCGGGACGTTCGTAGTCGCCGTAAACAACCGTATTGTCAGTTAGAGTGACTTGCCAACTCATCACCAAGTCTTCGTGGCACAATTTTTTCATGTACCCATCAAAGTTCGTGCAGATTGGGGACATTGGCTACTCTTTGATCTTATGGATATACTTTCTATATCTATCTGGTGACGAGGGGGTTTTTGTCTCTTTACTCTTGTTCTCGTCTGCCGCCATAGACGCGGTTTCCGTCATCACAGTAACCCCTCTCTCTTCGTTTCTGGCAAAGAGACCACTGACATCACTTTTTTCTTCTGTGTCACTGGGCAAATTGTCGACAAATTTTTGCACAATAGATTCCGAGCGATTCATTTCTTTAGCGAGTTTTTCAGCTCCCTCAGAAAGATGTTCGGTGATATATTCTTTTTCTTTATTTGAAAGTGGACCCTTTTTCATTTTTTACTCCATAACAAGTCTTCTAGCTCTAGTAAAATACAACGTGTTCTTCGACTTCAAATATTTGATATAGTTCTCAAATGTATCTTCTGAGACCTTTTTGTATTTGTATAAATTCCTGTTTCCCCGAAAGTCAGTGCCATGAGGGTCTAAGATTTCTCCTCGTCCATACAATATGAATCTTTGCGTAGATGGATGTTCATAACCAAGGATCGTTGAAACCGTTTTGGCGACAGCCTTTTGCTCATCTGCCTCCACGCCTCGGTCGTCATAAAAGACGATATCTACTTTGAGTGGGTCTGGCAAGTCTAGACCAGAAACATCTTCGTTTTCACCTCTCCCCATCGCTTATCCTCTCCAAAAGTTTCTTTAATTTGTCTATGCACTTCGCCTCTGAAGTGCCTTTGACCACAAACTGTGCCTTTTGTCCTATGTTATATTTTTTCAACGCTTCTGAACCCATAACATGCAGATCTAACGTCCCATCTGGATTCATGGCTCTTATGTCAACCTTCATCGTTACTATAGCCATGTGGGGCTTCGTGCTCCTGTACATGTCCCCACTGCCATTGTTATGCCCAACTATTCTGGGAGACGAAGGGAGTCCACTGGGGAGCCTAGACGTAAGGTCAATATTTTTTTTAACCTCATCTTCCATTATCGCCCTCTCTGATCCACTTGACCTGTTGCTCAGGAGTCATAGACACTATTTTTTGATGTGTTTCTCTTTTTTCTTTCTGCTTCTTTTTTGTCTCGCGATCTATCCCATCTTTAATAGCCTTGTCTTGCCTCTCGTAAAATCCCATATTCTTGTAGTTTCTCTCGGCTTGTTGGCCAATTGTTTTTGACTCCCCCCTAACGAATGCGTGGGGAGGGCTGATAAAAACCTTTCTGAGAGTCGTCTCTCCGCAAACAGGACACTTCAGTACAGATGGGTCTTGCATACGCTGCTGAATTTCTGTGTAGTAGGCACAAGGCGTGCATTCAAAGTCGTAAAGAGGCATTGTTTTTCCTTTCGTCAATTTCTATATTATGGGGTTGGGCGTGCGAAGAATGCACTTTTTATTTTAGCCGATCCAAAATATTTGATATTATGCTATTTCTGACGATGTCTGAGGAATCCAGCTCACAAATAGAAACCCCTCGACAGTTGTCAAGTTTTGAGATACATGAATGGAGGCCACCATATTCGTTACCTCTGAGATCCGTCTGGTCCAAGTCTCCATTAATTACAGCCTTAGAACCCATCCCAATACGAGTCAAGAACATCTTGATTTGTTCAAAGGTGGCATTTTGTGCTTCATCTAGTATCATAAATGTATCATGAAAATTTCTTCCCCTCATGTATTCGAGAGGACATATTTCGATAGTATTGCTAGATCTCATTGAGTTATATGTATCTTTTCCTAGATAAAGCTTCATTTCTTCCATCACGGGAACTAGGTATGGCTGAACTTTTTCGGTGAGAGTGCCGGGTAAAAACCCAAGACCCCTTCCAGATTCCACCACGGGTCTGGTTATAACGAGCTTTTCTACCTTGTTTTCTAGGATGTACTCACAAGCCATTCCGACCGCGACCGCCGTCTTGCCGGTTCCCGCAGGCCCAGAACAAAACGTCACATCGGATTCGACCATAGATCTAATATATTCCGCCTGATTCTGAGTCTTTGGTTTGAGCTTCTTTCGGGCGGGGCGAGCATTGTATTTTGGGTTTCTTTTTTTTCTAGCCATGTGTACCTTAGTAAATTTCTGTTGCTGTGGGGTTGGCGTACAGTGTGGTATCTTGAAAAACCACAAAATCACTGTGGTCGTTTTGATAAGACAGGGTAGCTTCTACATTGCCGCCACCGCTGGCATCGCCTCCCCCGAAGCTTAAACTTGTTAAATAGTTTTTCTTGCCCAGTAGCCAGCTAATATATCTAGTAGTATTATCTTCTCCCAGTGCCTTCGTATATAGGGCAATTTCTCTGTTGGTTTTATAGAGCGATAAGTTCCCAGTGCCTCCTGCAAAATTTTGATCATTCAGCTCCCAGTCGGTCGACGCTCTCCCCTTGTATGTGTCTGCGACCACCCCAGTGAAAGATGCTGTTACACCAACTGGAAGTACTATCTGTTTCATAAAGTTTTGTTTGGTTCTATCTCCTCTGGCTCCTCCAAATTCCCCATTATCGAACAGATCCATATAATCGATAGTCATTCCCAGCTCTATGCTTTGCAGTCCTATCACTGGTAAATTTGGGCCAAAAGCTCCCTCTTTTTTAGTCTTGCCCATATCAAACATGTCCTCTACTTCCTCGGGCAGTTTCCATTCTAGTGAATCAAGGTGTCGTCTCGTTAAAAGCATCGCTGGGGGTTGAAACCCTACGGGGGTAGGAGGTGACGCGGTTGGCGTGCCCCATGTTACACTGCCTAGTCCAGTGATATCGTTCATTGTGGCGACCCCAGTGGTAAAAGACAGACTTTCTCTTATCGGGCCATCCACCGCAAAAGAATAGTCTACCGATGTTAACAGGCAGGATCTGTATGTGGCACTAGAAAACTTTTGGTTGCCCTTGGGGTCTCCTAGATATGCCGCCTCATCATCGCTATAAACAATGCAGATGTCATAGTTTCTTAGAGTTCCACTGAAGCCATCGGCACCAAGATTGGAGGAGTCCAGTAGATGAGAAGTTTTATAGGCGGATGGGCTACCGACAGGATAATAAAATGGCCTTCCGTAACCTATGTCATCGTTGCCCCCGTCAAGCACTCTGTCGATGGTTATCGAAAATTCCTGCTTTCCATAGCTGCCGTATTCCTGTTGGAATCTTCCAAGGTCAGTGTAGGGTGTTCTGGGAAAGCTTGAATCCACGCCTATGGATTGAACGCCACGCAGAACATCCATAGTACCAGCAGAATTATCAGTTCCACCCGACGTGGTGCTCTGTCGCTTCCTGTACAGAACACCCTGACAGGCGTTAAAAATCCTGCTATTATTTAGATTACTGATTGGCACTTGAAAATCCCGTCAAAAAAGGTATCCAAACTACTAGTATATACACATTCAGTCATCCTCTTTTACGAAAATTCCATCCACCATACGCCCCCTTCTGTCTTTGATGTCGTTGTAGGCGACTTTAAGGCAGTCAAAAAGACTTACATTGTTTCGCTCGCAAATATTAAGCATAACCACCAGCATATCCCCGATATCGTCTTTTATGTCGTTATTTTTGCAAACAGAGTCGGATAATTCTCCCAGTTCCTGTAGCAATTTTAGAACCTGATCCTTGTCCGAACTGCCTCCAATAAGATTTCTATCGCGATGCCACTGGATAACCCTTTCCGTTAGTGAAGCAAGGTCTCTCGCAGGCTCTGAAAAGGGGTTGTCTCTTTGCTTCATCCTAGCATAATGATCTTGTATACTCATGTATTATTTTTCATCTTAAAATGGATCTTATTTAAATGTATAGTAAATACTGTCTCATCCCCGATTTGTTCAGACTCGACATGCTGCATTACGTCTGAAACTAAACTGTTAATTTTCTTGATTAATTCAGGCTCGATACCAACGCGATCCAGAATCCCGTCAATCAAATTGTCAACCATTCCCCCGTATCTTGCTTCTTCATTCGTCATCACATCTCCATGCGTTTAAAGTATGTTTGAAGGGGTTTCCTTCGATGTTCGCAACCAATGCGAGCATTTGTTCTGCTATGTCTCTGATTTCTAACTGTGCGTGTTCGCTATTTCTCAGTTTTTGAAAATTGGCAAAACTCCGCATATTAAACATGATATCGGCCTGTATTTGGCTATTGTATGTCTTGAAGAATCTAGCAGATTCCTTTGCACGTTTTCTACCAAGGGCCGGAGTTAGATCTTCCATGCAGGCGTGGTATAGCCTGTTACCCTCCTCTGTGTATTCCGCCAGTCTTTCGTACCACGTATCTGAGGGGGAACGAAACATTTCTTCTACGCCCAGAGACACGTCTCTCCAGTCTTCTGGAAGGTAGTATTTGTCCTCTTTTAGTTCCTTGTATCTAGCGGACTCGGCATTGAGACTGCTGATCCGATGTTTGAGTAGATGGACGTGGCTAGCAATATCGGTATCAACCAAAAAATGGACAACACCTTTTTCAAAGGGTGTTTCGTGTCCATTGCTCCATAACATATTGATAAGCTTGCCAACTCGACCCCTCTTTTCGTCTGTTAGGTCTCGGTTGGTACTTGTCCAAGCGGAACACGCGATTGTTACATCTGATCCGTAGTGACCCAGCAGCTCAACTAAATTTTTCATTTACTTTGCTCCAGCCATGTCTTGAGGTCAATAGAAGGTTCCCATCCAAAAGATCTTAATTTATCTATATTAGCCTCTGTGAATCTGGCCTCCGCTGGTCGCTCTGCTATATGTCTATACTTTCCATACACGCCACCAATCATCGATACTAAATCTAAGACGGAGCAGCTCTTGCCGGTGCCCACATTAAACACAGTGCCCAAACCCCTACGGCCCTGATAAAAAGCCATTGTCATGTTGGCGTTTACAATATCAGATACGTGTGTATAGTCTCTAGTCTGTTGTCCGTCTCCAACAACGGTCATATAGTTTCCTTCTCGATACTGTTTCTGGAAGAGACCAATGACTGGGGCATACTGCCCGTTGGTGGGCTGTCTCTCACCATACACATTGAAGTATCTGAAGACGACTGTTTCGACGCCATACAAGTCGTAGTACATCTTGCATAGGTCTTCTCCAGCACACTTTGATACGGAGTAAGGATTTAGACAATCTCTCTCCATTGTTTCAACCATTGGAGAGCTGTTTTTGAGTCCATATGCTGATGAGGTAGAAGAATAGAGGACTCTTTTGACAGTACTCTTTCGAGACGCCTCCAGAACATTCAGAGTTCCTATAGCGTTGGTTTGGAATGCCAGTCTTGGATTTTCTATCGAGGGCTGTATTCTAGCCTCTGCGGCAGCATGAAAAACATAATCAATCCCAGAAAACAGTGGTTCTATTGCGTCATATTGAGTGATATCTATATTGTGATACCTTGCATTATCGTTATGATAGAACTGCTCATGACAATCTGCGGAGTGGTTATCTATTACCGTAACATCAAATTCCCTCAGCACAAGCTCGTCAACAATGTGAGAACCGATGAAACCACATCCCCCCGTAACCAACGCTGTTTTACTCATTAGTTGACACCTTACCGATAAGTTCACTTGATGACTGTGTTTTTCCTCCCCCTACATTGTAAGCGGTTTTTATGTTTCTCCATTGGCAGTACTCCTCTTCTGGGGAGTTTCCTGCTGTTCTATCTCCACCATTTGCAAATATCATACTGTCAAAAAAATAGTCTACCGAATAGTGTGAGTATAAGTCTTTAAGGGTCTCTACCACAGTGCCATCTGTGTCTTTGGAAATCACGCACCGAGTAACGGGTTTCAATGCGGACACAATTCTGGCTCGATCTTCTTCATTCATAAACTCTTTAGAGCCTTTAAGTCTTACCTGACTGTCGCTGTTCACAATGACAACCAGCTCGTCTCCGAGTTCGGCTGCACCCTCTATGTAGTCTAAGTGTCCCGTGTGGAGTGGATTGAAATATCCCGACACAATTACAATTCTTGTGTAGCTCATTTATTTTTCCTTCTACGTCTGTTAAAGACTTTCTTTTCTTCCAGCTTGAGAAGCTGTAGTCCCATGAGTAGGATGGTAAATTCTATGGTCCATGCTGTTATACCAGCCAAAAATGCGTCCACTAGGTGACAGCCCTCCCCTTTAATTGCTCCCAGTCTTTCTCTGGTCTGACCTCTAGATTGGTTTCCCATGCCCCTTGTAGGGTGTGACATGGAGTTCCCATTTCGTTAGCGAAGTGCAAAATGGCGTTTAGATCCTTTGGGAAGCAACTGCCTCCAAAGCCTCTTTTTCCGTCTGGCCCCGGCACAACCCAGTGAGTATGACCAAGACGAGGATCAAACGTTGCGTATTCACAAACCTTATCGTAGTCAACTCCGTCCGCACCGCATAAAGCGGCAAATTCATTAGCTAGAGAAACCTTAACCGCCAAGAAACAGTTAGACAAATACTTCACGTATTCAGCCGTTGAGGAGTCTGTTTTAATTACCGTTACATTTGGAAACACGTGGGAATAAAATTGCTTGAGTGCGGTAGTGACTCTTATGTTGCCGCCCAGCAAGACCCTATTGGTATTTTTGAAGTCTTGACTTGCGAATCTCTCAGTCAAAAACTCTGGATTGAAAGCTATTTGGTCTGTGTTGAGCTGTTCATTCAGACGTTTTGTGGTTCCCGGCGGAACAGTGGACTTGATAACAATTGCGTGGTCTTTTCCGGCACTCACGGCCTCGGAGCATATGTGCTCTACTATCGAAACATTACAGGAACCATCTTCGTTCATTGGTGTCGGGACACAAACAAATACAGCATCACACGATTCACACAGTTCCGACACGGAGTTGTGTGTGGATATCTTCACCACAGACTTGTCGTATGTGAACACTTCATAGTATTTCGAGAAGGACTCCTTTAACGCCTGTCCCACGAACCCTTGTCCTATAATTCCTACCTTTTTTATCACTCTTCGTTCCTTATAACATAAAGCGGGGTCTGTTTTCCGACATAAGCACCCAAAGTATTATACTCCAAATATTCAAGTGCATCTTCATAAGTACACCCGTTGTCGCGAACAAAGACCTCAATCATTTTATCGTAATCATATACAACCCTTCCGGCATCGTGGCCAGAGGCTATACCAATAATAGCATCATCAAAGTTGTCAGCAAACAATAAATCGTCACCGAATTGATCGGCTAAGTCGTCTCTGATTCCCATTTCCTATAGCCCCATATCTCCAAAATCCATGTCTTCCAGATCGTTCTTGCTGGCTCCAATCTTGTAACTAGTTATCTCGTGTTCTTGTGGTGCCACTTGAACGGCCTCGCTTCTCATCCAAGGCTCAGTCCATCCGGCTATCGGGTTTTTACCAACCTTTTCGTATGGTAATCCAATGGTCTTTCTGCGAGACATGCATAACCAGTCGATATATCGATGCAGAACATTTTCGTTCAACCCAATAATTGAACCGTCCTTAAAAAGATATGACGCCCATTTCTTTTCTTCTTGAGCGGCTCGCTCAAACATCTCGACGGCGTCGTCTTGGCACTGATTCGCAATTTTTACAAACCCCTCGTCATTCTCCCTGTGCAAAATTTTAAGTATCTCTTGGGTGTTTGCTAGATGGAGTGCTTCGTCACGCTTAATAAGTTTGATGATATCTGCGTTGCCAGCCATCTTTTTGTTTTCCGCGAACGCAAAAGAGCAGATGAAACTGACATAAAACCTAACAGCTTCGAGGATATTAATACTAATTATGGTCATGTAGATTTGTCTTCTAAGAGAGGAGATACGTCCCGTCTCACAAACCATTCCCATCAGGTTATTGTAGTCTGAGATTGCACTTTTTGCACGCCTCATAATCTCTTTGTCTTCATAAATCCCCTCAAAAACCTCTTTGCTATCTGCATAAACGTTTTGAATGATGTATGAATAAGATTGGCTGTGGATTTTTTCAAAGAACTGCCAAGTCATAAGGCAGGCTTCTAGCTCGGTATTGGTGACATACTCTAGCAGCGTTGGGACACCACGACAGATGACGCTATCTAGCATAGTTTGATATTTGAGGTTGCTGGTAAAGATAAACTTTTCATTATCAGACATTTCCTTGAAGTCACCCCGATCTTTCTTCAGCTCGATTTCCTCGGGTCTCCAAAAGTTCATCATCTGCTTGCTATCGAGATCCTTAAAAACAGGATACTTGATAACATCATATCGCTGGACTCCCAAGTCTTTCCCTAAGAAAAGAGGTTGCGACATTGGGTCAACGTGATTAGTGTTAAATATAGTCTTCATGCTATTGTTTCTGTTCCGCCTTCTTGAAAAGAAAATCTAGGTTTAGCTCGAATTCCCTATAGGCAGAATGGGAAAAGTCTTGGTACGAAAGGGGTCCACCTCCGTGCTCACAATGGTGGGCAATCATGGTGGCGATCACAGCCATTGGAAAGGCTGTGGACATTTGCATAGCAGAAAATCTTTTGTTGGAGACGATAATTTTTTCTTCTTCCCAGTCGTCGACCCTAGCTTGTATGATAACTAGGTCGTCAGCAGGCGGGCAGGCGTGCCTTAGTAATTCTGATAACCCTTCGTCACTCAAGCCGCATTCGTACATGAGGAACTTCATAGCCTCACAATGTCCCTTGTATCTAACTGTCCTATAGTGGCAATTTTTTACTCCTCTTTGTTGCATCGTTTTTATCGTGTGAGCAGCTCCCCCGCTTGTGTAAAAAGCTTCCATTGGCCCGAGGGAAGTTTCTATGTCTACCAAGCCAGACATCCCAGCAGCTAGAGTGTTAAAGCCGTTAATCAGAACTTCGCATTGGTCTCTATATTCATTAATAAGTCCGTCGTATGACCATGTACAACCATATTTTAGATAGTTTCGAGGATCTATTGGCAATCCCCCCACCATCATTTCCACCGTCGTGGGTATAGAGTCGGAAGTACGACACATGCGGTATCCCCTGTCGGCCAGTATGTTCACCCATCCCGGGGCCAACCCCAAGTCCGTCATCACAACAGCCCCAGACTTCTCAGCATACTTATTTATATCGTTGCTTGTCCCTACGTGCCCCCCTAGATCACAATAAGAAGTCTTGGCGTCAATACAATATTTGGCCAGTGTTTTATTTTGGTGATATGGCAACGCAGAAATGACAACATGTTGGTCTGCAAGGTAATGATAATCATCCTCGCTAGATGAATGTATCGCCAGAACAGAGCAGTCCAGTTCTTGGGAACATTCCTTGAGGCTAGCTATGCTGGTATCTACCAAGGTTAGGGTTTCTAAGTCGCACCACTGGCCCTGAGTATGCAGACTATCTATGGCCCACGCAATAGCTCGGCCCATTCTCCCTGTTCCCACTATCGCTATTTTCATGTGTTACCTTTCATGTAGTCGCCTACCCAGATATAAGCTAAGTTTGCTACGGCATAACACAGAAACACCACGGCGAGGGGGTAATTCTTTTTGTATGCCAAGTCTACCGCTACGACTAGATATAATATAAAAGCTAGTATTAACGCCCAAGCACCCATCACTTCATTCCTTGGGGAAAGCTCAATGTCTCATCATGGTTCACGGTCCACGATACTTCGTGCGTCACAGCCCTAAACGTTCGGGCAGCAGAGGGGTAACCGTTACCGGATTTTTTTACTCCTCCGAAAGCCATATGTGACTCAGCAGCAATACTGCCACCATTCCAGTAACACATACCGTAATCACAACGATCCCTGCATATTCTGGCCTTCTTGTAATCCTCTGTAACCACGCCCACGGCAAGTCCATAATCAGTATCGTTATAAATCCTGATAGCATCATCAGTGTCAGAGAAAGGAATAATAGCAACATGTGGCCCAAACACCTCTTGTTTTAGATAGGGAACGTCTCTCCACTCGGTCTTGTACACAAGCGGGGTAGCGTAGTAACCGGGGGTTTCATATTCGGGAAGCACGAGAACCTCTGCTTCGGGGTCACCAAGAACCATCTTGTTGTATTGTTTAACTCTTTCTAGTTGGGCCTGATTAATTAGTGGCCCCATGTAAGCATTTTTATTTTGCACTGGAGCTTTCCGCTGTGTATTGTTGCCAAAGCTAAAGAAGTTGGCATTTGATTCAGCTTCTGTGGCGTCCAAGTCAAAAGGGTGACCGGCTTTTACCTGTTCTGCATACTGGGCAAACTGATGGCAAAACGCACTATATATATCCCTGTGTACAATAAGCCTTCCAGCAGATACACATCTTTGTCCAGACAACTTGAATGAACTAGCAATAGCCGCAGAGAGAGCTAATTCAAAGTTAGCGTCATCAAATACTATTACAGCAGACTTGCTTCCAAGTTCGCAGGAGCATGTCTTGTGCCAGCTATCCGCACAAACTCTTCTGATGTGCTGGCCCACCTCGGCACTCCCCGTGAAGCAGATATGATCCACTTCATCATTTCTGGCGAGCATGTCTCCCACTTGACCATTTCCGTGAAGAAGTTGGATAACACCCTTGGGAACACCCGCTTCTTCATAGGCTTTTATTGCTAGCTCGGTGCTGAGGGGGGCGTCTTCGCTTGGTTTGATAACGACTGTGTTGCCTTCCACGAGAGCAGGAGCAGCACACCAAAAAGCACCAATGGCAAGAGGAAAATTCCAAGGACTGATAACAGCAATAACTCCCTTGGGCTTTCGTAGCATATAGGCGTCTTTTTCAGGAATTTCGGACGCAACACATTCTCCTTGTGGGGTTCTACCGGAGCCGAAAGCATACTGAGCCATATGAAGAGCTTCGTTAACTTCTGCTACCGATTCGTTATAATTCTTGCCGGTCTCCATAGAAATCGCTGTGGCAAATTTCTCCAAGTCTCTCTCTAGGATTTTAGCCACGCGAAACAGGAACTCGGCTCTGTTAACACGACTTAACTTTTTCCAGCTATTAAAAGACTGCCTAGCTAAGTCACACGCTTCTTTAACTTCGTCCTCTGATGACTGGGGAAACGTTGCCATTTCCTGTTCTGTGCATGGATCTATTTTGGAAAAAGATTCCCCTGAACCACTACACCACACTCCATTGATAAAGTTGTTTCCTTTGTAGCCTTCAAACATTCTTTTCTCCTATATTGCACAAGCTCCTGATTCGCAGTGCATGTCCTTTTCTGTTTCGCCATCACCGTCTGGTGTGTTGGCGTAGTAAAAGTTCTTTAGTCCGTACTTGTAGCCATAGACTTGATCTTTGATTAGTTCGCTTAGAGGGATGTTTCCATCCTTATGGTGCGAATAGTTGTAATACAGATTGGTGCTCATTCCCATATCTACGAACTTTTGGATGACCGCCGCTATATTCATTATAGCCTTGTTGCTCTTCATTTCCCACGCCAATGTATAATAATTTTTACGACGATGGTAATTTGGTACGAGTTGCTTGAGAATGCCATTCTTAGCTTTTTTATAAGAAAGTAGGCTTCGTACCGGCTCTATACCATTGGTGCTATTCTGAATGACGCTGGAGGACTCACAGGGCATAATAGCGGACAGCGTAGAGTGTCTCAGTCCATACTTAGCTATCCTCTCTCTCAGCTCCTCCCAGTCCATGCTGTATTTAGGAAGAACCAGTTCATCCACTGTCTTCTTATACCAGTCAATGGGAAGCTTCTTTTTTGAGTACTTCGTATCGTAAAACTTTGGGCACGGCCCCTTTCGGGCGGCGAGAATACAAGAAGCGTTTAAAAGATGCCACTGAATTTTCTCCATAGTGGAGTGAATTAGCTTCAGTGACCGCTTGTCACTATATTTGAGCTTGTGCTTCGCTAGGAAGCCAGCCAAGTTGGTGATACCTATTCCAAGAGACCTTCGATTCTTTGTAAAGTTTTCACCCGCTAAAACCGGATAGGACTGATAATCAATTACAGACTCCAAGCTCCTGACGGCGACCCTGCAAGCACGCTCAATATCTTCGTCGTCGTTAAGCTCTAACAGGTTGAGTGCAGAAAGGATACAGATTCCTATTTCTCCGTCTGGATCATCTATCGAGCTAATCGGTTTAGTTGGATGTATAATTTCCTGACAGAGATTAGACATGTAAACTGGAGTGTCCCAAGACCCATGCGTATTAGCTGTGTCTATATTCATACTATAGATACGGCCTGTTTCCAGCCTCTCTCGTGCGAATATTTCTGCCAGCTTTCTTGCCGGAATCTTTTTCTTGAATTTTAGGGATGTGGCTCTCTCGTATTTTAAATATAGTTCTTCAAACCGTTTGTTGTCCCCAAAAGTCTCGTAAAGTCCCTCGGCTTCCTGTGGGCTGAAGAGGGTTATGGGTTCGTTTTTAATTAGCCTGTCGTAAAACAGTTTGCAGAACTGGACAGAATAGTCTAGCTTACGAACCCTGTTATCATCTGTTCCGGCGTTGTTCTTGAGAACCATTACATCTTCGATCTCATAGTGCCAGAATGGAACATGAACTGTAGCGGAGCCGCCGCGAAGTCCGTTTTGGCTAGTAGACTTTACCGCAGACTCGAAGTTCTTAAGGTACGGAATCAGTCCGGTGTGTATAACCTCTCCTCCTCTGATGGGAGAATTTATCGGGCGTATCCTACCAATATTCAGACCGATGCCTGCTCGTCGAGCGGTGTACTTTCCTACGGCGTGCACCGATGAAAAGATGCTATCAAGATCGTCGTCGACATCTACCAGAACGCACGAAGCGAACTGTCTTATGGTGGTGCGAACTCCCGCCATTATCGGCGTGGGCAGGTTTATCTTGAAAGTGGAGTAGCAATCGTATGCTTCTTTTACATCGTCCAGATTGTTGAAGAGACACATTGCAATTGTCATGTAGGCAAATTGTGGGGTTTCGTAGATGTTGCCGGTTCCTCGGTTTTTCACCAAGTACTTATCTATCATCTGCTGTAACCCAGCATACGTAAACATGTCGTCACGATTGTGGTTAATATACCCCTCGATAACCTCTATGTCTTCATTATTCCACTTCTCCAAAATCGCAGTATCATAAATTCCGTTGTCGGTATTCCGCTCTAGAAATGTCTGAAAATGCGGGGGCTTGTCGCCGCAGCCCCATACCTCTTTACGTAGTTGCATATTCAATAGTCGTGCTGCTACGTACTGATAGTTGGGGGCAGACGTTGATATCAGATCATTGGCCGACTTAATTACGATCTGATGTATTTTAGAGGTTTCTATGCCGTCGTGAATGGAGAGATTTGCGTTCATCTCGATGTCTGATAGGGATACTCCGTTAATCCCATTAGTGGCCCACTCTACCACCTTGTGTATTTTTTCTACGGAAAACCGTTCCTTGGTTCCACTCCTTTTCGTTACTTCCATTACCACCTTTCCAATCGTCTCATGATGTTACAATCGTGTAGATTATTATACACCATACGTGGGGTTTTGTCAACTAAAAAAAACAAAAAACCGCCTGCACACCAAATTAATGTACAAGCGGTATTGTGAGGACCGAATTAGTTTATCATGAAGCTACTGACCCATGTTGTCGATTTTTGACATCATGGTGTCAAACTTCTGGCTGATTTCGCTATGAAGGTTTTTGTTGTCATGAACAACCATTTTGCATTCGGTAACATTTTCGCTCATTTCGTCTATCTTCTCTTCGATGCCACCGACACGCTTTTCGATGCGTTGCATTCTGGCGTTTAGTGAATCGTTTACTTTTTGTTCTAACACGATAATCTGCTTTCCATGATTAACTATGTTCCATAAAACCCATGCCATAACAGGCACAAAAAACAATCCAATAACCTCGGTTACATCCTTGATAAGAGAGAAGGTTTCGTTCATAAAGTATGTCCCTCATTGTTATAGAAAAGGGGGCCGCCCACTAGGGGACAGCCCCCGCTTTCTTGGTTCAAGGATTACATACCAGTGATGGCTTTATAGGTAAACTGATTACCATCTACAGCGGTCCAAACGTTGAGGTTGGTAGTAACCCAAGTTCGAGCCATAGCCAAGCGACCCGGTACGGTGCGGGTTGGGTTAGCGGCGGAGTCAGTATTTGCTGCTGCTGCTCCGGTGCCATTTCTGGATGATCCACCCGGTGCCCACGGTAAACCAGCGGACTTGGTTGCTGGCACTTGATAGGCGTTACCAGCAGCGTCAAGCCACAGATTGCCGGATCGTTTGCCAACCCTTGTGGTTCCGTCATCGAGATAACCGGTGCGTGAGTATCGGCCAGCTCTCATCAGAGCCATAGTGTCAGCACCAAAGTCGTGCTGGAACTGATGAATTGCACGACGACCAAGAATCGAATCCGAACCCGGAATAAGCACCTTATCAGAGCTGTCTCCAGCAATCTTGGTGCTAATCGTCATCACGGTGTATTCACCAGCGGCTTGATAAGCAAACCCGCCTGTGGAACCAGAGATAACTTTCTGGGCCACTCCACCAATACTACCCGTCACTGGTTTCAGTGCGTCGGGGTTGACCGCTGGGGCATTGTCTAAAAGCGTAAAAGGATTGGCGACAGGGCTAGCTGGAGTACTTTCCACTCCGTTACCTAAAATGGTGCCGCCTTGGGATTGTGTAGAAAAAGCACCGCCCGTGGTGTTCTTCAGATAGTTTGCACTTCCTCCGGGAACTGGCATAATAATCTCCTTGTTAGATTAAGAAAAAAATCAAAAC
>Ga0114934_10000091_pt1 | contig 48689 bp, 52 predicted proteins | sample 4SBtaG_2_FD_99695 | JGI IMG/M metagenome (GOLD analysis project Ga0114934, IMG submission 99695) | Deep subsurface microbial communities from Kolumbo volcano to uncover new lineages of life (NeLLi) - 4SBTROV10_white metaG | ecosystem: Environmental > Aquatic > Marine > Volcanic ...
AAAGTTAAGATAATATGCCCTAAACTGAATCACGGTGCGTTTTTACAAAGGCCTAACAATCATTTAAAAGGACGAGGGTGTGATAAGTGCGGTATTGAACGTAGGGCTAAAAGTCGTTCTAGTGATACCGATACGTTTATTAGGAAAGCGAAAGAGATTCATCCTAACGCAGGTTTTAATTACGAGGAAGTTGATTATATAGGTAGTGACATCAAAGTTAAGATAATATGCCCTAAACTGAATCACGGAGCGTTTTTACAAAGGCCACATAATCATTTAAGTAAATATGGGTGTGATAAGTGCGGTATTGAACGTAAAGCTAAAAGTCGTTCTAGTGATACCGATACGTTTATTAGGAAAGCGAAAAAAATTCATCCTAACGCAGGTTTTAATTACGAGGAGGTTGATTATAAAGGTTCTTATACTAAAGTTAAGATAATATGCCCTAAACTGAATCACGGAGCGTTTTTACAAACGCCTAGTAGTCATTTAAGAGGAAATGGGTGTGATAAGTGTGGTATTGAACGTATGGCTAAAAGTCTTTCTAGTGATACCGATACGTTTATTAGGAAAGCGAAAGAGATTCATCCTAACGCAGGTTTTAATTACGAGGAGGTTAATTATAAAAATGCTCTTACTAAAGTTAAGATAATATGTCCTAAACCAAATCACGGGGCGTTTTTACAAACGCCTAGTGGTCATTTAAATGGATATGGGTGTGATAAGTGTCAATATTGCCCTAAATGCTTACTATTTAGAACAACACGAGGTAAGTTATGTGAATACTGTCTTCCAAAACCCAAGAATAAATTATATCAAAAGACTAAAGAATTTACCGCTGTAAAGTTCTTGCGTGAAAATTGCGATAAAGAATTTCTGCATAATAAAACAGTTGGTAGCGATTGTACAAAAGATGATCGCGAAGATAGCAATGGACACTTGTATCCAGATATACGTTTCGATTGTAATTGGTTTCAATTAATCGTAGAAATCGATGAATTCCAGCATCGTGGAAAAGACTATAGCTGCGATGAACGGCGTATGTATGATATTATCGCAAAATTAGGTATGTCTTGTGTATTCATCAGATATAATCCAGATAATAATGAGAGTAATATAGATAGTCTTCTAGAAAAAATTAATGGATATATAGAACTAGAAGACAAGCCAAATTCTCTAAATGAATTTGATGAATTTGGTTTATCTGTAAAATATTTATTCTACAAAGATTAATCTCTTAGAATAAATTAATTAATAATATTATAATAAATGAATTATAATATTATTATTATGATTGCTATAATCATCATCTTGATTATAGTAATTACTCTATCTATCATCTATAAAAATAGATATGAGTTTTATCATACATCTTCTCATAAATCTCTGAATTGCAACTTAGATACTATTCCTGTGAATGTGAATGGTCCGTATAAGATATATATGGCGGCTCCTATGTTCACAACTGGTCAACGGTTTGAGAATGCTATGATTGCAAAGGCGTTGATGGATGATGGATTTCAAGATATATTTCTTCCTCAAAGTTCTGGTATTGATGACTTGGTTGGATTACCTCAATTCTTAGCATCGCTACCTCCCTTTGACAAACTCGATGGTAAAACTAAAAAACTATGGGGAGACTATATATGGCCTATCATTTACTGTCTTGATCTATATGACCTTGCCACTTCAGATATTGTTATCCTTAATGCAAATGGACAGTCTTCTGATCCGGGAGCATTATCTGAAGCTGGTTTAGCCGCTGCTATGGGTAAGATTATGGTATTATATTATACTGAATATGATAAGACGCTAAATCCAATGAATGTTGGTTTAACTGGAAATCTAAGTATACCAAGTGCATCATCATTTATGGATGTACCAAAGGTTTTAAAAATGATGATTCAATATAGAAAGACACAGCCTGAATATACTTATAAATTAGCTCCTAATGTGAAAGATTATGTAAATCTTGGATGTTTGATTAAAGAGTGGGTTAAAACTGCGCCAAAAACGCAATATGAAGCGTTTGCAGGGTTAATTGAGCTTGTTGTGAATGGTTCTGGTAAGAAGAAGATGCAATCTCTTAAGTTTAATCCGACATCGGTGGCGCCGGATTTTAGAGTAGATAATATTACATTTACGGGTGATGGAATTGAAGGTAATTCATTTCTTGCCAGGTTTAAGGATGTTTGAGAAAGAGAGATTAAATTCTTCTTGTGTTTTATTTGTAAATGTACTAGTGCTACCATAATCTAGTTTCATTATAACTCCTCCATGGTCGGTATATATTTTTTTTCTAGATGAATAATGGGATTTTAGTGTTTTAAAATTATCTACAAGGTCAAATATGATAGGGATAACATCTTCAGTTCTAAATACTCGACCAAGATACTGGATGAAATATTCTTCGACGTCGGATGCAATAACCAATGAGTCGAGTTTAGGATGATTAAAGCCTACGCCTGCCTTTTGTATTGTAGAGACTAATACGCGTGAGTTGTAATCAAATGTTTTCTTAATGCCAACAAGTGAAGTGACATCGACCCCTTCTTCCATTAATCGTGTAACAAGATAACTACATTGTGATATGCGTTTACTAAGAATCAAGAAATTTCGAGTATTAAAATACTTTATAATATTTATAATAATTTCATTACGTTCCTTAGAATTACATTGAGAATCCAATACCGAACCCCAATTTAATTCTCCGTTTCTACCCAAATCATAATCGGGGACGAATCCTGTGTTTACTCGAAATGAATAATGTTCTCTGAAAAGTTTTTTATGGATTTTATCCTCTCCAAAATAAGAGTATAATAGATTATCCATACCATCTGAACGGTAGGGTGTTGCGCTTAGTCCAATCATATATCTTGGATGTATGTAGTGAAACGATTCGGCGAGTTTATTAGTTGCCATTACGTGTAATTCATCTACAATTAAGGTTCCTATTCTATCAAAGAATGCCTCTCCTTTTTTACATACGGTCATTGCGTTAATAATATAGAAATCTGCGTCGGGGTCGAGAAGGGAATTTGATTTTACGACTTGAATCTTGGGATTATTGCATACCTTCGTTATTGATTCTTTCCATTGATCTATAAGAATAAGACGATGTGTTAATACAACGACGGGGAGACCTATTTTACAACCAATTGCTATTGATGTGATGGTTTTACCTGCTCCTACATGCAATGATATAATACATGATCCGTTTTTATTGAGAAGAGATATGGCTTCGCTCTTGACATGTACTTGATTAGGGCGTAAATTACCGGTGAATTTAGTCATCATCTTTCCTTTTTCCTGTCGGGTTGGACGAGTTATTCGATTGGTGTAATTTTTAAGAGCGTAATGGAAAGGGAGATGGATAAATTTGGTATTGCCCTGAAAAGAGACGTCAAATGCGCATTGTGTTTGAGCGCGTCCATAGATAGGTTTTTTGTAGCTTTTGGAGGGTTTTTTAGCGAATTGTAGTTCGTTCATAATACGTATAATATCATCATTATCAATATTTTTATAATCTATTTTGAGAGACATTTTAATATTAATAATGAATTATGTTATAATTCAAAATTTAATCTTGAGATGGTTATAAGCTTCAGCGATACATAGAATTGATACAATAATTACAATTGCATCTATATAGTAGACACTAGGGTGGAAATGTCCATATCGTTGTAGGATAATGACTGCAACGGTCATCATAATATCTATAATTGCAAGAATGAAAGCGGTAATAAGGAGGGGTTTTCTATAGTTAGATACCATATCAGAGAAGACGATATATACAAGTAGAAAGCTAGAGATATACCAGATGATATAACGGATCATAGAAATTCGTTTAGTGATGATCATAAATTGTTCACGTTCTTTTTCGAGACGAATGCAGTTATGATCTTGTTTACATTTATCAAAATCGATGGTGTGTTCGATGCGTTTACCTTCAGTGAATGTGTCAACGGTGAATAATACAAATAATACGACGCTAGCAATACCGATTAACACGCTAATATTCATAATACGTGTATTATTGTAATTGGGAATGAGATATGTAAGCAATGCTAATAAGGAAAATCCAATAATGCATCCGACAGTTATCTTATCTGTATCATTTAGACTTTTCATATTTATTATATAAAAATAGGATGTATACGTTCAGGGAAGCAATAAAGTGGGGGTCATGATATATTTGAAATATAAATTATTATAATAATTTATATTAATAAAATAGTGATGAAGAAAATAAGTATATTACTAATCATATTATTGGTATTGATTATCGGTGGAATCGTCTCTGGAATTGTCATATCTCAATACAGGAAAGTTCCTGATAAGTCTGACTATACTAATTTCTGTGGTATTGATGATTTAAAATCATGTATAAACGGTAAGTGTTCTTGTGAAGGTGCGTGCTATGATGTAGTCGATAATGTGGATGCACCAAATTGTATTACCAATCCAAATGTTCCCTGTAGTTATAGTTATAAGGATCCAAAAACAAACGAAAATAAGTATATTCCATCGGGTAAATGGTGTTTACCTAAGCCGATCAAGAGTTTACAGTGTAATCCCTATACTGGAACGCCTACTTTATCTAAACGTAATGATGGAGAATTGGTTTGGAATTGTGAATGTAATGCTGATGTATCGGAAATTTTAGAGAAAAAAGGTGAATTTGGTGATTGTAATCTAGAAAAATGTAATATTGTTGATATAGATGACAACACTAATCGCTGGTATACAAATTGTTATAATCCAGACGGAACTCCAAAAGATAATTTTAATACCTGTTGGGATCCGGCAGAGGGAAAATGCCTTTGTCCTAGTGGAATGATGAATCCGTATATAAATAAGGGTGACGTTAATAATTTTAAATGTGTTTCAGATAGTTGTTATGATATAGATTTATATCCAGGATCACATGGAACCAATTCGTCATATAGTAGTTGTAAGTGTCCGACTATACAACCATACAAAGGGGATGCTAATGGTGTATATAGAACATTAGTAAGTTGTCCAGATAATCAAGATAATAATTCTAGTTGTAGTGTTGATCCAAATGCAAATGAAGAAAATAAGTATAATAGTTGTGATTGTGGTAGGCAAACAACATTTCCTGGAAGAGTGATGTTAGGAAGTCAAGATGAAGTTGATTTAAGTGAGCCGCAATGTATTCCTGACCCTTGTAATCCTGGAGGTTATTTTGATAAGGTTACAAGAGAATGTGTATGTCATGGAGATACTATTCAACAACAAAGCTATAGTTCACCGGTTGGTATGATTTGTGCAGATATGAAGAGTAATGATATATGTAGTGTGAGAGGTAAAGGATGTATATGCTGTCAGGGGCAGAAAATATTAGGTGATTTTACAAAGGGGTCTAATGTGATTAAAAATATAAAACAGGATATAAGTAATTTAGATAATACTGCCATAATTGTTCCCTATGATACGCGATTATTTACGAAAGGACAAATCAATATATTAAAACTCGATTCGAAGAAAAAGACAATTACACTATCAGATAAAGATACAGCGTTAATTTCTAGTAAACAGAGTGTAATTGGAATTCCGTCTGATTCGTGTCAGGATAAGGAGTGTCCAATTTGTCCAGAATGCAGCGAATTTAAGAGTCCGGATATGTGTAATAGTGCAAGTGGATGTACATATACTACAGATGAGAATAATAAAAATGTGTGTGCAGGAAATTTACAAGCAATAGTGAAGTGTAAGGATTGTAAGTATAAACCATATCCTGGATTAGGAAAAGATTTTAATTTACAGGATTATTATGGACTTTGCTTAGGACAAGGAACTGAACCAAGACCTACAAAACCTCCTACAAAACCTCCTACAAAACCTCCTACAAAACCTCCTACAACGAAACCGAAAAATAAATAAAGGAGATAGATAAATCTGAATAAATTTTATAAAGTCATTAATCTGCATTTCAATAAAAAACCTAAATAGTAGGTAATTTAGTAGGTGTTATAATCGGATTTTCTCGATATATACGAGATTTGGCGTCTTCGCGGTAATTAAAGCTACAGTTGTGATTGTGAAGATGTCGCATACAGAAGTAGTGATTACATTTACAGAGTAGATTCATCATTTTCTTCTTTTTACAGGTAAAACAAGGATTAAGTTTATCCATTTTAATAATAATTTGTAAGAAATAAAATTATTATTGTAATATTTTCTTGATTTGTCGTATATCTATTGGTTTATTTATAAAGGTAGTAATTCCAAGTTCCTCGCACCGAAGTCGATCGTCATCAACAACAGATGCGGTTATTGGAATGATAGTAATATCAATGTCTCTATCTCGTATATAGTTAATAACATCAAATCCATCTCGAATCGGCATTTTTATGTCTAAGAGAAGTATATCATAATCGAATTTTTTAAGGAATTTAATACATTCATCTCCATTAACTGAAGTTGTAATATTCTTATATCCTAATAAGTTTATCATATCGATGAGAACATCTCTATTATAATTGACATCCTCTGCTATAAGTATTTTCTTATCAAAATTACTAGTTGGTGATGAGTTATCTTCTCGTATTACCTTCTGAATACTATCAAACAATTGTTTACGATGAATAGGTTTATGAATAACATCTTCAAACAGTATTCCAGGACAAAATGTATCGTCAAGAGAAGACATTGCAATGAGTGGTATATCAATTTTCTCGGAACGCAATTGCTCGGCAAACTCAGTACCAGACATTTTAGGCATACATATATCGATTAATCCAACATAAAAGTCATATCGTTTTCTAATACAATAACGAAGTGCCTCAAATCCAGATGCAAGTGATATAGGATTCATACCCATATCAAATAGCATATCACTTAGTATATTTCTATTATTAGAAGAATCATCCACTATCAATACATATTTATTCTCTAGATTTTTACATTCTATAATATCAAAATCTCTTGTAGCAGTTTCATACGGAATTGTAATTGTAAATATGGTTCCGATATTAACTTTACTATCAACTTCAATCTTACCTCCTAATAATTCGATTAGTTTATTTGTAATCGATAACCCCAATCCAGTCCCAGAAATATCACGATTATTACGATCAATCTGAATAAACGCATTAAAGATATTACATAAATCCTCTTCAGATATACCACATCCTGTATCTGATACTTTTATAGTTAACTTGTTATCTCCATTACTAAATATAATATCTATTATACCCTTTATATTAGTGAACTTAATTGCATTTGATACGATATTAACTAGGATTTGTATGATTTTCATTTTATCTCCATTTATATGTGTGGGTAGATTATTACCCATAATAAAGTTCCAGGTTTGTTGTTTTTCTCGTAGTCGAATATAGAGTGCTTCAATTACATAATTGATAATTTCTTTGAGATGAAAACAACTATTATTAATCTTCATTTTACCAGATACGAGTTTAGAGAAGTCAAGAACATCATTGATTATTTGCATTAATTGTATACAGCAGCGATTCATAGATTGTAAGTAGTTTTTCTGGGTTATATCAAGACTTGTTTCGATTAATAGTTGTGTATAACCGATGATGCCGTTTAGCGGGGTTTTTATTTCGTGACTTATATTGGTGAGAAATAAGTCTTTAGTGAATGAATTATTGTCGGAGATAAGTTGACTGTATAAACTCATAAATTTTAGTTTAGTGAGTATAATTTGTATAATTGCGAGAAGAGATTTAACAGAATCGGTATAGATATCAGGGCCATAATCTTTACAACTGTTTGCAAGACATACAATACCAATAAATTCCAATTCTTGGTACAGAGGAATTAGAATAAAGTTATTAAATAAGTAATTTTCAATCGAATTGTTCTCGATATTGGTATAGTATAAATTTCGCGTATCTTCGATATTAAGTATTAAATCATGTTGATGTAGTTCTGTGATGTTGTTATTAAATACAAATGAATATTCTGAACTTGTTTCTAGTTTTAATTGTTCAGTATAATTACACAGATTTACATTTTTCCCTAATTGATCTATTAATATTTTATTCATTATATATATTATATATATTATAAATGAGTATTATTCCTGAAAAAACAAATGTAATGGAATTCGGAGAGTTCTATAGTAATATTGGTACTGGCATAAATCTAATTCATCCTATCGAAACCAATGATGATCTCCGTCAACATCTATACAACTATGGACCAATCGCTGTAAGTATTGCCGCTCAAATTGCTGGTAAAAAAATGAATCCTCAACTTAAAATTAATAATGATAGTTTTCTTTGCGATAATATCCTACTAAGTAATCTAGGCGGCCAAGCCGATCATGAAGTTCTTCTTGTCGGTTGGGGAACTATCCCCAAAAATTACCCAAAACATCCTGGTAAATCATATTGGATTATCAAGAATTCTTGGGGCAAAGAATGGGGTAATAATGGATATTTTGCACAGATTATGACAAATAGTCCTAGAGATATCTTTTATGATTTTGGATTCATCAGCCAAAGAAATGAAAATGGTAAAAATGTACCTATCATCACTACAAATAATATAAGTAATTATCAAGATGCTTCTTATCAAGAAACATTTGGTAGTAGTAGTAGTTTTAACTTTGGAAAACCCTCTAACGTATCAGCTCGCCTGTTAGCCGCTGCCCCTAAAATGTATGCTCTTGGTTATACTCCTCCTCCTAAAAACATTCAAAATAAACGTCACTCAGAAACACTTACAGCTAGTGCTGCTATTAGTCTCCATGATGTACCTTCGCAATTTAAGAATAATTTCTCCTGGACATCTGGTAAACATAATCATATCGGTATTTCACTTGTAGGTTCTGTCTTAAACCAAGAACAATGTGGAAGTTGCTGGATTTTTGGGACAATGCAGATGATTTCTGGTGCAATTTCACTACAAAACTTTATTAGACATAATTCTTCTAAATATATTAATCTATCTGAACAATGGGTCATAGATCAATACTATAAAATTACGAAAAAGCAAGGTTGTCAAGGTGGATATGTTCAATTAATTAATGAGCTAGTCAATAAAAGCAGGATTGGTCTTGTACTAAATGAGGATTGTCCTTATGTATGTGGTAATTTTATCAACAAACCATTCACTTGTGATAAAACAACGTGTAAAAATATTAGTTCAAGTGTAAGAATGACTCCACCCAAGTCTGAGAAACATACTTTATCCCCAGTATTTATATTTCTTATTGTATTTTTCAGTATTGTATTCTTGGTTATTTTATTCTTTATTATTCATGCTTATATGAACAATAATAAGAGACAAATTCGTCGTCGTAAATAATTTATTTAGTTATAATAAAATGAAATTACTCTTAATTATTATAACTACACTACTCATCTTCTTATTATTATTATTTAGTGTCATTCTCCCCTTTTCTATAGATTTCCCTTATTCCCCTTATAAAAAAGATTATTTCACGATATCACAAAGAATACCTCGTATTATACATCAAACCTATTCTAAATCTAAGTTAACACCAGATCTAAAACGGGCTATGAAAATTTTAAGAGAAGATAATCCTAATTATACTTATAAATTTTATGATGATAATGATATAATTCAGTATATACAACGATATTTTCCTAAACACATATTGGATAGTTATCTTCGTATCAATCCAATCTACGGAGCTGCACGTGCCGATCTATTTCGTTATCTTGTCATCTATAATGAAGGTGGAGTATATCTAGATATTAAGAGCGGCCCAACACAACCTCTAGACAAAATTATTCATCCAGAAGATAGGCTTATATTATCACACTGGGGATATGATAATCCTTGGTATGATATACTTGATATAAAAGAAGGGGAGCTTGTAAATTGGTTTATTATAGCAGAACCGGGGCATCCTACAATATTAAAGGCTATAGAAAATGTCTTATATAATATAGATAATTATGATAAGAATGCACATACTGATCGACGTATAGATGTGTTATTTACAACAGGTCCGATTGCATTTACTCGGGCGGTATATGGGGATAGAGAGCAACCAGGAGTAAGATTTGTTAAAGATATTAGTGATCTTGATCTAGAATACTCTGTGATAAAGGATCATTATCAAGGTAAAAGCTATACTCTAGATGAGCCAATCATAATATAAAAGATAATTAGAAATTAAATAAAATGGAGTTCATTTCTAATACGAGAAGTCGAATATATTCTCATTTATTTGATATAAGTTTACCTATATCGACTGCAAGTGGATTTCAGCATATACTATCATTATTACCGAGGGGTAGTAAGATATTAGATGTTGGTTGTGGGGATGGTATTTATTTTACTGATTTAGATATATGTGATTTAATCAGGATTAAGGATTTTCGGATACAATGTATTGATATCGATAAAAGGGTTGTAGACATTTGCAAGCAACGAGTTACCAAGAATTTCTTAACCGATTATGTAAAGTGTAGTAATACTAATATATTCAATATAGAAGAGAAGTATGATGCTGTTTTATTTGTTGAATCATTCCCAGTAATTAGTCATGAGTTATTTAGTCGTATGATAAAATATATAAAGGATAAGACAAACAGGATATTATTATATCACAATTTATTAGAGAATAATAATCTTTGTTTAGATATAATTAAACCTAGATTAAAATACATTACACTAGTAGATTTTGGACGGACAACAACGGTTGAAGAAATGCATCAAAATATATGTGACTGGAAATTAAATCGCAATTACAGTATATATCGCCTCATATCTTGTCGTTGTGGTGATCTTAATTTATTCTTAAATCTACCTATATTAGGAGATTATATAATAGAACAGTATGTAATAGATATTAAAAAACTCTATTGATACAACCATGTATTAACAGTATAACGATATGTACCGTTACTTGGTGAATTTACCATATAAGGATGTGTCCAATAGGGTGGAAATGCAATAATATCTCCTTTATTGAGTTTTATCTTGTAGTTTTGAACTGGAAAATAAAACTCTCCCCCTTCGTAATCCCCGTTCAAAGCCATAATAACAGCCATATTTCTGATTTTTTGAATTGGAATATATCTATTATCCTTTGTTTTTTCTGCTATTATATTATCACTATGACATCTTGTTGGTCCATATATTTTACGCAAATTATACCCACAGTCTCCTGCTGATAATGTTATCTCGTTTTTATATAAATACTCAATTACTTTTCCTATTACACTAAATAGTTTATCATCAAATTCTTTACGGGTATTTTCATCCTGTATGTTCTTAATTAACATAGAACAACAGTTAACATTAGTATGATTTGTCCACATTTCAACATCTTGTTTTACATTTTTATCTATAAAATCAAATAAACGATCACATAATTCATCATCAAGTATTTTTTGATCCCGAATTAAGAATATATTGTTAGAAATGATTGACTCGTTATATGCATTAAGATAATTGTAATTTTTCTGATCTTCGTTTAATATATCGTGTACAACAAATAGATAGCAATTGCATATCATATTCATCTGTAGTTTAGTGTAATTCTCTACATATAAACTATTATAATATAAAGGTTGATAGACATTTTCTGTATTTAGATATGATAGATTAAATATATCACTAAATACAAATAAATAATTTTTATCCTTACTAAGCTCTATATAAAAATCTATTATTTTATCTTTATATGTTTCCTTAACCATCAATCTTTCTGGGTGTACTTTTGTACCCTTAAATATCTGATTGATAATATCGGTGTTTTCTGTATCAATATCTATATTATGTATTTGCATTTTTATAATTTATATATTATCTCTATAAATTTATAAAATATTATCTATATATAAAATATGGGTAATTATTGTGGATGTGTTAAGAGTTCATTCTCCAACTATATACAAGGTATTATAAATAATATAGAAACTCTATCTGATCAACAGAAAAAAATTATTGAATATAGATTTGTTAAAATCGTCTGTAATATGGAACTACAAATGAAACGAACCGCTTTCTTATATAATATGTTAAGTTTATTTACAACTGTTGGAAGTATCTTAGTCCCTGCATTAATTAGTATTCAAGATAAACCTTCTGAAGTGAATATTACACAAGAGGAGCTTGATGAGCATAATAATCGTGTGTATTGGGCTGGTTGGGGTGTTTCCTTACTTGTAACAATATCCAATGGTATTATCAAACTTTTTTCGATTGATAAGACCTATATAACACGACATTTACGATACAATGATTTCAAGAAAGAAGGATGGTTATTCCTAGAGTTAGCAGGACATTATAAGAATTTCTCTACTCATGCTGAAGCGTTTCCTACATTCTCGCATAATATAGAAACGATTAAATTCAACCAAATACACGAAGAATTTGTTCCAGAAAATAATACTGATGTTAGTGTTACCATAGAAGAATCTGCAAATCAACAACCTACTAACCCCAATCCTAACCCCAATCCTAACCCCAATCCTAACCCCAATCCTAACCCCAATCCTAACCCCAATCCTAACCCCAATCCTAACCCCAATCCACCCTCCGCTGCAAATACCAGTAACGTATAAAATAATATATTTTATATTATAAATATAATCGTTAATATAAAATATGGAAGTAAAGATTAGAGATAAAATATATAATATACCCATAAATACAGATGAATTTATCCGCTCTTTTATAGCTTATTACACGCATTCTATTCCTGAGTATATAATACATCGACAAACAGGTAATACCATCACCTATAATAATGCAATGGATTTAGATACCAATACCATTCTAAGCGACTTTATAAAACGAACCGAACCCTTTGGTCTATCTGAAAAACAATCATTTGAATTATGGATACGAAATCAAAAGAAAGTCATTCGAGATTTAGGGAAAGAAGATTTTAAAAAGTATCTTATCGATGTAAATATCCCAGAATTAACTGACCGAGAAATAGACCATCTTATTCGCGAAACAACTCTTATCAAACAACGTATTAAAATGTTTCGAGAACAACAGAGTGAATGGATAGAAAATGCTTCTCGTTTTGGTAAAATCAAAGGCTTAAAATACACCCCCTTTGTTAAAACATACGAGGAATACACAACAACTCTAGATATTGATGCCGATAATCTCAGTGAAATATTCGATATCATAAAACTAAATAATGCCATACCATTCGCTACCTATAATAATCTGTATAAAATATTAAATGATTTCCCACTCCCTGAAGAATGGATATTCTCTCTAGACGAAGCAATCCTTCTTAAGATCGAATTCCGCCGCACCTCCTCAAAAACCATACGTAACGAACACTATCAAACTATCACTATATACCGAGAAAATAATAAATTCAAAATCAATATACCCATCGAAATACAACCTAATTACTTACAAAATAAAGACTATAAAAATTATATTCATAGCCTATTCTCACACCAAACAACAGTTAATTTATCTCTTACTAATCCAGATAAGATTAAAGGGGAAATAAATTTTCCTGAGTTATCATTTAATCGTTATGTGTATGCGGATTTGTGTATGAATGACAGGTTATTCTCATCGTTGTTATATGTAAATGAGATAAATAAGAGTTATAAGGTGAAGGATACAATATTAGTGCATACTATTGGTGGTGATGCTAGAGCGAGTATAACACAGCAAATTGCAGATTATGTCTCGGTAGATAATACGATAGAATATGGGACTGAATATGTATCTACTAAAATCACAGGAAAAAATATCAGAAGCATCTATAATTTAATAGATATCATATCTAAATTATGGATATTATACTCTCAACAATATGAAGATATTGTCTCCTTTTACCGGAAATATCTCCCTAAATTTGCCAAATATGAGAAAAAGGTCGTCGTTAAACCACAAAGAAGCCGTCTTCGTGATATTGTTCCAGATTTATTTATCGCCAATTACTCTAGAACATGCGCTAAAACACCCACTGTAATCGATAATATAACTGACGCTAAACCAGAACAACAAGTCATGAAATTTCCTCGATATGGGCCTAATAATCATCTATATATATGTGATTATAAATCACATCCTTACCCAGGAATCAAAGATAATATTCTTGAAAATAGAGAAAAGTATCCCTATCTTCCATGTTGTTATCAACAAGATCAACGGGAAAAATCTCTCTATAAAAAATATTTCTTAGGAGAAGATGAAGGGAGTATTCAAACCAATCGCCGTATCATAGTATCCACAAAAAGACTACTAAATGAAGACATATTTGGAGCTATTCCAGATGAAGTTAATCAATTATTAACGTCTTTTGACCCTGAAATATCATACTATAGAAAAGGAGTATCTAGATCTAGAAGTAGTTTTATAGAATGTGTAGCTGAAAGTGTTGGTGAGTTTATAGATGAACCTTTCAAGTATCCTAAAGGAGGAGGACCAAGACTTAATAAGATGTTAAAACAAAAAAGGGAAGAATGTGCTGAGCGTGCTGAATTAGCTAAACAGCAAAATTATGATATATCCATCTCACAAATACGAGATAATATACGAGATACAACAAAATATTTAGATCCTAATTTATATATCAATATATTAGAGGATATATATAAATGTAATATTTTTATATTCCGTGATAGTCTAGTTATTCCCAGACATCGCCAAGGGTATTTAAAATTTAAAAATAAATACACCAGAAATGTCCTTATATATGAAAATAATGGAGTGGATCTAGAATATCCTCAATGTGAACTTATTATATCACAAAATCCTAAATTCAATATATCAGAATTCTATTTTCAATCAAAGAAAATAAATAATACGTTTAATCGAATGAATCTTAAGTATCGACTCAAAACACTTGTTAAAAATACCATCATACCTAAATTTAACATAGTTTCTCAAGGTTATGATAACTACGGCAAAACACGTGTTATATCCATCTCTCATAAGGATAAACATTTCAACCTATTTACAGATCCACTACCCAATCTAAATGTCCCTTCTAAATCAATCAATGATTTTTTAGAGCGTTCAAGTATCAAATCAACCATAAAAGTTATGCAAAAGTATGATATTGACATCATAGAACAGACTATTGTAGATAGTCAATGTACTGAAATTATGGGAGTAAATAATAATATAAGATATAGAATACCCACGAAGCCAGGAGAACCGATGGGTGATATTAAACGAACGGAACAAACCTATATTGTGAATAATGTAGATGTGAGTCGATTAACTACGTTTAGAAAGCATAAGAAAATAGCTAGAATTATGGTGGAATATATGTTATATTTATTCTCAACTTACATAAGAATGAATAATATGGATATAAATGAGTTTTTCAAGAAATGTATAGTTGTGAAGTCCGGACATACTTATACTGATATAGATTCTAGATTTTTTAGTAAAACATCTTCATTTGTGGATAATAATTGTCTTGTTGTAGATTCAGATGAGACTGTTTCTCGGTTAAAATATGTACTCCGACTTAATATCATTCAACGGTATTCTAAAATTCTAGAATATCATACCAAGACACGTATCGATAATTTCTATGAAAATATACAGGATTACCAAACTTACCAAGATCAAATCCTTTTAGAATCCAAAGATTCTGTCCTATCCTGGTTGAATAATAAAAATTCTAGAAAGTATGTATATACCGATATTATTACAGATTATAATCTACCCTATTTCTTTAAGAATAAGATTGTGTCAGATAGTAAAATATCTCTTGTTCAGAATACTAAAAGTATTGGAAGAGCTGTTAATAGAGATAAGGTATGGAGAGAACAAGGGTATAATACTCAAATTCCTGAGAATAATGATACAGGTAAATTATTATACTCGTACCGTAATTCTAAGGATATTATTGGATATAATATGGGTAATTTGCAGAATAAGGTGATTGGATATCTAGATAATGGGGAAGCTAATTTTACCTCAGTAATGGGGTTATAAATATTAATAACATTAAATTTTATTAATATTCAAATAAGTTGAGGATATCTATGATGATTTGATCTGGAGTAATGGGAATATATTTAGATACAACCTTTGTAAAAAACATGAATTCTAATGCCCCAATAAAGATAAATATAAACGCATTTTGACCGATAATCCACTTCAAAGGTAGATATAAACCGAGAGATTTAACTATAATTACTGATAATATGGCAGCGCCCCATAATACACCATTAATAATATATATATTCCTCTCGACTTCTTTGTTGTTGTCTTTAGTAGATTTAGATGTGGTTGATGCTTTACCTATCTGGGAATTACACCAATCGATGACTTTTTTCCAGTCTACGCCAGGTAATTTTGGGAGACGTTTTAGTAGTTCTTGGGTAGCATCGCCAGTTACATCTTCGAGTTTACTAGTTACTTCATCGGTTTCGACCTTTCTAATATACACCCAGAATAATATGCTCAAAAATGTAAATAGGATAGCCATATGAAATAACACATTAATGATAATATTTATGTTCTCTTCAAGCATTTATTATATATTTATTTAATTATTTGTTTTTCTGCATATGCTTTTAGATCTGTGGCAAATGTTTTCACGATTATATTAGGATCTGCGGTTATATATCGACTGATTATAAACGTAAGAAATATAAACTCTGTTATACCTATAAATAAGATACCAAAGAAACTTTCTCGTAACATCGCATTAAACGGCAAGGAATAATTTAGAATACTTACAATCAACGCAAATACAATAGGAACGCAGAATATAACAACACCATACACAATCGTCATCCGTAAAATATCATTATTATTATCTCGAATTTCTCGATCCTCATCCTCATAATTAATTTCCACTTCCTCTTTCTGTTTTTCAATTAATGCATGTAGTAAGTCTCTAATTTCCTTGGGTAACTTATCAAGATGAATACCAAGCTGATCAAGTAATTCTTGTATAGATAATTGAATCTGCCGAGAGAAGGATTCATTTTCGACTTTTTGAACATAGAAAAAAAAGAATAGTATCATAAATACGAATGCTAATCCAACTTGGAATAATCCAGATGAAATAAATCTTATACTACTATTTATTTTCATATTTTATATTACATAACTTAAAAAAATATAAATAACATAAAAATGGAACAAACATCTCTAACAGCACCATCTGATCGAAAATCTGAAAAATATGTATCTCAGGTCAATAATCCACCTCTTACCGGTGAAATGCTCGAGAATGCCGTTAAAGATCTAAATGTAGACGATATGCTACCTAAATATCCTAAATTAGAACGAACATTTGCTGATCCTTCTCTAGCTAATCAAACAATTGGTCTAGTATCCTTTATCCCAAGTGGTGGAGCTACCCCTGATAAAGATGGCATTTTTGGAATGTGTAAAATAAGAGGTAATTATGGAACTAAACAAGAAGCCGAAGACCGTGCTAATTATCTTATTGGAAATATCGATAGTTATCATAAGATCTATCATACCTATGTTGGTAAACCATTTCCTCTTACTACAAGTAGTCGTTGGTCCGCTGAAACTACCGAAGTTGATATCAAGAACAAGGTGGCTAAGGTCGTAAGTGACGATATCAAAAAACAACGCGCTGAAGAAAAGAAAGAAATCGATGAAATCAAGGAACGCGAACGAGAATTAGTAGAGGGAAGTGAACGTGAAGACGACCCAAAAGAAAATTACATCACACAACGAGTTAAAAAAGCACAGCTTGTATGGACATACATTGAAACCGCAAAGAAGATGGAAGAAATGAAGGAAAGTATTATTAAGACACGAGCAGAAATTGAAACATTAGACAAGGAACATCCTGAGTTTATCGATGAGTACCGAGAGAAATACTTTGATGCACGAAGAAAATCCGGGCTTAAGGATGATGATGATAGTTTCATCCAATATTTAGGAGAAAGCCCAGAGGAAACAGAACGACTAGGATTCTAAATTTTATTTAATAATATTAATAATATTAAATAAATGAGTTACACAACATATTACAATAAAAAAGGATTTACTGGTGATATCACAAAATTCCCAGATCTAAAAAAGATAGGAGAGGGTAGTTTTGGTAAAGTTTTTACAAATAATTACATTAACTATATTATTAAAGTGATTGATCTTAACAGTAAACCAGGTCATAATATAGATGAATTAAATAAAGAAGTCAATAACGGTCTTAAAATGCATTTACACAATATAGGTCCAGAAATATTAGCTGCTAAGTATAATATAGATGAAAATATCTATCTTATTTATATGGATAAATACGACGGCGATGTAGGCAAATACATAACCAATAATATCGACAATACTAAAAACATCAAGATCGCTATACGAGAACAATTCAATATTGTTGATAGAATGATACTATTATCTAAGGAAGGAAAAGTCCCAATGTGTACTGACGTAAAACCAGGTAACTTTGTATACAGAATACGAGATGGTAAACTAGAGATAAAAATGATTGATTTCGGTTCAGATTTTTGCTTTGATGATATCGATCTATCTTTTCTAGAAGAAATCGATTTAGAAGATTTGGTATATATTACTTTACTCTCAAATATCATCAAATTCTATCTTAAAACAGGCGGATTTAACGATGAGACTATTACAGATATATTACTCAATTCTATTAATGTAGATTACTTTAGAATTTTCTGTTCGAATAAACGTGAAATAATACAAAATATTGCAGATTACTATGATAAAAGTAAAAATATCAATCCAAAAATAAGCGCTATGCTTTGGTATTTTACAGGTTTACAAACAGATTATAAATCACTTATGTTTGCCAACAAATTATACGAACAATACGATGAAATCTGTAATTATATCCCCTTTATCCATGATATCGCAGATAACAACGATATTAATTTATTTGATATCATCTCAGCAAACACCCCACGTTCTAAGAATATGGTTAGACAAATATATCGCCATCTAGCGAAGTGTGGTATATTACCCAATGTCAAAGATATATACCTACAAAGAACCAGTCTTAGAGATGATTTGATATCTAAAAGTTTTGGTATTGATACTCGTTGCTTTATTCTTGGTAATTTTCTAGGTATTATAATATATTATGTCGACCGTGAACATAACCTAATCAATATAAATAAAATATGTCTTCATCATAAATACAAAAAACAACATAACATTGTCCTAAGCAGGTATATAATGAATGACTTCTTATCCACTAAACGCAATTACAACATCTATACAGAATTTGATGTTGACGATATAGGAAATTTCATTATAAAACCTGATATCACACTCACAGGTAGTTTACTTATCGAATTTGGATTTATCCCGAGCAAATATGTTAAAACCTTTACAAAATATAAAATTAGATTTATAACCAATCCAGAAATTTCAGAAAATATTGATCTCGACAACCGAAAACATCAACTCTTACATTTTCTAATGGATAAGGATAACTTCAATATCATCTTACCCAATGACCTATATGGAAAAATCGACCGACTTATCCGAGAAAATATCGCCGAAAATCGTATATTCTACCTAAATCTAAACAATATGGTAGATAACTATACCGCCCATATATCCACAAATTATATAGAAAAAGATAACGAAATGTTAGGTTATACTAGAGCAACACTTCAAATCGGTTGGAAAAATATCGACCCCTTCATCCATTTTCTCGACTATTCAACTAATTACCCTCGATTACTATTACACCTTTGGTATCAACCCGATATAGGCTTAATTATAATTAGCACCAAACAGGGTATATCGGATAAATCATCATATAATCGTATCATCGACTATGTTCAAAAGACCGGAGTTGTATATAGCGATGATAGTGGTTTACACTCTTCTCGAGATTTAAATGATTATCGGGCATTACAATACGAACTAAACCAAGATATTAACATCCCAGTCAAAATTGACCTATGTGAATCCGAAATCATTGAAGCAGATATCGAATGTCACATAGAAAATATCCATTTACCACCTATTGTAATCGCTAATATAAACAATTACATTATTTCTGGTATCAATCTAAGACGTATTGACCGATTTAGCGGTAAGGGATACATCCACCAAGAAGGATTAAACCCAGTCGATATCGACGAATCAGACTTATAAATTTTAATTTTGAATTTGATTTAAATTCCTAATTTATAATCAAAAATATGTGCAAATTCTTAAAATGTGAAACACAACCCTCTTTTAACTATAAAGGAGAGAGACCTCTCTATTGTAAGCCACACAGTACCTCTGATATGATTGATGTGGTACATAAGAAATGTAAAGAAGAAGGATGTGATATACACGGGAACAGAAAGTATAAAGGGTATTGTCTAAGATGTTTTACGTATAATTTCCCAGATCAGCCTGTATGTCGTAACTATAAGACTAAAGAATATTCTGTTGTAGAATATATAAAAAATAAGTATCCTAATTATGATTGGATTACTGATAAAATCATACAAAATGGATGTTCTAGAAGACGTCCTGATATTCTACTTGACCTAGGTTATCAAGTTATTATTATTGAAATAGATGAAAATCAACATATTGGTTACGATTGTAGTTGTGAAAATAAGCGTATTATGGAACTATCTCAAGATATTGGACATCGCCCTATCATATTTATTCGTTTTAATCCAGATGAATACTATAATGAGAAAGAAAAGATAACATCTTGTTGGGGTACTAACAAAAATGGGATATGTGTTGTTAAAAAAACTAAGAATAAAGAATGGACTGAGCGACTTGAGGCATTGTCTAATCAAATTGATTACTGGATTGACAAACAGAATAAAACAGATAAGACAGTAGAGATATTACAATTATTCTATGATACAATTTAAATATATTTCTAGAGTATAATATAAATTTGATTTATAAATTAATTATCTAATTTATAATCAAATCATGGATACATATTGTAAAGTCTTATATTGTCGATTTCCGTTTTCTCACGTGACTCGAGGTCATCGTTGTGGTACGTGTCTAGAGTATGGTCACGGAAAAATTGAATGCCCTGAACCTGAGATGGTAAGTGAGCTATATTCTAAATATGGAGCAAACATACTTCCAGATCATAAAAAATGTACGATTGAAAACTGTAAGTATAACTGGTCTCATACAATTGAAGCGCATCATTGCAAGCACTGTCAAGATAGAAGTCATTCGTTTGATAACTGTCCTAAGCGATTTAAAATGGTTAAGTGTCCTATTTGTAGGAAGGAGAATGATATACCTATTATACAGAAAAAAATATATGGTTGTGAAAATGACTGTTTAATTTGTTTTGAGAAAAAGGTTAATGTGTATTTTCCAGAGTGTGGTCATATATCGGTATGTGATACTTGTTGTGATCGTCTGGCAATCAATGGTCATAACATTTCTAGAAATACCGACTTTAGAACACTAGAAAATCTAATCATAAAACAAGAGGATATATCTGAATATATATTAGAACGAGTTAAGAATTTATTCTCAAATACACCAAATAAAATATACACGACAGAATATGGAGGAATGGGTTCTACTTGGTTTTTACGACGAGAAGATGTTGATTCCGAGATTTTAGGGTTTTTGATGACTCAAGATGATTGGGGGCAATATGGAGAAGATACAGATCGACGTCCCTTTATGAGTTTGTTTATTGATGAATACGCATTAATTGTACGTTAAGTCATAGAATATATTTAAAGAAATGTAAATATATTCTTAAGTATGCCAAATTCACCACCAAAAGCCGAAATTGACAATCAAAATAGATATGTTGTATTAATGGAGACAAATAGCATTGAATGCGAAAGTTGGATGTATTTTATTCGTTATGATGGAAATGAAAAGGCTCTCAACTACTTGAACGATCAAATTAACAAGATTGATATGGTATTAGAAGATGATTTAAGTACATTTGATTTAGATATTGAACACTTTGTAAGTGATACAACCGCCAAGGAAATGACTAAGATCGAGCTAAATAGCTGTATGTATCACCGTAAATTCGATGGTAAACTTCAGTATATCGATTTGAAACTACGTAAACGAAACGATAATCTAGATATGTTGGTAAAGATGTATGAGAAGATTGGTATGGGACAAATCGAAGATTATATTAGTGATGAAGATGTTGATTCTGAAGACTTAACTGACTGTGAAGATGTTGAGTCTGATAACTCTAGTGATGATGAGCCTCTTGTCCCTGTACCTGATGATTTTAAACAAGAAGATGAGAAGATAGATGGGAAGATAGAAAATGAGATAGAGAACGAGGATGATAATGAAGAGAAGAGTAGTATTCCAAAAGTATTAAAGGCGCCGGTTAAAGTAGGTGGTATGCGTCGGAAAAATGTTAGGCGTTAGATATTTAGAATGTATTGAGTAGGGTTGTGAGTAATACCATTTAGTTCGGAATGATGTCGTTTATATATGTATAAGCAGTCTGTAGATAGTATATTTTATTAATGAGGGATTATTAATAAACTAAATAGATAAGGGTTCATTATTTATCAAGAAGCATTATTTTTACTGCGATTTACCTGCGTTAACCGGCGATATACCGGCGTTAACCGGTGTTCTTGCATAAAATCCTTTTGTGCGTATGACAAGTAGTGGTCATCTGGATTTAGATGTGATATCTTTACGACTACCAACTTTCCATCTTTATCCGTGTACTTTGCCTTACGTATACCAAACTTCTGTAGCATTTTCACACATTCCTGACAAGGTTCTCCCTTCATATATGTTATTATCCCATTTTTTTCCTTTGTCCTAGTCACAAAGATGTTGTACTTCCTCATTTTTCGATGAGTAATCTGTTTACCTCTAAAGCATATCTTGATAAACTTGATCAATGAGTCTCTTTCGGCATGAAACATTGTACAGAAATGACGTCTGTTCTTTGATCGATAGCAAGTGCGATAGTGATTATGACCGGAAATAATAGGTTTTCCACCTTTCATAATTGTGCTACCGTAATGACATATCATAGGTGACATAAATGATTCTTCCTTTGCTATATTTAGAATACTATTCATATTCATATTCATATTCATATTCACATTAAATTCTAAATATTATATATTTAAGTTATAGATATTTAGAATTTTAATTAATATAACTCATATCTCCTGATTTTGGTGCTTCTAGTTGATATATTCTCATACTTATCATATCTACCTGCTGGGTGAATGTTTGACGTAACTCCTCTATTTCCTTATTCATTTTTTTTAGTTCGGTTAGTATTTGGTCTAGCTTTTCATTTTCTTGGATTTTTTTAAGATTAGGTATAGGTAATCCTCGTTTTTGGTTAAATTGTTCAAATCGTTCAACCTTTCTTCGTTTATGACGTTGATACATTTTAATAATAGATATATATCTATTTATATATCTTCATTGTATTGGATTTTCTGACTAAACACTTTAGATTTAGTATATTCGCTGACACGTTTCTCAAAGAAATTAGTTTTGCCATCGATCGACATATTATTCATAAATGAAAAGGGGTTAGAAGTATTATATATTTTATTAAAACCCAACTGGGATAACAATCTATCTGCTACAAATTCAATGTATTGACTCATAAGTGTTTTATTCATTCCAAGAAGAGCACATTCCAAGCTGTCGCATATGAAGTTTTTTTCGATTTCAACTGCTTCTCGATATATTTCTTCGATTCTCGCTTGGGATATCTTATTTTCAATGAGATGAGTGTATAAGTAAACAGCAAAATCGGTATGTAATCCTTCATCTCTTGCTATAAGCTCATTACTGGTTCCAAGACCTTTTACCATTTTCTTTTGTTCCTTCAGCCAGAAAATTGCACAGAAACTACCACTAAAGAAGATGCCTTCTACGGCGGCAAATGCGAGTAGTCGTTCAGTAAACGGGAGTTCGGAGTTCATCCACTTCATGGCCCATTTTGCTTTACGTTTAATACAGGGGATGGTGTCAATGGCTCTAAATAGTTCATCTTTACGTTTTGGATCGTTGATATAGGTGTCAATGAGAAGGCTATAGGTTTCTCCGTGTGTGGATTCCATCATAGATTGAAATGTCCAAAAGCAACGGATTTCAGGGATTTGAACTTCGCTGATGAATTGTTCGACTAGATTTTCAGTTACAATGCCATCAGCGCCGGCAAAGAATGCGAGGATATTCTCGATAAAATATCTTTCATTATTGGAGAGAGTTTTCCAATCATTCATATCAGCGCTATAATCAATTTCATCGGCAGTCCAGAAGGCGTTTTGTTGAGTTTTGTACATATCCCATACGCCTTTGTATTTAATAGGAAATATGGTAAATCGTTCGGGGTTAGGTTGGAGAATTGTTTCTGGCATTTTAATAGATATTAGATATTATTATTTATTTCATTTTTATAATCATCTTATAGTTAATCATTAATTATAAGATTTAATCTAGATCTTCTTCTATAATATGACGTTGTTCTAATATAATATTTTGTAAGAAATAATCAAAGGGGCCTTCCATATACTTTTCGACCATTCCCGAATGGATTACTTTTCCGGAATGAAATACAAGAAATGTATTGTATCGTTCTTTTTTGTTATGTTTTATTCGGTCCTTTTCATCTAGACTTTTAAGATACTCCTCGTATTCTACAATTTCAGTATTCCATTTCTTTGTATTGAAGTCATACACAATCTTTCTTAATTTAACATCAATTTTTTCCTTCATAGGTATTTTTATATTTACCCCAGAGTATCCAAATGTAGGTTCAAACAATGAAGTATACTCCGTTTTATCGTTAATAAAAGAGTCTAGTTTTTCCCTGTTAATACAATAATTAACTTTAAAATCCTTGTTAGTCATGGATATATTAAACATTACAGATATATTACCAGATTTTATAATATATTGAGTAGGATTAACCTTTTCTAAGAATAATTTTATCGTTTCTTCAGCCTGGTCTACATTTTTACACCCAGTAATCTGAAATTTACCCTTCTCTGCGACTTTAAAATTTATAAATTTATCACCCACAAACATAACTACTGTTAATGCATTTCTAAAGTATTTACCACTTGGTTTTTTATTCTTAAGATCGACCCCTCTTAAATTCTCGTAATATTTTAATGTAACGATAGCACCTTGTTTTATATTCTTATTCTCTGGGGGGATTTCAACTGGCATTTTCTTTCGGCCTCTTTTCTTGGGTATAACAATATACTTAGTTAACTTTAATTCGGTAAATAACTTACCTATATCCAGATTAAGATTTGATAATCCTATAATTGTTCTTGTAGAAACACCTATATCGTTAAAAGATTGCATATTTCTTATTTAAAGAGAAATATCTTTTTAAATCAATTTTAAATTATTTCCTATAAATATGTAATTGTTTGCCTGTAATAAGGGGAATGATTCACGTTCATAACGGGACATTATTTATAAGTATAAATTACATATAAATCATAATTTAGTTGCACGATCTTCCGAGTGTTGTGAGATCTTCTTCTTCGCCTGTTTCTTGTAGTGTAAGATAGTTTTCTGTAAAACCATTATACTTCATTATGACTACAGAAATTGAGATGAGTAATACAGCAATACCAAAGCATATTTTACCAACATTACCTACAAGATTATTATGCCGTCTTAAGCTATTTGTCTTGTATAATCCAATAAAGATAAACGCGGCTACAAGAAGAATAAGAGATACAATACCTAATCCTTTAACTGCCATTTTTATATTAGAGATAAATAAAATAAATTTTTATGATTTATTCTATTTATACGTCTGCATACGCCAAGAACCAGTAGAATATATTGTTATATATATATCAGTATCATATATTAACTCTATACGTCTCTTATCTTTATACTCATGATAAGCCTCTGAAAACATAGCATTAGCTCCTATATAGAGTATATCATATTGATTTTTTACAGTATAATTATTTAGATTATTCCAAGATTTTTCAATGCAATATTTCAAGAACAGATTTTGTGGATATGCACTAAATAATTGATATGCAATTCTTTCTAGCTCTTCAGGCTTACCTTCTCGAATTCTTTCATTCCTCGTACTATTAGCGTATTCTGGAGTTATAATAGTCTCTATAAATAACTTTATATCCTTATTTTTAGCTGGAATAAAATCTTCTAGTTCTGAGTTCTGTGTACTACCATATTGCCAATAAATACCACCATAATGATAGGTGACTAAAATTCTAAAAAAATCAACCGATTGTGTAGGATGTTTAATTTTATCCCAAATATCTCTATATTCAGGATAAAACTTATCTGTAAAATCATTTATTTTAGATAAAGTCCACATCTTTACTTCCCAGTCTGGGTTATTTTTGGAAAAATCTTTATAAAATGTATGATCAAAGTCATCTTTATCTTCCTTAATAATCCCAGTATTTTTATCCCAGGGTATATAAATAAGATGTACGATTTTAGGAAATTTTTCAGGATATGATTGTCTTAATGTAAGATAGTTCTCTGTAAAACCATTATACTTCATTATGACTACAGAAATTGAAGTAAGTAATACAGCGACACCAAAGCATATTTTACCAACATTACCTACAAGATTGTTATGTCGTCTTAGACTGTTTGTCTTGTATAATCCAATAAAGATAAATGCGGCTACGAGAAGAATAAGAGATAAAATACCTAATCCTTTAACTGCCATTTTTATCTTAGATATAAAAATATTTTTATCGTAAAATTGAATTTATTTCTGATATATTATAGACATAAAAAATGTCTACATTCCTACCCTTAATTATAGTATCACTATTATCATTAACCAATTCAATCCCTATTGGTCGAATCCTACACGTCTCTGATATTCATCTTGACGTAAACTACTACCCAGGTAGTGCAGATAACTGTTCAATTGGTACTAGACTTGGTCCTGGTTGTTGTCGTAAATATGAAATTGATATGAGACCCTATAAACCTTGTAGTCCGTGGGGTGATTATAACTGTGATAACTCTGAAAAGATGGTGGATAACATATTTCACTGGATAAGTGATAATATCCCTGGTATAGACTATGTTTTTTATACTGGAGACAGTCCTGGTCATCACGTTATTACTCAATCAATTCATCATAATTTAGAGAGTATAAATAAAATTAATAAGATTATTTACAAATATTTCCCTAAAACTCCTATCTATCAATCTATGGGAAATCATGATACTTACCCTATAGATCAAACCGAAGATATTATATATAGACGATTTATAGACAATATTTCGTATTGGTGGAACAAATCCCTTCCTGCTTCCTCGATGAGAAATGTAAATATAGGAGGGTATTATAGTGTATATTTAAAAGAAAAGGTAAAACTAATTAGTTTTAATTCTATATATTATGATAGTATTAACTTGTTTCGTGTTAAAGATGATAGTATGGAATATCGGACTGGATTTCAATGGAAATGGTTTGAGAATGAGTTGATAACATCATCTGAGAAAGGGGATAAAATCATCATTATAAATCATATCCAACCAGGTAGTGGAGAGGCTAGTGAATATTATACTCAAAAGCTTACTCGTCTTATCACTAAATATCAACAGAATATTATTCTAAACTTATATGGACATACTCATGAAGACCGCTTTATATTATACAATACAACTGGTAAGATAACAGGGGTGGGATTAGTTCCTGGGAGTCTTATGACATCTAATCACGATCCTGATTTCCGTATTTATTTATACAATAAGAGTGATTTTAGTATAGTTGATTATATGCAATACTCTTGTCCGTTACAATCGATTATTAAGACAGATATTATTTACTGTAATAATACCTATAATTTTTCCCAAGAATATGAGTTAGATGGAATAACGTTACCATCATTTCAAAAATTATACAATCTATTAAATACAGATGATGATATCTTGTATAAATATCGGGTTCATTATTGGCCTGGAAAGATTACAAGCAAGAGTTGTGATCAAAAGTGTAGAAATTATTTTCTAGATGAAATTGTAGTTTAAAAAATGGGGATAATATTATAAAATGAGACAATTATTTTATAATGTGTTGGTTATTCTAGCTATGATATCGAGTGTGATGGCAAATCTCTATTGTACTCCAAATAATTGTATTACCTTTAGTGTGGGATCTGGGACAGGGTGTGAATGGATGTGTAATTATTGTTCAGAGCAATTGCATACAAACAACTATTATTTTACGGATGGGATATGTCATTATGAAGATGGAGGATGTGTAGGTAGTCCAATTATAGGACAACAATATACTTGTTGTAGTTCCTAAATTAAAATTGAAATTTAGGTTAACAAATTAAAATATAATAATATACTATGGAACACTATGATTTTTACGATGATATTGAATATACTTGGAGTGATGAGATGGATACACATATAGATAATATCGATTATTTCCCTCATCTATCAGGATATACTTACAATGAAGAGTTTATAGACAAAGAAGATAATAATACGGAAGAAGATAATATGATTCAGGATATGAGCGATGATGATAGTGAAGAAGATACTATTATTGGTAGACATATTGAGTATATTCCAGTTCATATTGAATTTCAGAAAAAGGTAGTAATTAAGCCTAAACCTAAACCAAAAATTATAGATCCAGAACATTTAAAAAGTTATGGATGGAAAATACCAGAGATTAAGCCTATAGAATTCCCTATTACTCGAGTTGAATTAACAAAAGAAATACCTAATATTGAATACAAACAAAAATATTCTAGAGTATGTAGATATAAACTTCAATGCAAAAAGTGGAATTGTGTATTTGCTCATACAATAGATGAGTTTGAACCGGTAAAGTGTAGGTTTAACAAGAAATGCAAACGAACTTATTGTAGATTTATACATCCAGCTAAACACGAGACACTACCTCAATTTCTCAAGAAAATGAATATATTATTCTAAGTTGATTAGTCGTTTTAAAATTTATAATTAATAATAATTGATTAATTATTATTAATTTATTGAGTTCGTTCGTATACTTCTATATAACTCGGTGGATTTTCGTGCATATAATTTTCTTCGCAGAAGACTAATCCTGGGTGTTTAAAAACAGGATTATATGTATTTATATTAAGTGCTAGATTTAAACGATTACTGGGTATTGTAGTTCGTCTCGTTTGTTCTTCTATGGATATTTTAGTATATTTTTTAACTAGTAAGTATATTATAAATCCTGTGATGAGAACACCTAATATACTAAGAGTAATAATAAGTATATAATTTACATTTTTTGATATGGAAGAAGATATAGATATAGTATTGCTATAGTTGCTGATGGATTTGGTTGTATCGCTTGTATATACCTCTAGAATATATCGATAATCAATATTGCTCTTGATGGGATATACTCTTATAACTGGGGTATAATTTCCAGAGTATATGGGAATTCCCATATGATCGATTATTCGATATAGTATAATGGGACCATAAACATCGGTAACAGGTTGTAAGGTTATTCGTATAGATGAGTCAGTCAAACTAATATGTGGTGATGTTGGGATAGGTGGATTACCTACATCTGTTCTAATACTAGATATATTCGAGAATTCGCTCCAATTGATACTATTTAATATTCTAATAGAAAAGTTATAGATAGTATATGTAGTTAAGTTATAGATATTGAAGATAGTATTTATAGGGCTATATATTTCTCGATTAGGTGTAAAATCTCTATATAGTATATCGTTAATGAGTAATTGATAACCGAGAGTAACGCCATTTACGTGATCTGTATTAAAATTTACAGATATGGAATTTTGTGTAGTAGAAACAGTATTTAGTATAGGTATAAGAGGATGATATTCTATGCAATTATCTAGTATTAAAGTTGTTCCGGTAGGGCAATCATTAACGCAAGTGATTCCGGATAGGAGATTGTTGCAATGTTGACATAATTGAGGACCAGGACCCCAACATCCATTACATTCGCTATTACAATCGGGGCAATCGAGGGCATTACCGGATATAATAGTATTATTGTCGGTATATTCAGTCCAATTTATGTGATCAGTATAGCAAAGATGTTCTGTGTTGTGGCGTATATTTACCGAATATTCGTCGAGATATAGTCTTTGACCTAGAATGCGTTTTAGGTTATGAAGACCGACAAGATTACGGAGTAGGTGACTGTCGATGATGACGAGATATCCAAAAATATATTCGAGAGAACTAAGTAGTTGTAGGGATGTGATATCATAACCACCCGAAATAAATATACTTGAATTAATAGTTTTACAATGGCTAATGAGTTCTAGATCGGTATTAGAGTTTATGAATACGGTATCTGGATGATAACATGAGGATGAGCTCACTATTTTTACCAAAATACAGAGGATAAAATATATAATAAAGTATAACATTTATTATAAATTATTATATATTATATTTGCTATCTATTTCTTGGATTGCGCGATAAATATCAATATCCCAGTTTTGAACACATCCATACTTGGAATAATACTTGTTAACTATCTTGACGAAGTGATCTACCCAAGTCCATATTGTATCTTGTTCGTCGTCATCTAATTCAGACCATAACTTCTTCATATTATTATAGTTCTTTTGTTCGTCATCATTAATAAAGAATTTTTTAAGAATATTAGTATCGGTAAATAACTTGGAATTTCTGGATTTTATAATATTCTGATAGGGTAGTGCGCGATTCATAAATCTACCCATAATTTCATCAACCGATACTTGATCATTGATATAGATTCTTATCAATATAAATTCACCATAACTAGGGAATTTTTGAATAAGTTCGTCTAGAAACTTGATTATCTGTTTTTTTAATAAGTTCTTAAGAAATAGCTCGCCATTACTCATAATTATAATTTAATAATATATGACTTTAAATTTAATAATGTCAGATATAATGTATCCATTTTTTCTAGAATGCTGTCAATATACAGATGACAGCTTCTGGAAATTCGTGTTTGAGGACCTTGCATATGAACGACCACCTATAGGTACTTATATCAATAAAAACTTCTTATGCTGTAATTACCGTGGAAAAGAGTTTAGTTATAAAATCGATAAAACCAAGGAATCTGAAGTATTATATGTTGAAATACATTCTTTGTTATTTAATAAGTTTGGATTGTTGTCTGATAAAGATAAAGCAAATAAGCGACGGTTATTCGATAGTAAACAGGATGAATTAAGGGATATAAATTCGTCTTGTTGGAAGTCTATAAAAAAGAAGAGTATACGACAGAAGATTATTGAGAATTATGTAATTGATATGAGAAAAGAATATAATTTATCTATACCGCAATCTAAACGATTATTATCAATCATAATTATTGGATTAATATTCAAGACCATAATTTCAAATGATATTGAATATAAATCTGGTAAAATAGTGTGTATATCAGGTATTAGCTTTCAACAAAAAAAGATTATCCTAGACAGGGATATCTATAATACTGAGCAAAATTATACATCTCTAATTATAAATAAACCACTTCTAAGTGATTTATGGGAAAAATATAAAATTCAATTACACAAAATGGCTTAAAAATTAATAGATGATCTATTAAAATGAACGAAATTCATATCAGAGAATTAGATACAGATCTTATCAACCCTACAACATCGAATTATCAAGGTAGTGAAGGTAGTGGAAGTAAGATTGTAGTCATAGGTAAACCTGGAACTGGTAAAACTCGTCTTATTACATCTCTTTTATATGAGAAGAAGCATATATTCCCTATTGCTACTGTCATGAGTGGAACAGAAGATAGTAATGGATATTATGGAAAAATGTTTCCGAATACATTTGTATATGACAAGTTAGATACTGATAAAATCGAGGATTTTATTAAGCGACAGAAATTGGCTAAATCCCATATTGAGAATCCGTGGGCAGTCCTACTTCTTGATGATTGTACAGATGATGCTAAACTTCTAAAAACTCCTCTTTTTCAGGGCATTTATAAGAATGGACGTCATTGGAAAATGATGTTTATATTGTCTCTACAGTATTGTATGGATGTTCCACCATCTATTAGGACTAATATTGACGGGGTATTTATACTAAGAGAGAGTAATTTACGAAATCGGCGTTCTCTGTATGAGAATTATGCGGGTATTATTCCGACATTTCAGCAGTTTTGTGATATTATGGATCAATTAACGGATGATTATAGTGCGTTATACATTCATAATAATATATCATCTAATAAGATTGAAGATTGTTTGTTTTGGTATAAGGCGGGAGAAACTCCGAGTAATTTTAAGTTTGGATGTCAGGATTATTGGTTGTTTCATCAGACACGGTATGATCAGAATTATCTTAAAACGATTAAATAATTTTATATTTTAATATAAATGATTTATATTAAAATAATTAGTGTTGTAGTAGTTATAATACTAATTATCATAACTCTTGTATTTATCAATGTAAACACTGAGAATTACACATCTTTCTTAAACGCATATTCTCAGAAAATACCCGAGAAGAATGGTAGTGAACGTGTATTTGATGAGGATGAGGATGATAATAACTACGAACATAGAATAGATCAAGAACGTGTTAATCGCATGACACAAGTGTATAACCGCGCAGGTATAGAAAGCACTGGTATTGATTACGGTAGCTTGTATTAATCACACGTATAGACTCTATTTTCAGCAACTTCTGTTTTTTCCCTGACTGAAGTTGGTATCGTATCATATTCTAGAATTTTAGAGTATACATCTGTACTGCACAATAACATCCTTCTACAGCAATACCTCTTTAGTCCCAAACTATTGAAATCCTCACCCTTTTGATAGCGTTCCCATAAACCACCCAATACTTTATTACAAGAGAAACATCTGACTGGAATTGACATATTTATCTTAATTTCTAGGATAAATATATCTATTTTTCAAATTTAAGCAACACCTGCCCACATAGGAAGCTGACGTCCTTCAAAATATGCCTTACTGAGATCCGGGGGATTATAACAAGCAGTTCCAGCAAGACCATATTGCGGAGTTCCAATCATTCCTTGGTTTGCATAGTAATCGAGATCGGGGTTGCCGGCTGCGCCATTATAAGAGACACCAAAGCAGTTACAGAATTTCTCTTTACTGATATAACAAGAACCTAAGAACCCTGCTAATACGCCTATAACAGCTATAGATAATACAACATATACAATGAATAATTTTGCCATTTTTATTATATATAATTATAAAAATAATTTAACAATTTAAAGTCAAAATATAAACAAAATAATAAATATGTCTTTAACGTGTGAACCATATCGTAGACGAATCATAGTAAAGGGTAATAAAACTTTATATGAATCTCTTTTATCTGAATATAATGGAAAATGGAATAAGACTCATAGTGGTTGGGTATTTGCTAAAGAACAGGAGGTTTTTATACAGAAAATTATAAGCGATTATAAACTTACACAAATAGAAAATACCAAGAAGACTAGAAAGGAACAACATAAATACCATCGTGAAAACTCTGATAATGAAGAAAGCGAAGACTCTGAACAAGAGAATCAACATAGGTATAAGCATAACCCTAGCGAGGACAGCGAAGATGACGAAGAATTCAAACAACAACTCCGAAAACGCATAGAACAAGAGAATCAACGTAGTCGAAAAGAACTTAGAAATAATGCCATCTTACGCACAGAAAAGGTCGTAACACAACAAGTAAGTAAACAAGCAAGAGATAGAAAACACCAAGTAGACGAACAAGAGAGGGAAGAAAGAGATAGGGAAGAAAGAGAGAGGGAAGAAAGAGATAGGGAAGAAAGAGAGAGGGAAAAACAGAATCGTCGTAGAAAGAAGGAAAAGAAGATGGAGCGAGAATTAGAGGATGTAATCAAATTCTACAAAAAGTTTGCAAAGAAACCTAAGAAGTTTGTTAATCGGGATAAGTATAGTAATTACAGTTCTGGGGGGAGTGAAAGTGAATCAGACCAGGAATCAGAGCCAGAATACTCTAGTCCAAAACGTAACAAGAAACGGGATATAGAACGGGAATATCGTGATATGAAGGAGAAGATGAAACGTCTAGAGAGAAAGATAAGAAAATAGAATTAAAAATATACCATCTAAATTTAAATGAGTGAGAGTACTAAATCTTTGGAAGATAGTAGTACGAGTATTTTAATAGATAATGATTGTATATTTTGTTTAGATGATACTAATGAAATTATAAAATTTGAATGTTGTAATACCTATTATCATAACACTTGTCTTGGTAAATACATAGAATACAACGAGGACAGCATTTTATTATGCCCTAGTTGTAGACAACCAATCTCTGATAAACGTCATTCAAATAAAAAATGGCGTAGTAATATTATAATATACAATGTATTAGGTAGTATTATAGGTTGTATATTGATAATATTTGCTCTGGTTTTACTAAAAAAGATTGAATAATTATATTTAAAAATTAAAAAGATATTTTTAAATATGCTGTTAGAACTTGTTATGATAGTTAAAAATTCGAGCGAATTATTACTTAATTGCTTAACCGCAATTAAACCATACATAGATAGTTATACTATTCTTGATACAGGTTCTACTGATGGAACACAAGATATAATATGGGATGTTATGAAGGATGTGAATGGATCATTATACGAGGAACCCTTTATAGATTTTTCTACCTCTAGAAATCGAGCACTCGATCTTGCTGGAGATAAATGTAAATATACTATTATGCTAGATGATACATATTGTATACAAAATGGAGATAGTATGCGTTCAGTATTAGAACGAGAATATACAAATGAGAATCCTATCGGATTCTTAATCAAAATATTTGACCAATATAACTATGAATACTATTCTAATCGTATTTTTAAGACTAAACATAACATCAGATATAAATACAAAATTCATGAAATTCCTGACTGTGATGATACACGTATTAAGCAACTAGATGAATTTAGTATATTTGATGAGACAAATCTATATATGAAAATAAGAAGTAAAAACCGTTTGGCCAAGGATATCGAGTGGTTAGAATATGAGCATTCTCTAGATCCTAAAGAGCCGAGACACTTATACTATCTAGGGAAGATTAATATAGAATATAAAAATTTTAAGAAGGGGGTTAAGTATCTTGATAAGTATATTGATAAGATAGATAAAAATACAGAAGGAATGTTTAATGCGTTATATCTTAAAGTGATAACAATTGATAGACAATTGGAATATCCTTGGAATGATGTTGAGAAGATATTATTAAGTTTGTGTCGTAGGTATCCAAATCGTGCGGAACCATTTTTCTATATGGGATATCATTATAGCGTGCTAAATCAGCATAATAAGGCATATGAATGGTTAGTAAAAGCAATAAATATTCCTAAACCCCGACAACTATTAGGATTGGAAGGGGATATATACAATACAGAGATACCATATATGCTGGCAAATTCAGCGATATTGACTAAGAGATTTGAAATCGCTGAGAATATACTAAGAAAATTTTATAAATATGCTCATGATGATTCTAGATTATATAATATGATATACTCTGTTGCTGATATACCAAAAACACCAGGAATACAATTTGAAAAGAAGTCTGTTGTATTTCATGCTACAGACACTGTAAAGGGTTGGTCACCAAATAATATTAGAGGTGTTGGAAATATTATAGGTTCCGGATCCGAGGTTATGACTTGCAATCTAGCAAGAGAAATCGCTAAATTGGGGTATCGCGTATTTGTATTTGGATCATTCAACTGCGAAGATACATATAATATTAACACCGAAGGGTTATATGATAATGTTCAATATATTGATTGTAAATATTACTTTGAATTTATTCATAAATATCATATAGATTATCTTATTGTATCTAGAGATGTTTCCAATCTATATTATTTAGATAGTATTGATAATGTATATCTATGGGTTCACGATATTCGCCCATTGGCATCTAATACTAATAATAAATCAATACAAATACATGGTAAGAAATTCAAGAAAATTCTATGTCTTTGTAAGTGGCATCGTAATTTTATAAAGAAATCCTATAAATTACCCAATAATAATAGTTTAGATATTACTCGGAATGCCATTGATTACTCTAGATTTGACAAGACTGTAGAACGACAACCCTATCGATTTATTTATGCATCTGGGGCAGATCGAGGATTGGAGTATCTAGTCTATATGTTTGAGAAGATAAAGAAAATATATATAAACGCGGAGTTGCATATATTTTCAAATATAAAAATACTTCCTGATCTCGCCAAAAAAATAATACAGGAAAAAGACTATATGGTCTTACACGAAAAAGTATCTCAAGAACAAATCGCCATCGAATTCTTAAAAAGTGATGTATTCCTGTATCCCACAGATTTTCAAGAAACCTACTGTATTACAGCCTTAGAAGCACAAGCCGCTGGTTTATTATGCGTGACGACTGATATAGGTGCATTACCGGAAATTATAGGAGATCGAGGTATTGTTGTTAAGGGAGATATAAATAATGAATGTGTTCAAGATGAGATGATTAAAAAATTACAATTTGTTATGGATAATGCTGATATTAAGACACGATTATGTCAGAAATCAGTGGAATGGGCTAAACAGCAAACATATATACATCTCGGTAGAGAATGGAGAGATAAATATTTACGTTGATTTGGTATCATCGTATTTTTTATCCATAATTCCCCAACACATCTTATAGTTTGGGTTATACATACAAATTTTAAGCTGCCGTTGTATAGTAGTTGCTGCAATACCCTTAATTGTATCTTGTATTTCAATAGAGAAGGATTGGTGATTATTGATGTAATCCCAATCCCAATCCTTATAGGAATATCGAGTAATAAAACAGATGGTTAGATTAGGATGTCGAGAGATGTATTTCCAATTCCACGATATGGAATAGTTATTGATTATATCATCTAATTGGATTCCTGAATTAGATGATAGTAAACTAAAATCCAGAGATTTATGTTGATATCTCTTAACAAATTCTATATTTATATTCTTGTTTATTGATACATATTTCCAATTCCAATCACCATCAGGATTATCATCTATAATCTCCATAATATATTTAGAGTAACGACATACTCTAGTCTTCTCAATTATATGAATATATTTTTTATAGAATTCAAGAGTCATTATACTAGGGTTTTTAGACAACAATATCCAATTCCATACCTTATTATGATATTTTTCAAAGATTTTAGGAGTGAGACTAGGATTATTTGCTAGAAATACAAAGTCAATCGCGAAATCATTATCTCGTATAAAATCCTCTGACATTTGCATATATCGAGATAATAAGCTCCAATTCCAGTCATTATCATAATACCTATAGACAAATTGATCATTTACATTAGGATTACGAGATATCCATTCAAATAATTCAGGAATACTATCCCCATACTCATCGATAATGAATTTTACTATATCTAGAGTCGCGTGAGATACGATTTTTTCTGCATTATTAAGGATGTCTAATTCATTTCTAAACTCTTTAACTATAGATATAGATATACTGGTATTCTGGCATACTATATTATAACCTTGGGACCAGCAATACCCTTCGGTTATATTATTCTTCAAAAAAGTCAATAAGGACATTGTAAGATAGGAGTGTTGTAGTATACTATCTAAATCCCAATGTTTATTGAAATTTGCCTGTATAATATCTGGAGTTAAAAAGGGAATCTTAGACAATACAATTTTATCTGAATAAGTATATATCAGACTTTTTGCTTTTTTATTAAATTCAGAAACGATTTGCTTTTCCATTCTGTTATTAAGATATAAATAATAACAGAATAAATTTCAATTTTAATAGGACTTACTCTATCAACTTAGTTATATATTCTTGTACTTCGTTAAATGAATGAACAAATATATTGTGTCTAGAGTAGTGTCTTGGAAATCTACCATTAACGATATGAAATGTGGTCTTTTTCTTGTTTGTTTTTTTATAAGTAGACATTATATCCCATACATCTGCATTTGGAATTTTCGGATATTTCACAATGAGTCCTTCTAAATCGGTCATGCCTATTCTATAATCGACAATATATATGTATATCATCCCTGTCTTACCAGGAATACATATCTTATTGGGATAAGAATGATAATATTCTTTATCTAAGATTCCTATTTTATATATAATTTGTTTGTTATTCATTTTCATTGCCATATTTATATATATCCTCCAGTTTAGAATAATATTCAATTTTAATGGGGTGTAGTTCTAATACGTTCATTTTCGTTGTCTTCATTCATTGTCTGTGAATGAAGTTTAATAAATCTATAAATCATTTGCTTTAGAGGTATAGGTAATATATCTATATCAAATTTGATACCATTCTTGCTCTTAATATGTTTACCTGAGTAAGGTATATCATATTTGGATTTTTCGTGATCGATGTAGTAGCATTTAATCAACAGGTACATATTTTCATTTCCTTTTTGATCAAGTTTAATCTTAGAAATAAACTCTTTTTGAGAAATTGTTAGATCTGTTTTAGTTACATCCGTTTCTTGTATCTTAGATAATATATTATTATACAATGGAAAGTTCTTGAATGTACTCATTTGATTTAATAATCTAATTTCTATTATTAAATCAAATTTAATTATGATAATCTTTCTATCTGAAATAATGCCGATATCTGTAATAATGGATTCGGATATTCTGGCGGCGCATTATCTGGTGTAAGCGTTGTAAATGTTTCACCATTTCCAAAAAACACTCTAAATATTAAACTATCATTCGGCTTAAATTTAATGGTTTGTGTAGAATTATCACCATCTACCTTAATAAATCTAGATATAATCGGCGTCGGTATATCATCCAAACTTGCTTTAAATGTTGCCGTGACCGCATTAGGATTGTTAGAGTATAATATACCAACTTGTCTTCCACTACTATCTGTCCCATTTGTTAATTGAACATAGATATAAGGATGAAATGCGGCAAGACCACCTTGATCGGAATTTAGTATTGAATTCGGAAGTACAACATTCTGAAGTCTTACTTGATAGCAACTAGAATTTTGCTGAGATACGATACTTCCTGTGTAGTTAAGATCAACACTTGTATCCATCACAAATCTTTGGATTTCCCAAGACACACTATCCTGATCTGCAGGATCAATCGTAATATCTGCACCAGTTACTGGAGTTGCGTAATTTGTTGTTACTAATATACAAATATTAGTCGCTGGTCCTGTCCCACCCGCTTCTAATGTATATGTATTTATAGGAGTATGTTTACTACCTTTAATGATAACACATCCTGTTGTATCTGAAGTATAAGGATTATTAGCATATCCATTACCCTTATTTGAAATACTTACCGCTGATGTAGTCATAGTCACAGGTAATTGACGATAATAAGCACTTCCCCCTGTAGTTGTATTACTTCCATTAGAACCAGTATTCAAACTATTAAGTTCAGGTCCTTTATTTCGTACATATAATATATTTCCTCTATAAAAATCTTCCGCTGTTAAAAAATTACCTACTAGAGGTCCCGTAAATACCGCTGTTGTTAAATCAACTGTTTGACCAAGATCCGTTATAAATAGAGTACACGTTTGTCCACCGGCTGCCGGTGTTAAAATAAGTTCACCACCCGATTGATAATCCTGTCCTGGGACAATAACCCTAACACCTCTAACACCTCCATTACCATCAACACTTTCCACTAAAATTTGGACATTTGTTCCACCACCTGTGATGTTAACCCCATCCTGAAATAATCGATTTGCTATAAATCCAGTTCCACGACGATTTGTATCTATTGAAACTGAATTTACTCCACCATTTTGACCTGCATCAGGACCTGTTCCTGTAGGACCATTAGTTGCTCCGTTATAAGAAGTGGCTCCATCTTCGTTACCAAATCCCATAACCATTGGTAATTCAGCGCGCATTCTGTAACTATCCTCTACATTCCATCCGCCTGCAGCTGTAGGAAACGCAGAATCTAAAACAGCGATTTTAGTTATAGCAGCATAGGATGTAATAGCTTTAAAACGTTGTGCAAACGTGGTATAAGTATTTGGATCTAGACTAAAATCTTCAAGAATATATCGAGTATAGAATTGATTACTTGCTTCACCGCCATTAATAATAACTTGAGGATTTAGAGTTGTCATACTACTTGGATTTTCAACATTAAAATTATCTGTTGGGGCCCAAGTAGTTCCTAATGCATTTTCTAATACACATTGTTTAAGATCTCCGCCTGTGTATGCAATAATAATACTAGTTTCACCATTTGTATTATCACGTAATAAACAGCCGTTATAATATCCATTTTGATTAGAACCAGTATTTGCAACATAAATACTAGTTCCATTTAAATTAGGAAGTTCACTTGTACCAGGTCCATACACATTCGCATTACCAAATACGTAAGCGCCAGATGCGGCGGGAGAACCTCGAAAATTATAACAAGGCATTGCTAATGTGGATGGTGTTTTTGATTCTAGACCACCCGTGGGTCGTCCATATTGAGATATTTTAACAGTAAATGATGCTGGATTAGGATAAAGACGTCGATCTCTAAACGCAGATGATAATTGTAAATATCTTGGATTAGACATATTTTATTTATTATATATTCATATTTTTATTTTAAAATAAGTTATAAATCATATCTAAATAGTATATGATGGAAGTCGTTAGGATATGAAAACAATATATAATCAACAATAGATATATATCCATTTTTATTTATTAAAAATAAAATTTTAATAAATAAAATGAGCGGCTATGCGCGTTATGATAATTTATCTGATTCTATAGATACCTATAATATACCTATTATCCCTGCTAACAATGAAACATTCAAGCAGTATGGAAAATTAATAACTGATTACAATAATGAAGAAGTAATTATAGAGAAATGGCCAACAACGGGTAGACCCTTAGTCGACGGAACTGGAATAGGGGGTGGTATAACAGAAGGGGAATTTATATATAGACAAGTTGATAATTTATTTACAGCAGAAAACAAGGCAGTTCTCGGTAATTATATAATAGGAATTACCTACGATAATGGAGATCATGTACTAACAAGAGAAGCAAACTATCATCCAGATGGTGGTCAAGTTTTTTATTCGTTAGATAAGAAATCATTTATCTTAGTATTGGCATTACCTGGTGATGACGTAAAACTAGAGGATTTTGTTGGATTTTATTTTGATGGTCATACTGGGTGTCAGATATTTCCGAATGTGTGGCATCAGCCAGTATTTCCAACAGATAATGGTAATGGAAATTTTATGACCAAACAAGGAAAGGTTCATGCATGTGTAAAAATAGACTTTCTAGAAGAATTTGGTAAACTATTAAAAATAAAATTAAAATAATATTAATTAAAATGTACAAGTCGTTTAAATCTATGAATGATTCATTTGTAAATGCTCAGACCTATTCTCAATCATCTAAGAATGATAAAACAACTCCCAATTCCAATCCCAATTCCAATTCCAATCCCAATCCCATCCGTTCATGTTGTGGTAAATAAATTATAATTTTTAGTATTAGAATTATAATTTAATCCAGAATCTCGCATAACGTATGATATCTGGTGGTGATATTGTATCACCTACTTCCTTATTAGATTCTATAAAATCAGCTACCTTCTTGAATCTCTCTCGATCAATATCTCGATTGTATACTACATATGAACTTAAAATATATGCAATTGGATTTTTATATTTTACCATTTCATAATCCTCTAGAATAACATCTAATAAACGTTTCGTATTAAACACAAATCGATCCTTGTATTTATTGATATAGGTATTCACATTAATACCATATCGCTCTTGCTCTGTTATATTTCGATCCTCTATATTTCTCAAGAGAGGATGATTAAAACTCGCACGTTCTTGCCAACCATATTCAGCCATCCCTTCCATCTCTTCTTGTGGTTCTATACTTTCCTCGTCAGAGGAATACCCCTCAAAAAACTCGGGTTCTTCATCATAAAATTCATCCATTATTTATTATATACACAGATATTTAAATCATTCCTAAACATTTAGCAATCTCTTTCTGTATCTCTACCATTCCCTCAATATTCTCAACTGGCTTCTGTTCTATTTCTCTTAGAATATCTGATACATCAACAAATCCCTCATCAATATAATCCGTCCTTTTTCGGTTAACAATATCCTCGATATCATCTTTACCTCCCTTCTCTTCAACTACTTTAACCTCCTCTTCTGTATCAACCTCCTCTTCTTCAACTATGTCAACCTCCTCTTCTGCTACTGGTATTTTCTTATATTTTTTAGCTAGTTTCTGTTTTAATTCTTCAATTTTTTCTCGACTACCTACAATTTTTTTACCATCATAATTCCACGTAACTACATTACGTGCTTTATTCTGTTCTTTAATACAGACTTTATTATGTATGTCACATAGTTCATTGTCATCACAGAATATATTCTCAATTGGATCGCATCGTTTGCTATCTAATAACTTAATTAATTCACCCTTTTTAAGTTCACTTATACCCATTGTAATTCCTCGTTTTTTAAGTTGTTGTTTGAGTTCCTTTCTATTCATTCCTTTAACATCCTTCTTTGAGGTTAGAATCACACCTGCTCCCTCACCATGTTCATCTGTTGCGAATTTTTCTGGTGTTTTCTTCTTTTCTGGTGTCTTCTTCTTTTCTGGTGTCTTCTTCTTTTCTGGTGTCTTCTTCTTTTCTGGGGTCTTCTTCTTTTTACGTAGGCGCTCTCTACACGTCTTTGTTTTGGTGTCATATACTAATCCCTTATTCTTACATTCTTCCTTTAGTTCCCTGATAGTCTTTTTATTTTCTGGAGTTTTCTTTGGGTTTTTATCCTCGCCAACTTTCTTAGATTTATATGATACTAATTTGACTAAACCAGCCTTGTTTAGAGTTGAATATCCCTTAATACCACGAGACCTAGCAAGAGATTTGAGTTCAGTTACTTTCATCTTACTATAATCAACATTTCTTACAGGACTAGGAGAACGAGGTTTAGGACTAGGTTTAGGACTAGGTTTAGGACTAGGAGAACGTGGTTTAGGACTAGGAGAACGACTTTTGCTACGACTACGTGACTTCTTGCGACTCTTCTTCTTAGTTTTTACAGGACTAGGAGAACGTGGTTTAGGACTAGGAGAACGTGGTTTAGGACTAGGAGAACGCGGTTTAGGACTAGGAGAACGCGGTTTAGGACTAGGAGAACGACTTTTGCTACGACTTTTGCTACGACTACGCGACTTCTTGCGACTCTTCTTCTTCGTCATTTTTGAGTGTTCTTCTTCAGCCCATTCATCATCAGAAGTTGTTATAACGTCTTTAGATTTGTAAGATATAGTTTCCTTTTTCTTATTATTTTGTTTTTTGTAAGCTTTTAGAGTAAGGGAACGAAGTTCTTCCATTGTATCTTTACGATACTTGCTGATATCTTTGACGCCTAAATCTTTGGCGACCTTTTTTAATTCTGTAATTTTTTTAATGTTTTTAATATGAGACATTTTATATTATAATTTAAATTTTAAATTTTAATTAATTTCAACGATATGACTTGGGTTGTAATCATCAACATGATCTTGAATTCTTCCTTTTTGATTGCTTTCAAGTAGCATCTTACCAAAGGTGTAATGGAAATTCGTATGTATATGTCCACATACCCACGCTTTTATATTCTCAAACATATACTCTAAATCAGTAGCATACATATAACTATATTTATCCTTATTTCTCTTACTATCCAAACATTTGAGACTGGGTGGATAATGAGTTATTACAATCGACTTATATTCTTTTATAACACAATCACTCACTAAATCAGAAATGTATGCAACATCCCTATCATGCATACTATTATATGTTTCCTTGTTCATATTCTTGATTCTTACTCTAAAATATGGAAACATACTATCATCTGGAATATGCGACCACAGCACACATCCAATAAAACAATAATCCTGTATAAGAACAGCATTATTGATCAAGATATGAAGGTTTGTTATAAACTTGGTCCTATTATATAAAATATTAACAATATCCTGATATGTCCTTTGATGATTATCATCAAATTTGTAAAACTCGTGATTTCCTGGGACATATAATACAATTTTAAACATACTACATACTTCCTTAAGAAAAAATACCAATTGGTTAATCTTATGGCAATTACCAATATCACCAGCGAGAACGAGTATATCCGATTTAGGAACAATTAACTCCCGTATATTCTCCTTGGTTATATTTAAATATTCTATATGTAAATCAGAGGCTATTTGAAATTTCATGGTTTCATATATATCTTATCTAATAAAATATCATTAAATTTCAAATTTAATAGTCATCGGGTATATCATCTAAATTTATCTCTGGTTCTCTCATTCGTCGCTTCTTCTTTTCTGTTGGTATTCCACCACCACCTCCCATATTATTCATTGAGTTCATCATATTAAGAATATTACTCCCTGTACTCTTCATCAACATCTTAGAGATAATAAAGAAGGCGGCGTTGATAATAATCAAGAAAACTAATCGAATCTCAACGGGCCAACTAGAACCACCAGGTACATATGATTTCTCACCTAATTCAATCAACAACTTCTCGTAAGAATTCATACTTGTAATCTGCTGTTGAGTAAAACCTTGCATATCAAACTTAAGATAATTGCCTAATACAAACTCAACTAACATAAATCCACCAATAAGATACGTTTTATAATTCTCAACAGTAGAATCCAATGATAGTTTTCTCAAGGTTGATTCATAGGAATTATTCATTGCCTTGTAGTCAGAATGAATTGTAAATTCTGGGATATGCTCGGTGTTATTGTATGACTTTTTAAGTAAATCGAATTTGAATAGGAGCTCACGTTTCATATCTTCTTCCTCTTCATTAGTATGAGTTGTTCTAGAGATATCAGGAAAGTGTTTATCGATTTTAACAGCACCAGTATCCTCGAGTTCTTGAAGAGTAGGAGCGGCGCGTTTAGGACTATTACTAGCATTAGAATCTTCATCTAGCAATTCTTTTAGACGGTCAGATAGATTACTATCAGCACTGTCAGCACTTCGTTGATCATAATCATCTTTAGTATGTTTATAATCACTATGATCACTAATATCGCTATATTTTTCACTCTTATCATAATCATCATAATCGCTTTCATCAATGGTGTTATCAAACGATTCCACATTTATATTATTATCAGGGACATATGGTTTATTAACAAGTTCTTGTTTTACTTTATGTTTGTTCTCGATAAGTTCAAGATATAAGTTAGACATCCTTGGAAATTTCTGAGGATAATTAGTTCGTGCTCTCGAACGATGAACTTTAACAACGCGAATTTTCTTAGCACTATTTACCATTTTAGATAGAAAATTTCTACTTTTAAGTTAAAAATGAAATATATACATATAATTTTATAATATCAAAAATGTCTAAAATCGTTATCATCACAGTCAATAAACGCAATATGAAATTCACTAAAAAAGGAAACGAATTTCATCTACCCCAACTCATATCTATCGACAAACTCGGTAGAAAAAACTACTGGGAATGTTATGTCGTTGATAATGATATCCTCAGAAAAAGCTGGATCGAATCACCCGACTCCAAAATCCGAGAATATCCCAAAATATCCAAATCAGGTAAGAATATAGGCCGCAAAAATGAAACTACTGACCATCAACAAGCTCTATTTGATACCTATTCCTTATGGCTCAACAAACAAACCAAAAATTACCGAGAAACTATAGACGAAAAAGATATCATTAAATCTCAAATTCTCTTACCTATGCTCGCGCAAAAATATACCAATAGAAAGCATCTACTAAAACTCCCATTTGGAGTATCCGAAAAACTAGATGGCGTTCGTGTATTATCTAAAATGATTAAAAACAAAATTCGTCTCACATCTAGAAATGCTAAGGAATATAACTTTATGAACCAAATTAGACTTGAATTATCCGATATAATAGGAGATTATACTCTAGACGGAGAAGTATACTCACATGATATACCTTTTGAGGCAATTTCTGGCGCTGCTAGAACCAAGAAAAAACCGAGTATATACGATGATAAACTAGAATATTGGATATTTGATATAGCTATAGAAAACTTAACTTATTCTGAACGAATGAATATCCTTAAAAAACTAGAAAAAGATTATAATAAATTATATCCTAATACTCATCATCTAAAATTTGTATACTACACCAAAGTCAATCTTCTAAATGATGTTAAAAAGTATCACGATCAATATGTAGAACAAGGATATGAGGGTCTTATGTGTAGAAACTTAGATGGAATGTACAAGTTTAAGTATAGGAGTAATGATTTACAGAAATATAAGGAGTTTGAAGATGATGAATATAAAATAGTAAATATCAGATGTGGAGATGGAACAGAGCGTGGTGCTATTATATTTGTATGTGAATGTAATAATAGGACGTTTGATGTAAGACCGAGAGGAAGTATTGAAACTCGGCAGGAGATGTATAAGGATCGTAAAAAGTATATAGGAAAGATGTTGACAGTTCGTCATCAGACTACGGGTATTATATCTGAGAATAGTCTTCCACGTTTACCAGTGGGGATTGATATACGAGATTATGAATAAAATTATTATTGATTATATTAATAATAATTTAAACAATCATATAAAAGATAAAAAGAATGCGTTCATTATTACAAAAGAATTATTATATTGTCCATATAATTTCTGAAGTTGTCGTTCTTATTGGACTTACTATCTATTTTTTTCGCAAGATCTATTATCTAAACAAGAATATTCAATCTAATGAAAATCTCATTCAACAACAAAATAATAGAATTAAACAACTCGAGGAAAAGGTCGCTAAACAATCCGAACAAATCGAATTACTCCTAGAAAAACTAACCCCCAAAACAATACCTACATTTTCCCACCCTCCTTCCGTATTTCCCTTCTTCTCAAAATCTAATGTAGTAGAAAAGGAATCCACAATCACCCCTGTTGAAGAAGATATCGATATAGATTTAGTAAGTATTAATAACAACAGCGAACCAGAAGAACATTTTGAAACGGCAAGCTTTCTAGATAAACAATTACTTGATGAATTCAATGAACTTGAAAAAGAACCTGATGAATGCAAAGATGGAAAATGTCCCATTGACTTTAAAACAAAAACACATAAAGATACTGAGAAAGATACTGAGAAAGATACAGATAAAGATGCAGATAAAGATACCGAGAAAGATGCAGAGAAAGATACTGAGAAAGATACTGAGAAAGATACTGAGAAATCAGACTAAATTTAATCTATATAGTAATTAGTATATAGATTAAAATAATTTAATTTAAGAAGCAGCTTCTACATACTGCGAGATATTTATCCTTTGATCCTATATCAACTTTTTCTGATTTGTGTGTTATACGTTTAGAAAATATCGCATTACATATCCGATTATTGCTCTTACATATATCACAAAATGCATACAATTGTTCGATTTTGTCAGCATAACTTACAAGAGTTAATATTTCACCAAAAGGTTCTCGGCGAAAATCCCCTGATAAACCAGCAATAATAACTTTTTTATGATATGAATCCACTAACTGTAAGACATTATCAAATAATCCAGTAAAGAACTGAGATTCATCAATACCAATCACATCATAATCTAGAAATAACTCAGTATCTAAATAGTCCATCTTCATACTATCAAAAGTCCCAATAGACTTTATGAGAGGATTATGAGTAGAATAATTATTTTCAGAACGATTATCTAGAGTAGAATTTACATAAATACACTTTAATCCAATATCTGAACAGAGTTGAAGATCTCTAATTAACGCGCTTGTTTTCCCAGAAAACATAGGACCAATAATAAGTTTAAGATTCATGAAATTATCAACATGCTGCATTTTTGTTTCTCCCAATATAATTTTTTAAAATTCAATTTTTATTTTTAGTATTAATAAATGAAAAATTGTAATATCCCATCAATTCTAGGAATTGTATCTGTGATTCTAGTTATTATATCCCTAGTGTTAATGTTACTCGTCAAGACTCGCTCTGTTGTCCCTAAAGTAGGAACTCCAATGAGTAATGTTGCCAAACTATTCTTTGCCCTTGCGGTCCTACTCAACTCTATTTCTCTCATCTTCTCTGAAACAAATGAGGGATACAAAGAAATGTACTGTAGTAGCTGTGGAGATGATAGTGAATTAGAAGATGAATTAGAAAAGTAATAAATATTTAAACGAAAACTAGTATTATATAAAATGTCTTATCGTTTTATTATTTCAAAATCAGATGATACATATATAGCAGAACCTAAACTTATCCAATCGACCAAACAATACTCATATTCAGATAATTTTGAGGCGGATAGTAAGGAAAAATTATGGGATATTATGCGAAAGGAATTAGGGGGTACTTTTATCAATAAACGTAAAGGTGAATGGATAATATCAACAGGAAGAAAAATTAAGGCTAAATAAATTAAATAATTAAATAATTATTTAATTTACTCTTCAAGAGAACGATAGTATTCTACTACTTTGGAATCTGTTCGAATTGAAGTCGGAATAAATTTTGTTAAATACAATCCATCTAAACTCTGAAGTCGAGAAAGTGCGACATAGAACTGACCCTTTTCAAATATGCTCATATCTGCTGTAATACATACACTAGATAATGTCATACCCTGGGATTTATGAATCGTTAATGCCCATGCAAGTTTTAATGGCACCGTTTCCAATAGGAGTATATCACCATTTCCTAGTTTGACTTCCCA
>Ga0114934_10000092_pt1 | contig 48543 bp, 57 predicted proteins | sample 4SBtaG_2_FD_99695 | JGI IMG/M metagenome (GOLD analysis project Ga0114934, IMG submission 99695) | Deep subsurface microbial communities from Kolumbo volcano to uncover new lineages of life (NeLLi) - 4SBTROV10_white metaG | ecosystem: Environmental > Aquatic > Marine > Volcanic ...
CGTCTCGAAATCAATCTTAGTCTGGTCATCTTCGCCGATCTTAATATCAGTGGCTAAGAGAGAAGTGACAGTGGTTAAAGCAGCATCAAGAGCAACAGTCAATGTGGTGCTACTGCCTGAAGTGGTTATGCCGTTGCCGCCAGCAATGGTCAAATCTGCATTGCCAGAAGTATCAGCAGCAGAACCTGAATCACCAGCCAATGTAACGCCTGTTATATCACCACCGCCGCCAGCAGAAACGTCTTCCCAAGAAGGCAAACCACTAGCGAGTGTTAGAACTTGGTCATTACTACCCTTTGCAAGTCTAACATAATCAGTGCCATTATTGTACATTATATCGCCAGCAGCGTCAGATCCAAGAGCTATCTTCGCGCCAGTAATAGCATTATCTGCAATATAAGCCGAAGCAATAGCAGTCCCTTGCCAAACTCCAGCACTTATAGTTCCCAGAGTTGTTATTAAACTACCTGTAACTATATTAGTTCCACCTACAGTAATAGCGTCTGCTTCTAAGGTGCCATCAAAATCTCCATCTACAGCGTCCACGTTACCCTTAAAAATAGTGGCCGTGACCGTACCTGTGCTTGGATTGTAAGTAAGATGTCCGTCAGACTCCAAGCCAAGGTTACCACCATCTACATCTCCACCAGCGGTAAAGATAATAGCATTTTCTTCGTTGGTATCTTCATTGTCTGTTATCGTAACAGTAGTGGCGATAGCCGCAGTTCCAGTAGTGTCTTGATTAAGAGTACCTATAACAAAGTCAAGAGTATTGTCGCCGTCTTCATAAGTAACAGTTATGTTTGTCTCAGTATTACTGCCAACCATAGCTCCAACGGTATCGGCAATATATTCATTGAGAGCTACCCCATCTACGGTGTAAGCATCCGCTTCAAGCGTACCATCAATATCAGCATTGCCTGATATGTCTAATGAAGCCCCATCAATTTCGCCAGTTACTGTGATTGAATCTACAAAAGCGTCTTTCCAACGCACACCCGTAGAGCCTAAATCAACATCACTGTCAGATTGTGGGCCAAAAATATTATCACCAAGATAAACCTGCTCCACATTGGCCGCATAAAAATGGATTTCGTCGGCGGTTTCAAAGTCGATCTTTGTTTGGTCATCTTCACCGATCTTAAGATCGGTAGCCAAGATAGAAGTTATCGTAGTCTGCGCCGCATCAACAGCAAACGTCATATCAAACGGATTGGCATCAGAACCATCAGAAGTATTAGTCCAGTTAGTGGTAATGCCGGAGCCAATGAATTTAACTTCCTCAGCATTGGAAATAGAAACTTCAGTTCCATCATCATCTTCGAGGATAAACGCTGTCATTCCACCGCTACTAGCAGTTTCCCAATCGGCAGTTCCATCGGCCTGTAGGGTAAGAACGTCACCGTCGCTATGTCCGGTAGAAGTGACAATGCCAATTGCTCCAGAACCAGTTCCTGCTAGTATATCACCTACGGCAATACCAGATATGTCAGCCTCTATTCCACCGACTTCATGCTTAAGCGTACCATCATTAGCGGTAAATGCTTGTACCGCAACCGGAGCGCCAGAACCATCTGCAACAACTATTTTTCCATCTGTCGCACCAACAAGTCCAGTACCACCATACGCTAGAGCAATGGCTGTACCCTGCCATACGCCCGTACCAATAGTCCCAACGGTTACCAAGTTTGCAGCAGACGTAATAGCAGCCTGAGTGCCACCCGTAACAGTAGCAGCAGTTCCACTAGCGTTACCCGTAACATTACCGGTCAACGGCCCGCTAAACGCAGCAGCCGTAAGAAGCCCACTGCTTGGATTATACGTTAGTCCCGTGTCTGTTTCAGCTCCTTGTGAACCGGTCGCACCATCCACAAATACAGGATATACAGTTTCGTCAGCGGTATTATTGGCGCTTACGGTAAAATTATCTGCGGTTCCAGTAGTGTCTTGATTAAGAGTACCTATAACAAAGTCAAGAGTATTGTCGCCGTCTTCATAAGTAACAGTTATGCCTGTTTCTGTATTGCTACCAACCATAGCTCCTATAGTATCAGCAATATATTCATTAAGAGCCACTCCGTCTACGGTGTAGGCATCCGCTTCAAGCGTACCATCAATATCCGCATTGCCTGATATGTCTAATGAAGCTCCATCTATTTCCCCGGTTACTGTTATACTGTCAACAAAAGCATCTTTCCATCGCACGCCCGTAGACCCTAAATCAACATCGCTGTCAGACTGTGGGCCGAAGATATTATCACCAAGATAAACCTGTTCTACATTAGCCGCATAGAAATGAATTTCATCTGCCGTCTCGAAGTCGATTTTAGTCTGATCGTCTTCACCGATTTTAATATCTGTCGCAAGAAGCGAAGTAATGCCAGTCTGCGCTGCGTCTATCGCGAAATCTATATTGTCATTGGTAGTGTCATATGTGACAGTAATACCTGACTCTGTGTTGCTACTAAGCATATTAGTACCAACAGTGTCTCTGATATATGTAGCTAAAGCCACGCCACCCACAGTAATAGCATCTGCTTCTAAGGTGCCATCAAAATCGCCATCTACAGCATCTATATTACCCTTGAATATAGTAGCCGTGACTGTTCCTGAGCTAGGATTATAATGAAAATCGTCATCAGCACCTACGAAAACATTGCCGAATGTGCTGGGTCCACCTCGTACGAAAGTAATATTGTCATTTTCATCTGTGGTGTCAGTGCTCTGAACGGCTACGGCTGCTGCTATAGTGGCGTTGACCACTGTGGTTCCAGCAATAACACTCGCTAGTGCAGTGCCGCCAACAGTAATTGCATCAGCCTCAAGCGTACCGTCGATATCAGCATCACCTGATATGTCTAATGAAGCTCCATCTATTTCACCAGTTACTGTGATACTATCAACATAGGCGTCTTTCCAGCGTACACCTGTAGAACCTAAATCGACGTCACTATCAGACTGCGGTCCGAAGATGTTATCACCAAGATAAACTTGTTCTACGTTAGCCGCATAGAAATGAATCTCATCTGCTGTTTCAAAGTCGATCTTGGTTTGATCATCTTCGCCGATCTTAAGATCGGTGGCTAAAATAGAGGTGATGCCAGTCTGAGCTGCATCAACGGTAAACGTCATGTCAAACGGATCACCATCAGAACCATCAGAAGTATCAGTCCAGTTAGTGGTAATGCCGGAACCAATGAATTTAATTTCTTCAGCATTAGAAACAGACACTTCGGTTCCGTCATCATCTTCAATAATAAATGCTGACATGCCGCCACTAGCAGCTGTCGCCCAAGAAGGAACTCCACTGGCAAGAGTTAAAACTTCATCGTCGCTACCCTTTGCAAGTCTGACATAGCTAGTACCATTGTGATAAAGTATGTCTCCAGCAGCATCTGAACCAACATCAAATCCCTGCTGGAACGTGAATTTGCCATTGGTTTCAATTACAGCTGCAGAGTTTTCCCCTGATCGTGAATATATCCCGTTCGCAAACAGTACGCTACTATACAAGTACGCGACCGACCCACCAATCACGCTTGCCATTGTTTGGCCCTGAAGCGTATAAGCATCTGCTTCAAGCGTGCCGTCGATGTCCGCATTGCCTGATATGTCTAATGAAGCCCCATCAACTTCCCCGGTTACTGTGATTGAATCAACATAGGCGTCTTTCCAGCGCACACCTGTAGAACCCAAATCAACATCGCTGTCAGATTGTGGTCCAAAAATATTGTCGCCAAGATAAACTTGCTCCACATTGGCCGCATAAAAGTGAATTTCGTCGGCTGTTTCAAAGTCAATCTTAGTCTGGTCATCTTCGCCGATCTTAAGGTCGGTAGCCAAGATAGAAGTGATTCCAGTCTGAGCTGCATCAACAGTAAACGTCATATCAAACGGGTCGCCGTCAGAACCATCACTGGTATCTGTCCAGTTAGTGGTAATACCGGAACCAATGAATTTAACTTCCTTGGCGTTGGAAATAGCAACTTCAGTCCCATCATCATCTTCTAATTGAAAACTCGACATTCCGCCGGTTGCGGCAGCAGCCCAAGCGATGTCGGTACCATCAGAAGTCAACACATAAGTGTCACTCCCAATAGCTAAAGCGGCAGGATCTCCACTCGCATCTCCAATGATAATGCTGCCTCTAGTAATGCCCGCCATTTTGGCTAAACTAACAGCATTGTTGGCAATAGTAATTGCGCCATTGGATGCCAATGTAGCATCGCCAGATACGGCCACTGGGTTATAATTAGTGCCATCAGCGACAAGCACATAACCACTAGTGTTTGTGGCCATAAATAGATCATCGCCAGTTATTGTAAGATCGCCACCAACAGAAGCATCACCAGCGACCGCCAAACCGTCTTCCAACAGCATATTGCCACTGGTCAATGTCATTTTATTGACCCATGACCCGGTGGCTTTACTGGCTATCGCAAAATTACCGCCATCCGCGACAGACATTCTCCATAAATCAGAATTATCCTCTCCAGCATCAGCAGAAAGATAGATATAACCAGAATTGCCGCTCGCAGCCTGGACAGTCAACGCTTCGGTTACTAAATTACCGCCAGCAAAAGCATCTGAAGTCACAGTCCCATCAAAATATGCGTTTCTAAATTCAACAGTTGAAGTTCCTAAATCAATCGTATTATCAGTGCTGGGAACAATATGACCATCACTTGTTATTGTGACTTTGGCGGTTGCGTCCTCGCTAGAACCAGTCATGAATTCTAAACGAGTTGCATTCGAGGTTTCGTTAAACGGGCCTCCATCGACGACCGCTTGTATAGCAGCAGCTATTAATCGGGAATCAGTGCCAGAAGCTTCATCAGGTGCTTGGAAAGCTATTTTAGCCAGTGGCTCATCGGCCACAAGAGTTGTTTCGCCAGTGGCTAATGTAAACAAAAGAGGTTTATCGTCGGTAGCTGTAGTATGCTTAAGTGTCAGACCTGAACCAGCCACATGAGTGAGAGTAACATCCTGGCCATCGCCGAATTGTATTGCAGCTGAATCCGAATCTAATATTAAATCGTTGCTGAGTGTTAAATCGCCTGTGCTTGTGTTAAACACTGCGTCATTTGCACCACTAGTGTCTTCAATTACTACTTCACTAGATTGAATCCTAAGTTTTCCAGTCCCTTGGTCTACTATATAACTATGAGAACCATTATGATATAATTTTAAATCTTGGCTAGCGCCCAATTTTATTGCGCCAGTGTCTGGCATTTGAAGAGTTAGAGGAACTGTTAATCTTCCAATCGAAGGATTATAAGATAAATCACCGTCCATTTCTAAATCTTGTGAACCCGTGGCAGTAGCACCATTGCCCACAAATACTAACAGATTCTCTTCATTTGAGCTTTCGTTATCTGTAACTGTTACTTTCGATGAGGTTCCTGTAACGTCACCAGTTAAACCACCAACGAAAGCAGTTGACGTAATTGAAGTGGCACCAGTCACCACTCCAGCGTCAACATTAATCGCACCATCTAGTACAATAGCACTACCGGACGCAGGTGTAATATTAACCGCGCCAGTAGTAGTTGAAATAGTAACAGCCGCATTGCCAGCAGTAATATTATCAGCAGCCACTGACTCAGCGGCCCCCACAGTTTCCCAAGCAGCCACACCATCGCCATCGGTGGTTAAAACTTGGCCATCGGTACCATTACCCATATCTGCCGGGATCTTTAAAACTGTTGTGCCATCAGATTTTAAATCCAATATGGCCCCAGAACCATCTTGCGCGATCTCTACAGCGGTTTGGTCATCGCTAGTATTAGTGTTATTAAAACGTACTAATGGACTATCAGTAGAGCCACTAGCTAAATCTCTAAGAACATATAAACCACTACCACTTGTGCCAGTTTGAGTGATAGCAACAGCGCCCAGTGTGCCAACAGAGGCCCAAGCACTCCCATTGCTGACTATAAAATTGCCATTGGCATGAGATAAAGCAGCGATAGCAGATAAATCAGCATCGTATGCTTGAACATCGGTGCCAATCGCCAAACCCAGGCCGGTTCTAGCACTGGACGCAGAAGTAGCCCCAGTGCCGCCTTTGGCTATAGGCAAAGTGCCAGAAATTGTGCTATCAGATAAAGATAGCGTTACGCCATCAAATTTTTTAGTAGCAGAATTATATTGTAACGTCTGACCATTGGTAACGGTCCCTAAATCGCGGGCATCTGCGATTCTACGGATACCTGCTCGCCTAATGTCCATTCTTTACTCCGTATCTGCTTGCCCCCCTTGCTGTGGTGAAGGTGCTTGTGTGGAATCAACAGCACTAGGGGTAGCGCCTTCTATGGGTTTCTTAAAATTTCCTGCAGAATCTTCTGCTTCTTCTAATTTAGATTTGGCTTGGAGCATGTGCTTCCTGGCTTGGTCAAACTGCTCAGAATCAAGAGCAGTTAATTTTAATGTTATAGGTGTTACCTCCATAACATTGCCGTCCGAATCCATCTTGATAAAACGAGTTTGAACTACAGTTTCTAAATGACCAATCATTAATGTGCTCCTATGTAACAAAGCTGTTTATCATATTTACCATCCTTATATACACGAAAAGCCCAGCCAAATTGCTTGGCTAGGCTTTTCGTTAAATCCGAACAGGCAGACTTGCTTAAATGTGCGTGTCTGTAACGCCAGTGACGGCGCGGACGGTCGCGTGCAAGTCGTGGTTGGTTGCGGACGTAAGACCAGTCGAAGTAAGCGCGATAAATTTGTCCGACCCGATCTGGAACGGGAAGTCCAAATTCTTGCTGGCAGTGCCAGCAACAGCCGCATGCGTTCTGACTGCTCGCAAACCAATAACCCTGGGGAACCCACGAGTTGCAGTGTGGTTTGCTTCGCCCATGTATGAGCTAAAGTCAGTGCTAGACGTGTCGCGATTCTGATAAGTTACCAGAATTTCTTCAGCTGGCACGCTAACGACCAATGGTCGCAGACGCTTGACAAGCGCCGCCACCGACTCGTGCCTGTGTGCCTGACGAAATGATCTCACATTTCGAAAAACATTGATGTCGGTATTAGCTGGTTGAGTACCGGCCATGACTATTCCTCCTGACAAAAGTCCTGTCTTGTTTGGCTATTCACCACGATCTATACTATATTTTTGCTTGGGACTTCTCATTTTGATTCCATTTTCATATCATTGTCAACCATCATTTGAACTAAAGAATCAAAGTTCACTTCCGGCTCCCAACCAAGAATATTTCTAGCTTTTGACGAATCACCACATAGTATGTTTACTTCGGCGGGGCGAAAAAACTTAGGGTCAACTTCTACGTAATTTTGATAATCTAACCCAACATGGGAAAACGCGACATCAACAAATTCTCTAACACTTTTGGGTTCTCCAGTCGCAACGACATAATCATCGGGATCTGATTGCTGTAGCATCAACCACATTGCCCTAACATAATCGCCAGCAAAACCCCAATCTCTTTTGGCATCTAAGTTCCCAAGATACAACTTGTCTTGTTTTCCATGCTTTATTCTAGCCACCGCGTTTGTTATCTTCCTGGTAACAAACTCAATCCCGCGCCTAGGGCTTTCGTGATTAAACAATATGCCCGACACTGCGAACATATCATAGCTTTCTCTGTAATTGATCGTGATCCAATGCCCATATACTTTAGCAACACCATATGGGCTACGGGGATATAACGGTGTTTTTTCGTTTTGAGGAGTTTCTACAACTTTCCCAAACATTTCACTTGAACTTGCTTGATAAAATTTGGGACGTGATGAACATGATCGCGCAGCTTCTAAGGTGCGAAGCACACCCAAACCTGTTGAATTGGCAGTTAGTTCAGGCTCATCCCAACTAGTCGGGACAAAACTTTGGGCAGCCAAATTGTATATCTCATCCGGCTTTATTTCGTTAATAAGCCTAATGAGAGATGATTGATCTATCAAATCAGCTTGGCACAATTTTATATCATCAACAATATGCTCAATGCGATCTAATTTAGGTACACTCGATCTTCTAACAACACCATAAACATCATAACCTTTAGATAACAAAAACTCGGCAAGATAAGATCCGTCTTGACCAGTGACCCCAGTAATAACTGCTTTACGTTTACGTGTGTCTTGCATTGTTGATCCTTTGTATAATAACTTACCTATTTACCATCAGCATATTAAATCTAGAAATAAAAATATATTATGAATGAAAAAGAATACAATAAAGTATTTGGGATTGGGCTAAACAGAACAGGCACCACAAGCCTCTCCGTAGCATTAAACATATTAGGAATAAACACCCGCCATTATTGTTCTATAACTTCTAAAACTAAAAACATCGAAGTAAATGATATTTACGCATTAGGCGGAGCAGTAGATTCAACTTTTAGACACACATATCCATTGTTAGACATAACATTTCCGCACAGCAAATTCATATTAACTATTAGAGACAAAAAACAATGGGGCATATCTGTTTCATCTTTCAACACACATGAACACATAGAATATGATACATATATTAAGCAAGTCACATGCTATTTTAAAGACAAAGACAACTTGTTGATGTTAAATATATGTGATGGAGAAGGTTGGGAAAAATTGTGCCCATTCTTAGACATAAGCATCCCAGATGCACCCTTCCCCAATATTAATAAAAGAGAAAAGTAAATTATTCTGACTTTAGATTCCGCATACGCCTGCGCCAATAACGGCGATCTTGAAGAATCCACGCCATTTTTGCATTAAGAGCTGCCAGATGTAAGAATGGCAAAACATTATCCGGAAATTTTGGGTCACAATACTGAAAAACAAATTCTTCTAATTCTGACCTATTATGAAATATCCCATAAATTGTCTTCATATTAAGTTTAACATGATCATCACAAATACGGGCATATCCAATATTGTTCCATGATCCACCGGGGCAATCAGATTGCGCAATATATAAAGAAGCAGGGTCGCGGGTGTGATCACCGCAATGATAAGAAGCAGCATCTTGTATCTTCACATAAGTTTGGCCAATATGCTGATGACGCAAACCAAGCTTTCTAGTGCAAGTGCCACTATGCGTCAGTTTACGTCCGACCAAAGCCTTTTTAACCACAGTTTGTACATCGGTTAAAGCAGGATATACAGTTGAATCTAAAATATTTTCAATCTTCCTTAATCGCTATAAGATTATCTGGCAATTTATCTTTTGGTATCAAACTGGGCCTAAAATCTTGCAAAGAATACAGTGAATTGAATGCACGTAGCATATTGAGCATTTCCGATTCATCTGCAAATACACATGGGGCCAATACTACTAGCAGTAATGATTGACGTTCTTGGTTAGCAGACAATAAATGCATTCGGCTTTCAACCACAAACATGGTCTTAAGCCCAGCTACATTATTAACATCTCGCATCGCAATAAGATCACCGGCCTGTGGCGTGACTGTAAAGGGGATACTCTCTACAAGAAAGCCACAGGCCGGATGTGTATCAAGATTATCAACACCACCACAAAGATGAAATCGCATTGATAAGTGAGTATATTGCATCAATATGTTCGACGTGAAGGACGAACTATTTGGGCGCGGGGACCTTTAGGCCCTGAACCTTCCTCATACTCAATAGTTTGGCCCTCTTCTAATTCTTCACCCCGAACGCCCTCGCAGGCAGTGAAATGAAAAAACAAGTCCTTTTCTGTGCCAACATCGATGAAACCAAAACCTCTGTCAGCAACAATCTTCTTAATAGTGCCTTCCGGCATGACTCATACTCCTACATAAACCAGTTACAACTGTGCTTTTCCTTCCAGCACATCACTCAAAAAATCAACAGAAATGACTTTTACGCCATATTCTTCTGCTTTCCGCGTTTTAGACGATTTACTAAGCGGATCTTTTTGCACCAAATAGTGCAATTTTTTCGACACGCCACTTTTAATTTCACCGCCAGCGTCCTGTACTTCCTGCAAGCACTGCCTAGTACCAGTAAAACAGAACGACAAACTAGAAAAATCAATACCTTCGTTTTTCTTTTCTATAGATGGCGTTTGTGTTGCCATTTTAATAGTGACGCCATTGTTGATCATTTTAGCAATCAATGATCGATTTTCATCAATACCAGCGCGCACAGCAGTCCTTACAGCGTCACCGAACCCAGACAAATCAATCGAAGCCAATTTCCGATCATCAAGCCAATCATCTAAATTATCAAGATCGCCGTTGGCATCATTCATGAGCAATTGCACTCTGCGTCTTCCCAACAATTCTATGCCCAACGATCCAAGAAATACAGGGAGAGAAAGCTCACTTTTTAATTGGATGGTATCAACAATTTTTTGGGCACGGGAATTACCCACTCTGCCGCCGCCTTCAAGTTCTAAATCTTCTAAATCTTCTACTTTTAAAGTATAAAGATCAGCTGGGTCTTCAACCAATTGGTTATCCCACATCGCCTGTTCGATTTTATCGCCAATACCCAAAATCCCCACGCCCTTTTTAGAATCACCAATCCAACGGTGGATTTTCCCTTGTAACACATCTGGGCATGCTTCATTAGAACAATAAGTCGCAGCCCCAGAACGACCGCGCAATTCTCTAGTAGTTACAGAACCACACGTGGGACACCGATCTGGTTCTGGAATTTTCTTATCGCTATTAGAGCATGTGACCCTGATAATTTTCGGAATGATATCACCAGCCAATACCACTTCCACTTCATCACCAATACCAATGCCTAACCTATCAATCTCATCCCAATTATTGAGCAAAGCATGAGAGACATTTATTCCACCGATCCTAACTTCTTTAAGCTTGGCAGTGGGGACAATAGCGCCAGTATGACCAACCGTTAAAATAACGTCTTCAATGATGGTTATGTTAGACTTATGCGGAAATTTAATTGCTCGCGCATATTTTGGGCGAAATTGTGACTTTGGATCATCTGTAAGCAACGATTCTTGAAAGCCAATATTGTTAATTTTTACAACAAGGCCATCTATTTCAAAAGGAATAGTGTCGCGAGCCATATAAACCGTTTTATAAAATTCTTCTACATCTTGTTGGGATTCCATTAATCCACCATATTTACTATCATTACCGTCTTCAACAGACAACAAAACAGTAGTAAACCCTAATTCTGCCAAATAATCAAACTTATTGTTCTCTTTATCAAAAGACGCTTTTTGTTCACAAATATCAAAGGCTAAAAATCTAATAAGATCACTATCTTTGCCGCTATCTCTGCTTAAAATACCATTGCCGACATTTCGAGGATTGCTGGTGATATCTTCCGTTGCGCATAAATCTTCAAAATCAGCTTTATAAAGAATAGCTTCCCCCCGCACATCAACTGTAACTTTTTTATTAAGCACCGTTGGCAGATAACGAAAATTCACAGCGTTGGCAGTAATATCTTCACCAACCGAACCATTCCCTCGCGTAGTAACTCTCTCCAATTTCCCATCAACATATGTGGCGCAAATACTTGCGCCGTCTACTTTAACAGTTGCAAAAATTTCAATTGGGTCAGCTTCCGTTCTTCTAGCCATGGAGACCAACTTATCACAAATCTTTTCATACCACTTGCTATACCCAGAAATACCGTCATCAGTGTTATCTAATGAACCCATCGGGATGTTGTGTTTTGTTTTAGTCCGAAGTTCATCGGGGTTATATGGGACACCAACTCTAGAAAGCCGTGGGTCATTTGGGCACTGCTCTTTAAGGGTCATTTTCAACCCATCATAATTTGCATCTGACATGATCGGCTCACAACCGGGCCGATAATAAAGAGAATCAGCTTTATCAATCAAAGTACGCAATTCCGACACTGTATGGGTAGTCATCATATCTCCTAGATTCTATAAAATACTCACTGATATATTGTGGCAATAATAGAACAATATGTTAATTATTAGAACTCTTTATTTCTGTTACGATTTCCGAGATCAAATTGCTACTGGGCGAAAACTGAAAATGTTCTTCACAATAAGCTCTAACTTTCGAACGAACAATACCAACTTTTTTAATAGCTTGAGCCACACGTTTACGTTTAGTATTATCCCGATTAGAAAAACGTTTGTGTATTTCTTTTTGCCCTTTCCAATCGCGCAGCCCATCCCCAACTAAAGGTTTACCAGTCCATAAATCTAGACCCTTTTCCCATCGCTTAATGTATAACTCAACATTAACTTCCCTATCTTTAGACAAGGCTTCAGCAGATGAACTGTCCCCCTCGTCGAGTCCACGGATACCGACTCCTTGGATATACGTAGATTTAGATTGTGTCCCAACACGATGGAACGACATGTCCATAACACTACCAAGAATTACATGGAAGAAAAGTTAGAATGGCCTAACAGAACACATCTATTAGTTGATGTGACAGAATCTCTCATCTTATTCATAGCAACTGTCTCTATTTGGCGAATTCTTTCCTTAGAGACACCAAACAAATCCCCTATAGATTCTAATGTTTCACGCTCACATCCAATACCAAAGCGTCTCTTAATAACTTCTCGGTGTCTTTTATCAAGCTTGTCCATAAGCGTGGCAATATATTTTTGGACAGCTCCTCGACTATCTTCATCGCAATATTCGTCTGCATGATCGTCTTCATTTTTAGAATAATCATTTATTGTATATTCGTCATTGTCTCTAATAATTTTATCATCAGAGACAATGATTGCCTTCCAAACTCTTTCGAATTTAGATCTTTTCCATTTCAAACTTGCCAACAACTCTTCTTCTGATGGCATGCGACCCAAATCATATGAAAAATTGTTGATACACTCATAATAATTTTTAATCTCTTGTCTAACATTAGCGGGCCTATAGACTAAAGATCCTTGCTTGTCAATAGCTCGCTGTATGCGCAGTTTAATCCACCACCACGCGTATGTTACAAATTTAACATTCCTGCCGTTTACTTTTTTATCAAAATCATATTTTTCAATCGCATCATAAATCCCAAATATTCCTTCCATTACCAAATCGTGCATATCCAAACTTTTACTATAAAAATTTTCGGCATATGATTTATGATCAGACGCTAATTTAACAATCAATAAAATATTAGAACAAACTAAAATGTGTTGCGATTCTTTGTCACCTTTTTTAGCTTTTTTGATATATTTTGCCTCTTTTTCACGATCTGTGATAAATGGAACATCACCAATTTTATCAATTAAATCTTGGATTTCTTCCATGATTACTCCTTACTATACATTTGATGTAGATACTAATGTGGCAAAAGAATAAAGGTATGCTAAATGAAATCGCCAATTAGATCGCGAATGACACAAACCGACAACACAATAACATTTACGCGTAGGGTGACCACTTCATTTTTATTGGCGATCCCACCGCAGATCAACAAGTTCGATGCATATTTGTACGCCGTTGTGAAAAGAAAGCCTGAAAAAGAAATAGATGGGAAATGGGGGAAAGATGTGCGGATAGACCCATGCTTCTTAAACTGGGACCAAAAAACAATAGAAATGCGCGTACCACTAAACATCAATGAAGGAATAAAAAGTGTAGACGATTTAGATGAAAGTTTTTTTGAAACAATCCAAGCAGCATTTATCGCACTCATGTATGGGTGTTTACCCTAGGCCCAATTTTATAATACTTTAGCGGTCTTGGGCCATAAAGATTGTGTTCTCCAGGCCCAGATTGCGATGAAGAATGATAATGCCAAAACGCTGTGGTTAATAATGGGTCGCCTCCGTGGCGAGCCAAAAATAAAGCTATTAGCCTTTCAAACATATGTGGTGTCCAAAATCCAGCATCAGTCAGACGCAATCTACTGGCAATGCTATAAAGATAATGCCCCAATAAATCAAATACTTTTCTACTACACGCAAATTGATGGGAATATATCATCCTAGGCTGTTCTTCCATTGCCCATTCATAAATGTCAGGATCATATTTATTTATAAAATCCCACACATAAACCTTATTGTCAAACGCATGCTTCTTCATTGGGTCCACGTCTGGGGTTATCAGCACTTCTCTAGGCATTTCCCAATCATTCCATACACCAATAAAACCGGCGGGAGTAGTCAGTCCTATAGACCTGTCAGGTGATTCAGACAAAGCATTGCATAGTTTTCGCCACGTCTCTCCAGGCTTAAAATGCATTTGTATATCAGAGTGTACTATGGCGACATCATTGTCGCCAATCAATTGGTCTGCATGTTCCCAAATCGTCATTATCACAGATGTTTCAAATAACACAGAATTCCATGACGCATAAGTAGGGAAAAAATCATTTGATTCAGAATAATCAACGTTTTTTATATTGGTAGTTCCACAAGATATAGTTGTGCAATCTGCTAACTTTGTATTAAATGCACGTTTTGACAATAGTTTCGCCGACTGAGGATGGCGAAGTTGGAATGCTTTAATCATGCGATCCCTTGATTTGAATCTGTTGCTAATTCAACCTTTTCTAAACCCATTGATTTTAATTGTATTGATAACCCATCTGATTCTAACCCCACAGGTATGTAACTAGTTAATTCGTCATCGCACCAATGCATGTGGGTGCCATATAGTTCTGGAAAGCGATATTTCCATTTATAATGAAGATATCTAAGGAACACCCAATACTTATTATTACCAACTAAACTGGCCGAATATTTTCCATAATGAATTATCGGCAAGTGTGCGCAAAAAACTGTATATCCGGCTGCCCTTGCCTGCAAACACATATCCACTCCATAAAAGTGAAACCCATTAAACATGGAATCGAATCTTAAACCAGTTTTTTTATTTAAAATTAAAAGGCATTCATCGGCAGCATGTGCCGGTGCAAGTTTTTTATCCCCATTCCAATATGGGTCACTATCCAATGATTCATCAGAATCCCACACCGTACCAATTGCTACGGTGTCATCTTTCATAGCCCCTCCCCAATCCCCAACATCAGACCTTCCATATTTTAAAGCTATCCCAGCAGACCCCAGCATTCCCCAATTTTCGGGCATTTTATCTAATAAATTTTGCAATATGTCAAACCAGTTGTCTAACAATCTTACATCTTGATGCGAAAATATCAGGACGTCTGATTCAGCCACATCTATTCCCCAATTTAAAGCATTGCTGGCTGAATAATGATTGTCATTATTAACCACAGGAATAATTTCGATGTCATGCTCACCCCTAGTAGAATTTATTGATTTCAGCAAACATTCATTATAAACCTTGGGATCTGAAATACACGTTATTATTGAAAAATCTGACATTGTTTTGGCCGTAATTTCCTACAAATCTACAGTAAAGTAAACAAAATTTCTAGCTTTTAAAAAGGAATTTGATATGGCTCAACGCAAAATCACATGCGTCACAAATATCTCATTGCAAACCATACCCATCATGGTTAGTAGCATAGATCTGGCCAACGTTGTCTCTGGGTCAGACGTCGCTTGGAACAAAGAAGGCGCATTATCGATTCCTCCGGGGTCGCAGGTTGATGTTGAATCTGTTAGGTTGCAAGACGGACAAATCGTCCAATTAAAAAATATGAATATGATTTCTACCACTGTAAGATAATCATCAAATTCACTTTATTTACCACCGCCCGACGTACATATCGTCGGGCGGTTGCATATGATATACACAAATAATAATAAAACACCTTTACTAATGGTTTCGTATTTTAGACCAGATGATTTAGTTAAAAGTATACATTCTATTTTAAACAATACTTACTGCCCGTTCATGCTATATATCATTGATAATTCAAAAGGCAAAATTGACAAATATTTGAATTCTTTTAAAGATAACAACAATATTACTATAATCAGAAACAATGAAAATATTGGTAAAGCCAAATCTTTTGCGCAACATTATCATAAAATTATGAGAAGATTTAAAATTGACCATTTTATATCAATTGATTCAGATATCGAAGTTCCACCGTATTGGTTAATCAACCTAAAAATAGCAATGCATAGAATCAAAAAGATACAACCTTTCGGTATTTTAGCCCCAATCATAAACAATGGAAAGCAAAAAAATGCTCTTAATATGCATAAATTGTCTGAAACAACAACAGAAATAGCGCCATTTATTTATTATAATAGATATACCGCTGGGCCGGTGTTTTTAATAAACAGAATCTTCTTTGAAGATGTTGGTGGTTATTATGGGCATTTGTCAAGAAGAACGCGAACCCAGAATCAACTATATGGAAATGACGATGGTAAACTATGCCACGCCGCCGCACAAAAAGATTTATTTGTGGGATTTGTGTCAAATGTAGAAGTGTTACATTTAGAACAAAATGTTGATAAAGGATATGTCAAATGGAAACATCAGAATATTCAAGGGAATACTGACGATAAAGGCTACTGGGATTAATATCAGAATAATATCTATCGACAATAAGCTTCTCAACATCCAACACTTCATCAATCAAATCAGTGGTATAAACTGCCATTTCTTTTGATGATTTGCCGTGCATATTAGATTCATTCGCTCTATTGGTGCTTAACATTAATTGTTCATCAAAGATTTCGCCAGCACCATGAAGGATATCTATCAGATCACCAGCTAAATTTTCTTGTTTCCCAACAACCACATTTTTAGGGGCTTTGTCAATGAACGATTGGTAAAGCCATGAAACCCACCCTTCTGGCTTATATTCAATACAATTTTTAACAAATGTGCAAAAATCGTTAGACGCACAATTAAAATCTAACGGATGTCGCAATTGCCACCCATGTTTAATTCTAAATGCCCATCTAGATTGATACCATGACAGGGGATGTCTGATAAACGTAAAAATTGACTTTTTTTCATAAAACTGCTTATCTCTATATTTCAAAAGTTCGTTGAAATGAGAATGTTGTTCGCCAAATTCAAATGTCTTTATATTAGTTCTCTCAATGGCATTTCTAACCCAAATGCCACCTGTTTTTGGAATATGCAAAAATACTGATTTTGGTAATATAAGAGCCATTAGCCCAACATTGATGTTGCTGCGTCATCAAACCCAAGCGACGATAACATTGTATGCATTCTATGATGATAAGTATGAGCAGCTAGCACTTCACTCTTTTGTTTTTCAATAAGCTGCACCCTTTCATCATCATTTTCTATATAATGTCGACATAAATCCACAAAATTATCTGGATTTTGTGCCACAACAATCGAAGGAATATATCGTTTAACCGCCGGAACCGAATCATGGATAACCAATGTGCCGCATGCAGCCACTTTAAACATTCTTTCCGGAACATCAATCCCGTAAAGATGAGTGTGTTTTTCGGCAGAACATGGACCAATTTTGCCAGAGTTTAAAAAATCAGCGGCCATATCGTCAGCAATCCCACCAGAACAAATGTCCTGAGGCCAATCACCCCAGCCATGCACAACAAAACTTTTGCCCAACGTTTTTAAAGCATGAATTAAATAAGAATCCATAGTAATGGCTTTATAGTCCCACCTGCCACCCAAATACACAATATCATGAGTTTTTTTGTTTTCATCTAGATCTCTATTAAATATGCATATGTCTGCAGCTGTCGGCATTGGAATCCACGTAATGCCATGTTTTTCATCCCAAAAACTCCACAATAGTCTATCTTCTTCATCGCCATAACCAAATACCGCATCTGGATTTTGCTCTAACACCCATGTTATGCTGTCATTAGATTCATTTATACTTTTAAGGTCCACAGGGCCATATGGATTAACATGAATAGCGACTTTAGCTCTTCTATTTTGAGGAATATCTTGCCTATGCCCAGAGCATCCAATATATAAATCAGGATCAAAAATGTCCCATGATTCTTTATTCCCATCCCATCTGCGCGCCTGATGACCTTTAGACAACAAAGCATTAACCCAACCATCGCTAATATAACCAAATGCGCCGCCAGGTCGATGACATGTCAATATTTTCATTCATATTCCCCTGCAATCGGAACTTCATTGTGTTTTGCGACAAGATTGATGTCGTTAATTTTCGTGAAAATAGGATATTCAAAACCAGGAATGGTTATTTCACATAAATCTTTTTCTATTTTAACAATCACTCCAGAAATATTTCTTTCATAACAAAACTTAGCCGCAAGACATTCAGCGGAACTTTTAAAATTAACTATATCTCTGGGAGCAATTTTATTCATTATTTAATGCATTATCCAAATGTTCTTCATAACCATTTCGGCGCAATTGTTCATGTTGCATGATTATTCTGTTATCTAAACCAGACTGTGCTATCTTAGCTTCCAACTCTTTATTCGTTCTATGATGAACACCCCAATTTTCAACCCTAGAATGCCATAAATGTAAAAGATCTAAAGTTCGATCACCAAACCATTTTGATTTATTTGACAGCCTCCAATAAAAATCGCAATCTTCACACCCATAACCCCAATAGTCTTCATTAAATCCCCCGACTGACCAATAGGTTTTTACTCTACATGCTAAAGAGCCACCTTCAAAATAACTCACTACTCTATCACACTGAACATCATCTCCAATCATCCCTGTGTTAGTGATGTTGGACGTGGAATCTCTAGTTGTATACAATACTCTATTGCCAATATGGCATGCTTCATGTTCATCTAATATCGTATTTATCAATGATGTGTAGTGCCCTGGGACAATCATGTCGGCATCATGTAAAATCACATTGTCAGTGACGACCTTAGACAGCCCAAGATTAAACGCTCTTGATTTATTGAATAAAACATTGCCATCGCCATCATCAAAATCATATAAAACAGGTTGCATTTGATCCATATCAATATTGGATTCAGGATCTTGTTCCACCGCAACAATGTCTATACATGGAAATCGCTGTGCTCTCACATTATTCAACACTGTAACTATTTCACTTTGCCTATGCACATTTCTAAACGGAATGACATAAGACATCGTTGGAACCGAAGTTTTATCAGATGGTTGCACAAATCTTCCGGGTTCTCGATTTTTAAATATTGTCCTTGCTTTTCTCAATAATTCTTGTCTATCTCCAACAGCAGAAGATTCCGAATGAATCTCAAAATACTCTTTCGCAAGCTCAACATCATAAAAACCAGACTCTTGCATACCGCATTCGTAAGCTCTTTGAGACCAATCCACATGTTCCATACCATATAAACCAAAGCTCTCATCAAAATAGCCAATTTTAGATAATAGCTCATTGGTGAATGCCAACACAGCACCATGGGGTCGTTTATCAACTCGCAGCAGTTTTGTTTCTCCCACATTTACTGGGTCGCCAACTGGGGCATTATAAACCCCTGGCTGATGATAAACAAAATGATGCATGCCAGTATTTTCCATAGCATCAAAATAAATCTGATCCCACCCATATTTCAATATTTCAACATCATCATTTAAAAGCATTCCATACTTAAATCTTGATAAACATCTCAACAATCTATTCGTATTTCCGGCGATCCCAAGTCTTTCATTGTTCCTTAGTATAACAAAATTGGGAGTGGCAGCAGAATCCAAATCATCTAAATATTTTAATAATTCTTCATTATCACTATTGTCATCACTTATAAATATTGTGGTTTTATGCAAATCAGTATATGAAACAATAGAACGAATTAATCTATGAAGTATGTCTGGCCGATTGTACGACAGAATCCCAATGCCAATATTATTACTAACGGGATACTTAAGCTCCTCAATATTTTTTTGAAATATTTCGTTAGCATTAGCACGGGACAACTTCCCCACTATTTTATGCTCATTGCCATCATCAATATAATTAACCAATGGTTGTTTTTTCTGTGATTTTTGGATAGCCAAATTCCTTAATACTCTTCTTTGACCTTTAACAGAATGTGCAACTACTCCTGGTATATGTTTGGCCATCTCCAGGGCGTTTTCTTGTTGTTTTCGGGCATCCGCAATTTGTTTGTTTCTGATTAATTTAGAACGAGCCAATTTTCTCACTTGAGCTTCTTCTAGTTTTCTTTGTTCTTCTTCTTTTTTAATCAGTTGTTCTTGCACTCTTTTTGCAGCATCGTCTAATACAACTCTTCCTTTTTCAACTGACTGTTGTCTAATGTTCCTATCCCGAATATCTTCATTTTCATAATCACTAAGTAATTGAATAAATCCTCTGGCACAATATCTATCAAAATATTCCGACAGATTTATCCTTTGGTTCTTATTGACCCTTATTGTTCTGCCATCAGGGCCAACTAAATGCACCGCATAAGTATTTGGGTTGATATACTCTGGCATTATCTCTTAATTTCCACATATAGAGGAGTAAAATTGTTGTTGTCTTGATGGTGGTACATTTTGAACTTACTTGGTTTTAGTATCAAATCACCTTCATAAGAGCCAACACCTTTTTCAATCGCTTCTATTGCTCTTGCATCAACAATTTCTGTTTTAATTGAGTTTTGCACATTTATCAACTTACCAAATATATCTCTTATCATACCCGGCCCAGCAAATTTATTAAGCGACAACCTCATGTCAACTAAAACCAGTTCACCTTCAAACACTGCAAAATAATATTGTGCCTGCTCTATCTTTACGAGCCTCATCATATTTAAAAATTCTACAGCGTGGTTTTCCAAGAATCCAATAGCTGGTTCGTATAACGAAGACACATTGTCGTTTTCATTTTCCACTAAATCTATTTTATTACCACGCCAATCACCACAAACAATGTACACATCATCATCCGATGGGACACGATATATTAAGACAGATAATCCATCATTACCATAATGTTTTATAACATAGCAAAATATATCGTGAATTGATTTAGTAGATTCGAAAGGTAAAAGCTGTGGATATGGCAATATTTCTGGTAGGCTAGACGTGCCATATTGTGATATTGCGTTGTGTGTCATGCCTAAGTACCGCCCAAGAACCTTTAAATGATGATCTTATTTTTGGCAATTTTATGGTGCGTGTGTATTTTTCATATTTTAACCCATCAAGAGTTAACAATAGAAATGGAGTTCCTTCAAAAATAATATCCACTTCATTTTTATTTACGTCGAAATCCGCCACTATTCCATGCCAGGTAGTAAACCATTTGCACCATATCACATAATCCCCATATTGGGGTACATAATCGGCAATACTCACAAAATTTGCTAAAGGTGGCGGCTCAACTTTCGGCATGTAACACCTTTGTTAATTTATGGTCATAAATATCATATTTATATTGTTCATTGTTAATATCCCAATATATAAACAATCCTTTACGTTCACCACCCAACCATTGTTTTATCAACGGATCAATCCAACTAAACGTGTGGGCAGCGTCTCCGGTTATTGCTGGCAACATATCTACACCATCTATATTTACAGGCATTATTTCATTATCCTGTGCTTTAATTTGTCTTTTTATTATACCAAAACCTTCTAATAACATATCTCTTTTGCTTCTAGAAGTTGTGTCAGCCGTAACAGCATACTTTTGGTCAGCATCAAGGTCAGCTTTAATAGGAACGCTTTTGTGGGTATTATTTTTTGATGGATCAAATTCTGATAATGCTCTCTTAATATCATTAACGCTTCGTATTTCTATAGGATCAAGTATACTCTCGTCAAGACGCCGTTTAGCTCTTTCACGGGCTTTCCGCAGGTTATCATTCATCAATTATACTTTCATGTAAATTAACATCATGTTTCAAAACCAAATCATGAGTGTTCACTCTACCTCTTCGAATTAATTCAAATATTGAATGATATAAATTGGAAAGACCATGTACCGCAAACACATTAATGATTAGTGTCATATCCTTATCCATAAATATCAAAACAAAAACAAGAGCAACCCAAACGCTCGTACAATATCCACAAGAAATTAATTTATCTACCCATATTAAAAATCTTCTATAATTTGAAATTTTAGACGGATCAGAATATTTATAGGCACACCTCTTGATATAATTACGAACAGGGGCAAAAACCTCTGAAACAGTAATTATCTCTGTCACACGTTCAACTGCTATTGTTATTAATAGCCATTGAGCAATAACTTCAGTCATTTTAAAATGAATCTACAATTAGCATTAGAACATTGTAATACTTGAGCGTTATCAGTATTTACTGTCATTAATGGAAAGCCGCACTTTGTGCAACTCTCTGGCGGAGTTCTATGTTGCCGCCTTATAGGAAGAGATGAAGCACCTAAATTTTTAACAATTGTTGTTTTATCCCCATCAATCCTCTGTACGGCTACTGTTTTAGGTTGATGGGTTTTATATACCTGTTGCGATCTTACATTTTTTGCGCTGTTAGAGCCACAACAAGCCATTATTCTCGTACTTTCTTTGGTTTTGTGTTTTTAACACTTGGTTTATCACAACATGAAAATTCTTTAATAGTGACTGTTTTACCAGACCCCTTAATTTTCTGTGTGTATACTTTAGTCACATTAAGTGCTTTGTCTTTCTTCATGCCCTATATTTTTCCACATCATTGACGGGGCGTGTTGGTTTTTTAACAACAGAAGACGTTTTGGGATTTAGCATTATTTTGGGACTAGAAGTCAATTTAACAACATCATGCGAGCCGACCGTGCGCGCAACTGGCATCGCGACAGCTTTTTTTCCACAACAAGCCATTTACTCATCTCCTACCAGATGCTTACGGTAAAGCTTAGTTCTTTCTTTGCTATTTTTACAGGCAGCTATCTCATCTGCCCCAACTCCCTCACCAACTAAAATATTGTATTGCTCATCTTTCTTTAAACGATTAAATCTTTTAGTCAATTGTCGAGTACCGACTGGGTGCAATGGCCCTTGCTCTTCCTCCAAATAAGACGCAAGCTGCCGTAAAACTTTAGGTAAATCCCACTCAGAATTTACGCACCGACTTCGATAAAAGTTTTCAATTTTACCTAATAGAGCATTCCCTTCACTCGACACAACACCACGAATACGGCCAGTTTTGTGATCATGATCGACCACATCGGCAAAATTCACCATTCCCAGCAACGGGCAACTAATGGGGCAATTTTCCTCGCGATATTCAGATAACTCTACCTGAGATATGTAATCTCTTCTTTTAGGAATCCAACGCGATTTTCTAACCATAGTTCTCGACCATAAAGGCCATAAAGGTCACGTGGCGTCGTTTACGTTACCACGATCATAAGTCACAATTGTATATTGATCCATGTGGCCAAGAATAAAATCTGAAGATGCTTCTAATTCTAAATATTCTTTTACACTTGGCGAATTAGTAGTGTTCGGTATCCCGGCGTCGGGGATAACCAAATGCCGCTGCTCAGTGTTTTTCATTTGGTTAATAGTCACACTGGTGGAATCTTTGTCAATTTTTAAACCAGTTGTGGCATCAACGGAAAAAAGCCCGACCTGTGCCACATGTATGCTAATTGCCATTTTTTATTCTCCGGTACCTTCCAAATTCATAAATGGTACTATTAAGTCTGTGTACTCTGACATCAAACCACCGACTTTGTATTTTTGGATCAATCCTATTATTTCTTGTTTAGAAAATTTTACACCAGCCGCCAATTTTTTTCTCACATATAATTGATTCACTAACAAAAACGGGCATTGTGCTAAATCAATTAACATAATATTTTTGATAAATTTTTCTCTACCTTTAATATCCAAAAATTCTTGTAAACCAGAATGTGATTCTAATAAAGCTGCAGATTTCTTGGGTCCTATTCCACGGTACCCATCAATGGCATCTGCTTTATCACCAGTCAATGCTTTTTGCCATGCCGGATTAAACCCTATATGGTCGGGACATTTTATTAAACGATCATCTTTAGGATTATATACCGAGGAACTTTCCAATACAAACGGTATTTGTGTCATATCGCTATCAGTAGACACTATTATGGTTTTATTAGGATGTAAAACCGAAGATGCAGCATATAATAAATCATCGGCTTCCATTCTCTTACGTTTATATTGAAAGACGTTCATATGCTTCATAAATTCACGCGTTGTTTCCTGGAGTGCATTTATATCCGCTGACACATCTTCAATATAAGTATTATTATCTCTGTTACTTTTATAAGTCTTTAACACATCTTTGCGCCATACTTCTTTTCGCGGAGCATCCCAAAACATGTGAACAGAAGATGGTCTAAATTTATTGATCCAACCAACCATTTGTCGCAATAAAGCAACAAAGCAATGTCGGTCTTTCCCCCAACTGCCATGCTTTACCGCATACACAGACCTATACAAAGCATTTTTGGCATCTATCAACAATATTGTTTTTTCATTCATAAGCTGTACAACCAAGAATACAAAAAAGGGCGGAGAAACACGTGTCCCTCCGCCCTCTTTAAAGACCAAGACTTAAGAAAAACTAATCGTCATCTTCGTCCAATTGTCCCAAAAGATCTTCGATTTCCTTATTAGCGCTGTCATCGCTGTCATCGCTGCCAGCATCAGCATCAGCAGCATCAGCAGCATCAGCAGTATCAGCATTAGCATCAGCATCAGCATCAGCATCAAATGGAACTTCATCTTCAAGACTGTCTGATTCCACTGCGTCAGCAGGCGGTGATTTCGCCTTTGGTTTAGACGACACCGAAGATGATTCAGACAAAGTTTCATCTTCATCAAAACCATCATCATCATCGCCATTGATCATGACACTAGCCAACTTTTTGATTTTATCTAAATCAGGCTCTTCAATTTTAGAATATAAATCAATTCGACTTTCTAAAACCTTTTGAATAGCCTTAGTATTTGGCTCCCCATCTTTATTGGCTATAGCAATGGGGTCGCCACCGTTGGCCAAAAATTTACTGGTCTTATAACTATTGTTTCTGCCAGATTTTAAAACTTCTAGCTGATAACAAAAAGCTGCGCTTTCATCAAAAAAGACACCAAACGCTTGAGGGTCTTCTGGATCTCCAGCATCGTCTCTCAACAAACATGATGTCCATTGGTCAAATAAAGTCTTAGATGCATTATAATATCTGGTCTTTCCGCGAAGATCTTCGGGATTAGTCTTTACACTTGGAAAATAGATATTAACCATGTAATAGCTTTGAGGCATCCATTGATTAAGTATCAATCGCCTCTTTTCTTGGTTTTGCTCCTCTCTAAGAAGATCAAAACCAAAACTGCAAATGGGGCACTCATCTGCGCCTTCGCTATAAATCCTTGGGCAAGGATGGGGCCTATCATTTACCCAATGGTTACCATGTGTAACAAAAAATTGTTCCATACTTTTTGTTGCTGGACCTGAACCAGTCGTGTCTCCCTTCATTACAGGAGGCAACACAAAAAATCGATATTTAATTGGAGTTGTCGAATCCTGAGCTTTCTCAGGCTTAAACATATCTGGGTCGTTAAACCTACCGCGAGTAGAACCTTGAAGTTTTTTACGAATTGCTTGAACATCATAAGCCATGATTTTTTCCTTTTTCTTTTTTTAACTTTCGGTCAATTCTTGTCTTTTGAATCCGGCTAGCGATCTTAGAACTTCGGCCTTAAGCTTCAGTGCTTCGACCATATGCCACATTTTCCCTACATGCTTTTGGACTAGTGCATACTTAATGTCTAATTTTTGTAATTCTTTATCCTTTTCTACGATTGATTTTACTTGGTCCACCGATGGAGGTTTAACGCCTTCTTCTCGGTACGATTTTAAAACTTCTTCAATACATTCACCCTTTCTGGCTTTAACTTTTCTCTCTGCCACAGAAACCAAACTTTTCATTTCAGAATACATAGCAGCCCAATAAGCATATTGGGCTGGTATATCCTGCAATTGTTCTTGTAAAATATCATAATCAGTGTCTATATCTGGAAGCATATTTACTTCCACTTCTATCCCATTAGGAAGATTTATTTTAAACTTAAACAGTGTTGAGTCAGCGAGTTCCGGCGGTAAATTTTCACTTACCCATTTTGGGACTTCACTGTTTTTCTTGGCCATCGCTAGGTTTCCACGCAGATTTATCGAATACTTTACTTGTTGGTTTTTTTAATACATCCGACTGTTTAGTTATATTATTAGGACTTTCAACAAAACTAGATCTATTAAATGTTGGGTTTATAGACTCAACCACTTGCCCTTTGATATTTTCAAGTTTATTTTGCTGCGCTCGCCCTCGTTTACGTTTTTTATCTTTCAGTTTTTTCTTTCTTTTCTTCTTCTCAAGCTTGCGCATTCTTCTAAAGTCACTTTTGCGTGGCATCTTCCACTCCAGATTCCCGATATGTTAAATACGGAACCCATTTTTTCCATGTTTTACCAATACTTACACATAATGGGAAAGATGGATTACTATCCAACACATCTTTAAATGGGTAAAGCATAATAGGGGCGACTGCATCAATAGCACTTCTAATACTTTTGGGATCTCTTCTTGAACATATAACGAGGGAATCGTGAATTTCTGCTATCAACCGGTCATCAATCAATTCCCATATTTTTCTGATAACAATCTGCATAGCATGTGCTACAGACCCCTGCATTATGCCATTCAACACAGCTAAATCATTCTTAGCATATTTGGTTTTAAATTTTCTGCGCAACATAGAATTCAAACTACCATCACCATTTCGCATATTTTGCTTACATTTTTTGATCCACCCACCAAGCTGGGGATATACTTCATCAAGAGCAATGCTCGATGTGTTCATGGAATTTATTGATTTTAGTAAATGTAATTTGCATTCATCTCTAGTGATTTCCCCATCACCATCACTTCTTTTTACTAAAATATCTTGCATATGCGAATAAGGATCTGATTGTTCAAATGCATGTCGTAATTGTTGATCGCCAGATAATATTGACGCCACTCTTATATCAGCACATATCCAATCAAAATGGATAAAAATGTAATTTTCGTCATCTGAAAAAGATATACCATTTTTAGCTGTAGTTCCTTGGATATTAAAGCCAGTTGTTTTGCTTCTGCCAGAAAATGTTTTCTGCGACCATTTGGGATGCACTAATTCATAATCAAGCAATACTCCATTTTCCTCCATGCTTTCGTAAACCACTGCAGCATTTGCCATAATCTTGTTATATTCTTTAGGTTTTGCTCTTTCTAACTTATCTAAAACTTTCCTGACCACCATCACATCTTTGGATTGAATTCTGCTGGATTTAATATCTGGTAAATGCATATCATAGACATTATATGCTTTACGAAACAATGGAAGGTTAAAATGATGGATATGAGACTTAAAATCAGAAATAACTATTTGTTTATCTGCAGAATTTACTTTTAAAATAATATTTTTAATTTCTTCTTTAGCATCATTTATAGTTTTAATTGTCTTGCCAGACCCTGGTCTATATAAATCGCGAATAATCGTCCTACCACCAGCCCTTATGCCAGTACAGCAGGGACGACCTGATATATCATCGAATAACGAATAAACATATAAAGAGCGCATTTTGCTTCCATGTTATTGCCTATTTTATAATACAGAAAGATCAAATCAAAAATTATTGATCAGATTTAGGTTTCTTATTAACAACTTTTTTAACTGTTTGTTCCATTTTATTATCAGACGTCATATCATAGTGTTTTTTAACTTTACCAGAGTGCTTCCCTGCATTTTTAAATTTCGCTATTTTATCGTCAACTTCCCCAGGCTCTCGCATAGAAGCATATGGATCATTATTTTGCAAAGTATAAACGTGCATATCCCTTCTGGCACCCTCTTTATCTAAATACCCATTGCCACGAACATATCCAGAATAACTGTTGTGGCTAAATGCTTGAGCAGTATCCTTGCCATCGCATCTTGGGCATATAGTTGCTTCTTCAATTTCATCATCAGAAGCCTTGATTTGATAATATGTTTCAAATATCACATCAAGCTCTTCTTCATGCGTCAAAGGCTCACCTTTTACTTTGGTTGCCTCTTTTTCACACGTATGGCAGATAAACAAATATTTGGGCATCGTCAGTCAATCAATTCAAAAGGAATAGGTTGTAACTTGCATAATATTGCTTTTTCCGACAAAATTCTGACAGTTCTACCCGCATATGGGCCACTTTTCGAATCTATGGTTGCCGATACTGACTTAGGCATAAACATTACCACATCGCCAAGCAACAATTGCGACTTTGCTCTAGAACCAGCTTGCGCAATCCCAGGACCAACTCCCACAATCATCCCTTCTGGTTTGAGCGAAGTTTCTCCCGGCAATTCAATCCCAGACGCAGATTCATAATGGAATTGCAACACCGCAACAAAATCATTGCAGCAAGGTACCTCTCTAACCTGAATTGGCCCCGCTTCTGTAATAGCATCTTCGATAGATAAGGGGAAGTCTGCAGATTCTGCCGCAGCTTTATCTGCTTTTTCTTGTTGCTCTTGCTGCTCTTGTTTTTCGAGCGACTTACTTTTCATAACTGACATGATAAACCTCTCATTTGTTGCAATTGATTAAACATTCACAATCTTTATCTACGTTTTCCGTTAGAAATTGAACTTTTGCCCTACGAGTTGTGGGCTTAGAATTTTGAATTTTAACCTGCATAGATGATCCATCTTGACATACTTGAAACCCAGACCGTTGCATAGTTTCTACTAATGTTCTTGATATGTTGACATCTATGATGATCCTGGCCTTCATCAACGTTGCTCCCTGACTTGCATTTTGCTGTAATCTATTTCACAAGAAATTGTTTCATGTTTAGGCCCATTACGATTTTTAGCCACAAAAAATCGTAGTCGAGGGGGTTCTGCCTGCCTTTCTTGATCCGTTTGGTTTAAGCTAACAACATAATCAAGCGGCATGTTTTTACCATAACTTTCCGCAGACTTATTTAAATCAATCAATTCTGCAGTACCTTGGCCACTACGATTAGTTTGCGTAGCTGTAAAAACAATGACGCCTTCATTTTTTGCTAAACCACGTACTTCTGTAGCAACATGTTTTTGTCTAGTGTATTCTTCTCGATTGTAATCTTTAACCCTACTTACCATTAATTCTAGGTAATCCAAAATTATAACGTCTGGCTTCCAACCCTTAGATCTTTTAAGATTATCTACCACCGCATAAATATGATCGACACTACATTCATCTGGCGGTAATTCATATATACATAATTTTTTCTTATAAGAAGCACCCGTTTGTTTTAAAACTCTTCTAGCATAATCCTCATGGTCTTTTATATTGTTAATATCAACACCGACTAATGAACCAAGACAGCGCATCCCGGTTTTTATCTTATCTAATTCAAATGTGACCAATAAAACATCTTGCCCAGCATCGCCATCGCCATTCATACCTTTTAATGACGATATAGCATTATTGACAAGCAGAATCGACTTCCCAACATTAGTTGCGGCCATCCAACAAACTACCTCGCCGGGCGATGGCCCCCCATTATTTAACAATTTATCGAGCTTGGGAAATCCAGTCGTGCGATGTTCAACAGCATCTTCTCTAAAAAGAGACTCTGCTTCTTCAAAAAACCAAAACCCATTATCCCCAACATCAGCTATTTTGTGGGCTTCGTCGATAATTGCTTCTAAGTGGGAATAGTCGCCTCTATAATAAGCATCTTGAACTTCATCGCTATATATCATCCCATATGCTTTGCTCTTTGCCCATTTAATGAGCGTATCTTTTATCATAGGAACTTCTCTAGGATTGGATTTCCTATCAACAATCCTGAGAACTTCTTCGAATGGCTCATCTTCCGTAATAGTTTCTTCAATATGGTCTCTAAGCAACTTCCTGGTGGGAACAGTTCCGTTTTTTTCAACTTCATTTAAAATATGCGCCATGACATACTGCGTCTCTACTCGCGAGAACATAGATGGCGTAATAAAACGACCAACAGAAGAAAAAAATTCAGGAATATCTAAAGCAATTGATACTATTGCTTCTTCTTGGTATTTGCCAAATGTATTTTCGTCAACATTGTCGTCAAGTTTATTAAGTATGTCGGTAACCATTATTTAAGCCGTGCCACTCGTGCCGCTGGTGCTAACTGTTGTTGTTGTCGGGCATAACGCATCTTTTTGCAATTGAATATTTAACAATTGTCTTTTGGCATTTGCTTCTGCTAATGTCAAAGCATCGCATAAAACAATTAATTCGTCTTCAGTAAAATACAAATTGGTATCAGCAACATGACCTATCCTATCGCCAAAATGGGCAACTGGAGCAGGATTTTTAATCTTGGCCTCAATAATATATAACCATTTGCTGGTAGCACCACTAACGATGCCGCTAATCTTCATAGGCTCTAAGAACCCCAAAGCCGCAGATTCTTTAAGGTAAACCACATCATTTATTTTGTACAGTGGATTGCTCATCTACATCCTCATCTACAATACCCAAAAGATCTTCTGCGTTTTGTTCCAACAATGGTTTTTTGTGCTTTTTATCAAAGACACTATTGTATGTTTTCTCTTTAACTTCTTTAATCAATTCCTTATTACTGGCTAAGAACAATATCGCATTGCTTTTCCCATTACCCAATTTAGTGCCATTATATGAATAATGAGACCCTTTTACCCCAATAATATCTTCATCAACAGCTACATCTAATATAGCGCCCAAAGTATCAATGCCGCTAATCGTTCGTTCTTTGCCAAAACAAATATCGTACTCTGCTTCTTGAAATGGTGGTGCTACTTTATTTTTAACAATTTTCGCCCTTGTTCTATTGGCCACTGGCACCCCATCTGATTTTATTGTCGCAATTCTTCTAATATCTATGCGCAAAGAAGAATAAAATTTCAATGCTCTACCACCAGGAGTATCTTCCGGACTACCAAACATGACACCAATTTTCATTCTAATTTGGTTCACAAAAATTATAGTTGTTAAACTTTTGGCACATTTGCTTTTTAATCTATTCAAAGATTTAGACATTAATTGAGCATGCGCACCAATAGTATTGGCTCCCAGTTCGCCATCTAACATTTTTTGCGGTATTAAAGCCGCAACAGAATCAATTATTATCAAATCAACAAGTCCCGATTCTGCCATTGTTTCTGCAATAGTTAAAGCTTGTTCTCCAAAATCGGGCTGGGAGATCATCATTTTGTCGATATCAACACCAATGCTCTCGGCCCAACTTGGGTCTAGAGCATGCTCAGCATCAATAAATGCACATGTCCCCATGCGGCCTTTTTCTTTAAATTCAGTCTTTTGACAACTTGCTATTATCTGAAGACATGTTGTGGTTTTACCGCTACTTTCAGGGCCAAATAATTCAACGATTCTTCCTTGCGGAATGCCGCCCACCCCAAGAGCAACATCTAGCGTAATAACCCCAGTAGGAAATATATCTACATCAACTATGGCATGCTTACCAAGCATCACTGCCCCGTCACCATGATCTTTTTCGATTATAGACTGTAAATCTTCAAGATTATTAGGAGTCTTCACTTCTTTTTTTGCCATTTTGCAACAATCCTTCTATTAAACTGGTTAATTTATCAGAGTCATGTTTGGCAATCAATTTCACATCCGCAGGCGGAATTTTTACCAACATGGCATTTTTAGCAAGCATTAATTTATCGCCAACCGCAGCCACCACAGACCATACTCCATGCGGAGACATCTCAACACCAGAGGGCGCAGACAAATAATCTATATTTTTGGTAGTTAAAATCATTACTTGATCAAAACGACTTATTTTATTATTGTGTTCTACCATGAGTAATTAAAATGTGCACCCAATCAAAGATAACTTAATGGTTAAACATGGAGGGCTAATATGCTTAACAAAAACGAAAAATTATTATCTGAAGCAATCGATACAATGCTTCAACATGATGCAAAATTGGGTTTAGCATTTCATGATAATAAAAAACCCTCAGGCCATCAAAGTGGCGATGGTGCTGATAGAGATGGTGAATCTGAACGTGGATATCAACAACTCCATGGGCAAATCACAGAAATGTTCGCTTTAAAAGCAGCAGAATCGGCATTTCATGATAGTTTTTGTCAAGCATTTTCCAAAGTCCACAATTATAAATACATAGATGACCCCACATTTGCAATTGCTATGGAAAAAGAACTGTTGGCCCAAGGAATCCCTTTAGAAGAAAGAAATAAAGCACTTGATATTGTGCCAACAATTATCGACGAACTTAAAGAAGAACAAAAAGAATGGTCAGAACAAAATTTTGGATTCAATCCCAATTTGGACCAAATGAGGGACGGCGGCAACACAGTTCATAAGTTCGAATAATGAAATTAAGCATCATAAACGAAAATTTGATAGAATTAGCTATCAAGAATAAATTAGGTAGCAAATATTTTGGGCGGTCTGGTCTACATTCCACACCGCTTTATAATCCAAGTAGTGGCCACGATAGTGGGTCGCGAGTAACAGGATCATCATTTTTAACTAGTGGAGTCCCAAAAGACCCACGACATAGGAAACTATTGGGCTTCGCCCCCAAAAAATTTTCTATAACTCTTTAATATATTCTTTAATATCAATCTTAGGTTCCCACCCCAACTTTTGTTTAGCCAATGATATGTCGGCAAGAGAAGCATCAGCTTCACCCTGTCTCGCCGGAATATAAGTGATATGTTTAGGATCAAACATTTCTGCCAATTCATTTATTGACACATTTTTACCGGATCCCAAGTTAAAAATTTCGGCATTCCATGATTCTTCAGACATAGCGATAAGCCCATCAACTATGTCGTGAACATGAATAAAATCTCTCCGTTGTTCACCTGTCCCAGTTATAGTTAAAGGGTTATTATTAGCAATTTGGTTTTCGAATATAGCAATCACAGGAGAATATGGGCCATCGACAGTACATCCTGGGCCATATACATTAAAAAACCTAGCTATCGCCACAGGAACATCGTAGACTTTGTTGTATAATTTACAATATTCCTCTCCAACCCATTTTGTATAAGCATAAGGGTTGGCATAAGGGTCATAATAAAAAGAACTTGATCCTGCATAAATAACTTTAGCCCCACACCGTTTAGCCAATTCTAATATTTCAACAGTCCCAGTAATATTCACATCGTGCGTTCTTTTCGGGTCATCAAAACTGGGTTGTATTCTGGATAAAGCAGCAAGATGGAAAATTACATCAAACTCTTGATCAATATTAGTGATAGTCCAGTCATCTGACAGCTGCGATATATCAATATTATCAACTGTTATCGAAGAAGCAGGCCCACTTATAAACCCAGAAAGCTGCTCGGGACTATCAAGAGCAATATCCCATACTGTTATATCATAATCAAATTCTCTTAGTTTTTCAACTAAGTTAGACCCAATAAACCCTAAACCGCCAGTCACAAGACATTTTAATGACATCTTTATCTCGATATGAATCCAGAACCCTGACATTTAGGACAAGTTGTTTCTTCATTTTTATTCATTACAACGCAATCACCTCTGCAAATAGGACATTCACTCATTCCTTGATACCCATCTTTGAAACTTCCGGTATCATCAGATGCCATATTTTTAAATCGTTCTTGTAAAGCTCGATCACCGCCAGTATTAACTATGTTTATTCTAGTAGTACCAGTGCCATCAACCCTTTTTTGAGGAATGGCAATTGGTTGGCCACCTCGGCCTTCCGCCATTGTCATTTTGGCTTTCCCTTCTGTGGCCCCTGTCGGCAATTGATCACTCAATGAATTCATGTCATGGCTCGGTAGGCTTTCAACTGCATGCCCGCCAGCATTGCCTCCGACCGACACCATCCCACTAGCACTATCAATCTTACTTGTAGAAATAACATCGTCACCTTCCATATCTGGGCTTATTTTAGGCCCCTTTTTTATTTTAGCTTCTTTGACTTCTTCTTTGACTTCTTCTTTGGTTTCTTCTTTGGTTTCTTCTTTGGTTTCTTTAACTTCCGGTTCTAATGTAGCAATACCTCCTTCACTCAATTTTAATTCTAACCCCAATTCTTTAGCCTGCGCCAACACCGCATCAATTTGTTGTTGCCTCCCCGAATACGCTTCTCTAGCCGTTTTAATAGTAGCATCTTCAGCATGCTCATCACAAATATGCACAGTAATTTTAGATCCATCTTCTAGCTTAATAGTCATCTCAGTATTTAAATTACTAGAAGTGTTACAAAAAACACACGTATTAGCCACGATAATTATCCTTTCAGAGTACAAATTATGCCAACAAAAGTATCTATCATTGAAGTGGATCTTGGAGAAGATATCGATAACATGATATCTGAAGATGTCATTGAATTGACCCAAGAAGCAAAACAAGAATTAGATAATACTATTGCGGTGGCAAAAAATGTTCAAAGATTGAAAGAACAAAAAGATTTTAAAAAACAAAAATCTAAAGACGATTTACAAGAAATACTAAACACAACATATAATAATTTAATTGAAGCAGACAAAGGTATCTTGGCGGAAGACATTGTGGAATCCGTAAAACCACTAATCAAAACGGCATCTGCGTTTTCCCTGCGCATGAAAACATATCTAAGAAATAAAGGCAATGAATACATAATGGTGCGCAAAAAAATCAATAAAAAGCCTCATTATGTACTTGAGCCATATAATAAAGAAAATTAAAGGCGTTGCCCTCTTAAATTATCGCCAAGCACGGACGCGATACCATGTCCCACTAGATGATTGAGCGCGGGCATCAGCCGTCAATGTCATTTTATGTTGGGGAGTACATGTCCCACAGTTATATGAACCCCAACCCACACCTTCAAATTTTCCAATTGCCGAACCCACATGACCACGAATGTTTCGTGAAGCCATATAATCTGCTTCTTGCTGGGCGCGCTCTTGATCTGTCCCACTTGTTTTAAGTGGATATGAATAAGTTGGGCGATGTGGTCGCCCACGACGACGAATAAGTTTCCAACGAGCTTCAACAGTAGATGTAATCGCAGTAAATAAAATAATGAATAAAATCGTACGTTGTTTCATCTTTTTCTCCTAACCATGAAATATCTATAAAACACACTATCGATTTATTCTAAAGATTCATTGTGCAAATCAGATAACATTTCTCTTCGAGCCGTAGCATCTGGATGGTCCTGTTTTTTCTGCATCTTCCATCTTCTCACAAAATTATCATATTCTTCTCTTGTATCTATACCAACAGACTTAATATTACGCACCAATACTTTAATATTAAAACCATTTTCTAACCACTGCAATTGTTCTAATTTTTCATTTTTATGGCATTCACGCGGTGATTCCATACTATTCAATTGGTTTAAAAAGCTCATTCTATAAGCATAAATCCCAATATGTTTTAGACCATCAGATGCCTGGTGCTCTTCAACAACATCATCAAATCCGGCCCATGGAATAGAACACCTACTAAAGTACATGGCGCGATTGCTATTGTTTATAACCACTTTCACCACATTTGGGTCAACATATTCATCTTGTGACGTCAATGACGCCAACGTCGCAATATCACAATCTTCATCCAATTTTAGCCCAGTAATTAAATCATCAATATAACCATGTTCTAATTCTGGTTCATCTCCCTGCAAATTGACTATAATATCATCAGAATTGAAATTTTTAATACCACAACAATTTGCAACACGCTCAGTGCCACTGTTATATTGACCAGTCATTATAACGTCAACATATTTTTCAGTTTCATCAAATATTTCACGACTATCTGTGGCCACAGTTATTGAGTTTGATAACTTAGAAGATTTGGCACATTGAATAGTGTGCCAAACCAATGACATGCCAGTGTCAGATAACAATAATTTTCTAGGCAAACGAGTAGAATTTAGCCTAGCCGGTATAACAATGTGATTACCCATTTGGACCAAAAACTGGTTTTGATTTTAATTGTCTTTGCGAATGACCCAAAAGACGCAGTATACAAGTACCAACGTCTGCACACCAATCCCATTCCGCATAAGTACCGACAGAAAATATGCCGTTGTCTACAACATCATCCATATTTGGCAAATTTCCCACCGGAATAGCACCATTTATAGACGTACCATCTATAATATCAAAATTTTGCATGAACGCCATAAAATAAGCCCCTGGCTGCGGAATATCTTCATGGCAATATACCATATATCTTTCCGGAGCAATATTTGTCACTTTATGAAACCCAAAAGATTTATCAACCACAAAAACTTGGTTTGCTCCTTCAAAATCCAAATCATTAGTTCTTATATGGAGGTAATGTATTGGTTTAGATTCTAATTTACTATTTATGCCCATTAATTTTTGTAAAGCGTCTAATGGAATTGTGCTGATCGCATTGTCAAAATCAACGCGGCTACCATTCCTAACAAAATAATGATTACCAACACTTTCAACGACGCCTTTTGCTGCTTCTTCTTTTATTTCATCAATATATTTATTAGTCAATGATTGATATAACTGATTCAGCCGTATATCATAAACAAACTGTGTCATCCTTGTAGAAAAATATTTCTCTGCATGGTTAGGATAATCAACCCCAAATATCTTATATAACCAATCTTCGCAAAGACTTTTATGATATTCTTTAACCAAGTGGCCATTAACAGAATATGATTTAAGATAAGGATACACCGCTGGAGATGTCCCCATCAAGTCCTTAACAAATGAATCCAACCTAGTATCTTTAACAATATAATTATCATCCAAAGCAGGATTATAACTGAAAAACCTAGATCTATAAAATGGAATTATTTTCCATGATGGAAATATAGCTTTGGCTAATAAACCTATGAGACCAGAACCGAATATAATATTCATTAATCCACTAGATCATCATCGTTGAAATCTGATTCTCTATTAATGTCTTCTGCAGGCTCCAATGGTGCCAAACGTTGATTTTTAGAACTGGAAGTTATATCTGGGCTTAAATCTTTTGTGGTCTTAGCGCCAAGTTTGCCAGTTTTGAAAACCGACGCAGACTTTTCGGATGGCTCTGAAGACTCTTCTTTTACTTTCTTTTTAATTTTTGGGGTTTCAGCCGATTGTTGAGTCTTCTTCGCAATAGGTGCTTTTTTAGCGGCTTTTGTGGCCTTTTTCTTGGCCTTTGTGGCCTTTTTCTTTGTAGCCTTTTTCTTTGCAGCTTTTTTCTTTAACTTATCCGCCACAGTTGTTGAAGAATCATCATTTGTATTTTCAATGGGATTAAGAATAACTGGATCAAGATCTGATGGTTTAATCCTGCCTGTTTCGATTGGATTTATAAAAGGATCTGCAGCCGGAACAGGAACCGGATTGCACTCACCACAAATACAATTGATGATATCAAAAGGAGGATTAGATAATTTTACCTCCATGGAAACAACAGAACCACAATCTGGGCACACTGTTTCAATTCTAGATGGCATTATTGGTTGGCCATCAGCATTTGTCATTTCAATCAAATCAGTTACTTCTGAATCAAATTCTACTGGCCTTGCGTATAAATCTCCAGTATTGTTGACAATAACTGGTATCAAATCATACGGATTGTAATCCATTTTTTTGTCCTCTACGTTGTTGTTGTCCATTCTCCAGCTATTTTACGCATATTTATAGCTTTATCTACTAATTCTTTATATGCTTCTTCGCTAATGTCAAGATCAACATACCTATCATCTGATTGTACCGCCGCAGGTCGTAAAAATTCATCCCCATTACACTGGGGGCATAATTTATCGTCGTCTTGGGTTTGATAATTACAATTCACGCACACATTGGGTTGCCCGGTCATTTTTATCAAAGCTTTGGTAACTTGACAATGATAATATTCAAAAGTACCATTCATCGTCTTCCCAGTCAAATCACAGCATATACCTTTTCGCATAGCTTTGTGTTTTTTCTTGATGGTGTTTGCCATTTCATCCATGCATTTTTCACAAACATCTAAAGAAAACACAACATCATGTGTAAAAATTGAATTTAAAGGTGGTCGCATATCATTGTTAACATTTAACAATCTTATATCAAAAGAATAATATGTAAAATCTGTTTTATAAGATGTGCCACACAGATCACACGCTATCCCATCTCTTTCTTTAAGTTGCATCATTTTGCCTTATTAAGCCAATTATTGTTTCTCCACGAGCCAAAGAAAAACTCCTGCGCTTTTCATCATAATTTACGATCGCAGAAATACCAGCACCAACTTCTAAATTGCTTTTCACAATAAGTCTTAAAGCTTTTTCCCACACGATCAATAAAACATTTTGTATACCATCGCTCACAATCAACTTGCACATGGTGGTATTATTTCTAGTTTGGGCATATTCGCAATCAATAATCACAGCTTCAAGTATCGCATCAGATCCATTTAAATAATTTTGTTTAGCATCTTCAATTGTGCGACCAGATATGGTGATATATAAATCTAACGGAGAATGCAAATAATAACCCAAAAACTCTTTTTCGAATTCTAATAATTCAGACAACAAAAAATTATCAGAGTATAAAGCCATTATTTTGTCGCGGCTATCATCTGGTTTTGGTTTAAAATTTAAAATCTTATTGGGAATTTTCTTCCTCTTTGGATACAAATTTTTATATTCTTCAATTTGACGTTGTTTTTCTTTTTCAACCCATTTTTCGTCTTTACCCTCATTCACTAACAATTGTTCTCGCATCTCTTTTCTCAATTTAGTGATAGACACCCCAGAGCAATATTTATATTGATACCACATCCAAACTGCTTTACTATTTTCGTGACCAACAAATTTCTTGAACGCCCCCAACTTAATTAATCTCTCTAAAACAATTTTATTCTTGCCTTTGTCGGCAACAAATTCATCTATATCTTGGTAATTGTTTAAACCACCAAATGCTTTAGCAGCTTTTTCGCCAATTTTTTTAACGCCAATTAACCCTGGGTTAATAACATCACCGTCAACAGAAAAATTTACAGTTAAATTGTTGGCATTTAATGTATCAAACACGATACCTTCTGATCGTGCCACACCCATATATCTAACCAATTTATCAGGATGACAATCGCTCATAACAGCGGCCCACCATTCGGGGGCGAAATGAGCCTTCAACCATAAACATCTGTGCGCAACTAAACAATAAGCCACAGCATGTGATCTATTAAACGCATAGCGACCAAAAGTTTCCATCTTTTCCCACCACTCAACTGCAGCCTCAGAACCTAATTTTTTAGATGCACCTTCAAGCCATTTTTGTTGAATTGGTTTAAGTTTATGCACCCATTTTTTGGCAACAGCTTTCCTAGCTTCTTGAGCCTCCGGAGCAGTAAAACCAGCTATTGTTTGCCATATCGCTTGCAATTGTTCTTGATATACAATTACACCATGAGTATCTTTTAGAATTTCATATATTTCAGGATCTAAAAATTTGACCCAACTTTTTTTCTTATCATCGCGGTTCTTTACCGCCTCTGGAATAGAAGCCATGGGTCCTGGGTGCCCCATAGCATTAAATAGCATTAAATCTTCAAAACTTCTAACACCATTGGCCAAAATGCTTTTGGCAAGCTCAGTATCGAACTGAAATATAGCGTCAGTTTTAGCCTCGTTGGCTAATCTTAACACTTCTGAATCATTAAGTTCAATATATTGCTTTTCCCCATTTTCAAAATAATGGCCAGCTCTATTTTTATCAGGATTTATATCATCCCACCCACTCATGTTCTCGCCGAATGATACCCCTCTATTTTCTTCTATAAACCTGCAACAAGTAAACACATATTTTAAGTTCTTAAGACCCAATATGTCCCATTTGTTATATCCAAATTTAGATAATTGTGCATTTCTTCCCTCGGTCCACAGGCTTACCCAGTAACCATGAGTAGCGCTCTTAGCCATCGGGATATTGCCATACAACGGCCTATCTGCGATGATAAGAGCACCAGCGTGCATCCCCATGGTTTTAATTTTCCCAACCAAACGCACTGCATATTCAAAAACTTCTGGATGTGCTTTATAAAATTGATTTAATTTTTCATGCTCTTCCAACAATTTTCCTATTGTTGGATTATCTGTGGCATCACCGCCACAAGATGGGCACACAGCATCTTTGTGGAATGCGCCACACTCTCTTTCTTTATCATTTTCTATAATCAAAGAACGGCAAACAGATTTTCCACCATCTTTTAATTCATCAACATCATCTGGCAAATTAGTTGTTAATTCAAACACTTCTGATTTGCCAACCAAATCAGTGGCAGCCGCGACATCAAGCAAAGCAGATTTTAACTTATAAGTTTGCCATGTCCCAACACTGCACACAGCACCATAACCATCATCGATATCCACGCCATATTTCTTAGCAGCATGTGTTTTAATTGGGTCTCTGGCTGTTGGTATGCAATCAAGATCAATGTCTGGCATGTCTTGATCTTTAATAAAACCAGTTGGCAAACGACCATAATCCTGCGTATATTTTTTGACTTTTGAAAATTTGGCAACACATAATAAATCAGACTCATCAATGTTTTTTAACGGATCTGAGTCCACCATGTCCAATAGCCATGGTAACAACAATTGATTGGGATTGCTATCGAAATGTTTACCTTCATTTAATAAATTAGACCAATATCCAAATGCACCTTGTTTATCAATTTCACTGATTTCAAATTTTAATCTTTTAGCATATATGCCACTAAGATTTTGGCGTTTTATAGCATCACACGCCAATTTTATAATGTCTTCTCTTGTATGAAGTTCCGCAGTACTCATTTGTACTCTTCCAAATACTCTTTAGAATGTTTACTTTTAATATGTAATGTTTTTCCAGATGTGCTAGAAAACGTAGAAGAACAATAAGGACAATTTAATTCAACCGGCGAGTTCTTCTTTATTACGCGCACAGCACCAGAAGGCCATTTGTTTGGCTTCTTCTCTGTGTCCAAAGGCATAGAATCCCACAAAAATGAAAATGGACCTTCCGCATGCGGCTTTCCATTAATCAATTTAACATTGCTAGTATAAACGTAAAAATTTTTAGATTTAGCATGTTTTAATAATGCAGCACGTTCAGCTTTTGAACCAACACGATACGCTCGATGAGCATTGTTGTTTGGATCACAGCCAGGACGAACTAATATAAATGCTAAATTATCTAACGGATTTTTAGAATCTACCGATTGATTTATTTCTATGAATTCAACAGCCTCAATGATTGTATAACATTGATCATTAATAATAAATTCACTATTATGTCTTGTTACTTCAACACCCAATATCTTGCGCGTTTTATCTTGATTCAATTTTTGCAATTTATCACGAATTTTGCCCATAAAACATCAAATACCAATCTAAATTTTATCAGTGCCACTATCTGACTGTTTTTGAAGTGCTGCCGCATCTTCTGCCAAGGACATAGCTTCTTTCATATATTTCTTGTCATCTAAAGTAGATCCAAATTTAATAGTTATATCATCATAAAACCCAACCCATTTATGCAGATCTTTAATCGCGTCTTCGTCACTAAACATTCCTAATGTAGTAGTGCGAGCGAGAAACTGATTCGGTTTAACTATTACGAAATCAGGCACAATTTGATTATTAACAAATATTTCAGTTGGACATTTCCTAAAATCAGGCCCCACAGATGCTAATGCTAATCTAACTGCTTGCAAATCTGCTAAATCTTGCCCAGTATCACCAAGCCCGTATGAATACTTTCGAATCATTTTTGAACTATAGTCAGCATAAACGCCGTCTATTTCATCAATAGCAATCAACAATATACCACAGCCAGCAAGTTGAGTGGCGTATCCTTCATTTAAGCAACATCCAACCGCATACACCTTCAACTGCATTTTAAAGACCTTTACCAGAAACATCTCTTATCGGAGGATACTCTATTTTAGTGTATTCTTTTAACATATCAAGCGATTTGGATATTTCAGCCAGCAATAGTTCGTTGCCACCTTCACCAGTAAAACTTTGTCGTCCCTTTAGCACTTGTGCCTGCTTCAATGTTGCAGACGGAAATTGAAGATCAACTTCCGCATATTTTTCAATGGTATCGCCGATTTTAATAGCAACAGATTTTAATATAGAATAAGATAAATCTGCTATTTCTTCATCACTGGGATCTTCGTCAAGAAAATCAATTAGTTTTAAGGTATACATGCATAACTCAGCAGATGGCCCCCCAGCCATCGACAAATGCAATTTAATGGAATGTTTTAATTCTTGTATTGCCACAATTATCACCCTTTAGCACGCCTTACAGTTTTTTTAATTACAGCTTTAAACCGACGTTGATGTTCATCCAACCCTATCCCGGATGTCATAAATTTTCCAACTGATTTGCCTGCATTATTTCTAATATGGGTAATTAAATTATTGCCCATATATTTTATTGGCATAGCTTCAAATTCAAAACCATCAAGTGCAATTTTGGTTTGCTTTGTCATTTTGATTACCCTGGCATTCTAACATCTAACATATACCCACCACGTGACGGACTCAAAAATCTGTCGAACGACAAACCCCATAGCATTGGGTCTATCACATGGATTCCTAAAAGATAACACACTAGAGAGCCACCAGCACTGCCTCTTGGACTAAAAGGCCAACCTTGTTTTTTACCATATTGTACTAAATCTCTGGTAATAAGAAAATAACTAGCAAAACCTTTATCGATAAATCTTTTTAATTCTATTGTCGCTTGTTCTTTATAACCCACTTCTTTGCCATCTATCAGAAATTTTCTATCTATTTTATGTAATCCTAGTTCAACTAATTTTTGAGCAACAATTTTTTTCAATTTAGCTGGAGCATCTTCTATTTCTGGTGTCTTTGGCGATGTGTCTATAGAAAGCTCTTCACATCTATCAGCGATCAACAGTGTATTATCGCACATCGTTTCAAATTCTGTATTACCAATACCATCACTATACTCTCCATTTTTAAACATCGACCATAATTCTGGTCTAGTTTTCATATATTGCTCATCGCTATTCACATGGAATAAGTCTGGGTCATCAATAGTTTTTTCTTGTGCAACTGCCATCATGATCTTTTGTAACATGAAATCTTCACGATTCAAATAATGGCAGTCATTTGCTAAAACAGTTTTAACATTGTAATGGTCTGCCAAAGCAATCAATTTGCGAAATGCTTCTGCGTCATGAATTTCTGGAAGACCAGGCATTTGTAATTCTATAAAATAGTCTTCTCCAAATTCTCGCTTAAATTCCTTAACCCACCTAGCAGCAGCTTTAAACCTACCAACTTCCCCCCAGTGATCTTCATCTGAATTCCACACCACTTTTTCTGTTTTATTGCCGTCCTCATCCTTACCATAAGATTTTATCTGTTTCAACCTCAATTCATGCGCAACAGGGCCATTCAAACACCCAGATAAAATGATCAACCCCTCTTTGAATTCACAAAGTCTTTCAAACCCAATTCTGGGAAATTTGGTGCGGCCAGCACCATATTGGTCATTGTGGGCCTGTGTGGTCAATTTTAACAAATTCTCGAATCCCACTTCGTTTTTAGCCAATATTGTCAAATGCCTATTTCTTGCATATCTTTCGTATAAATATGGGTCTTCAGACCTTAATTGTCTTATTTTGCCTTCATTATTAACAAACTTTTGCCTGTTTTGCAAATTTTCGCAATTGCTTCCATATTCATAGTCATTAAAATATATCTCACACCCAGGAATATACTTAACCCCATAATTTCGAAATGCCAAATACATATCAGGGACAGACGCCATGTGGCCATGTTCAGTGGCACTCATGGCAGGATATCCGCGCTCATAACATTGTTCTGCGTACTGCTCTGGTGTCGCAACACCATCAAGAGTCGAAAAAACCGTATGATTGTGCAGATGGCAAAATTCAGCAGAACCCTTATAGTCTTCTGGCTTGTAATTCATCTACCTGTCCCAACAATTTATCTGAAATATTCTTAAATTTATTCCGCCCAATTAATACACTAGCCAATACTCTTCTTTCCAACTGCTCATCATATCCTCCAGTATCTGGGTACGATGGCTCTCCCATTTTTCCAGACAACCTATCGATAAATTTTTCAAAAATTGGAACACCATCTGAATAATTGTTACGACAATATTTAACCCATCTTTTAAGCCTATTTAAAAATTCATCTCTACCAATTCCCACCAACAATGTATCCCAATTGTCCCTAATATTTGTTATAACAGAATCAATTTCTCCAACATCAGCGGATTCAATATCATAAGTCCTAACATATTTCGATATTAAATCAGTATGAAACAAAAAATCTTTTACAGTGCCACATGATTGCCTAGTGAGAATGGTTATATCATCTAAAGAATAAGAAGAATTTAAACCATTCAAAAAAGCTGCGGACATATCAAGCACCGATCTGTGAGAATATCTCTGTCTCGTATTGACCTGAAACCAGTCATCAATATTAATGATATCCATTTTTTGTAACTCATTATCATATATCTCCGAAACACCATCTTCGGGAACATAAATAAGAAAATATAGTCTCTCTTCTCCATTGCCGAATATAGTAAAAGCTGTGACATTTCTATCACAATATTGAATCTTAAGAACGCACATAACATTCTTAAAATACAAACATATGTTGCGACAATATATTTATACATTAATGCCTAGGATAAACGATCCTAGGCATTAATGCAATAAACAGAACGAACAAGAATTATTTAAATCATTCTTGATCATTTGAACGCCGAGCATCTCGCCGTTTTGCCAATCGTTCTGCTTGTTTTGTCATTCGTACTGCTTGTCGTTCGTAAAACCCTGCCAGTCGTTCTGCTCGCAACTCTAATAAAGCTAAAACACAAAATCGCCGTCGAACCTTATTAGCCTTCTCATCCACTTTACGATCAAGGTCGTCTGCGGGAGCAGCCTTCTGTACGGGTGTTTTTTGTACAATCACAGCCTTTTGTATAGGCGCAGTCTTCTGCACAATCACAGCCTTTTGCACAGGTGTAACCTTCTGTGTGGGCACAATAATTTTCTGTGCAGATGCAGGGACAAAGGCCGCCTGTTTGTCACTAGCACTTACAGAAATCGGAGAAACCAACATAGTTAAAATTATTAATTGTTTCATTAGAATTCTTTCATTATTATTTGAAATTGTTGTGAATCATTGAACAAATCGTATTCTTCATACTCCTTCCTTACAAAACCAAAAGACTAATAAGTACGTTATATCCGCTCTTTATGCTAAGCAATATTAAATACTAAAACATTTCAGCCGCTTTTAAACATCCTTCGGCAACACAATACAGTGGCTTATTGGATTTTAAAACATTCGCGATTTCAAATGGAGGATCTTTTTCCTCAAATTTTTGAGCGACTCTCTCTTCAAAACCGTTAGGGGAAGATGTCCCCCCAGCCATATAAACACTTATGCTGTCATCAATCCTTGCTTCTGCTTCATGTTCTATAAATCCTTGTACTATCCCGTCAATCACTTGGCTTATCAACACATCGTAGTGTAACCTAATATCTATATCAATGCGATTGCCAGTTTCAGTTCCCGGCGTTAAATCAATTTGCATTTTACGTTTAGCAACTGTTGTTGGGGTTTCCTTTGCAACTTTCCTGCGTGTTTTCATGGCTTCTGGATTATAACCATGCCGCATCGCAACTTGTTCGTCAATCCAATCGCCAGCTCCGACCCAACAAAATGAATAAATTTCAAGCCCATATTTAATATAACTCACAGTGACAGTACCAGCACCCCATGAGATGCCAATACCTGTCCCATCGGGACTTTCATTCAGAACAATAGCATGTGATTCTTTAATTGAATCAGCTTCAATATTAGTATCAGTTTCATAACCCTCTATGATCAAATCGACGACTCTTTTGTGGTATTCAATGTTAGAATCTTTATTGACGGCAGGTGCAGTGGTACAATATACAATTTTAATATTTTCACCAAATTTTCCAATTTCATTTTCAGCCATTTCCATAAGCCCTTGCACAATGCTGGCAAGAATCGTCATTGCTTCTTCATCAGCGCTTATGCCACCCTCGGCCATTGGTCTTAACAACGTATCATTCTTAGCATATGCAAACTCTTCTGCATCCCTACCAAGCACACATATTTGGTCACTGTCTGGCATTTTTATCCATCTTGCTGGACGTTTTGTCCCATCGCTTCGGGCTTTGTCAGGATCATTAAGCATATTTTCTATAAAAGGTGTTGCTCTTTCAAACACCCAGTACCCATTTATTTCTGATATAAATCCTGTTTCGTCATTTTCGCCACGATAAGCGACAACCACCGTTTTAGTTCCAACATCGATACCAAGATGAGCCATTAGAACTCTCCTACTTTTATGAACATCGCCTAGTCTATATACCTTATAGTCGTGATTTTTGGAAGGTTTAACTACTTGGATCGACCTAGCGTGGTCCGAAACATTTCCAATATTTCGAGGCTGGTCGTCTTCTTTAAATTCTTCATAGTAACCTGGGCTGTTTTTGGGTTCAATTACTTTGGGTTCAATTACTTCAGATTTTAATTGTTGTGGCTCTGGCTCATTAATTACTGGCGGGTCGGGGAATGCTATAATTGGTTTTGGGGGAACAGGAAGTTCGTTGTTTTTCTTTGGGACAACAGGCTGTTGCGTCAATTTGCCAGAACGCAACAACTTTAACTCTTCTTTAGATACTAATATCTTTTTGTCAAAATTATGTATCACTTTGAGTGTCACTAACTCTAGACCCGAATCCTCCAGCTGGTCTCGGCGGCTTTTTAAGGTTTGGAGCAATGATTTCTGGTGGCAATTCTGCAACTTTGTTAAATTTGGAAGTTGGTTTTTCGCTTGACGTATCAATTGGCTCCGAATATCTGGCTTGTCGTGTCGTAGTCCCCTTCCTTCTTTCATCGTCTTTGACCATTTTTTCTAATATTTCAATTATTTTATTCAATTTTTGGATTACCAACATAGAGAATACTAAAAATATAACTAAAAATATTACACAAACGTTTAAAACAATTGTATCACCCATGATTTATTCTTATTAACGGAATTTTATTTTCTAATAATAGTTTGCCCAACTGATCAATGCCATGGTCATAAAACCTAAATTTATTTTTGGTGTTCTCATCATCAGGCCAATAATTACCATTGTTGTAAAGTTCTATTTTTGAAGTGTGGCTCTTATTACCCATAAATTTGTTGTCCATACCATATAAAAATATTTGGCGTGCCCCAAGAAAAGACGCAAAATGAATCGCGCTATGCACAGGAGAGCCAAAATTGCAAAATGGCGGACCAATTCTCTTAGGAGCAGTTCCTACTTCATCTAATTCAAAACAAGTTAAATCTTCTGGCAATGATTCCACAGGCCGTTGATCACTATAACTGTTCAAAACTGTGGGCATTAATATTTTGTTATGTTCATATGACTTCATCAACTCAACGACAATATTTGATATATGTGTTATAACATAATCGCATTTAAAAACGGTGCCAATATAATCAACACCGATCAGTATGTCATGCTTGTTGATTGTAGCCGAATCAATAAAATCAATCGACGGTCCTTCTGCAATAATCGCCACAGTCTTGCCATGCGCCGTGTGTTTTAAATCATAGACACTTATTAATTCTGGTTGATAATTATCCAAAAACCACTTTAAATTTTTCTTTTGTTTTTCCTTAATTTCCATCAAGTTATTTAATCTGCCTGTGTCAACATCTGCCGGTTTCATATCATGAGATTCATAATAAAATGACGCATATTTTCCCAACCACACTTCTGCTATCCTAGACAAATTGTATAAAGTGTTATTGCTGTTTCCAACATCGCTTTTTTTAATTGCTATTTCTGAATTTTTAACGATTTTAACTTCGCCACCCAACAACCAATTTTTTAAAGAAATTTCTATATCCTCGCCATCTCCTGGCTTCATCCTATCATCAAAGCCCCCTATTTCATCAAATCTCTTCTTTTTTATAGCAATGCAAGCAGAAGAAACTGAAGGAGAACCAGCCAAATCATGTGGTCTAGACCGTAATTTTAAATCCCATCGCCAGCCATACGCATCAACAGAAAGTCCATCAGATGACCAAAATTCAACATCAAGATCATAAATAACAGGAGACAAAATTGCATCTTCATTATCGTCTAGCCCATCAACTAATGGGTATATCCAATCTTCAGACACCCTAATATCTTGATTTATAAAAATGAAATCGTCACCCTTTGCCAATTGAGCCGCCTTGTTCCATAATTTAGCACGCCCCATAACCACATCGTTGCAGACAATTTCAATAGGACATTGTGCCTTAATATGGCTTTCGGCAATACCATCTCCACAAATTATTATTTCGCTAATTAAATCTTGCGGAGTGTTATTTAATATGGATTCTATAGAATATTCAAGATACTCATCTGACGTCGCATAAATAATTATAGATATCATTGATCCCCTCACCAACATGTATTCAACTTAAGTACGCATCTTCCATTTTCTGGTACCCAAGCCGAACGCCGCGTCGGTAGGAATCTCTCGTATTTTTATGGTATCATGAATCGTATTGGCCCTGGCAGCAGCCACGGGCGTTGGACTAGTAGTAGTGGTGCTAGTGGTAGTGCTGGTGGTAGTGCTGGTGGTGGTAGTGGGAAAATCAATCGTCACGCCACATGGGGGGTCTTGAATGTTAGGACAATAGAAAAAATCTTCAGTGCAACATTGTTCTTCAGGTTTTGGTGCTTGCAAAATTTTTGGAATTTCGCCACATTCAGGACCAGTTA
>Ga0114934_10000094_pt1 | contig 48281 bp, 40 predicted proteins | sample 4SBtaG_2_FD_99695 | JGI IMG/M metagenome (GOLD analysis project Ga0114934, IMG submission 99695) | Deep subsurface microbial communities from Kolumbo volcano to uncover new lineages of life (NeLLi) - 4SBTROV10_white metaG | ecosystem: Environmental > Aquatic > Marine > Volcanic ...
ATAAACATCAATGCCAATATCTATACTGTCTTTGTCATATGAAGAAGGTATTATTCCCTCAATCCAAAGCATTTGAGATATATCTTTTTCAAGCATAATTGCGGGTTCATTTAAAATTGGATCACTTACAATTAAACCACAATCATCTTTAACATATCCTAAAAAAGATATATTAAAGTATTGTTGTAAAGATTCATCAACCTTCAAGTTAAGTCTTAGTCTGTTTTCAAGACCTTTATAACTTATATTATTATTTTTATCAAGAGAACAGAAAACTTCAGTATTACAGTTAATCATAATTTGAAAAGCAAATTTTTGTTCTTTGGCTACTGTGATTTTTAGAGCCTTTCTTTTCCAAATATTTTCAGATACTTCTTTATATTTAATATGCTTATAATCTGAATTTAAAAGGCAATATTTTACATTCAATTTAACTTCCTCCTACATATTACGAACAATTTATCAATTCTATAATCTTTTGATTTAGAAAAACGACTTTACTGATAATTTAGGTTAGCACTCCATACGAAATGTACTGGAAAAACTTTTTCGATAAAGTCTTTAATTATGGGCTTGTTCTCTAGTATTAATTCTGAGCCATCAATTCCCTCAAAAACAAGTTTTGTAATTGTTACGATATCATTTATAATAAGACTTTCATTTTCTATTTTAATATAATAAGTTTTATCTTTTTCTTTAAATTTAATTGACTCTACAATGTGTTTTGGTACATACTGAATAAAATATTGTTTTAAATTTTTCATTAAACTTTCAAAATTTATTATTTTTATAGTACCATGAAGATTTGTAATTTGTTTATCATCATATCTTTTAAGCTTATTTTCATTATCTTTTATATGGACATGATATTTTATATATTCTAGTCCTAATTTGTATGCAATATTTGCAAAATTATAATATAATACTTTGGTGTCTATATTTCCATAATATTCTATGACCTGACCATATTTAATATTATCATTTATAATTCTTAGTACAAGGTACCCTACTAAAGTATTGTTTTTTATGAATACATATTTTTTATATGAGAACTTTCCCCAAGGAATAGTTGCTGAATTTAATAATATTTTAAATTCTTCATAAGTTCTAATATATCTTGTTGAAATTTTATTATAAATTGAAAACATATCAGCTAGAAAGTTTTGTGTATATTTTTTAGTCGTTATATCCGTTTCAATTTTAAGCGGTTTTATTTTATATTCATAAAAATTATTGACGCAAATGCATCCTCTTCTTTTATATAGTTCTCTTTCACCTGAAATCAAAACAACATCAATATTTTCACGATACATTTTTTCTTCGACATCGTCTAATATTAGTGAAGCATATCCTCTTTTTCTATATTTTTCATTTGTGCATACAGCTCCTATGGAAGCTGCATTTATAATACTATCTTGAATTTTAATATGCTGTTTTAAGAAATTGACATCTGCAACAGGTTTTCCATCTTCAAATATTATTCTCATGTTGTCGCAATTATTAGTGTTAAGTAGAAGAGGAAATTCTTCTTTCATAGTTGGACTACATCCTCTAGATATCCTAAAAACATTATTTATAAGATTTATAACTTCATTAAATTCTTCTTTTTTAGTTGCTCTTGGTCCTTGCATAATTGAGTTCTCCTATCCTTTCATTCCAGATAAAGTAATGCCTTTTACAAATTGTTTTTGAAAAATTAAATAGAATATGAAAGATGGCATAAATGTTAGTGTTGCTCCAGCCATAACTAATCCGTAATTTACAGTATACTGGTTTTGTAATGTTGAAAGACCTACAGTCAAGGTACGAACAGAATCATCCATAGTCATTATTAAAGGCCATAAAAATTCATTCCATGCACCAATAAATGTGAATATGGTTAGTGCGATAATTGGCGGTTTTATAAGTGGAAGAACTATTTGAAAAAATATTCTTAAATCACAGCATCCATCTATTCTTGCCGCATCTATTAATTCATCGGGTACATTAATTATTGCTTGCCTCATCATAAATACTCCAAATGCTGTTGGAATGGGCAATATTAATGCATAGTACGAATTAATCCAACCAAGTGTTCTCATTATTATATAAAGTGGTATCATGGTAACTTGAGATGGTATTATTAAAGTCATAATCATATAAAAAAACAGACTATCATTACCACGAAAATTTTTTTTGGCAAATGAGAAACCTGCAAGACTACTGAATAAAACGTTTAGTACGACTCCACATAATGAAATAAACATGCTATTAAAAAAATAATGCATAAAGTTTTTTTCACTGAAAATTTGAATGTAATTTATAATGGTTATATCAGAAAATGAAAAATCAAAATTGTATGCTGTGTATGTGACCTTAAAAGAAGTTATAATCATATACAAAAATGGAACTATCATACAACTTGCAATCATAAGTAAAACTATATTTCCAATAATTCTTTTTATGCTTTTCATATAGACCTTCCTTAATATACAGATTTATCTTTTTTAATAAATTTTTTCTGCATTATTGAAATAATTACAATTATTAAAAATAATATATTAGCAACTGCCATTGCATAGCCAGCATTAAATTGTTTGAAGGCAAGATTGTATATATGAAGAACTATTGTCATTGATGCTAGTCCAGGACCGCCACCAGTCAATGTATATACAATATCAAATGTTTGAAGAGACCATATACATCCTATAAAAACGACCATAATTGTTGTGGGCTTTAATAATGGTACTGTTATATTTCTAAATATGTTCCATTTACTAGCTCCATCAACCTCAGCTGCTTCATAGTAACTTTGAGGTATATCCATTATACCAGCTATATAAATAATCATAAAATATCCTATGTTTTTCCAAATAGAAATTGCCATCATGGTTGGTAGAACAAGTTTAGAATTTCCAAGCCAATTTGGAGTATCCAGTCCCAAAATTTCAAAAAAAATATTTAAAGGTGAACTGTCCCCATTTAAAAGTATTCTCCAAACTATACTTATTAGTATCATTGAGGAGATTACAGGAATAAACATTACTCCTTTAACAAATTCGGCAAGTGGACTTTTTTTCCTACTAGTAAGCCATACAGCAATAATGAGTGAAAGAATAGTTTGAACTGGTACAACAATGGCAGTGAAATATAGCGTATTCTTTAGTGCTTCTACAAATATTTTATCTTTGAAAATAGAATAATAGTTTTTTAAACCAATATATTTTGCAGGAGTCATTATATTGTATTTTGTAAAGCTAAAAATGAAAGACATAATAATTGGAATAATATAGAAACTAGTAAGCAATATACCTAATGGTAGTAAATAACCATATGGAGCAAGTTTATTTGAAATATATTTTAATTTATCAAATATTAAAACTCTAAATTTTTTCATATACAATCCTTCCTGCGTGAATATTAATAAAAATTTTAACTTTATAAACGAGTATAATTTGCTTAGCAAAAGCACCAAAAACAAAATATTTTTGATGCTTTTATATTTATATTTATACTTGTACTTAACCATTTGAAATAGATAACAAGTCAAATATATTGGCATACTGATTTATTGATTCTATAAGACTCCCATTTATATAAGTGGGAGATTCAAGCTTTTGCTTCAGGTGGAGTAGAGTCTCCACCTGAAGTCCTGATGTTTTGCTTTAGCAAAACGAGTTCACTATTTCTTTGAATATGATTTACTCAGATAATAATTTGTTTGCAAATTTTGCAGCTTCATCTAGAGCTTCTTTTGGAGTAACTTCTCCTGCCATCATTCTTTGAAGTTGTTTCCAAAGATAATCATATACTTCAACACCATGAGGTGCTACTACGAGTGGTCTATATATTCCTTTATCTTTTTCAATAATATCTTTTAATCTAGAATCACCTTGGTAAGGTTCATCCTTAGAAATAGGTGCTCTAGGATGATATGCATGGAATTTTGTCATAGATTCAGCACTTAACATATAAGTCATTAATTTAAAAGCTAATTTTTTATTCTTTGCTGCTGACATCAATGTTAAATCATCAACAGACGCAAAAGTCCCCATGCTTTTATTTTTAAGAGAAGTTATGAATCCATAATGAAGATTTGGAAACGATTTATCTAGTATTTCAGATGCACCTGAGGATAACCATATGCAGAATGCTGCCTTACCAGGGCCAAAAGTTGATTGTAATATTTCTTTATTTGTTTGTGACATTGCATTTTCTGGTAATACCTTGTCCTTAAATTTAAGATCGTATAAAAACTGTGCAGTTTCAAGTCCGGCTTTATCATTAAATCTCACACTCTTAAGATCTTTATTGTAAAGTTCTCCACCAGCTTGCCACAAAAAACCATACCAGTTCCAGTTAAGGTCACCAAACATTTTTCTTCCCCAACCTTGAGCAAATCCATACTGATCTATTTTACCATCACCATCGGTATCTTTTGTTGCTTTTTTTGCTATTCTTCTAAAGTCTTCCCATGTTTTTGGTACTTGTTCCCCTAGTTCAGCTAATATGTCTTTGTTGTAGTATAAAACTGCTGGATTTGCAGCTTCGATTGGAAGACCATATATTCCACCTAGCATTTTTGCATCGTTTATGTAAATATAATTTTTATAATCTTTATCAGTTAAATAAGGAGTTAAATCTTCAACAGCTCCCATTTTGATAAATTGAGGGAACATTTCTGCATACATGTATCCTACATCAGGACCTTTATTAGCTGCAATAGCTGATGCATATTTTTCAGGATAGTTGTCCCATGGAATTATTTGCAAATCAACTTTGCAGTTGTTTTCATTTTCAAACTTTTTTAATATTGATTTCCAAATTGGTGCATCATTTTCACCTATTGGAGGTAACCATAAAGTTAGTTTTTCTTTTTTAACAGATGCTGTTTCTTTTGGTGAGTTGTCTTTAGTTTTATTTGATGAATCGTTTTTGGGTGAACAACCAGCAAAAACAGCAGTAGCCATAATAACAGCTAATATTGTTGATATTATATTTTTTATTTTTTTCATAGAATATTTCCTCCTATAAATAATATTTTCTACATTCAGGTCATAATATTATCATGTTTGGGGTTTTATGTCGAATTTCTTTTTCCAATAGAATGTTATTGTTTTATTAAGTATTTCTATAGAAATATTTCTGAATAGTGAATCTGCTATTCTATCACTACATTAAAGCATTATTCATACTATAAAATGTGAACTAATATTTTGAGGTGTTATTAGTGTTATATGCTCTAATTTTAGCTGGAGGAAAGGGAACGAGATTATATCCATTATCACGTACACAAAGCCCAAAACAGTTTTTAAAAATAATAAATGGTAAAAGTTTTTTGAGAAATACAGTTGATAGAATTAAATCTTTTGTTGAAGTAGAGAATATTTATGTTGTTACAAATAGGAATTATTATGAAAAAATATGCAATGAATTGCCTGAGATTATCCCTGAAAATATATTTGTAGAGCCTGCTAATAAAGAGACCGCTACATGTATAGGTTTATCAGCAATAAAGTTTTTGAAAAAAGATAAAGATGCAACTATGATAGTTCTTCCTTCAGATCATTATGTGGAAGGGAAAAAAATATTTGGAAACACGATTAAACAAGCTGTTGATATTGCTGAAAGAAAAAGAGGACTTGTAACTATAGGCGTGAAACCTACAAGAGCTGAAACTGGTTATGGATATATTGAGATGGGAGATAGAGTAACAGCTGCTGTTCCAACGTTTAAAGTTGAAAGATTTTTAGAAAAACCTAATACGGAGGTAGCAAAAGATTTGATTTTTAAAGGAAATTATTTATGGAACAGTGGAATGTTTGTGTGGAGAGCAGATGTGTTCTTGCGTGAAATGGAAAAATACATTCCTAAAATGTATAGAAGGCTTATGGTGATATACAGAAGTGTTGACACTGAGGAAGAGGAAAGCGTTATTAATGAGCAGTACAATTTAATAGAAGGAATTTCAGTTGATTTTGGTATAATGCAAAAAACAAGAAAAGCATATGTCGTAAAATGTGAATTTTTATGGGATGATATTGGAAATTATGGAGCATTGAGTAGGTTCATACACAATTACCGAGGAAATAATATAAAAGGTAATGTGTTTATGGAACAATGTGAAGAATGTGCGGTTTTTGGAAAGGATAAGTTAATAATAGGATTTGGAGTAAAGGATTTAGTTATAGTTGATTCTGGTGATGTTATTCTAATCATGGATAAAAGTAGAGATCAAGAGATAAAATATCTTGTTAATAAGCTTATTGATGAGAAAAAATATGATCAATATTTGTAGTTAATATAAATATCAAATTTTACAAAAATTGTGGCAAGGAAATAACAACTGCTTGTCTTGGTAGTAGTTATACTTAAAAAGTTTTTAAAATCGTATAATTTTCCATACAAAAATACAAATTTTATAACTTAATAAATATAACAACAAAATAAGAATTAATAGATAGAAGGAGAATCTATTAACTCTTATTTTGTTTTATTTATTTATTTTTATTTTTTTTGTAAAAATTTCAATAAATATTCATATTTTAAGTATTTTATTAATATTATGTAAGTAAAACATATCATATTGAATGAGGTGGTTATTATTAGTAATTTCATCTGAGAGAACATAAATTAGTTATAAATTTATATTTTAATAATTGGGGGATTAAATATGAATAGGGGTTTTAAAAGAAAGATAGGGTTGTTTTTAGTTGCAATGTTTGTAATATTTACATTGTTTCCAACTACATTTTTAGCTATTGGAAACAATACTAATCCACATATGATTTACTTAAAAAGAAAAACTATAAATGTTAATGAATTTGACAAGCCTAGTAAAGATTTATACAAAATTAATATTAAAGATAAGGCAAAAGTAAAAGGCAATACGAATTTAAAAGATATTATTGAAGATTCGATGGATTTGTATATTATTGCATTTAATGGACCAATTAAAAAATATATGAAAGAAGGAGCTAAAAAAACAGGAGCAGAATTAATTGAATATGTTCCAGACTTTTCATTTTTAGCAAGGATAAGTCCAGAAAACGTATTTGATGTTTTGCAGCTTCCTTATGTTGAAAATGTAATAATGTATATGCCTGAATTTAAAATAAATTCATTTTTTAAAGATAGTTCAGGTAATATTAAAAAAAATCAAGAAGGAATAGTTAAAATAGCTACAATTGGTAATTCTTCTATTCTTGATGATTATATTAAAAATTTTGGTGGAAAGAAATTGAATAGTTATAAAAATGAAGTAATTGTTAAATTGAATTTTAATAAATTAGAAGACTTTGCTCGTTTAAATTCTGTTAAGTATATTGAGCCTGTTGTTGAGCATGTTTTGTATAATGATAAGGCCAAAGATTATATGGGTGTAAATGACATTTGGAATTTAGGATATGATGGTTCAGGACAAGTAATAGGTATATGCGATACTGGGCTTGATACTGGTGTGAATGATAATAGTATGCATTTGGATTTTCAAGGAAGAATTGATAAAATATATGCTTTAGGTAGGAATACAGCTGACGATCCTCATGGCCATGGTACTCATGTTGCGGGTTCTGCAGCAGGCAATGGTGCAAGATCAAATGGACAATTTAAGGGGATTGCCCCAAAAGCACATATTGTATTTCAATCTGTGTTGGATTCAAATGGTGGATTAGGAGGACTTCCATCAGATCTAAATAATTTATTTGAACAGGCAAGACAAGCTGGTGCACGTATTCATACGAATTCATGGGGGGCTCCTGTAAAGGGACAATATAATGCAGAAGCACGTGATGTTGATGAATTTGTTTGGAATAACAATGATATGATTATACTTTTTGCAGCAGGTAACGAAGGTGATGGTGATAATGGAACAACTGTATATAATTCAATAAGTTCACCAGGTACCGCTAAAAATTGTATTACTGTTGGTGCTTCTGAGAATTATCGTCCTAATATGCCCAAAACTAGATGGGGAAATATTGGGGATAATGTTGATGAAATTGCACCTTTTTCAAGCCGTGGTAATTGTGAAGATGGTAGAATAAAACCTGATATAGTAGCACCTGGTACATGGATACTTTCAACTAAATCTTCAGTAGCATCAGAAACTAATTATTGGCAGGTGTATAACGATTATTATGCTTATATGGGAGGTACATCTATGGCTACACCACTTACTGCAGGTGCAGTAGCAGTAGCACGTCAATATATGCAGCAAGAGTGGAATCATACTCCGAGTGCAGCAATGATGAAAGCAACAATAATAAATGGTGGCACTGATTTAGGATTTGGTTATCCAAGCAGAGATCAAGGATGGGGTCGTATAAATTTAGTAGATTCTTTGAAGTCAAAGGAATATAAGTACAGTGATCAAGAATATAGTTTGAATACTGGAGATACACAAACTTTTTCATATTCTATTGAAGACTCTAGTACGCCACTAAAAATTACATTGGTTTGGTCTGATTATCCAGGTTCTGTAACTGCATCTAAAGCTCTTGTAAATGATTTAGATATCAAAGTTATTTCACCATCGGGTACTGTATATTATGGAAATGATTTTACAAGTCCGTATGATAGCACACACGATCGCTTAAATAATGTTGAAAATGTATACATTAACAATCCTGAACCTGGGAACTATAAAGTTGAAGTAAGTGGTTACAATGTGCCACAAGGGCCTCAAACATTTGCATTGTTTTCTTCGGCAAATTTTGGTATAGCAGAACAGGACAAAGTGCCTCCGACATGCAGTATAACATATCCTAATAATGGGGACGCATTAAACGGTACAATTACTATTACTGCAAGTGCTCAAGATAATAAAGCTATTAATAAGCTTGAATTTTATATAGATGGTACAAAGATAGGTGAAGATTCATCGAATCCTTACAGTATTGATTGGGACACTACAACAGTTACAAATGGTAATCACACTATAATGGTTAAAGCAATAGATGCATCTGGTAATATAGGAAATTCAAATGAAATAAATGTTTCTGTTGATAACAACAGTAGTAGTGTAGACTATAAAACAGAAACATTTAATAAAAAGGCTAGTATATTTAGAACATCAATAACGTATATTGATGTAACCGCAGAGGGAAGAATAGATATAAACTTGGATCAAAATTCATTATTACAAGTGGAATTATATGATCCAAATGACAATTTGGTTGCATATGGAGATAATTCTATTTCATATGATGCACATAATACAGGTCAGTATGTAATTGCGGTATATGCATCGAGTATATTTAGCACTAGATTTACTTTACAAGTTAAGTACCCTGTTGCTGTAAAATGATAAGTGCTATAAGCATATGAATATAAATAACAATTCAAAGAGTTGTTGCCCTTTTCATAGGTATTCTATCAATGGGCTTAGACTATGAAGTATTTCATAAAAAAATAGTATAGCAGCCTATTATTAGTAATTTATAATTTAGTCTGTAAAACCACTGTGCCTTGTGCCTGTGGTTTTACTTACTTTAAAAGTATGGGATTAAATGTACCATCCTTTTAATTAAACAAATTTTTAATTCTGTATATAATTTTGAATTAAATGCTATAATTCTTTAAAACAATGGTACTTAATTGTAATCTACAAAAAACTCGTAGAGTTGTTAGGGGATTGTTCAAAATTAGTTATGGATTTGTAAATTCAGATGTAAATGGTAGTTTCAAAGAAGCTACATCCCCTTGTGGGTATGGTAGTTAACTTGGTATAATGTAAATGAAAGTATTAAATTTTTAAGTATAATATTATGTTTAGTTTAATTAAATTCATAAAATAATATTGTTAATATAATATTATTTATAAGTTGAATATGAAAGGAAGTATATATAATGAAAAGAAAAAAAATACCTTTTTCTCCACCGGATATAACAGATTTGGAGAAAAAAATGGTTATGGATGTATTAGAATCAGGATGGATTACAACAGGACCTAAGACATCAGAATTTGAAGAAAAAATGGGTGAATACTTAAATGTGAACAATGTTGTGGCTCTTTCAAGTGCTACTGCAGGTATGGAATTGATTTTAAAAGTTTTTAATATATCGCATGGAGATGAGATTATTACAACACCATATACATATACAGCTACATCAAATATAATACTTCATAGAGGAATTAAGCCTAAATTTGTGGATATCAATAAAGATAGTTTTTTGATTGATTTAGAAAAACTTAGTGAATCTATTACTCCAAAAACGAAGGCAATAATAACAGTTGATTTTGCTGGTGTTCCTGTGGATTATGATGCTGTAAGAAAAATTTTGAAGGATAAGAAAAGAGAAGACATAATATTTATGTCGGATTCAGCACATGCTTTTGGAGCCAAGTATAAAGGAAAAAGGGTTGGAAGTCAGGCTGATTTCCATATTTTTTCATTCCATGCTGTAAAAAATTTAACGACTGCAGAAGGAGGAGCAATTACATTTAATAGTAATAATTTTTTATATAAACAAGATCTCAAAAAAGAGTTTAAAATAACTTCTCTTCATGGACAGTCGAAGGATGCATTATCTAAAATGAAAGCAGGAGCATGGAAATATGATGTTATAACAGATGGATTTAAATGTAACATGACAGATATAAATGCAGCAATTGGATTAGCTCAACTTGAAAGATATGATGACATTCTTAAAAAACGTAAATTGATATTTAACATATATAATGAAGCTTTAAAAAATAAAGAATGGGCTATTATTCCATTTGATAAAAATGAGAATAATGAAACATCATATCATCTCTATCCACTTAGAATAAATGGATTTGGTGAAAGTGAAAGAGATTTAGTTATACAAAGGCTTGCTGAAACAGGAATAGCAACTAATGTTCACTTTACACCTCTTCCAATGTTTACATTATATAAAAATATAGGATATTCAATAAATGATTATCCAAATGCATATAATCAATACAAGAATGAAATTTCGCTTCCATTGTATTCAAAACTTGATTTGAATGATGCAAAGTATATTGTAGAAGAAGTTATAAAGTGTGTAGAAAAAGTGATTTAGATAATATGAAAATACAATATGTTAATATTGTGGGACTAAAACTTACTTTAATATAGTAGGTTTTAGTTTTTTGTTAAAAAATGAAATATATATGTTATAATGATGTATATCTGATACAATTAAATGTCGTAAATTAATTAAAATGTATATCTAAGACATATATCAAACAATGAAAATGTTTGGAGGTAATGAGATTGATTTTAAAGGTATTTACCAGCATAAGACATTTTTGTGGCATACACAAAAAACAGATTATAAAAATGGTTATGCCTATTTTTATAATAGTTTTAATATTAACAATAGGAATTCATCAGTTAAAGAGCATTAACATAAATGAGGCTTTTAAAATATTGCATAATATGAGTATATTGAATATAGTGTTTTTATTTTTAGGTGGTATAGTTGCAGTTAGTACAATGTCATTGTATGACTTTGCGGTTGTGAGGGAGTATAAACAAGAAATTTCCGTGTTTAAAATTTTCAATGTTGGTTGGATAGCAAATACATTTAATAATGCTGTTGGGCTAGGTGGAATAGCAGGAGCTACACTAAGAACTATTATGTATAAAGATGAAAATATTGATTCCAAAAGTCTAGCTTATTTTAATTTGATAATAATTCCTGCATGCATAACAGGATTATCTGTTATGACATTATTGGATATATTACATATTTTTGATGTTCAGCCAATACTAAATCGTTATCGTTGGCTTACAATTGGGCTTGTGATATTTTCATTATATATGCCTGTATATTTTTTTATTAATAAGATTAAATTCTTAAGTAATAAAATATTTTCAAAAGTTAATAACATAAATTCATCGCCTCGATTAAAATTTAATCTTTTTTTTGCATCTATTATAGAATGGTTTGCAGCTGGTAGTTTTTTTTACTCTATAAGTACTTTAATTGCAGGTCACATTAGAATTGAACAGATATTAGGAATTTTTAGTGTTGCAGCAACAGCAGGAATATTAAGTCTTATTCCATCAGGGTTGGGTTCATTTGATTTCATTGCTATATTAGGATTAGAAATTATGAAAATCAAGTCAGAACAGGCATTGGCTATATTGCTAATATATAGAATTTTTTATTATATAATACCTCTTTTTTTAGGAACAATATTAATGCTTTTACAGAAAATTAGGGAGGTTTTTACTTGTAAATTCAAAAGAAAATGAAAGGTATAGAAATATGAAAATTAAAAGGATTAATTCATTTCAGACTAAGTTGATGATATTTTTTGTGGCGTTTTCGGTAGTACTTTTTTTGTCAACTGGAAGTATTTTCTATAAGAGGTTTGAGAAAGTTATAAACTCATCTAAAGAGAAAGAACTTTTTACATTGGCCAAGGAAACAGAAAATAAAATCGAAAGATTTTTATTTGAAAGATATGGGGATATTCAAGTGTTAGCACAATCGCCAGTGCTAAAGGATAATGATATAAATCTTGAATTAAAAAAGCAATATCTTGATAGTGTAAGGAAGGCATATAATACTTATGATTATATTTTTGTTACAGATAATAATGGTAGTATTATAGCTTCATCTGGAAATGTAGGTGACGATGATAATTATAAAAAATGGATAGGTGAAGTGTTAAGCGGTAAAAGGTATGTATCTGATTTCACAATACTTAAACATAAGGATGTTTTTGTCATATACTTTATATTTCCAATAAAAAACGATGGAAATATAGTAGGTGCTGTTGTTGAAAGAATGAACTTTAATGCTATTAATGATATAATCAAAAATGTTCATCCAGGACAGACAGGAAAAGCATTTTTAATAAGCAATAATAATATGAGAATACCCAATAATGCATATACAAATATTACCATCAAAGGCATAAAAAACTCTAATATTATTTACTGTAAAAATGAAGATTTGAGATATATTTCGGTAGTGTATCCAATTAGAAAATACGATACTCAAATATTAAAATGGTATTTTGTTGTTGAAGAACCAGTTCATGAGGCTTTTAAAGTTACAAGTGATTTTAAAAAATATATGATGATTGTAACGCTAATATCAGTGCTCCTATTGGTTAGTATTGCATCTATAATGTCACGCAAATTAACAGAACCGTTGAAAGATTTATTAAATGGCTTAAAGGAAATTACTAAGGGAAACATTAATAAAAATATAAACATTGAAAGTTCAGATGAAATAGGAAGTTTAGCTAAATCTATAAATGATTTAAAATCAAATCTTCAATTGATGATGCAAAAGGTTTTAGAAGTTTCCGCAGAAGTAGCATCTTTTGATGAACTAAGGAGTCATATAGAAAAGTTGTTTGAAGAAGTTCCAACAGCCATAATTACAATTGATAGTACAGGCAAAATAACAACTTTTAACAATGTAGCTTCTAAGATTACTGGAATAAATAGAGATGATGCAATAGGTAGCTTAGGAGAATATAATAATATAGAAAATATAGAAAATATAGAAAATATAGAAAATATAGAAAATATTATTAAGCTATTAAACAGAGGAATAAAATATGAGACCGTATTCGCAAAAAGATTAATTCATATAAAAAATGGTAAAAATAATGAGATACCTATAATAATTAGTACATCTGTTCAAAAGGATAATAGTGGTAATGTATTGGGTGCTGTTGGTATTTTTAGGAAAGCGAAAGAGGTAAAGCAATTTGAAGAAAGTATTATGAGAGCTAAAAATTTAAGTGCACTTGGTGAATTATCTGCTGGTATAGCTCATGAAATAAGAAATCCATTGACTTCAATAAAAGGTTATGCACAGTTTATTGAAGCACAGTTAGGTGAAAAATCCGAATTAAAAGAAGATGTATCAATTATAATAAAAGAAGTAGATAGACTGAATAGAATAATTAATAGATTCCTTGCATTTGCAAAACCAAAACAACCTGTATTGAAATTAGATGATATTAATAAGGCAGTTTGTGAAGTTAGCAAATTGACAAAAAACCAAATTAAAGACAAGAATATAAAATTTAATATTGAATTAGGCGATGTTCCATTAATTTATATTGATATTGATCAAATAGTTCAGGTATTATTGAATATTGTATTAAATGCAATACAAGCTATTGAAGATGAAGGTATTATATCTATAAGAACAATGCTTGATGAATCAAGACAATTACTTCAAGTGGAGATACAGGATAATGGAATAGGTATAGAAACTGAAAAGTGTTATGAAATATTTAAACCTTTTTATACAACTAAGAATAAGGGAAGTGGACTTGGGCTAGCTATTTGTTCAAGAATTGTAGAAAACCACAGAGGAACAATAGAAGTCAAAAGTACCCCTAAAAAAGGGACTAAATTTATTATGAATTTTCCTATATTAAAAAAGTAAAATTACAAATTTAAATATAAGAGACATTTAATAGTTAAACAAAATTCATAAAACTTTATAAAAATGTGTTGACTCTTATAATTTGATAAGCATAATATATTTGAAAGGTGATATTATGAATAAATATTATATTCTTATTGTTGATGATGAAGAAAATGTGTCAAAACTTCTATACAAGGTATTAAAAAAAGAAGGATACGTAGTGCTAACAGCGTCTTGTGGAGTTAAGGCGATGGATATAATCGATAACAATGATATTGATATTGTTATAACAGATATAAAAATGCCTGAGATGGATGGTATTGAACTATTAAAGAATATAAAATCAATTGACTCATCAATAGATGTTGTTTTAATAACAGCATTTGCATCAATTGAAACTGCTATAGAAGCACTTAGATTAGGAGCAAAAAACTACATTATTAAACCATTTAATATTGATGAAATAACTAAGTGTGTAAAAGATATTGTTAAATGTAGAGATAAGAACTACAAAGATTATGATTCTTTTAATTTTAATATTATGCCAAAGAAAGGTATAGTACATAATAGTCAGTCAATGAAAAAGGTAATGAAAATTATTAGACAGGTTGCGGATACAAAAGCTACTGTACTTATTTCAGGTGAAACTGGAACAGGTAAAGAACTTACGGCGAATGCACTACATTACTTAAGTGTAAGGAAGGATAAACCATTTATAAAGGTAAACTGTGCAGCAATACCTGAAACACTTCTTGAAAGTGAATTATTTGGTTATGAGAAAGGTGCCTTTACGGGTGCTGTGACTTCTAAACCTGGTAAATTTGAACTTGCTCAGGGAGGAACAATATTTTTGGATGAAATAGGGGAAATATCTCAATCAGTTCAAGTTAAATTACTTAGAGTTTTACAAGAGAGAGAATTTGAAAGACTTGGTGGTATTAAAACTATTAAAATTGATGTTAGAATTATTGCAGCTACTAATAGAGAACTTTTAAAAATGGTTGAGAACAATCAATTTCGTGAAGATTTATATTATAGATTAAATGTAGTCCCAATAGAGATGCCACCTCTAAGGGAGAGAAAAGAGGATATACCTGAATTAATTGATTTCTTTTTAGAAGAATCTGCATATATTTCAGGTAGACCACCTAAAAGTTTTACAAAAGCAGCAATAAAAAAACTTATTGAGTTTAATTGGTCAGGTAATATTAGACAATTAGAAAATGTTGTGGAAAGATGTGTTGTTATAACTCAAGGTGATATAATTGATGTAAATTATTTACCAATGAATATTGTCAATTCTAGTGTATATAAAGGTACAAACAATATTGAATTAGGAAATTTAGATGATATTGTAAATGATGCTGAAAAGGAAATAATAATAAAGGCAATAAAGAAATGTAGTGGAAATAGGACAAAGGCAGCAAGTTTATTAGGCATTAGTAGAAGGTCGTTACATAGAAAGATTACAAAATATTCCATAAAAATATAATAATAATAGAAATATAATAATATATAAATGGATAATTTTAAAAAATAGGTTGATAAATAAATTATATATGAATAATATATATGAATAATATATATGAATAATATATATGGGACAAAAAAGTCACTCTGTGACTTTTTTGTCCCATTTTTTATTTATTTAATTGTAATTAGTTACTTTTATGATGTTAAAAAAATGTCTAGTAATTGTGATTTTAAAAGAAATACTATTAGACTATTAAACTTGGCATGATATATGCTACTAAGAAAAGCGTAAAAATACTAATGAAAGAGGGGATTAAAATGCCACAAATTAATTCAGGTGATACGACTTTTATGTTGATAAGCACTGCTTTAGTTTGTCTTATGACACCAGGACTTGCATTTTTCTATGGAGGTTTAGTAAGGAAGAAAAATGCTATTACTATTATGATGCAAAGTTTTATTTCAATGGGAATTGTAACTATTATATGGATTTTAGGTGGTTTTAGTATTGCATTTGGTGATGATGTTGGTGGAGTAATAGGTAATTTAAGATATTTTGGACTTCATGGAGTAGGACTTTCACCAAATGCAAGTTATGCAGGAACGGTTCCGTTTTTGTTGTTTTTTGCATATCAATTGATGTTTGCAATAATTACTCCAGCTTTGATAACAGGTGCTTTTGCTGACAGAGTTAATTTTAAAGGTTATATAAAATTTTTAATAATATGGGTTATACTTGTATATGCACCTTTGGCTCATTGGGTTTGGGGAGGAGGATTCCTTCAAAAACTTGGAGTAGTTGACTTCGCAGGAGGTATTGTTGTTCATACAAGTGCAGGCATGGCGGCATTGGTTTCTGTCATATTCGTAGGTAAAAGAAAAATTTGTAAGAATGAGGATACAAAACCTCATAATATAGGACTTGTAGCAATTGGTACTGCTTTGTTATGGTTTGGATGGTTTGGATTTAACGGAGGTAGTGCGTTAGCAGCAAATAAAATTGCTGTATTGGCATTTGTAAATACAGGTATTGCAGGTGCTGTTGCAATGGTGGTTTGGATGTTAATTGATTGGACTAAAAACGAGAAGCCGGGAATTGTTGGAGTTTTGACTGGTGCTGTTGCAGGTTTAGCTACAATAACACCTTGTGCAGGTTATGTTGATACATGGGCGGCTGCAATAATTGGTGTATTAGCTTCTGTAGTGTGTTATGGAGCAGTAATAATAATTAAGGATAAATTAGGATTAGACGATGCTCTTGATGTTTTTGGAGTACATGGTGTTGGTGGAATGTTAGGTTCTATATTAGTTGGATTATTTGCTAATCCTGATTTGAATGGTGTTTCGGGTTTGTTTTATGGTAATGTACATCAGTTCTTGATGCAGTGTTTAGGTACTGGAATTGCGGCAGTTTATGCTTATGTTGTTACGTTTGGAATATTGAAAGTATTAAATAAATCATCAGTTAGAGTTAGTGAAGAGGTTGAAATTAAAGGATTAGATGCTGAACTTCATGGAGAAACAGTTTATGATTTTCATTAATATTAACTGGAATCATTAAAAAATGTATTTATATACTGTTCATAGGTAAACGATTTTGGACTTCGATTCGGTAATGTTTTGAAAAGAATGTATTTATATTATATAGTGGTACTCCTGTTTAAATATGATTTATATGATTAAAATAAAGGCTATTTGTTTGTATTTGTGAATAGCCTTTTTTATATTATTGTTTTAATTATTGTTTAGTTGCTTTCCTTTTAGACATTTCAGGTATAGGCCTTCTTAAAAATACATTTAAAAATGCTGATTTATCAAAAGGAATCAGAGGCCATAAATATGAATGTTTGCCAAATGTTTTTGTTGTACATACAATTATTGAGATTATGATAATACCTGCTACAAACCCTATATTTTTGAATAAACCTGTTAATACTAGAAGGAACAATCTAAACATTCTAATTGCCATACCGAATTCTATGCATGGTGAAGCAAATGTTCCTATTCCGGCTATTGCCATATATAAAATTGTTTCAGGAACAAACCAACCTACTTGAACAGCTAAGTTACCAAGCAATAGACCTCCTATGATGCCCATTGGTGTAGTTAATGCATTAGGAGTGTGTATTGAAGCAAGTCTTAAAAAATCAATACCAAATTCTAATATTATAAACTGAAGTAATAATGGTATTGAACTTGATTTTTTAGGTCCTATAAACTGTAAAAAAGAAGGTAATTTATCTACATTGTATACTAAAAGAAGCCATAAAGGTGTCATTATGAAAGCTAAAAACATTGCTATAAAACGAATCCATTTTAAATATGTACCAACCATAGGGTATTGATAATAATCTTCTGCATGTTGCGTAAAATGAAATATTGTAACAGGCAAGAGCATTACACTTGGTGATGTATCTACCATAAGTGCAATATGCCCTTCATAAAGGTGAGCAGCTACAACATCAGGACGTTCTGTAAATCTAATTTGAGGTAGAGGATTATACCACTTTTTATCAATCAATAGTTCTGCTAATGTTTTTTCTGCCATAACCAAAGCATTTACATTTATATTGTTAAGTTTATCTTTTATTTGTTTTAATAGTTCGTGGTCAACTACGTTATCTATATAACCAATAGCGATATCACTTCTTGATTGTGTACCAACATTTGTGATTTCAAAAATCAAATTTGGATCTCTAACTCTTCTTCTTATTAAGGCTGTATTAAAAATAATTGTTTCTACAAGTCCATCTCTAGGACCTCTTGTTACTTTTTCGAGGTCTGGTTCCTGAGGCCCTCTGACAGGATATTCTCTAACATCTAAAATTATTCCTTTATCTTGAGTGTCAACAAATAGTGCAACAGCACCTGAAAGAAGAGGTGTTTCCATATCTTCAAATTTGTCGAAAGAGTTTATTTCTATATATGCAATTTTTTTTTGAATAAGATCTTTGATGTTTTTAGGATCAAGTTTATCTATATTAAGATTTTGAAGCCTTTCAATAACAAAGAGTAAAATTTGGTCTTTAGTAAATCCATCAATGAATATTAAGTATGCATTTAGATTTCCAATATTAAAATTTCTACCTACTATGTCAAAACTTTTCCCAATTGGAAGTCTTTTCTTTAGTATATCTATATTAGTATCTATTTTAGTAGATAATTGCATTACAATATCACCTCAAGCATATTGTAACCACAATGATAATCAAATATCCTTACAATGAAATATTAAAGCAAAAGATTCTTTACATATATATTATAAAGATGTCTAAGTTCTTCCATTTTATTATCCAACTCGATCTGAAGTATTGAAGTAAGTTCATAATTTTTTGAGTCGATTGCTTCATTAATTTTGGTGAATAGGCTTTTATTTGAATAAGTATCCTTCATTATATAGTTCCTTAGAGTATCTATTTTTTGCCAGTTTATTGCATCTAAATCAATTGATTTTTCAGGATTATGAAGCATTTTACATTTTCTGATTTCATATCTATAGTTATTTATAATTCTATTTGAAATCTCAGTAGTCCATCTAGTTAGTATTGCTAATTTATAGCTATTTAATATATTTTCATTAAATATATTTTCTTGTTTTAAAACATTTAATTTGTCATGCGAAGTATCAAGTGATTTTAAATTTTCAAAAACTGTTTGAGGAGCTTTTCCAAATAATTTTGTGCGTTCTTCATCTGTAAAATCTTCAAAAATATCTTTTTCACTTCTGTATGCTCTGTTTTTTTCTAAATAATCAGCATTTTCACCATAATTTTTTGACAGTTCAGTTAACAAGTCATTTTCAGATTTGTTACTTGAAATAGCATAATTAATGCCATCTATCATGCTCATATACATGGAAGCAAGGACCAAATATGTATTTGTATGAGGATTAGGTGATCTTAATTCAAATCTTGAAGCTAGAGTATTTTCTATATCTCTTATGAGTCCAATGAGTACAGTTCTATTTCTAGAAGAAACTTCTGGTGAATAACCTATTGAGGTAACTGTACAAATTGGTGCTTCAAATCCAGGTTTAAGTCTTCTTAAGGAGTCGTTTGTTGCAGAAATGAATGGATTTATTATTTCGTAATTTTTAAGTATTCCCATTAATGCACCATATCCTATGATACTCATATATTGGTCTTTAGGTGCAGTGAATAAATTAACTATTTTACCATTTTTAAGTTTTGCAGCAACCCCTGTATGAGTATGTTCGCCACTTCCAGCTACATTATTAATGGGTTTTGCAAGGAAAGTTACATCTAATCCATTTCTTCTAAATGTTTCTTTTACTATGTTTTTTACAAATAGTTCATTATCAGAAGCTTGAATAGCGTTTGAATATTTCCAATCGATTTCAAGTTGTTCCATTATATGAGTAAGAATCCCTGATTTATCCAACTGAGCCTTAACACCGCCAACTTCTTTATGACCCATTTCAGGTTCAAGTCCATAGTTTTCTAGAAGTATCAGTGACTGTTCAAGTGCAGTTCTAACGGAGCCTTTTGTTTTTGTCCAGTACTGTTCTTTCAAGACCTGAGATGTAGATAGTTGTTCTACATGAGCTTCATCATTAGGTGTTTTAACCCAAAATTCAAGCTCTGTTGCTGAAGTTAGACAGATATCTTCTATATCATCATAGTTTATATTAAAAGCTTTGAGCGAATGAGGATGAGTTCTAAACAAATGTAGTAATTTGGATTTGAAATATTTTACGGAATTTTTAAGTATTGACCTAGAATCTACAGCATTGTTGTTATGATATAAAAAACAAGGTATTTTGAGTGTGCCTATGGGATTATTTGTTTTAGGGTCAATATTTTCATAATTATAGTCAATAAACCAATCACAATCTATATCAGGTACCATATCCAATTTTGCATCATTTAGTGTAGCTATTCCGGGGAGAACGACTGATGAACCATCTGTTTGGACTGCACCTTTAAGGAAAGCATATATATCGTCTAAAAATATTTTTATAGGTATTTTTTCATCAGTGTCATTTCCAGACAAATCAACACCAACTAGAGAAACAAATTTTATTTCACTGTGACGTTCTAAAATGGACATTATATCTTTTTCAGAATGTTTTTCTTTTGGAATAACGTATACTAAATCCTTAATCAAAGCAGTTACCTCCATTTCATAATAATTTTAAATTCTATTACAACAATAATAAAATGTCAATAATTTTTTGAAAAATGAAATATATTATAAACAAAATTTCATTAAAATAAAGTGTAAAAAATATTGATTTAATAAAACAAAGGAAGTATAATAAATCAAGTTAGAGTTTAGTTTTTATAAACATATAGTTTTATAATTATAAACAATTGTTATTAATAGCTAATTACGTTATATAGAGGTGATTTTTTGAAAATCGGTATAAAGATAAAGCAACTTAGAGTTCAAAACGGATTAACTCAAGAAGAATTAGCTAATAGATGTGAGCTTACTAAAGGTTTTATATCGCAGGTTGAAAGGGATTTAACATCCCCATCAATAGCTACATTAGTTGATATTTTAGAAAGCCTTGGAACAAATTTGAGAGATTTTTTTAATGAACAGGTTGAAGAAAAAATAGTGTTTTCTAAAGATGATATTTTTGTTAATGAAGATAGTGAAAATAAATATATTGTGAATTGGATTATACCTAATGCTCAGAAAAATGCAATGGAGCCAATTCTTTTAGAATTAGATAGAGAAGGTCAATATAAACATATTCAACCCCATGGAGGAGAAGTGTTTGGGTATGTAATATCTGGAAGCGTATTTATACATATTGGGAGCAGAAAATATAGAGCTAAAAAAGGAGATAGCTTTTATTATAAAGCTAATTTTATGCATACTATTTCTAATTCAGGAAAGAGTAAAGCAAAAGTTTTATGGATAATTACTCCACCAAATTTTTAGTATTAAGTAAACTAGTTTTGTTAAAGCAAAAAGCTTGAATATACCACTTATATAAGTGGAAGTCTTATAGAATCGATAAAAGAGGTGAGTGGAATTGAGTGGAAATCAAAATATAGCTCCATTATTTGAGGCTTTAAAAAAATATGATAGTAAAAATGTTGTACCATTTGATGTTCCAGGTCATAAACATGGTAAAGGATTGCCTGAATTCACGGAGTTTGTTGGTGAGCAATTGATGAGAATTGACGTTAATTCAATGAAACCACTTGATAATATTAGTAACCCTATTAGTGTAATTAAAGAGGCTGAAGAGTTAATGGCAGAGGCATATTTTGCTGATTGTGCATTCTTTTTGGTTAACGGGACAACTTCTGGAGTTCAAGCGATGATAATGAGTGTATGTAAGCCGGGTGAAAAAATTATAATACCTAGAAATGCTCATAAATCTGCGACTAATGGATTAATACTGAGCGGAGCTATACCAGTCTACATACAACCAGAAACTGATTATGAATTAGGTATAGCAAATGGTGTTACTGCTAAAAATGTTGAGAAAGCTATAATTAATAATCCTGATGCAAAAGCAGTATTTTTAGCAAATCCAACTTACTATGGTGCTGTTTCAGAAATTGAAAATATAATAGATATAGCTCATAAAAATGGAATGAGTGTATTGGTTGATGAGGCGCATGGTGCTCATTTGAAATTTCACGAAGAATTTCCTAAGGATGCTATGGAATTAGGAGCAGATATGGCAGCAGTAAGTTTACACAAAACAGGAGGTTCACTAACACAGAGTTCAGTACTTCTATTAAATGAAGGTATGATTGATAAAAATACTGTAAAAACTATATTAAACCTGACACAAACAACAAGTGCTTCATATATTTTAATGACCAGTCTTGATGTGGCTAGAAAAAGATTGGCAGTTGAGGGAAATAGGATATTTGAAGATATATTGCGTATAACAAGAAATGCTCGAAATCAAATAAATGATATTGAGGGTTTGTATGCTTTTGGAAAAGAAATGATTGGAAAATTAGGTGTATATGATTTTGATGAAACAAAATTAGGAGTAAATGTTACAGGTTTAGGTATAACGGGTTTTGAGGCTTATGATATTTTAAGAGATAAATATAATATACAAGTAGAGCTTGGAGATGCATACAATATTCTTGCAATTGTAAGTGTAGGAGATACAGAAGAATCATTGAACAGTTTGGTAATGGCATTGAAAGACATGAGTATAAAATATAAAGGGAATAAAAAGAAATTTGAAAAGGTTATATTGGAGAATCCTGAAGTGATAGTATCTCCGAGAGATGCATTTTATGCTAGAAAAAGAATAATTAGACTTGAAGAAGCTGAAGGTGAAATTAGTGGTGAATCTGTAATGGCGTATCCACCAGGGATTCCAATAGTTGCTCCTGGTGAGAGGATTACTAAGAGAATGATAGAATATATTAAATTTTTAAAGAAACAACATAGTATGCTTACAGATACAGCAGATCCTGATGTCGAATATATTAAGGTTTTAGGAAGCTAGTGTGGAAAGTTTTGATATTTTACTTATAAAAAATTGAAATATTACAAAATTGATATAATTAATATAATTTTTATTGACAAGAATATAAAAATATTATATTAATTATATGTAAACTTTAAGTTTAAGTTTACTAAACATTTTTAAGTTACATTTATTAGTTTCTTAAATTTGGATTTTTGTTTTAAAAGCATATGTAGTTGAGAACTTTTAAAAATAATATATGGAAAGAAATTTTAAATATAAATATATTAAAGGAGAAATGTGAGATGAATATTGAGCAATTAGGCAGACATATTTTAGTTGAATTTTATAATTGTGATAAGGATATATTAAACAATCATGATTTAATAGAAAAATATATGAATGAAGCAGCTAAAAGAGCCAATGCTACTATTGTTCAGAGTTGTTTTCATATGTTTAATCCATGGGGAGTAAGTGGAGCAGTAATTATTCAGGAATCGCATTTAACAATTCATACATGGCCAGAATATGGATATGCAGCAGTTGATTTATTTACTTGTGGAAATAGTGTTGATCCGTGGAAAGCATTTGATTTTCTAGATGATGTTTTAAAAGCTGAAAAAAGTGAAACAACTGAAGTTGCAAGAGGAATCGTTGATAAAATAAAGCATTTTTCAAATGGACAATATAGAGAAGTAAGGTTTAAACCTGATATGGATAAATAGAGCAAAATACACATATAGGAGTGATAATATGGAACTATGGTATACTGAGAATCATACTGATAATGTTAAATTTTCTATTAAAGTTAAAGAACATATTTATTCTAAGAAGAGTCTTTTCCAGCAGATAGATATTTTTGAAACTTACGAATTTGGAAAGTTGCTTACAATAGATGGGCTTGTTATGGTAACTGAAAAAGATGAATTTGTTTATCATGAAATGATATCACACGTGCCAATGGCTGTAAATCCTAATATTAAAAATGTATTAGTAATTGGTGGTGGGGATGGTGGTTCTGTAAGAGAACTCACAAGATATAAAAATATAAAAAAGATAGATATGGTTGAGATAGATGAGGTTGTTGTTAGATCATGTGAGCAATATATTCCTCAAACAGCATGTAAATTGAATGATGATAGAGTTTCGCTTTATTTTGAAGATGGTATAAAATTTGTTGAAGATAAAGAAAATGAATATGACCTTATAATTGTTGATTCTACAGATCCTGTTGGACCCGGAGAAGGATTATTTACAACTGAATTTTATAGAAATTGCTACAGAGCATTAACTAAGAATGGTATTTTGATAAATCAGCATGAGAGTCCTTACTATGAACGTGATTCGAAAGAAATGAAAAGAGCTCATAGAAAGATTAAGAATGTATTTGAAGTTTCAAAGGTATATCAGTTCCATATTCCAACTTATCCATCAGGACATTGGTTATTTGGATTTGCTTCGAAAGGAATTGACCCTATAAAAGGCTTAGATAGTGATGAATGGAATTCATTAGGAATTAAAACAAAATACTACAATACAGATATTCATGTAGGTTCATTTGCATTACCGACATTTGTTAAGGAGATGCTGGAAGATGAAACTGTGTAAGAATGTTTTTACATTTATAGGATTTGATAATGAATACGAAGAATCAGATATAGTTGTATTTGGAAGTCCTTTTGATGGAACAACTTCATTTAGACCGGGAACTAGATTTGCACCAAGCATAATGAGAAATGAATCATATGGTCTTGAAACATATAGTCCATATTTGGATAGAGATTTAGAAGAAGTAAAAGTATTTGATGCAGGTGATTTAGAATTCCCATTTGGAAATACTGAAAAAGTTCTTAATATGATAGAGAAGTTCACTACGGATATTATAAAAGATGATAAAATACCTGTTATGATTGGAGGAGAACACTTAGTTACTCTTCCAGCAGTTAGAGCTGTCTACGATAAATTCAATGAATTGTATGTTATACATTTTGACGCCCATACAGATTTGAGAGAGAATTATTTAGGTGAAAAACTATCTCATGCATCTGTTATAAGAAGAGTTTGGGATTTTGTTGGAGATAATAGAATATATCAATTTGGTATTAGATCTGGAGAAAAATACGAGTTTGATTGGGCTAATGAACACACTATATTAAATAAATTCAACTGTAATGGTATAGAAGAAACTATTAAAGAGATAGGTGATAAGCCCGTATATGTTACAATTGACTTAGATATATTGGATCCTTCTATATTTCCAGGGACTGGTACTATTGAACCAGGTGGTATTTCATTCAATGATATGATGGAAGTAATAAGAAAGATAAAAGTATTAAATATAGTTGGTGCAGATGTAGTGGAATTATCACCCCATTATGATGTAAGTGGTACATCTACTGCTGTTGCATGCAAAATTTTGAGAGAATTAGTGTTAGCAATTTAATATATTTACTAGTTTTGTAATGCTCCCACTTAATTAGGTGGGAGTTTTAGTTTTTGTTTTAGCAAAGATATTTTACTCTTAAGAGTTTAAAACAGCATGGATTTTGTTTTAGGCTCTTTTTTCTTACGATTATGTAATATTTAAGTAATGAAAATGTAAGAATTATATGGTAAAATTTATATATGGATTATAATCAAGGGGGTATATTATGTTAGGTGATGTAAATGAATCATGGAGAAAGAAAAGGGATAGACTTATATTCAAAATGTTAATGATTATGGTTGGTGTAATTGTGCTTATTACACTAATATTTTTTTTTAAGGATACTATACTTATGAGTTTGGGTGTTTACAATATTGATCCAAGATGGGGACTTGGCAAGCATGAAACAGCATATGCGAGTTGTAATAGAAATTATGATTGGTATATAGATAAAGATAATACAGGTATATATTCTAAAACTAATAGTGGACCAGCATGTGCGGTAATGGCAGCAAAATGGGCAAATAAGAATTTTGATGCTAAATATGCTAATGATAAATATTGGGGTAAAAATGCGGTTATTGATGCTAGAAAAGATTGCAAAGATTTAGGAGAATTGTGGACACATGAAGATGTTGAAAATTATTTAGCTAAATATAAAATTGACTATGATGTTTGTGAGAATGTTAATGAAGAAATTATTAAACATAATATTGATAATGGAAATATTATGATATTTTGCATGGATTCAAGATATCTTGAGAATGCACCTAAAAAGGAAAAATTTTTCCAAAAAAGAATAGGTAAGTTTTATTTTGGGAGGAGTAGATATTTTATAATAGTAAAAGGATATAGAATAGTAGATGACAATCTTTTCTTTGAAACTTATGATCCTACTAGCAATTATGCTAAATATTATAAAGGTGATTTTAAGGGCAAAAATAGGTATTATAGAAGCAGTAATTTTTTATATGCAGTAAATAAAAAATGGAAAGGATTTATTTTGGTTAATAATAAAAACTAACATTTTAAAATGTGTTGACAATATGTAAATTTGATGTATAATGACAATGTAGTACAATTGGATATTTTTGATAGGTTCAAGTGATTGATTAAAAGGGAAGCGAGGTGAAAGTCCTACACGGTCCCGCCACTGTGAGAGTGTAGTCGACATGTATACCACTGAGAAATTGGGAAGGTTTGTCGATGTATATGCTTTAGTCAGGAGACCTGCCTATCGATAGTACCAGTAACTCTACGAGTGATGGAGGGTATTTGAGCTGAGTGAAAACTTTATTCTGCTTCTCTGACAATTTGTAGGTTATGAGAAGTTTATTTATTTCTCAGGAGAACCTTGCATCATTATATATTTTTTAAAATATATTTTGAGGAGGAATTAGCATGAAAAGAATAGGAAAGATTTTAATTCCATTGTTGTTTTTGACATTCATATTTGCTGGATGTACTTCAAATTCAACAAAGGTAGAAGGTGCAAAGGCAAATAATACAAAAACGACTACTACAGAGAGCAAGAAAGATAGTTCAAAAGAGAATAATAATGTTTCGGTATATCCTTTAACTGTAAAGGATAGTCTTGGCACAGAAATTACCATAAAATCAAAACCAGAGAAAATAGTTTCATTGACGCTTGGAAGTGATGAGATTTTATTATCGTTAGTTGATGATAAAAATATTGCAGCTCTTTCTGGAAAGATTGCTGAGGATGAAGGTATATCTAATGTTGCTGATAAAGCTAAAAAGTTTGATAAAGCTGAAGGAAATATTGAAAAGGTAATTTCACTAAATCCTGATTTGGTATTTACAGCAAATTGGATGAAAAAAGAACAGATTCAACAGATGAGGGATGCTGGAATTAATGTGTATTGTGTTGGGTCGGTAAGTACAATAGAGCAACAAGAAGATGTTATAAAGAAAATTGCTAAAGTAGTTGGTGAAGAGCAAAAAGCAAAAGAATTAGTAGATGAAATGAATAAAAAATTAGATTATGTTGCAAGCAAACTTAAAGGTTTAAAAGATAAAGATAAGGTAAGAGTGTTATTCTATAATTCTTTTGGAACAACAAATGCAAAGGGCACCACTTTTGATGATATAGCTAAAAAAGCAGGATGTATAAATGTTGCTTCTGAAGCTGGTTTAAAGTTGTGGCCACAGATTTCTAAGGAAAAGATAATAGAAATGAATCCTGATGTAATTATTGTACCTGCTTGGTCATATGATAAGAGTAAAAATCCTAAAGATTTTGCAGATTCAGTATTGAATGATAAGAGTTTAAAAGAGGTTAAAGCTGTTAAAAATAAGAGAGTGTATATGTTGCCAGATAAGCATATGAGTTGTGTTTCTCAATACATAACTTTAGGTGTTGAGGACTTAGCTAAGGCTGTTTATCCAAACTTATTTAAATAATGCAATCAATTTTAAGCGAAGCGTGGCTTCGCTTTTTTACAATTCATAGAAATTGTGTTAAAGAAATTACCATTGTTTATATGGGGGGTAGCTGACCATTTTGCTAGTATATATTAATGTTATTAATATTGTTAGGGGAGATAGTTTTGAATACCAATAATAAAGTAAAAAATAGTACAATAATAATATCTTTTTTATTTATTCTAACATTGTGTATGGTAATTGCAACAGCAATTGGAGCGGTTCGAGTACCTTTTTTAGATACAATAAAGATTATTTTAAATAATTTTGGATTAACTCATTTCAAAATAACTAATAAAAGATTTGATTCAATTATTTTTTATGTTAGATTTCCAAGAGTTATTGTTGCAACATTAGTTGGAGCCGCATTGGGACTTTGTGGAGCCGTTATGCAAGGATTATTTAGAAATCCTATGGCAGATCCGGGCATAATAGGTATTTCGAGCGGAGCTAGTTTTGGAGCAGTAATAGCTATAGCTTTAAATTTAACAACAGTTAGTCTTTATTTTATGCCTGTATTTGCTATAATAGGGGCATTGACTTCTGCTTTTATTATATATAGACTTGCTTCAAGCAAGGGTAAGGTTCCAGTTCTTACTCTTATTTTAGCAGGTATTGCTGTTAGTACATTTATAGGTGCATTGACATCTTTAATATTGAGTAGGATAGCAGAATATCAGGTTAGAGAATACTTGTTTTGGTCGATAGGAAGTTTGTCAGGAAGAAGATGGGAACATGTTAATTTGTCAGCAGTACCAATTCTTATAGGCATAATAATATTGGTAAGTTTTTCAAGGGAATTGAATGTGTTACTATTAGGAGAGGAAGAAGCACAATCAATTGGGTTAAATCCTTATAGAGCTAGGAGGACAATATTATTTTTTTCATCTATAGTAACAGCAGTGGCTGTTTGTGTGAGTGGAAATATTGGTTTTGTTGGATTAATTGTTCCTCATATTTTAAGACTTATAGTTGGACCTGATAATAGAATATTATTGCCACTAAGTGCTCTTGGAGGAGCTGTTTTTCTGCTGATTTGCGATTTGATAGCGAGAATAATAATAATGCCGTCTGAAATAGGTGTTGGTATTGTTACATCTTTAGTTGGTGCACCGTACTTCTTATTTTTATTGAATAAATCGAGAAAAGAAGGGGTGGCACTTTAAATGAAGGAAAAAGTAATTGAAATTAGAAATTTAAGTTTTTCTATAAATGGAAAAGAAATACTTAAAAATATTATTTTAGATGTGTATAAAGGAGAATTTATTGGACTTATTGGTCCAAATGGCTCAGGTAAAACTACCTTATTAAAAAGTATAAATGGCATAAATAAATGCAAGGGTACCATAAAAATAGAGCAACAAGATATTAATCAGCTTACCGATAGAGAAATAGCATTAAAAATAGCACTTATGAATCAAAATACAATAATTGGATTTCCGTTTCCGGCAGAAGAAATAGTTCTTATGGGAAGATATCCTCATCTTAAGAAAATGCAGAGAATTAGTAAAAATGATAGAGATATAGCAAATAAATATATGAAGTTTACAAATACTTTTATATTAAAAGACAAGCCTATAACTAATATGTCAGGAGGAGAAAGACAGAGAGTATTGTTTTCAAAGGTGTTAGTGCAAGAAACTGAAATAATATTATTAGATGAGCCTACTGCTAGTTTGGATATAACTCACGAAGAGCAGATATTTAAATATTCAAAAGAAATGTCTAAAAACGGTAAAACGGTAATAACAGCAGTTCATGATTTGAGAATAGCCGCAAAATATTGTGATAGGTTGATACTTATTAAGGACGGTAGAATAATATCGGATGGTATACCTAAAGAGGTTTTAACTTCTGAGAATATTAAAATTGCATATGATGTTAAAGCATTTGTTTACGAGAATCCTTTTACTAGCTTGATAGATTTTTACACATATGATAGAAAGAATTTAGATAAAAATATTCATGTAATATGTGGGGGTGGCTCGGGTTCTCAAATAATACACTACTTATTTGAAAAAGGATATAGACTGTCTTGTGGAGTGTTACAATATGGAGATACTGATTTTATAAATAGTGAAATAATGGGTATAGATATAATTAAATGTATGCCTTTTAATGATATTAGCGAGGAATTAATGAGAAAAAATATTGAAAGTATAATGAAAAGTAATTTAACTATACTCACAAATATGTTTATAGGAAAGCAAAATATTTCAAATCTTATTGCTGCAAGATATAGCAATGATTTAATCATAATTGAAGATACTCCAATTGAGAATAGAGATTTTACGGGAGGAGAGGCTTTAAATATATATAATGAATTAAAGAAAAATGCAAAAGTAATAAAATCTAAAGAACTACAAAAATTTGTTTAATTGCAAATGGAGATGAATAAATGTATAAATTGATTAGTATGTCAAATTTTTATGGTGAACTAAAAAGATTTGATAATAATTATGAAAATATAAAAGAGTTTCTTAGAGAATATAATTTTGATGGCATTGAATTAGTTCAATATGAGTCTTGGAACGATAAAAGTATTCCAAAAAATATTATAAAAGGGCTTCATTTAAGGTTTTATCCTATATGGATTGACTTTTGGAGAGGAGATAAGGAAAAATTAATAAAAAAATTTCAAAATGAAGAAAATATCAAAATGATTTATGGAAGCATGGATAAAATTTCTATTGTAAATCAATATAAAAAAGAACTAGAGATTGCTCAAAAATTAGATGTTGAATATGTTGTATTTCATGTATGTCATGTGGATATTTTAGAATGTTATACTTATGATTTTAAGTACAGTGATGAGGAGATAATTGATGAGACAATAGATTTAATAAATACTATTTTTGATGGTAATGAATATTCATTTAAGCTTCTTTTTGAGAATTTATGGTGGCCTGGATTAACATTAAAAAATAGACAACTTGTGCAAAAGCTAATAGATAGAGTAGAATATAATAATGTAGGTATAATGTTAGATACGGGACATTTGATAAATACAAATACAGATATTGAAAATATTGAACAAGCAGTAGAGTACATATTAAATATTTTAAAGAATTTAGGTGAAACTAAAAGATATATTAAAGGTATTCATTTAAATTATTCTCTTTCTGGTAAATATGTAATGGAAAGCATTAATAAGTATACTGATAATAAAATTGATTATGATTTTATTAGAATGTACAAAGAAGTTTATTCTCATATTATAAATATAGATAGACATAAACCTTTTATTCACAATAGAGTGTGTGATATAATAAAGGAACTTGATTTAGATTTTTTAATATATGAATTTATAACAGATTCTTTAAAGGAGTTGAAAGAATTTATTGAGATTCAGGATAAGTATTTGAACGATTCTATAAGACCCCCACTTTTATAAGAGGAGATTCAAGCTTTTGCTTCAGGTGGAGTAGAGTTGCTACGTGAAGTATCAATGCCTTGCTTTAGTAAAACGAGATTATTGATATTATTAAGAAAGGGTAATGTTAATATGGATATTAATGAAAAGATTGCTTACAGAAATGAAATCAGATGGAAACTAAAGAATATAGAGAATAGATTAACAAGTTGTGCTAAGATACAGGAAGGTGAAACTCCTGTTGAATGTCCTAATATGATTATACAAGAACTTAAAGTTGTTTTAGCGGAGTATTCAGAAGTACTAAAGACAATAAATAAAATTAGAACTATTGATATTTCTAAAGATGGAAATGAATTAAGCAGTGTACTAGCTGAAAGGGAAGTAATTTCAGTAGAAAAGGATATTATGGGAAATTTTCTAAAAGCATTGAATGTTAATTATGATAGATATAATAATTCAGACACTAAATATATAAATACTGTAGATGCTTCAGTAATAGAAAAAAGGGTACAGGAACTGAATGAAAAATATCAAGAAATAGAAACAAAATTCAAGACTACTAGATGGAATGTTGATTTTAAAAATTCTAAAAGGCTAGTATAAATTTTTTTTGAACAAACAATACAGAAAAGCATTTAAAGTGGCATATGCCACTTTAAAATCAAAATTTTGATATGCCTATAATCTATAATGTAGTCTTTAAAATAATTTTTTTTATACAGATAGGCATAATTATTCGTCTAATAATACTTTACCAGACTTCTTTCCAAGTTTTTTAGATTCATTTGAAACACCTAGTTCATTAGATGTTTCAAATTGCATTTTTCTAACTTCTTTTTTTGTTTTTTGATTTACTTTTTTATTATCCTTATTGTTTTTGTTATTTTTGTGAGACATATTACATCGACTTGCATTAATAACTAAAAAAGTTTTTAAATTTACAGAATGAATATTTATCAAAAAAAATATTTATATAGAATGAATAGAAATACTAAAATTGCAAGTCGCATTTCACCTCCTATAGTTTAATGATGTGATAAATTCTTTGTATCTACCAGTAGTATATCCAATTATTAAAAATATATGAGTAAAAACAATATTAAAAATATTAATGTATAAATATTAATTTATTTATAATATTTATGAAAATTCTTTATTATGACAGATTATATAGTAAAAAAAATAATAAAAATACTAGATAAATGTATAATAATCAAGTATAATATTTATTGTTTTGAGGGTATGAATGAAAAAAAATATTCACGTAATTTTAATTATGAATATATTCATTCTAAGCGAATAAATTTTACAATGAGGGGGATGAGGTCTATGAAGAAAAATGTAGATATCAAGAAGAGTATTAAGGAATTTGCTACGATTACTTTTGGAGTTGCACTAGTAGCATGTGCATTATATTTTTTCTTAATGCCTGATGATATTGCAGCGGGAGGAGTAAATGGTTTATCAATGGTAATAAATCATTTTATACCAGTTTTACCAGTAGGTAGTTTAATGCTAATTATGAATGTTATTTTGTTTATTGTTGGTTTTATAGTTATAGGTGTTGGTTTTGGTGTTAAGACAATTTATGCTAGTTTTGCACTTTCAGGAGGAATTTGGTTATTAGAAGTAATATATCCCCATAATACACCAATGACAAATGATGTACTTTTAAATCTTATTCTTGGTATACTAATTCAGGGAGTAGGAATGGGAATAGTTTTTAATACAAATGCTTCAACAGGAGGAACAGATATTCTTGCTAAAATACTTAATAAATATACTCATATAGATATAGGTAAGTCATTATTGATGATTGATGTATCCGTAACACTTTTTGCTGGTGTAGCATTTGGGCTTTCGCAGGGATTATATTCTCTCTTATCTGTAATAATTAATGGACTAGTAATTGATAGTGCAATTGAAGGATTAACGGCACATAGAGAAGTTATGATAGTAAGTGACAAAAATGAAATTATTAAAGATTTTATTATAAATGATTTGAATAGGGGAGCAACTTTTTATTATGGTAAGGGCGCTTATAGAGGTAAAGATATTGAAATATTAGATACTATAGTTGATAAAAAGCAATTTATAAGATTGAAAAATTATATAAAAGGAACGGATCCAACTGCGTTTGTAAAAGTACAGAATGTACATGAAACTCTTGGAGATGGATTTAAAAGCATATTGGAATAAAAAGTAAAAGGTTTCTATATAAATAGTATAGAAGCCTTTTATCTATTCTATAAGATTTCCACTTCTATAAGTGGAAGATTCAAGCTTTTTACCCCATGTGGAGTAGAGTCTTTACATAAAGTACTGATGTTTTGTTTTAGTAAAACGAGTTCACTCATCTAAAGTTTACATATGCTAATTTAAGAAGACGAGTTTATTGAATCTCTATAATATGAAATCAAAAATGTAACAAAATTATTAATATTATTAACTATATTTATTAAGTTTATAAATATAATGTTAATAATTAAGTTAATATATTGACAATAATTTTGATAGATTTATAATGTATTACAACGGATGCTATAAACATATAAATACTATAAATATGTGTATTTTAAGAAATTATTAGAATTTATAATTGTAATTTGTGTATTTAAGGGGGAAATAATAATGAGTTTTAAGGAGAGTATCGAACGAAAAGCTAAAGCCACATTAATTAAAACTGGTTTAGAATTGCTTGAAAAAAATCCAGAAAAGAACGTTGAAAGAATTTTTTCGCTAGTTAAGAAATCTGTCAGAGATGATTTCTCAAAGGAACGTGTTGATAGGGTATATCAATATTATAATGAAATGCCATCAGTGCATGATTTCATTCAGGATATATTGGTTAATACTAACAAGAATTGTTTAAAAAAGTTTTTTGCTAATTTTATAGGTAATGCTACTTGGTATGGTATTTCAAAGAGAGAAAAGGTTGGGCAAGATAATGATACAAAGGTACCATTTTCAATACTTATAAGTCCTTCAATGAGATGCAATTTAAGATGTAAGGGTTGCTATGCATCTACTTATAGTAAAGAAGATGATATATCGTTCGAAGAAGTAGATAGACTCATTGGTGAAGCTCGAGATTTAGGTATATACTATATTGTTGTTTTAGGTGGTGAGCCTTTCTTCAATAAATATATGCTTGATATTTATGAAAAATATGATGATATGATGTTTATGCCATTTACAAATGGTACATTAATCGATGAAAAAATGGCTGATAAGTTAGCTGAACTAGGAAATGTTATGCCAATGGTTTCGGTTGAAGGTACTAAAGAGGACACCGATTGGAGAAGAGGAGAAGGTGTTTATGATACTGTTATGAGAGCAATGGAACTGTTAGGTGAGAGAGGAATTCCATTTGGTGCATCAACTGCTACTACTAGATATAATGTTAATGATGTTACTTCTGATAAATTTATAGATATGTTAATCGAAAAAGGTGCAAGAATGATATGGTATTTTATATTCATGCCAGTTGGTAACGATCCTATAAAAGATATGGATTTGATGCTTACTCCAGAACAAAGAATTGAGCTTGGAAGAAGAACAAGGAAGATAAGAACAACTAAAAAAATGTTTACAATAGACTTTTTCAATGATGCTCCATTTGTTGGAGGGTGTATTGCAGGAAAATACTACTGCCATATAAATTCTAATGAGGATTTAGAACCATGTATTTTTAGCCATTTTTCAACAGATAATCTTAAGGGTAAACCATTAATTGAAGCATTTAAAACACCATTCTTTAAAGAAATAAGAAGTAGACAACCGTATAATCATAATTTATTAAGACCATGTATGATGATAGATAATCCTGAACAGATAAGAGAAATAGTAGCTAAGACAGGTGCTAAACCAGATGATAAAGGTGCAGAAATGATGATTAATAATGAAGAATTCAAAGAAAAATTGAATAAGTTAGCTGAAGAATTTGCACCAGTTGCCGATAAAGCTTATGAAGATGATTTCCACGGCCAAGGAAATTACGAGATGTCAAAAGGCTAAACAATATATGGAATCTTTAAGCTGTTGACAAACTTAATTTGTCAACAGCTTTTTTAAAGAATTAAAATACATACTGTAAAATTTGTTTGACTATATAGAGCCTGTAAATATATTTGTATATTTCATATAGGCATAGAAGCGTTCTTCAGAAATAACTTGCAATTGTAAATTTAGGGTAACTTGAATTAATGACATTGTCCTAGTTCCTAATTTTTTATTCTCTAATTTCTGTTTTCTTCTTATACAAGACGTATAAAAACGACCTTCAAATAGTTGCCTTCTGGAAATTCGTCAATTACTGCAAAATCGTGGGGTAGTCTGTATTCTTCTATTATTTTATATTTTCTATTTAAGCTATTAAATGCTTTTTCAATAAATCCTTTAAATTTTTTCATATTAAAACTACTACAATTTGTTGATGCAACAATTAGACCATTTTGATTTGTTATTTCAATAGCTTGTTTTAGCAAATTTGTATAATTACTTTCTGCACTAAATTTGCTTTTCTTAGAAGTTGCAAAACTAGGAGGATCTAAAATAATAACATCAAACTTAGTATTATTCCTTTTAGATTCTGTAAAATAGTCAAAAATATCTTTAACAACAATGTCATGCTTAGTGTAATCGATATTATTTATTGTAAAATTTTCAATTGTTTTATTTAAGCTTCTACTAGCAAGGTCCACTGAAGTGGTTTTCGAAGCTTCGCCTAATGCTGCTGCAACAGAAAATGCTCCAGTATAAGAAAATGTGTTTAGTACAGATTTATTTTTACAATAATTATATCTTAATGCTTTTCTTACATTTTTTTGATCCAAAAATATTCCAACCATTGCACCTTCGTTTAAATATATAGCATAATTAATTTCATTCTCTTTAATAATGAGAGGGTTAGGAGCTTTTCTTCCCATAATGAAACTATCTTCTTCAATATATTTACCACCAAAATCGAAACGTTTTTTTTGATAGATTCCTTTATAAGGTACGAGAGTTGTAAGAGACTTCAATATTGAATCTTTAAAAGAATAGATTCCCTCACTATACCAATTGATTAAATAATATCCGTTAAAATAATCTATTATAAGTCCGCCTATTCCATCTCCTTCGCCATTAAAAACTCTAAAAGCAGTTGTGTCCTTTGAAAAATAAAAAGTTCTTCTTTTTTCAAGGGCATTTCTTATTTTATTATAGAATAATTTATAATCTATTAATCCTTTTTTGCCTCTTGTGAGTATCCAACCGCATCCCTTGTTTTGGTTGCCTAAATAACCTCTACCAATAAATCTATTGCTTTGATCGAAAAGTATAGCTGTCTTACCTTCTTTAATATCTTGCGGGTTAAGTATTGCCTCCTTCATAATTAAGGGATATCCTCTAAAATATTTATCTTTAAATTCCTTTTTTATAATAAGTTTGATTTCTTTCATGAGTACCATCCTGTCTATTAATATTTATTATTTTATACAAAAATTATATCATTTACACTTATTAATTGAAACCAAATTATTAAATCAGTAAATGGTATATAGTGAAAGTGTGAATTTTGAAATGCTTTTTAAGTAGTTATAAAAGATGAATTGCTTAGTGAATGTATAAAAACAATAAAAATGCTTACATTAAATACAAGGAGTGATGTCTCCATAGATAGGGGAATGACTATGGGTATAAAGCTTGAAAACAATATTAATTTTGTTGTTAAAGAAATTGGTAATGGAAGTCCTATAATAATTAAAAGATTTTTTATAGGTAAAGATGAGCCTATAGAAGCTGTTACTATGTATATAAATGGTTTAGTGAGCAAGGATACTATTGATAGAGATATATTGAATCCATTAATGTTACATGTTAATGAAAATTTAGTTATTGACCAAAATACTGTAGACTATGTTTCAAAAAGATATATACCTATGTCTAATACAACAATAGAGGAAAATATCAACAATGTAGTTGAGGCAATTAAATCTGGTAAAACAGCACTATTTATAGGTGATTTAGAGAAGTTTATTATACTTGATACAACGGGAGGTGAACATAGAACTATATCTGACCCACTAAATGAGTCTGCTGTAAGGGGTTCAAGAGAAGGATTTGTTGAAAATTTAGAAACAAATATAAGTATACTTAGAAGAAAAATAAAAGATAAAAATTTGACTATAGAAAATTTTAAAGTTGGAAGGCGATCCCAGACAAGTTTAGTTATTGCTTATATTGATGATATAGTCGATAAGAATGTATTGATAGAAGTTAGAAAAAGAATAATAAGCATAGATGTTGATTTTGTTACAGATACGGGAATGATTGATCAATACATAGAAGATAGTGCTTATTCAATATTTCCACAGATTTATGTTACTGAAAGACCTGATATAGTTAAAGCGGACATTATGGAGGGAAGAGTTGCAATAATATTAGATGGAACTCCTTTTGCACTCACAGCTCCAGCAGTTTTTGTTCAGTTTTTTCAAGGAGTTGAGGACTATAATGATAGAACAATAGTAGCATCATTTTCGCGCATACTTAGGTTAATTGCTATATTTATAGTTATTACTTTACCATCATTGTATTTGACTCTTATAAATTACAATATTGAATTAATACCTGTTAAGTTTATAAATCCTATCATTGAATCAAGAAATGGGATTGCTTTAACACCATTTTTAGAAATATTATCAATGGAGGTATTTGTTGATTTTTTAAGAGAAGGTGGGCTTAGATTGCCACCTAAAATAGCTTCAACATTGAGTATTGTTGGAGGTATTATCATAGGTAACATGGCAGTTCAGTCTAAAATAGTAAGTCCTACAACTTTACTTATAGTGGGTATTTCTGTTGTATCTACATTTTTGATACCAAATTATGAAATGTCTCTTAGCATAAGATTTATACGATTTCCAATGTTAGTTTTAGCTGATATACTTGGTTTTTTAGGGATAGCTGCTGGATGGCTTTTTATTATAATTCATTTATCTTCACTAGAAAGTTTTGGAGTACCATATTTTTCGATTAAAAGTAGTGATTTAAAGGATATATTCATAAGAGCACCTTTATGGAAAATGAATAAAAGACCAAAGTCTATTCCAAATAATAACAGTGTAAGGCAAAGTGATTTTAGAAAAAATATGAGGAGTAATAAAAATGAATAATGATAAGAAAAATCTTTTGTCTACAAATCAACTAACATTTTTGCTTACTGGATTTACTCTTGGACCTGGATTTTTAAGATTACCAAATGTTGTTGTGAAGGAGGCAGGTCAAGATGCGTGGATTTCTGGTATTGTTGGACTAATATATCCATTATATATTGTTTTAGTAAGCAGTTATATTGCAAAGAAGCACTCAAAAGAAAATGTATTGACATTGAGCAGAAGATATTTTGGAAATATAGTAGGTAATATTTTAAATATAATATTTATGTTGCAGTTTGTTTTGTATACATCAACAATAGCATCAGAATTTATTAGAATACTAGAAGTGTATATTGTTGCATTTTTAACTCCTATAAAAATTTGTATTGTTGGTGTAACTTTGGCTTTATATGCAGCATATAAGGGATTAAAGGTTTTAGGAAAAATAAGTGAATTGATTTCATATATTTTAATATTTATTATTATTTTTTCGGTGGCGGCATGTAAATATGGAGATATGCTGAATTTACAACCTGTTTTTAGTACACGTATTATAGATATATTAAATGGTATAAAATCGACATGTTATTGTTATACAGGTTTTGAATCTGTATTGTTGTTTTATTCATCTGTATATGATGTTAGCACAATAAAAAAAGCAAGCTTAAAAGCAGTATTAATAGCTGGTTCGATATGGGTATGGACTATATTTATAACTATATATTATTTAGGAATAGATATAATACCTAAAAGTTATTGGTCATTTATAATGGTTTTTGAAAGTATACATATACCTGTTATAAACAATTTTAGATATGTGGTTATGTTTGCATGGATATTGATAATTGTAAGAATATTAGCAAATTATTACTTTTCGTCGGCTTTTATTATAAATGACATGACGGGTATTGATATAAAGCAAGTATGCTTAATAATGTATCCATTATTTTTATATTTACCTATAAAATTTAAGGATAATATACTTAGAGAAAAAATTCTAAATTTTGCTGTTCCGCGTTTTGTTATTTTTAATATATTACTGATTACTTTATTAGCATTAATGATTTTTATTAAATCAAAGGCATATCAAAAGAGCAATATTAATCAAAAAACTTTAAACACAGAATAGCAGAATATGAAATTGCAAATTAAAGATTGAAGGTTAAATATTATGAATAATAAGCGAATGAATAATTCATTGAAAAATAAATTCACGAATAAAAAATATATTTTGATTATTTTAATTATTTTTATATTATTTGTGTATTTTCATTCAGGAATAGATTATTTACCTGTTGAAGAACTTGGTATTCCCTCAGGAATAGGAAATGATCTAAGTGATGACGAATTTAGTATACCTATGGCTATATATAATTATGGATCAGATAAAAAAATTACTACATTTATTTATACAGGAGTTAGTGATACAATAGCAGGTACGAGGCAAAACAGACAGTTGTTGTTTAATAAAAATTTTAGATTAGGTCATGAGAGGATAATTATATCTAGCGAAAAATTAGCTAGATTTGGTATCATAAATTGGGTTAGTATTGTATTTAAAAATCCTAATATAAATGATACTGCTTTAATAGCAGTAACTAAAGAGGAGACTAAAGAAATATTAAATTACAATGTGCCTGAATATCCTAGTGCAGCAGACTATATTGCACAAATGATTAAAAATTCAACTGAATTCAATTTTTTTTCTGACAATTATAAACTTATGGATATATTTGTGAGACTTTATGCTGAAGGAAGAAATATAGTATTGCCGTATATTGAACTAGAAAATGGTAAGTTTAAAATTACTGGAATGGCATTATTTAAAAAAGATAAAATGATGAAAAAAATAGATATAAATGATTCAAGAATTATGAATATATTAAGGGAAAATAAAGTTAAGGGAATACTTGCATTAAAAGAATCCTCTAAAAAATATATAAGTTACTATACTATAACAAAAAGGAATGTCAAATGTGAAAGGAAAAATGGCAAGTACTATTTTACAATTGACATAGGCTTAAATGGAGAAATAGTTGAAAATAACATGTTTAAAGATATACGAAGAAATAAGGAAACAATGCAAAGATTTGAAACTTATATGAGCAAATATGTAGAAAAAATGTGTTATAATTTTATTAGAAAAATGCAAAATGATTATAAAGTTGATTGTCTTGAACTGGGGCGTGTAGCTGCGGCTAAATTTGGAAGACATACGGGTGTTGATTGGGATGAAATTATAACTGATCGAAATAAAACAGAAATAAAAGTTAAAGTTAATGTTAATGTGAAAAAAATGGGAAGAGGAAACTATTGATTGATTCTATAAGACTCCCACTTCTATAAGTGGGAGATTTAAGCTTTTTGCTTCAGGTGGAGTAAAGTTTCTACCTGAAGTCCCGAGATTTTGCTTTAGAAAAACGAGTTCACTCCTAGAAAATTGATTTATAATTTTTTAAAATAAGAAAACAATAAATGAAGAATAATATAGCGAAAAATTGCGTATCAGCTATTGAAAAGTAATTTTAAATATTAATAATGAAAAAAGAAGGTTATATAATGAATAAGATAAATTATCAAAAAGTTTTAGATGAAGAACTAAAAAAAATAACTGTTGAAGGTATAACTCCATCGCTATTATTGCACAGCTGTTGTGCTCCATGTAGTAGCTACGTGCTTGAGTACCTATCAGAATATTTTAATATAACTGTTTATTATTATAATCCTAATATACATCCAGAAAATGAATACAGAAAAAGGGTAAATGAGCAGGAAAATTTTATAAAAAGATTTGATACTAAAAATAAAGTTAGTTTTATAGAAGGAGAGTACAAGCCACAGTACTTTTTTAATATGGCTAAAGGATTAGAAAAGGTAAAAGAAGGTGGAGAACGTTGTTTTAAGTGTTATGAAATGAGATTAAGAAAAGCAGCTGAGTTAGCTAAACAAATGGGTTTTGACTATTTTACTACCACATTATCAATAAGTCCACATAAAAATGCACAAAAAATAAATGAAATAGGACAAGAACTTGAAAAAGAATATGGAATAAAATTTCTCAATGCTGATTTCAAGAAAAAAAATGGTTACAAGCGTTCTATTGAACTGAGTAAGGAGTACAATTTATATAGGCAGAATTACTGTGGATGTATATTTTCAAGAATGGAATCGAATAAAACTTTAAATTTAGAACAAAAATAATCAATATATTTTTAAATAAGGTTGTTGGGAAAATAACTATATATATAATATGTTGATGATAAACAAGCTTTCATTTCTATATTAGCTGTATATGGGAGCTTGTTTATCAATTCTATAATGTTCCCATTTTTATAAGTGGAAGATTGAAGTTTTTTGTTTCAGGTGGCGTAGAGTTTCCACCTGAAGTTTCGATGTTTTCTTTTTTGAGGTGTCCTTTCTAGCCTTTCTATATTGTAGAGTTTCCATCTGAAGTTTCGATGTTTTGCTTTAGCAAAAGGAGTTCACTGATTATGTTTGAGTTTGTGTGCAAATTTTTGTATATATTTCGAGTGTTTTTCTAGAAGTTTTTTCCCAAGAGAAATTTTTAGACCTTTCATATCCTTTTTTACTCAATTCAGTTCTTAAAGTTTCATTATTCAATAAGTTTCCTAATGCTGTTATTAGGCTTGACATATCATATGGATTAATAAGTATGCCAGCATTTCCAATTACTTCAGGTATTGAAGTGATATTGGAGCCTATAACAGGAGTACCACAACTCATTGATTCAAGAGGAGGAAGCCCGAATCCCTCGTATAGTGAAGGATATACAAATGTTTCTGCTGCATTATAAAAAATAGGAAGTTCATTATCTTCTATAAATCCAGTAAAAACTATATTTTTTGACATACACAGTTTGTCTACTAATTTGATTAGCTTACAACTGTTATCCTTATATGAACCTAAAATTATCAATTTATATTCTTTATTTAAATCTTTGTACACTTTAGAAAAAGCATTTATCAAAAATCCTATATTTTTTCTATTGCTAAATCCACCTAAGTATAATATAAAAGGAGCATCAATATCATATTTTTGTTTAATATAATATTTACATTTTTCTTTATCAAGTGGTTTGAAATTGCTATTTGCAGCTAATGGAGTTACAAATATCTTATTTTTATCTACTGGAAAGAATTTTAAAATATCTTTTTTTGAGTATTCAGAAACGGTTAATATTGCGTCAGAATTTACTATAATGGAAGGCATTTCTTTTAAGAATTTTAAAAGATAACTTTTGCCTACTGTTTCGGGCATAATATAGGGTATTAAATCATGTATTGTTACAATTTTTTTACATGATATAGAAGGGAAAAGTCCTATTCCATTTTGGGGAACATGATATATATCTATATTTTTATATGATAAATTTTCAGGAAAATAACTTAATTGAAAATATCTATGTTCCTTTTTTGATGTCATTATTATTTTAGTATTTTCTTTTACGTATTCGTCATAATTCTTACCTGACCAATAAATATGATAATAATTTTTATTATCTATATTAATTAAATTTTTTAAGAGATTTTCAGTATATGTTCCTATTCCTGTACCATGATACCAATTGATTCCTCTGCCATCGATTGCAATTTTCATTAACTTCACTCCTATAATAATGATGAATAAAAGCAATTCATATATTAATATATTATGGGAAATTAGAAAATGTGATATGTAAAGAACGAATTAAATTTATATTTCATATATTACAGTATAGTAATACATTGGAGTATGTTATGGATAATTTGGTTAAAAAATTCATTGAAGATAATTATTCTATTACAGTGTATAATATTGAAAAAATAAAGAATGTATATAGAGTTGAAGCAGATAAAAAATTATTTTGTTTTAAAATAATAAAATATGAATATGGGCATTTTTTGTTTATTTATAGTGCTATGAAACATCTTCAGAATAAAGGTTTTAAAAATATACCTAAATTCATAAAGAACATAAAAGGGAATGAATATACAAGGTTTAATGATAAAAATGCCTATTTAATAGAGTGGGTTAATGCAAGAAAATGCAATTTTGATAATCCTTTAGATTTATTTGCAGCGACAACGAAATTGGCTGAACTTCACAAAATGAGTGAAGGATTTACTGTAACATCATACATGAAACCACGTATAGGGTGGTTGAAATGGATTACTACATTCAGAACAAGATGCAATGAAATACTTGACTTTAAAAGAAGAATTAATGAAAAGACTATTAAGAGTGAATTTGATAATTTATATTTAAAAGTTTTAAACAACGAAATTAAAAGATGTAATAAATCAATAGAGCATATTTTAAAAACCGATTATGAAATAAAAATGAAAAATGAAATGAAAAGAAAAGGTTTTTGTCACCATGACTATGCAAATCATAATATATTAATAGAAAGTAATGGCAACATTGATATTATTGATTTTGATTATTGTATGCTTGATACACATCTTCATGATTTAGCAAGTCTTATGATACGAAAAATGAAAAATGGAAAATGGTCTATCGATAATGCTTTAGAAATATTAAATAATTACAATGCTATAAATAAGATATATCAGTCGGATATTCCTATTATAGCTGCATTTATAGAATTTCCACAATCATACTGGCAGATAGGAATTCAATATTATTGGGAAAAACAGCCTTGGGGAGAAGAGTTTTTCATAAAAAAACTTAAGAGAATAATTGATGATGCTGATGAAAGACAGGAGTTTGTAAATGAAATCAGAAAAATCAATTTCAGGAGGGATTTGTTTTGAGTAAAAAATTACAAGAAATAGAAAAAGAATTAAAAGAAGTAGAAGTTAAAGACTATGATACAGAATTAAAGGAAATGGAGGAGAATATAGAAAAATTAAAAAAAATTAAAAAGAGAGAGAAGAAATTAAAAAAGCTAAAAAAAGAAGAACGAGAATTATTAAAAAAGATAAGTAAAAAGAAGAGGTAGCTTATGTACAGTTATTTTGTTTCATTTAAGGATTTCCTTTATTCAAAAAATATAATAATAACTGATGAATATATGAATTCTGAGAATATAAGTCATGAAATTATAATAAAACAACTAAATATATTGAGAGAGTTTCATAAAAGAACTATGAATTTTGATGGATTAATAATAGATAATTTGGAAAATAATACTGGTAAAGTTGTTGAAAATTTTAAGATTGATATAAAAAGGCTTAAAAGAGATTTAAAAATAATAAATGGAAAACCTCAGAATAGTTTTGAAAATAAATTAAGTTGTAATGGTGAAAAGTTTTTAAAAAAGGCAGAAAGATGTATCGATATAATATATAGATCTAACTATTATGATGTATTGAGAAGAAGTATGAAAAGAAATGAGATATGTATTGTTGATGGAGGTATCAATAATTTGAGAATTGGTCAAATAAGTGGTGAAATTGAAATAAGAAGTTATAAGAGGTGTAGTTATAATTTTATTGAAATGGATTGCTATTTTTTATTAAAGAAATTGATAAAAAAATATAATTTTGATTGGGAAAAAGTTATTAATGTATTTTGTGAATTGGAAGAGCTGGATAGTAGCAGTGAAAATATAATTTTTGCATTACTATCATATCCTTCTGAATTTATGAAATGTTGTGCTAGGTATAGAGAAAATAAAAAGGAATGGACAATAAGTAAATATACTAAAAGACTTGAAAAAGCGATTAATAGAGAAATTGATATAAGCTTAATATAGGTGAGGTGATGGAATGAACAGTTCAAAATATAAGTGTAGAGAATATTTGAATTTGTATGATTTGGATATAGAATTATTTAAAAGATTTAACTTATATGTCTATGATGTAGTTCCTGTAAGAAAAGTTTTTATACTTAGAACAGATAAAGGTGATAAAATCTTAAAGAAAATTGATTATTCTATAGATGATTTAAAATTTATTCGTACAGCTATGAAATATTTAAAGAATAATGGTTTTGATAGGGTTATAAATTTTATAAAGACAACAGAAGGATATATATATACTATATGGAATGGAGACATATATTATGTTATGGATTTATTAGAAGGTAGGGAATGCCAGTATAGTAATCCAATAGACATAATGATTACATCAAAGGCATTAAGCGATATGCATAAGGCTTCTATTGGATTTAAATATAATCTAAAAAGTAGGTATAATTTGCATAAAATTATAGAAAATTTTAAATATAGATTAAAGAAAATTAAATTTATAAAAGAAATGGTACAGCTTTATGATAACAAAAGTGAATTTGACAAAATTTTTCTTGAAAATGTTGATTATTATATTGAACAGATGAATGATAGCATAAAAATTTTGAAATACTCTAAGTATCATGAAATGTGCAATGAGGAAGATAAAATTGTATTATGTCATCACGATTTGGCACACCACAATATATTAATTAAAGATGAAGAGGCATATTTTGTAGATTTCGATTATTCAGTATTAGATTTAAGAATTCATGATTTATGCAATTTTATAAACAAAGTTATTAAAAACTTTGATTTTGATATGGAGAAAACAAATCAGATTATTACTAATTATAATAACTTTGATAATTTAGACAATAGAGAAATGGAAGTATTATATGGAATGTTATATTTCCCTGAGGATTTTTACAGCATATGTGTAAATTATTACGATACCAGAAAAAATTGGTCAGAAAATATTTTTATAAGGCGATTAATTAAAAAAGTAGATTATAAACATGATAGAGAAGAATTTTTAAAAAATTTAGCTTAAGCAGAGCGAATTAATATTCTCCTTAAGCTTTTTTATGATTGTAATATATATGTGAAAAATAATTATTTTCTGCAACAATTATAATATATATACATTTATAATATAATTAATAAATGATATTATAATTGATAAGCAATATTAATTGAGAAGGAGCGTAAGAAAAATGGAATTATTAGTAGCTTGTGCAACAGATAATGGTAAAAATTTTGTTGATAGGCATTTTGGTGATGCAAATTACTATAATATCTATAAAATATCAGAAAAAGGATTTGAATATGTAAAAAAGGTTGAAAATACTTCTGAAGAAGAGAAAATACATGCAGATCCGAAAAAAGCAAAAGGTATTTCAGGATTTTTAAAAAAAGAAGATGTCAAAATATTAGTATCTAAACAATTCGGTGCTAATATTAATAGAATGAAGAAAAAATTTGTTCCAGTGGTTGTTAATACAGATATGATTGAAGAAGGACTAGATAGAGTTATTCATAATTTAGATTTGATACTTGATGAATGGAACAAAGGGGAAGAAAGAAAACATATAGTTCTAAGGAAATAATAATGTTGTTAAATACAGGGCACCCTTTAGTATTAAGAAGGATGCCCTATGATTATTGTTGTGCTATTTTTTTATATGCGTCTAAAGTATCTATAGCTGTTTTTTCCCAACTCAATTCAGAAACTCTTTTAAATCCTTTTTTAATTAACTCATTTCTTAATTTTTTATCAACAAGTGTTATATAAATTTTTTTATATATATCATCTATATCGTATGGATTTATATATAGAGCAGAATCCCTCAATATTTCTGGTATAGAGGTTGCATTAGAGGCTATAACTGGAATACCACAAGCCATAGCTTCTAAGGGTGGAAGTCCAAACCCTTCATAAAATGATGGATATACAAATAGTTCCGATGCATTGTAAATATACGGAATATGTTCCATAGGAATAAATCCTGTGAAAATAACATCATTTTCAAGATGTAGTTTTTCTACTCTATCTTTATAAATTCTGTATGATTTTCCTTTGTTTCCTGCAATAATAAGCTTAATTTGCGGTCTGTATTTATGTTTCAAAAGATTAAATGCTTCTATTAATCCAATTATATTTTTTCTAGGGCTGAAACCACCAATATATAAAATATAATCATCTGAAATACCATAATATTTTTTTACCATTTTCTTACTTAATGTAACATTTAGTGGTTTATATATTTTTTCACTAGCAAGATAAGTTACAAATATTTTTTCTGGTGGAAAGTTAAACTCTTTTAAAATATCTTCTTTTGAATAATTTGAAACAGTTATAATACCATCACAAAGCGAGATTATTTTCTTTATTTTATTATAAAATATTTCCAAATACGTATCGCTAACTGTTTCAGGTAGTTTTGCTGGAATAATATCATGTAGGGTAATGACAAAAGGACAATTTTTCCCATTGGGTAGACCTATACCATTTTGAGGCACATGGAAAATATCGATAGAATCATTAAAAATATTTATAGGATTATCTACATCTCTCCAAAAATTATTATTTTTTTTATATTCAATATGTTTAATTCGAAAATTATTTTTAAATGAAATATTAGAATTGCAAGTTTTGGGTAAATAAAGTATATAATTATTAATAGAATCTATTTTGTTGAGGAATTTTATCAATTGATGTGAGTAAGTTCCAATTCCAGTTCCCCTATACCACTCTGCTGCTCTAGAATCAATTCCAATTTTCATAATAAAACTCCTTAATGATGAATATAATTTATTATATTAATAATATGTTAAATGTGTTAGTACAATATGTTGAAATTCTTCTTCTAATTAAAAAAATAATCACATATAAATGTAAAGGGACGAAATTAATAGTGTTAATAATTTAGAAAATAGCACTAAATATTCGTAAAAAATATAAGGGAGGTAGA